>Ga0209223_10000985_pt1 | contig 32191 bp, 36 predicted proteins | sample COG_06_FD_184750 | JGI IMG/M metagenome (GOLD analysis project Ga0209223, IMG submission 184750) | Pelagic Microbial community sample from North Sea - COGITO 998_met_06 (SPAdes) (version 2) | ecosystem: Environmental > Aquatic > Marine > Neritic zone/Coastal water | place: Helgoland, sampling...
CTGAAAGCAAACAAGGTGAGTTTAAATCAATTACACCAATTAGTATTGGGTGCGGATAGTGTAATTGATTTAAATGGAGAATTAATATCAAAACCTGAAAATAGAGAAGAAGCCTTGTTAATTTTAAAAAAACTTAATGGCAGAAAACATTATTTGATTAGTTCTGTTTGTATTTCAAAAAATGGATCAATGATATGGAATTATACCGACAAAGCTTCTCTAACAATGAAAAATTTTTCAGATGAAGAATTAAAAATATATTTATCTAAAATAACTGATGTGGCATTATTTTCATATAATGTTTATCAAATTGAAGGCGAGGGGAGAAATTTATTCTCAAGTATTGAGGGTGATGAAGATACGATTATGGGTCTTCCAATTAAAAAAATTAAAGAATATTTAAAAAAAATATAATGAAAAAATTTTTAGTTATAGGAAATCCAATTGAACATTCTCTTTCTCCCACATTGCATAATTATTGGATAAAAAATAATTATATTGACGCAATTTATAAAAAACAAAAAATAAATGAAAATGATTTAGAAAATTTAATTTTTCAAATTAAAAAAAATGAGATTGATGGCATTAATGTTACCGTACCATTCAAAAAAACAGTCATCCCTTTCCTTGATAAATTGACCTTAGAGGCAGAAAAAACACAGTCTGTTAATACGATTTACTTAAGTGGAGATCAAATAGTAGGTCACAATACAGACATAGAGGGTTTTGAAATTAGCATTAAAAAATCTAAAATTGACCTTTCTAATAAAGAAGTTTTAATTTTGGGTGCTGGAGGTGTAGTTCCGTCAATAATTTATGCGTTAAATAAAATGAAAGTTTCTAAAATTATTGTAAGCAACAGAACAAAAGATAAAGCAAAAAACCTAAATAGCTTGTTTAACAATTTAGATATAATTGAATGGGGAGAAGTTCCTAGTTTTGATATGGTTATTAATGCAACAAGTTTGGGCTTAAAAGAAAAAGATAAAATAAATCTAGATTTTTCATCAATTGGTCAAAATAAATTCTTTTATGATGTTATTTACAACCCAAAAGAAACAAATTTTTTAAAAACAGGAAAAAATTTAGGCAATATAACTTTAAATGGTAAATTGATGTTTATTTATCAAGCTCTTTCAGCTTTTTATATTTGGCATGGATTAAAACCAGATATTAATGAGGATGTTATTAAACTTTTGGATTGATGATTAAAATTGGAATTTTAGGGGATATAGGTTCTGGTAAAAGTTATGTAGCTCAAAATTTTGGCTATCCTGTTTTTAATGCCGATTATGAAGTTGCTAAATTATATCAAAAAGACAAAAAAGTTTTTAATAAATTAGAACAAGCTTTACCAAAACACATCTACACATTTCCAATAGATAAAAAAGAGATTTCAAATGCAATTTTAGCAAACAAAAAAAATTTAACTAAAATTGTCAAAATTGTTCACTCTGAAATAAGAAAAAAAATGAATATTTTTTTAAAAAAAAATAATAATAAAAAAATTGTTATTTTAGATATTCCACTTTTGTTAGAAAATAAAATTAATAATAAAAAAGATGTATTAGTTTTTGTAGATTCTAAACAATCAGATATTTTGAAAAGATTAAAAAAAAGAAAGAATTTTAATCTAAAACTTTTAAAAAAATTTAAAGATATTCAGCTATCAGTTCTTTATAAAAAGAAAAAATCTCAATTTATTATTAAAAATAATTTTACAAAAAAATCTGTTAAAAATGGTATAAAAAACATCTTAAAAGAACTTATATAAATGAAAGAAATAGTATTAGACACAGAAACAACTGGTATTTCAGTAAAAGAAGGGCACAGAATAGTTGAAATAGGCTGTATAGAATTAGACAATTTAATACCAACTAAAAATAGTTTTCATTGTTATTTAAACCCAGAAAGAAGAGTATCTGAAAAAGCTTTAGAGGTTCATGGATATACTGATGAATTTTTAGCAACACAAAAAAAATTTAGTGATGTTGGGGAAGAATTTTTATCTTTTATTAGAGATAAAAGGCTAATAATTCATAATGCCGAATTTGATTTGGGACATTTAAATAATGAATTATCCATATTAGGTAAAAAAAAAATAAATAATGAGGTAGTAGATACTTTAACTCTAGCAAGAGATAAATTTCCAGGCTCTCCAGTAAGTTTAGACGCGCTTTGTAAAAGATATAGGGTTGATAATTCAAATAGAGCAAAACATACAGCTCTAATTGATTGTGATTTATTAGCTAAAGTTTATATAAATTTAATTGATCAAAAAGAGCCTACATTAAATTTTCAAAGTCAAGATAATGAAATTAAAGAAAATAGAAATTCTAGCGTAGCTTATTTCAAGAAAATTGTGATTCCAACAGAAGATGAATTAAAAAAACATAAAGATTACTTAAAAAATAACCTCAAAAAAAATTTTTATTAATTAGACCTTTGATTATATAGTTTTTCAAAATCTACTTTTTTTTCAAATTTTACTGCAGGGTAACCAGAGTTATGTATCATATCCAAAAGAGATTTTTCCATATCAGGATATACTTCGATCTGTACATCACATAAAATTATTTTTTCTAAATCTTTCTTATCTTTAATTTCATCATCTATTTTAATAATTGTTGAATAATTTATTTCAAAGTAAGATTTCCTTTTACTTTCCTCTTTGTCTTCAAACTTCATTATAGTATTAATTTCAATCATTTTGTCTTTTAATGCTTTAGAATTTATATCAATAGTTAATTGATACCTTGAGATGTAATCCCTTACAAAAATATAAGTTTCTATGTCAGCAGTTTCACTTGACATATCTTTAATATATTTACCTAAAATTTTATATTTTTTTGTCATTGTCATCTTCTATATCTTCAAAGTCACCATCAATAAAATTATTTTTTTCAGAATTTTTAGGCTTTAATTTGTTAGTAAATTTATTAAAAATAAATTTTCTAGTTAGTGGAAATATTAATAAAAAACCAAAAACGTCTGTAGCAAACCCAGGTATGATTAAAAGTAATGCTGCAAAAGCAATTGCTGCCCCTGAAATCATTTCATAAGTTGGAGCTTCATTTCTACTTAGTTGTGCAAAACCAGACTTTAGAGTGTTTAAGCCTTCATATTTAGCGTAGTACACACCAACTACAGCAGTAGTAAATATCAGTAAAATTGTAGTAATAGCACCAATTTGAGAACCAATTTTAATGAAAAGAAATATTTCAATAGCAGGAATTAAAATTATGAATAATAAAATTGTGTTCATTTGTCCGTAATCTAAATTGCTAGTTGAAATTAATCAACATAGTAATTACTATAAGTCTATGAGTTATAGTTTTGAGTACATTGATATTATTCTTTTAGCAATGATAGCTGGTTTTATTTTTTTAAGACTTAGAGGAATACTCGGAAAAAGAAGTGGATTTGAGGGTAAAGCACCAGCTCAATTTGATAAAATTTTAAAAGAAACAGTTGTTAATCAGACACCCAAAAGTAATGAAACTTTCGATGAAAATGCACAAAAAGAATTTTTGAAAGGTGCAAAAATTGCTTATGAGACAATAATTACAGATTTCAGTGATAATGATAATAAAATAACAACCAGCAAACCTTTGCTTAATACAGATATTTTTAATCAATTTAATGAAGCTCTAAAAGAAAGAAGCACAAGAGGACATTATGCTGAAATAACTTTCATTGGTATTAATTCTGCAGTTATTAAAGAGCATAAAAAAATAGATAAAATCTTGAATGTGACAGTAGATTTTATAGCAGAGGTAATTACCTGTATAAGAGATAAGGAAAAAAAAATTGTATCAGGTGACCCCGAAAAAATTAAAAAGATTTATGATACCTGGGTTTTTTCAAAAGACATAACTTCAGTCAATCCTAATTGGCAACTAGTTAATACGTTAACTTAATTGACTGACGAAATTTCACAAAAAGATAAAAAAGATTGGGAAAATTTTTTATCTAAAAAAGAAAAGCTTCCAAATAAAGATATAAATTCTTCAAAAGAAAAAAAAATAAAAATTAAAAATATAGATTTACATGGCTACAAACTTGATGAAGCTAATAAAAAGATAGAAAGTTTTATTAAACAAAGCTACATAGAAAAAGTTAACAAACTTATTGTTGTAACAGGTAAAGGGCTACATTCTCAAAATGAAAAAGACCCTTATGTTTCTAAAGATCTAAGTATATTAAGGTATTCTGTGCCACATTTTATCAAAAATAATAATGAATTAATGAAAATGATTAATGATTTTGATAGTGCAACCATCGAAGATGGTGGTAGTGGGGCATTTTATATATACATAAAAAAAAAAGTTTAATAATATTTTATTAATTTAATCTTATGTTTATTTGGCTAGCATCATATCCAAAAAGTGGAAATACTTTAGTAAGAGCTTTAATAGCCTCATATTTATTTTCCAAGGATGGAAATTTTAATTTTGAAATTATTAAAAACATAAAACAATTTCCCGCTATTGAATTATTTGAAAATATCGGAGTTAATGTTAAGAATGAAAAAGAAGTAATTAAAAATTATATTAAAGTTCAGGAAAATATAAATCAAAAAAATTCTATCCAATTTTTAAAAACTCATAGCTACCTTTTCAATATTGAAAATAATCCTTTTACTAATTTAAATAATACATTGGGTGCAATTTATATAGTTAGAGACCCTAGAAATGTAGTAACCTCTTATGCCCATCATTTTGCTTTGCCTATTGATGAAGCTGCAAATCATTTAACTAACTCTATACATTGGGGAGGTGACTTATCAAGCAAAAGAGGCTCTGATAGAACAAAAGTTTATTTGGGATCCTGGAGCAGTAACTTTAATAGCTGGAAATCATTAAAAATACCAAGAAAATACCTATTAATCAAATATGAAGACTTAATTAGCAATAAGAAAGAAACATTTTTAAAAATACTTGAATTTATTTACAAATTGCAAAAAGTTAGTTTAGTGGTTGATAACTCTAAATTAGAAAATTCTATAGCATCTACAAATTTTGAAAAGATGAAGAGTTTAGAAAAAGAAAAAGGATTTATCGAAGGTAAAATTGACCAAAAAACTGGAAAAAAAATACCCTTTTTCAATTTGGGCGCAAATAATAAATGGGAAAATTCTTTAGATTCAGAGACCATAAAGAAAATTGAAAACTCTTTTGAAAAAGAAATGTTAGAATTAGGGTATTTGTAATTTTTAAAGTATAAATTTTGATAAATCTGTATCTTTAACTAAATTATCTAAATTTTTATTAATATATTCTTTATTAATAATTATTTTTTCACCCGAACGATCAGTTGCAGTAAAACTAATATCATCTAAAATTTTTTCTATTATTGTGTGTAATCTTCTTGCACCAATATTTTCAACTGTAGTATTTACTTCAGAAGCAACGTTTGCGATAGTATCAATTCCATCATCTGAAAATTCAAGCTCTACATTCTCAGTTTTTAAAAGAGCCACATATTGTTTGATTAAACTAAAGTCTGGTTCTCTTAAAATTCTTTTAAAATCATCACTGGTCAATGCTTCTAGTTCAACTCTTATGGGAAGCCTTCCCTGTAATTCTGGTAGTAAATCTGAAGGTTTTGCAAGTTGAAATGCACCTGATGCAATGAACAAAATATGATCAGTTTTAATTGGACCATGTTTCGTGTTAACAGTTGTGCCCTCTATTAAAGGAAGCAAATCTCTTTGTACTCCTTCACGAGAAACGTCTCCCCCAGCTCTGTCTGTTCTTGCAGAAATTTTATCTATTTCATCTAAAAAAACTATACCATTATTTTCAGTTGATATTTTTGCTGCTTTAATAATTTTATCTTGTTCAATTAGTTTATCTGACTCGTCATTAATTAAAATGTCATGAGATTCTTTTACAGACATTTTCTTTTTTTTCTCTTTATTTCCCATAGATTTACCAATCATTTCACCAATGTTAATCATGCCCACGTTTGCTCCAGGCATTCCAGGAATTTCAAAAGAAGTATTGTTTGATCCACTATCACTGACTGCGATTTCTATTTCGTTATCATCTAAATCACCATTACGAAGTCTTTTTCTAAAACTTTCTCTTGTTGCCAAACTTGCTTTTTTACCAACTAGTGCATCCAAAACTTTTTCTTCAGCTAATTTTTGAGCTTGAGCGTGAACCTCTTTTCTCATTTTTACTTTTTCCATAGAAATTGCTATTTCCACCAAATCCCGCACTATTTGTTCTACGTCTCTGCCAACATAACCTACTTCAGTAAATCTTGTAGCCTCAACTTTAACAAAAGGTGCTTCAGCAAGCTTTGAAAGTCTTCTTGAAATTTCTGTTTTTCCAACACCAGTTGGTCCAATCATTAAAATATTTTTTGGTAAAACTTCATTTTTCATTTCACCTTTAAGAGCTTGTCTTCGCCATCTATTCCTTAAAGCAACAGCAACAGCTTTTTTAGCTTTATTCTGCCCAACAACAAATCTGTCTAATTCTGAAACTATTTCTCTAGGAGATAGTGAGCTTACTAAAGAATTTTCCTCTTTAGCAGTTTTTTCTTTTGGAACTAGAGGAGTTACGTTTGTATTTTCCATTATATTTTTAAAACCTTAATATTATCATTTGTAAATACACAAATTTCAGATGCAACTTTAATAGCTTTTTTTGCTACTTCTTCTGCACTCATATCTGTCTCCATTAAAACCTTTCCCGCAGCTAAAGCATAGTTTCCACCCGAACCTATTCCTATAACATCTCCTTCTGGCTCTAAAACGTCTCCAGTTCCAGAAATAATATAGCTATGTTCTTTGTCACCAATAGCCATGAGCGCTTCTAATCTTCTCAAGTATTTATCAGTTCTCCAATCTTTTGCTAATTCAACAGCGGCTCTAGATAGGTTCCCTGCATGTTTTTCAATCTTAGCCTCTAATCTTTCGAACAAAGTTAAGGCATCTGCAGTCGATCCTGCAAAGCCCGCAACCACATCACGTTTTTCAATTCTTCTAATTTTAGAAGCTGTACTTTTTACAACAGTATTTCCCATGCTTACTTGGCCATCCCCAGCTACAACCACTTCATTATTTTTGCGTATTAGCACAATTGTTGTCATGATTGATAAATGGTAACTATTTTTTATTCTTCAAGTGTCGATTCCTAATATTGATATAGTAACGTTATGGATGTATACCTCTAAAATATATGGCCAGAAAAGCAAAAGTATCTCGAAAAACTAAAGAAACTAGCATTAGTGTAGAGGTTAATATTGATGGAAAAGGTCAATATAAAATTGATACTGGAATTGGTTTTCTTGATCATATGCTTGAGCAACTATCAAAACATTCTCTTATTGATTTAAAAGTAAAAGCAAAAGGAGACACTCATATTGATCTTCATCATACAACAGAAGATACGGGAATTGCTATTGGTGAAGCTTTAAAAAAAGCTGCAAAAAAATTTATTGGGATTAAACGTTATGCCCACAGAATTATTCCGATGGATGAAACTTTAACAAGAGTTGCAATAGATGTCTCGAACCGACCTTATTTAATTTGGAAAGTAAAATTAAAAGTAGAAAAACTTGGAGAGATGGACACAGAATTATTTAAAGAATGGTTCCAGGCATTCTCTCAGTCAGCTGGCATTACAATGCACGTTGAAAATATATATGGAGATAATAGTCATCACATTATAGAGTCTTGTTATAAAGCTTTAGCAAGATCACTAAGAGAAGCATTAGAGATGGATCCTAGAAGCAAAAAAAGCATTCCATCCACTAAAGGCTCATTATAAGTTTAATGAATGTCACAATCGTTGATTATAATTCTGGCAATATAAGCTCTGTTATTAACTCCTTTGAGGAAGTTGCTAAAGATAAAGTTAAAATTGAAGTAACCTCAGATTTAAATAAGATTAAATCTAGTGATAAAGTGGTGTTACCAGGCCAAGGATCATTTAAGAGCTGTGTTGATGCTTTAAACAGTATAAATGGGTTGGTTGATACTTTAAATGAATTTGCAATTAACGATAAAAAGCCACTGCTTGGAATTTGTGTTGGTTTACAGATGTTTGCAGATGTTGGTTATGAAGAAATAGAAACTAGAGGGCTTGGTTGGATTTCGGGGAAAGTATCAAAGATAAATAATCAAAATAATAAATATAAACTTCCACACATTGGCTGGAATGAAATTGATATAGTTAAAGATAGTAAGATTTTTAAAGATATAGAAAATAAATCACATATGTATTTTGTTCATAGTTATGAATTTATTCCTGGATCTAAAGATGTAATTTCTGCAACAACAGATTATTCTTCAAATATTGTTTGCTCAGTTGAAAAAGAAAATATATTTGGAACTCAGTTTCATCCTGAAAAGAGTGATAAAATTGGCCTTAAAATAATTAATAATTTTTTAAATTTGTAAGATGAATTTTAAAACTTGGTTGTCATCAGGAATTTTTGGTATCTTATTTGCTATAGCCATAAGACTAGAGGGAATTTATAAAAATATTATTAAAAAAAAATAAAAAAAATGAAAATATTTCCTGCAATTGATATTAAAGATAAAAAATGTGTGAGATTAGTTAAAGGGGACTTTAATAATAAAACTGAATATAAAATGTCGCCAGCTGAACAAGCTGGTAAGTATAAAGATTATGGCTTTAAAAATTTACATATAGTTGATTTGGATGGAGCTTTAACTGGTAAGACAGTTAACTTAGATATTATTAGAGAAATAATTAGTTTATTTGATTTAAAAATAGAGGTTGGTGGTGGTGTTAGAACTATTGATAGTATTCAAAAATATATTGATGCTGGTGTTGAGAAAGTAATATTAGGAAGTGCTGCTATAATTGATAAATCTTTTTTAAAAGATTCTTGTAAGAGGTTTCCCAATAAAATTGCTTTGGGTCTAGATGCTAAAGATGGGTATTTATCAGTTTCAGGTTGGAAAGAAAATTCTAATCAATTAACTTTAGATTATTTAAAAGAAGTTAATGATTATGGTGTAAGCAGATTAATTTATACAGATATAAATCGTGATGGAATGAAACAAAGCCCTAATTTTGATGAAACATCAAAAGTTGCAGATATATCAAACTGTCCTGTAATAATCTCTGGTGGAGTCTCTTCAATTGATGACATTCGAAAAGCAAAAAATTTAAACCAAAATATTGAAGGGATTATAGTTGGTAAGGCGATATACGATGGTGATATTAAGTTAGATGAATTAGTGAAAGAAATAGATGCTTAAAAATAGAATTATACCTTGTTTGGATGTTAAAAATGGGCGTGTTGTTAAAGGAATTAATTTTGTAGATTTAAAAGATGCTGGGGATCCTGTTGAACAAGCTAAAATTTACAGTGATGGTGGAGCAGATGAAATTTGTTTTTTGGATATTACGGCCTCTAATGAAAATCGAGATACAATTTATGATGTAGTTAAAAGAACATCTAAAAAATGTTTTGTGCCACTAACTGTTGGTGGTGGAGTTAAAAGTGTTGATGATATTAATAAATTATTAAATTGTGGAGCAGATAAAGTTTCCATTAATACTGCTGCTGTTCAAAATCCTAAAGTAATAATTGAAAGTTCTAAAAAGTTTGGATCCCAGTGTATTGTTGTAGCAATCGATGCAAAACAAAATGAAAAAAGTTGGGAAATTTTTACACATGGTGGAAGAACTCCAACTGGAATTGATGCTTTAGAATTTGCATCAAAAATGGAAAATTGTGGTGCAGGTGAACTATTAATTACATCAATGGATAAAGATGGCACTCAATCAGGGTATGATATTGATTTAATGAGAAAAATATCTTCAAGTGTCAACATCCCAGTTATTGCCTCGGGTGGTGTTGGCAATTTAGATCATTTAGTTGACGGAATTAAATCTGGTGCTAGCGCAGTTTTAGCTGCTTCCATCTTTCACTATGGAACTTATTCTGTTAATGAGGCAAAGCAATATTTGGCTTCGAAAGATATACCTGTTAGGATTTAAAATGTTAAAAATTTTAGAAGATTTAATTTTACTTGCTAGAGAAAGAAAAAAATATCCTGTTAAAGGATCTTATACGAACAAACTTTTGGAAGACAAATCTTTGGCAAAAGAAAAAGTTCTTGAGGAAGTGGGCGAGCTTATAGAAGCTGTTGAAGAAAATTCTAACAAAATTCATGAAGCAGCAGATGTTTTGTATCATTTAATGATGTATTTAGAGGCAAATGGTATAAAAATTGAGGAAATAATGGCCGAATTAGCCAATAGAAAAAAATAATACTTACAAAAAATATTACTAAAAACAATAAGTTTTTACCCTCATAATTAAAGGTATAATTTTTTTATGAGCCACAAATTCTACAGGCCAGCAAGATCTAGACTGCAGAGAAGTGAATTAGCGGTCCCAGGATCTTCTCCTAAAATGTTTGAAAAAGCATTAAATTCAGAATCGGATTATATCTTTTTAGATTTAGAAGACGCTGTATCTCCAAATGATAAAATTACAGCTCGAGCAAATATTATAAAAGCACTTAATGAAATGAACTGGAGAGAAAAAGGTAAAACTATTTCAGTTAGGATTAATAGCCTAGATACTCATTATATGTATAGTGACCTTGTAGAAATTGTTGAGCAAGCTGGGGAAAATGTAGATACTATTTTGGTTCCAAAAGCTGGAACAGCGAGTGATGTTTATATGGTTGATTGTATGCTCTCTCAAATTGAAACAAATAAAAAAATTAAAAATAAAATTGGAATTGAATGTTTAATAGAAACAGCACTTGGAATGTCTAATATAAAAGAAATAGCAAAATCAAGTGAAAGACTGGAAGCATTACATTTTGGAGTGGCTGATTATGCTGCAAGTTTAAGAGCAAGAACAGTTGTAATAGGTGGGCTTAATCCAGACTATCCAGGAGATCAATGGCACCATGGGTTATCTGAATTAGTGATGACTTGTAGAGCATATGGTTTAAGAGCTATTGATGGTCCTTTTGGTGATTTTAATGATCCTGATGCTTATATTGCAGCCGCAAAAAGAGGTGCTGCAATAGGAATAGAAGGAAAGTGGGCAATACATCCATCTCAAATTGAACTTGCAAATAAAGTATTTTCACCACCTGAATCAGAAGTTAATAAAGCAAAAAAAATTTTGGAGGAATTGGACAAAGCTGCAAAAGAGGGTAAAGGTGCAGCACAGCTTGATGGAAGAATGATAGATGCTGCATCAGCTAGAATGGCAGAAAATATTGTTAATATAGATAAACTTATACAAAATAAATAATTATGGACATACATGAGTATCAAGCAAAAGAAATATTAGCCAGCTTTGGAGTAACAATTCCAAGAGGTGGCATTGTTTATAGTCCTGAAAATGCAGAAAATAAAGCTCGAGAAATTGGAGGATCTAAATGGGTTGTAAAGGCTCAAATCCATTCAGGAGCAAGAGGAAAAGCTGGTGGAGTAATAGTTTGTAATTCACCTTTAGAGGTTGCTCAAGCAACAGATAAACTTTTGGGTAAAAAATTAGTTACCAATCAAACAGGACCAGAAGGTAAAATTGTAAATAGAATTTATATTGAGGAAGCAACTGATATTGAAAAAGAATTATATCTAGGTTTAGTTTTTGATAGAAGCTCAGAAAGTATAATGGTGGTCGCCTCAACAGAAGGTGGAATGAGTGTTGAAGAAATATCAAAAGAAAAACCTGAGTCAATAATCAGATCAAAAATTGAAGTTGCAGTTGGAATTCAGAGTTTTCAAGCAAGAGAGCTTGCATTTGGATTAGGAATTGACCCCGAACTAATTACAAGAGCATCTGAAACAATAATAGGATGTGCAAAAGCTTTTAGCGAATTAGATGCTACTATGGTTGAAGTAAACCCACTAGTAATTTCAAAACAAAAACAGATCTTAGCTTTAGATTGCAAAATGAGCTTTGATAACAATGCTATGTTTAGAAGAAATAAAGTTTCAGAGTTAAGAGATAAGTCCCAAGAAGATGAAAAAGAAGTTTTTGCATCAGATCGAGGATTAAATTATGTAAGTTTGGAAGGCAATATTGGAAATATAATAAATGGCGCAGGTCTAGCCATGGCATCAATGGATATGATTAAATTAGCTGGCGGTCAGCCAGCAAACTTTTTAGATGTGGGTGGTGGAGCAACGCCTGAAAAAATTGTCAAAGCTTTTAAATTAATAACAATGGACGAAAAAGTAAAAGTAATTTTAGTAAATATATTTGCAGGAATAAATAGATGTGATTGGGTAGCAGAAGGGATAGTTCAGGCTTTAGAAAAAATTGAAATTAAAGTTCCATTGGTAATCAGATTGGCAGGTACAAATGTTGAAAAAGGAAACAAGATTCTTCAAGATAGTAAAATAGATTATATTGAAGCAAATACTTTAGAGGATGCAGCAAATAAAGCTGTTGCTGCATTAGATAAATAAAATGACTGTTATTATTGATCAAAAAACTAAAATTTTAATTCAAGGCTTTACTGGAAAAATGGGAACATTTCATGCAGAAGAAATGATAAATTATGGATCTAATGTAGTGGGCGGAGTTACACCAGGAAAAGGGGGGCAAAAACATTTAGATAAACCAGTTTTTAATACTGTAAAAGATGCTGTAAAGCATACTGGAGCAACAGCCTCAATTTTATTTGTACCACCTGTTTTTGCAGCTGATTCAGCAATGGAAGCAGCTGACGCTGGAATAAAAACATGTGTAGCAATTGTAGATGGAATTCCATCACACGACATGATTAAAATAAAAAGATACATGAAAAGATATTCGAGAGATGAGAAAATGAGGTTAGTTGGGCCTAATTGTGCTGGAATTATAAGTCCTGGTAAATCCATGTTAGGCATAATGCCTGGGCATATTTATAAGGAAGGAAGAGTAGGCATAATTAGTAGATCAGGTACACTGGGATATGAAGCTGCACAACAGTTAAAAAATTTAAATATTGGAGTTTCAACTAGTGTTGGTATTGGTGGCGATCCTATTAATGGAAGTTCTTTTAGAGATATAATTGAAATATTCGAAACAGATGATGAAACAGATGCAATTTTAATGATAGGAGAAATTGGTGGCCCCCAAGAAGTAGCTGCCGGAGAGTTTGCAAAAGAAAATATGAAAAAACCTGTTATAGGTTATATTGCAGGTTTAACTGCTCCAAAAGGTAGGGTTATGGGCCATGCAGGTGCAATAGTTTCAGCTTATGGAGAAAGTGCAATTGAAAAAGTTGAAATTTTGAAAGAATGTGGGGTTACAATTTCAAAAAATCCTTCTGTAATGGGAGATACTGTTAAATCTGTCCTAGATAAAATTTAGGATAATGATTTATGACGATCAAAATATATTTGCAAAAATTTTAAGATCTGAAATTCCTTGTGAAAAAATATATGAGGATGATTTTGTTTTGTCATTTCATGACATAAACCCACAAAAAAAAATCCATGCTTTGATAATTCCAAAAGGAAGATATATTGATTTAGATGATTTTAGCTTAAATGCTTCATCTGAGGAGATGGTAGGATTGTTAAAAGGTATTAATATAGTTGCAAAAAAGCTAGGTATTTCAACAGAAGTAGGCAAAGGTTATAGAGCTTTAGCTAACATAGGCAATCATGGTGGTCAAGAGGTTCCTCATTTACACTTTCATTTGTTTGGAGGAGAAAATGTTGGAAAAATGGTTGAGTGATACAAGAAGTTAAAAGAAGTTATTTAGAGATAAATTCTTTAGAAGATTTAAAAGAAAATAACCAATTTACAGATAGTTATTCCTTAAATTTATTAGATCCAATAAACTTTCAATTAAATAAATTTTTTTATAAAAACATTGGTAAAAAGCATAGATGGATAGATCGATTAGTTTGGGCGGAGTCTCAATGGATAGACTATGTTTCTAATAATAAAGTAAAAACTTATATTTTTAAATATAAAGAAGAACTTGTAGGTTTTTTTGAATTAATTTTTCATTTCGAAAAAAAAGAAGTAGAAATAGCTTATTTTGGAATACTGGAAGAATTTCAAAATAAAAAATTGGGTTCATATTTACTAACACAAGCTATAAAAAAATCATTTGTTGGAAACATAAATAGAGTTTGGGTTCACACATGTTCACTTGATCATAAAAATGCACTAAATAATTATATTGCAAGAGGTATGAAGATTTTTAAAACTGAAAATATAAAAATTTAGTTTTGAGAAGGTAGTTTGAATAAATTTTTAGCAATTTTCTGATTTGTTTTAATTGAAGAAAGATATGTAATATTAATATTTTGATATATATCTTTAGTTTGCCAACCAATTAAATTAAATGTTTTATTATCAAAAAAAATATTAATTTTATTATCTTTTTCTATTATTATAAAATTTATAAAAGACCTATCTACAATTGTTTCTTCTAAATTATTTATTTTTTCAATTAAAAATTTTTTATCTAAAATTAAATTTAATGGAGTTTTTTTTAGAGGGTACCTATAATAACTTGATCTAGTTTTAATAACTAATGATTTACCATTTGATACTAATATTTTATTATTTTTCTTGTATTTACAAAAAATTTTTTTTGAGTATTTAATTGTACAGTTTCCGTTCTCCACTTTGCCATTGATATTTTGTTCAAACTCAAAATTTAAATTATCAGTATTCTTTAAGTTTTCTATAATTTTCTCTTTGTTAGTTGCTTGAGCATTCGAAATTAAAATTAAAGTGATAAAGAGATATTTAAACATTAAAGAACGTCTCTTTTGCCCACATGATTTGCCTTACTAACAATCCCATCTGCCTCCATCATATCAATGATCCTTGCAGCTCTGTTGTAGCCAATTTGAAGTTTTCTTTGAAGAAATGAGGTTGATGCTTTTCCTTCTGATCTAATAATATCAAGAGCTGATTGATAAAGCTCATCTTTGTCATTTTGATTTTGGATGTTGCCAATTTCTTTTTCGTCAGCAAAATTTAAAATTTCATCTATATAATCGGGCTCTGCTTGCGATCTTAGTGAATTATTGATCTTTTCAATTTCGTTATCTGAAACAAATGGCGCATGTATTCTAACTATTCTATTTGCAGATGACATATAAAGCATGTCCCCCTTTCCTAACAATTGTTCTGCACCTTGTTCTCCAAGAATTGTTCTACTATCTATTTTAGATGTAACTTGAAATGAAATTCTAGTAGGAAAATTAGCTTTAATGGTACCAGTTATTACATCAACACTAGGTCTTTGAGTGGCCATAATAATATGAATTCCAGCAGCTCTTGCCATTTGAGAAAGTTTTTGAATATAATTTTCAATTTCTTTCCCAGCCACTAACATTAAGTCAGACATTTCATCTACAACCACAACTATGTAAGGCATTGGAAGTTTGTGTTTTGTATTGTATCCATCAATATTTCTGACTCCTTCTTTTGTCATTAATCTATACCTACTTTCCATTTCTTTAACCACCCACCCAAGTACAGAAGCTGCTTTTTTTGCTTCAGTTATTACAGGGCATAATAAATGTGGAATTCCTTCATATGTTGAAAGCTCAAGCATTTTTGGATCGATCAAAATAAATTTACATTTATCTGAAGTGTGGCGATAGAGCAGGGATAATATAATTGTATTAATACAAACTGATTTACCAGATCCTGTTGTGCCGGCAATTAGTAGATGTGGCATAGAAGCTAAATCTCCAACAATAGGTTTCCCAGAAATACTTTTACCGAGTGCGATAGGTAATTTTATTTCTTTCTTTTTAAAATCAGGATTGCTTAATATCTCGCTCAAATAAACATTTTCTCTAGAGTTATTTGGAAGCTCAATACCAACAGTATTACTTCCGGGTATCGTTGCAATTCTGGCAGACTCTGAACTTGTATTTCTAGCAATATCATCTGACAAATTAATAATCTTAGAAACTTTAACCCCAGCAGCTGGTTCAAATTCATTAAGCGTTACCACAGGTCCGTGGCTAACTTTTTTGATATTTCCACTTACACCAAAATCCATCAAAATTTTTTCTAAAAACTTAGGATCTTGTGTTTCATTTTTATTAAAATTTTCTCTTTCCTTCTTATTTGGAATTTTTAACAAATTTAAACTTGGTAATTGAAACTTAATTTTATTTTCATTTTTATTCTCAGTTTTTATAAATGGAAGATCTTCTTGGATAAGATTTTTAATCTCATCTTGTGGAATGTATTCATTTATTATTTCACTTTTATTGGTATAATTTTTTTCTTTTCTATTAAAAAACATTCCCCAGATTAATTTTATTGATAAATAAAATTTCTTTGGACTAAAATTAATACTTATAAGAAATAAAAATAAAATTATTAAAATTAATATATAATAAAATATATTTTCATTAATCTGTATTAAAGAATTAAAAAACGTTTGATTAAAATAAGCTCCAACAAAACCACCATTCCCATTAATATAAAGTGTAAATCCCTTTGAATAAAAATAAGTAAAAAAAAGAGTTCCAAATATTGAATAAAGTGTAATAAAAAATGTATTTTCAATAATTAAAAAAAATTCTTTTGTTCTAGTTATGTTGATGCCAGTTATTATAAAGGTAAATGACACTAGATAAGCAATTAGGCCAATAGATTGAAAGAATAAGTCAGAAATAAAACTCCCCTTAAAGCCTAATAAATTATTAATTACAGTATTGTTGGGAAAGACAAAATTAGGATCCTCTGGTGAATATGTAATTAATGCGATTAACAGCATGATACCAGCAACAGAGATAATGATGCCAAAGATTTCTGCCAATCTTTTAATAGTAAAATTAATTAATAAATTAGCTGTTTTTTTAATATTCATATAAATAAATCAATTTAATCACTTTGTATCATCTAATTTTTATTGTTAAAATTAAAAATATTTATGAGAGTTTGTATACTAGGAAGTGGTCTTTCTGCATTAACTTTAGCCAAAGCACTTGTTAACCAAAATATTTATGTTGATATTATATCAAGTAAAAAAGATCAAGAACTTAGCAAATCAAGAACGCTTGGTATTTCAAAAGATAACATAGATTTTTTCAATAAGAACATAATTAATATTGATAAACTTATTTGGAAGTTATTAAAGATCGAAATATTTACTGATAATTTGCAAAATGAAAAATTATTAAATTTTCAAAATAATAATAATCAACTTTTTTCGATTATTAGAAATAATGAGCTATATAAGATTTTAGAAAAAAATTTATCTAAAAATAAATATTTTAAAAAAAAAATTAAAAGTAATAAAAATTTATCATTTATTAATGACTATGAACTTATTATAAATTGTGATCAATCTCACATTATTACTAGAAAATATTTTAGTAAAAAAATTTCTAAAGAATATAATAGCATTGCATATACCACAATTGTCAAGCATCAAAAAATTTCAAATAACGTTGCAACACAAATTTTTACAAAAAAAGGACCTTTAGCTTTTTTACCAATTTCTAACAATGAAACTTCAGTAGTTTATTCTATTCATAATTCAACTAATAAAAATAAAGAAAATATTGAAGAACTGATTAAGTATTATAATTTTAAATATAAAATTAATAAAATTGATGAAGTCGATAATTTTGAACTTAAGTCATTTAATTTAAGATCATATTATAATAAAAATATTCTAGCTTTTGGTGACTTGCTTCACAGAATTCACCCCTTGGCAGGTCAAGGATTTAATATGACCATTAGGGATATTAAAGTTATTATTAAAATAATTAAAAGTAGGAGCAATCTTGGCTTACCATTAGATAGCTCAGTAAGTATTGAGTTTGAAAATAATTTAAGACATAAAAATCTTATTTTTTCTAATGGAGTTGATCTAATTCATGAATTCTTTAACTTAGAAAGAAAAATTAATAATAATGTTCTAAGTAAAGGAGTTAAATATTTTGGAAACAATCAATCAATAAATAAAATATTTACTAAAATCGCAGATAAGGGTATTTTTTTTTGAATTATTGAAGTGTTGTATTATTAAAAATATCGTGAGAATAAGTACTTAAAATTTCTGCTATCTTATTTTTTCTGATATCAAGGTTCTGAGCTTCTAATAAAACTTGTTTTTCCTCTAGAGAGAAGGGTGAGGCCATTGCAAGAGCATTGATTGTTTCATCAAGACTCTGCTTTTCTAGTGCTTTCCAGTTAATAATAAAACCTCTTTTTTCAAATAAAGATTTTAAATCTTTAAAAATTAATTCTAGATCAGAAAATTTTAGTTCTTCTTTTTCGTTTTTAAGATCATTTTGAAATTTTTCAAAATTTACTTCGTATTGTCTATACTTTTTATTCGACTCAATCTCATTTATAGTTTCAAATCTTACCAATCCTTTTAACTCAACTAAAAAAGTCCCATTATCAGTCTCTTTAAAGCTGGTAATTTTTCCTAAGCAACCAATGGTGTGTAATTTAGGTGGCAATTCTTCAATATCGTTCGAGCCGAAGGGTTGAATCATTCCTATTAATTTATTCAATTTCATACTGTCATTTATCATATCAATATACCTAGGTTCAAAAATATTTAAAGGTACAGACGTTTTGGGAAAAAGTATAAAATTACTAAGTGGAAAGACAGGTATAATTTTTGGTAAATTGTTTTTTTCCATTTTATTTATTAAAAGATATAAATTATAACATTTTGAACTAAATTACCATATGGATTTTGATATTGGAAAAAAATTAATTCAGGAAAAAAAATTTAATAGAGCACTAATTTTTTTTTTGAATGAGATAGAAAAAGGAAATAAAAATATTAAATTGTATTTTCTCCTGGGAATTGTTTATTATGAACTCAATCAGATTAAAAAAAGTATCATTTATTACAAATTAGCCTTAAAAATTGATCCTAAATCAATAAATATAATCCTAAATCTTGCTAATGCTAATTATGTAATTGGTAATTTTTTATCAGCAAAAAATTTATATTTGAGAGCAATTAAGTTAAATAGATATATCCTAAAAGCATATTATGGTCTTTATCTAATTAAACCTCAATACTTAACTTCACGACATATTTTAGATTTAAACGAAATTAAAAATAAAAATGTTAGCTTGAACGAAAGTTATTTGGTTGAATATTTATTATCAAAAATTGCAAAACAAAAAAAAGATTTTGAATTAGAGTTAAAGCACCTTCATAAATATCAAAAAGAATGCTTTATATCTAGAAACGATCATAATCTACAAGGGTTATTTTATTATAATAAAATAATATCGAAACATTTTGATAAAATAAAATTTAACAAAATTGTATCTGACGATGTTAAGCTCAAAAGTATTTCACCAATATTCATTATAGGTCTACCAAGATCTGGCTCAACATTAATCGAATCTATTATTGGAGCATCAGATTCTGAAATATTAAGTTTAGGAGAGACATCAATTTTTAATACATCAATTGTTAATCAAATTAAAAACTATGTGTTTAGTAAAAATTTTGACTCAAAAAAATATACTTTTAATATAGACTGCTCAGAAATTAAAAAAAGTGTACTTGATAGATATCAAAATTTTTTACCTAAAAACAAAAAAAAAATATTTTTTATAGATAAATCTTTAGAAAATTTCTTTAATATTGAGATAATATTAAAGGTATTTCCTAATGCTAAATTTATTAATACTAAAAGAAATTATAATGATTCAGCAACAGCAATTTATCAATCAATGCTTCCTGATTTACCTTGGACTCATTCTATAGCTGATATTTTAAATTATATAGATAACTACATCAAAATTATTAATTATTATGAAAACAAATTTCCAAATAAAGTCTTATCAATTCAACTAGAAAATTTTACTAACAGACAAGAATTTTATACAAAAAAAATATATGAATTCTGTGATTTGTCATGGTCACCAGAAATTTTGGAATTTTATAAAAAAAAGAATTTTATTGTTAAAACTTTAAGTAATACGCAGCTTAGAAGTCAAATTTCTACTTATAATTACAAACAATATCAACCATATCAAATACTTTTAAATAACTTTAAAAATAAATACGCATGGCTGAATAAAGACTAGTTTAAAATAGATAGATTATTTTCAAAATTTATTAATAACAAAAATTTATTAATAATCTATAATGTTATAATGATATTTTGGTTAGCATCTTATCCAAAGAGTGGTAACACATGGCTTAGAACTTTAATCAGTTCTTATTATTATTCTAAAGATGGAATTTACACTGACAATATAATAAAAAAAATTGGACAATTTCCAGAAAAAAGGCATTTTACAGAATTTGAATATGATCAAAATATTGTCACAGATACGACAAGATTCTGGTTACAAGCACAAAAAAACATTAACAAAGATAAACAATTAAGATTCTTTAAAACGCACAATGCTTTTGGAGCTTTAAATAATCAAAGTTTTACAAATAAAGAAAATTCTATCGGATGTATCTATATTGTTAGAGATCCAAGAAATGTAATAACATCCCTAAAAAATCATTACGAAATGAATGATGAGCAAGCTTTAAAATGGATGACTAATGAAAAACAATTTATATATGACGTACAAAATTTAGAAAAAGATGGCTACAGTGATTTTCAATTCATTAGCTCATGGGAAACTAATTATAAATCTTGGATAGTACAAAAACAAATACCATTTAAGCTTATAAGATATGAGAGTTTGTTAAATGAAACTTACGCAGTTTTTAAAGATATTATAGAATTTATAAATAAAACTTCGGGTATTAATAAAAAAATTGACAAAGAAAGATTAAAAAATTCTGTTCAGTCTACTTCTTTTAATAAGCTTAAAGACAACGAAAAAAAACATGGTTTTTCTGAGGCAATTTTATCTAAAAAAACAAATGAAAAAATTCCATTTTTTTTTCTAGGCCCGGAAAACGATTGGAAAAAGATTTTGACAGAAGACATGAAGATTAAGCTTAGTAAAATTTATGAAAATAATTTAAAAGAACTATCTTATCTCTAGAATTACTTGTTTTTAGATTTTTTTAATCTATAATTTATATAAAATGTGCGGGCATAGCTCAGTGGTAGAGCGTCTCGTTGCCAACGAGAAGGTCGAGGGTTCGACCCCCTTTGCCCGCTCCAAAATTATTATGAATAAAGTTAATCAATTAAATATTGAAGAACTATTTAATTTAGCTGTTCAAAATCAAAAAAAAAAAAATCTTGATGAAGCTAAAAAAATTTATAACGATATTTTAAAATCACATCCTAAATTTGTTGAGGCTTACAATAATTTGGGATTAATTTTTAGATCAGAGGGTGAAAATGAAAAAGCTATAAAATGTTATCAAAAAGCAATTAAAATAAATCCTAATTCAATTAATGCTTATAACAATCTTGGATTAATATTTCAGAAAATAGGAGAAAATAAAAAAGCTAAAGATTGTTACGAAAAAGTAATTGAAAATGATCCTAATTTTATAATGGCTCAATATAATTTAGGACTAATATTTAGACAATTAGGTGAAAATGAAAAAGCTATAACATGTTATCAAAAAGTAATTAAAATAAATCCCAAGATAGTAAATGCGCATAATAATCTTGGGTTAGCCTTTGCTGATTTAGGAAGGTATAGAGAAGCGATAGATTGTTATGTTGTAGCTTTAAATTATGATGACAAACATAAAAAAGCTAAAGAAAATTTAATATCTGCTTTGACTTATTATAAATCAGATAATAAAAATCCAATTGTTGTTACACACAATATATTAAAAAAAACACATGAAGAATTTAAAGAAAATTTTAAAAATTTAGATTTAGAAAATTTTTTTAAAAAATCATTTAAAATATTTGAGAGTATTGAAAAAAATATTGGAGATATTGATTACATTGAAACTCAAATATATAGGAGAAATTCTATTAATTTAAATTGCGGTAGACACCATAAAGTATTTAATCAATTTGATATCATACCTAAATTTTGTTTTAATTGTTTTAAAGTTCAAATTGAACCAAAAAATATTATGGAATTGATTAAATTATCTTTTATTTTTGATAGTTTTAATTTTCCAAATAATAATTGGAGAAAGTGCATGATTGAGCTAAGACCTGATGTTTCTGGAACTTACAAAGGTTTAATTTATTGTACAAGTATGAATGAAGCTAAAAAAATTATGAGTGATATTAGCCCAATTTTAAAAAAGGTTTTGGAATATAAAGTTAGCATTAAAAGAGGTTGTTCTGAGTTTTATAATCTATTTCCTAATTTTAAACAAACCAACAAAGAGGAAAGTAATTTTATGAATTTTGATGATAGCTGGAATCAAATTGAACAAAAAGTAGATAACGAAAATGCTCTGGAACAAAAAAAACTTGTAGCCTCTATATTGGGATTTTCAATTTCAGATTTTATGATTATAAATCATTGGTTGAATTATGCAAAAATAATAAATGATACTTCATATAAGAATATAAGTAATAATTTTACTTATTCAAATTTTGTGGCTGAAAAAATGTTAAATCAAATAGAATTTCGAAGAAAAGAATTTTTATGTTAAAATCTTTTATGGAAGAAGATTTATTTAAAAAGAAATGTAAACCCTGTGAGGGAGGTGTAATACCTTTTGATGTATCAGAAATACATAAATATCAAAAAAAAGTTGATGGTTGGGATATTACTAAAGATCAAGATGAAATATTTTTTTTAATAAAAAAATTTACATTTAAAAATTTCTTAGAAAGTCAAAAATTTGTTAATATTGTTGGAAAAATTGCTGAAGAAGAGGAACATCATCCAGATATATCTTTTGGATGGGGTTATTCAGAAATAAAAATTACCACACATGCAATTAAAGGATTATCAGAAAATGATTTTATTTTAGCAGCAAAAATAGACCAAATAATTAATGCCTAAAATGTCTAGTTTTTGAAAAAACTAAAACCGTATCAGTTTGATTTGCAAAATTAACAATCTCTTTATCTCTAATTGAGCCTGAAGGCTGAATAACTGCAGTTACACCTGACTGAACTAATTTTTCTATACCATCAACAAAAGGAAAAAATGCATCTGAGGCCGCAACAATGCTATCTTCTGTATTGATAAATTTTTTCATTTTATCAATTGCAATTTGACAGCTATCTAATCTACTTGGTTGGCCAGATCCAATACCTGCAGTTGTCTCATTGGCTGCAAGTACTATTGCGTTAGATTTAACATATCTACAAATGTTAAATGCAAAAATAAGGTTTTTCATTTGTTGTTTGCTAGGTTTTCTTTTTGAGACAACTTTAAAATTTTTGGAATCAAATTTTTGATTATCTTCTGACTGTACTAATATTTCATTATTTGATGAAGTTAATTTTAAGTTATTATCTATAAAATAATTAGAAGCATTAATTAATCTTAAGTTTTTTTTTGTTTTAAGAACTTTAAGTGCATTAGCTTCGAAATCTTCTGCAATCACCACTTCAAGAAATAACTTATTTAATTCTATAGCTAGATTTTTTGTTACTTTAAAATTACAAGAAACTATTCCTCCAAATGCACTTACTGGGTCACAAGCAAGTGCAGCTTTATAGCTTTCCAAATGATTTTTTTTAATTGAAACTCCACAGGGATTTGCATGTTTTACAATAACTACACCTATATTTTTGGGTAAAGATTTAGAAATAGTTAATGCTGCAAAAATATCATTATAATTATTATAACTAAGTTGTTTTCCTTGAATTTGTTTTAAATCTAAATCTGAATTTTTAGAATATACTCCACTCATTTGATGTGGATTTTCACCATATCTTGGTGTTTGTATTAAATTACCATAAAAAATTTTTTTTCTTGGAAAAAGATTGTTAGATATTTTATTAAAATAATTTGAAATAATAGAGTCATAATAAGCAGTTTCAGTAAATGCTAGTTCAGACATTCTTTCTCTAAATTTTAAAGTTGTACTGCCATTATTTATTCTTAGTTCATCAATTAATTCTTGATATTGTTCAGTAGAGGTAATAACGGTTACATCTTTGTAATTTTTTGCAGCAGATCGCACCATAGTTGGGCCTCCAACATCAATATTTTCAATTATTTTACTATGATTTTTAGTATTCTTTAAAGTATTTTCGAATGGGTAAAAATTTACAATTACTAAATCAATATTCTCAAAATTATTATTTTTTAAATCTTTTAAATGAGATCTACTCTCTCTTTTGTTTAAAATTCCAGCATGTATTTTGGGATGAAGTGTTTTAACTCTACCTCCCAAAATTTCTGGAAATCCTGTGAATTCTGATACTTCTGCACATTTAAATTTTAACTTTTTAATTTCTTTATATGTGCCACCAGAACTAATAATTTTTATACTATTTTTTTTTAAAATATTGAGAAGAGGTTTTAATCTTTTTTTATCTGAAACTGATATTAGTGCAGTTCTAATTTTTTTCATTATAACTTAGTAATTTCCCACTTTATAACTTGGTCAGGCATATTTGTTATCCCTGATATAAATATATTTCGGTTTTCTTTATAAGAATTTTTATTACCGAAATATAAGCTATTATCAATATTTATATCAAAGTTATTACAAATAAATTTCCAACCTTCATCCTCTAGTTCAATTAATATTGATCTATTATCTTGTGTTTTCATTACTTTTGTATTTGGATGAAGATGAAATCTAATATCAAATTTAGTATTTTTGCTGAGACTTTTGTTGGAAATTTTATCAAAACCAACAAACTTTTTCTGTTCTGGATAAAATTCAATTTCTCGTTCATGTATTAAGCCAAATTTTTTTAAATATCCATCATGAGCTGCTGAAATTTTCCAATAATTTTCTTCTTGAATGATATTTTTTTTTATAATTTTTAAACCTTCACTAATTGTAAAATTAAATTTTTCTATTTTCTTAAAGCTACAGGAAGAATGGTCTTCAACTATCAAGGTACTTTGAAGTGCAGAACTTTTTGAAAGCTTGTTTAATTTGTTATACCTGTTAGGAAAATATCCTGAATTACTTATAAGTTTTTTTCCATTGGAAATTATTTCAAAAGACAAAGCTCCTGATTGATAATTTTTAGAAAAATTTTTACTTGGACTTGATCCAACATCCATTGCAAGTACTATTTTCTTATTTTTTAAAATTGCATACCCTGCAAGTTCTCTATTTTCATTATTAAACTTGTAACTAAATCTTTTTAAATAATGATCAAATTCTTCATTATTTGAAATGTAGTTGCCATTAAAAAAGAGATCTTGCTTAATATTTTGCCAAATAAAAGCATAGCTTAATCCTAGGTAATATATTGTTTCATCAATATATTCAGGAACATCATTTTGTGACTCTTTAAACCACTCCCTAATAATGATAAAATATTTTAAATAAAGACATAACTGCTTAATATTTCTTGATTTAGGAAATCCATAATTATCAATTGAAGATTTAATAATTTTTTTCAAAATACTTAATCCATTATTAAGATAATTTTTATTATCCTGATAAGTTAATCCTGTTAAGATAATCGCTGCACATCCAACTAATTTATTTTCTAATTCTTTTGAGTTTTTTATTTCATTAAGAAGATGATTAGTTTGTTTTTGAATAATATAATCAAACTTCAACCTATATTCTTCTTTACTATTCTCATAAGTAAGCTGGTGATTAGACAACCAGGATATTATTCTCTTTGAAATAAGATCTATACCCCAACTTTTTTGATTATACCTACCATTATTATTGATCCAATTTATAATGACAGACTGAGTAATTTCTTTTGATGACCTTAAATCTAAACTGAAAAACCAAAAAAAATTATTTAATTTTTCGAAATCTTTATTATTTATAGTTTGTTTCCAAATTGATTCTAAAGCAAAGTCTTCAATTTTATATTTCTTTTTTTGATACTTGATTATTGATGATAAAAGATGAGGACTAGGCTTGTATTGAAAACTATTTTTATAAATTTTAGATATTTTTTGATCATAGAATTTAGAGTTTTTATATAGTTTGTCTAAACTACTCTTAATACTAAAATAAAGTAGACTTAGTTTACTTAAGAAATCTTTGTAAATCATTAACTTATTTTAGTTTTAATAAATTAATATTTTTATTTATATCTCCATCATTGCTTTTAAATATAGTTGTTCCTGAAACGAGAATATTTGCCCCAGCATCTATTGCCGCCTTGCAGTTATCAAAATTTATTCCCCCATCTATTTCAATATCAAAATTTAAATTTCTATCATTTTGAATTTTTTTAAGATCTTTAATTTTTTCTAAAACTTCAGGTATAAATTTTTGACCACCAAAACCAGGATTAACACTCATTATTAAAATTAAATCAATTCTATCAAGTAAATCCAGGATTAAATCAATTTTTGACTCTGGATTTAGTGAGACACCAACTTTTTTATTTAATTCTTTTATCTTTAAAATAGAAGCCTCTAAATTATCTGTAGCCTCAGGATGAATAGTAATAATATCAGCTCCAGCATCTGCATAAGATTGTATATATTTATGAACAGGAGAAATCATTAGGTGTACATCAAATTTTAATGAACATTTTTTCCTTAGAGCTTTAATTACGGGTGGTCCAATTGTTAGATTGGGAACAAAATGGCCATCCATCACATCTACATGGATCATATCTGCACCACCTTCTTCAAGTCTCTTAATTTCATTGCCTAACTGACTAAAATCAGCAGAGAGGATTGATGGTGAAATTTGTATTTTTTTCATTGATTACTAGATCTACTAGTATCAATTTTTAAAATTTAATTGAATTAAATAATTGATAAATTTGTCTTGAAATTTCACTTTCTAAAGGAAAAGAAAGCATCCCCATTACTGAATAGCCCAATATGTAGGGCATTAAGTAAAATCTAATCATGTAAAAAAACCAAGCTACATACAATGGCACCAGTGGTGCAATAATAAAAGATGGCGTTATAGGTTTAAATAATTTTATTAATGGATTGGTATATCTAACAAATATCTTCATAAAAAAAAATTCAGAGTCTTCTTTTTGAAAAATATTCATTGCAACTCTTCCAATCAAAGTCCACATTATAACTCCAAGAAGATAATCTATAAAATAAACTAAAGGATGAAAGTTTGCGGACATTGTAAAATTTATATTTGAAAAATGATTGAATTAAAAGGGGCGAAATTAATCGCCCCTTAGAATTTAAGATTTAATAGTTAATAGCTCTATTTACCAGTAACGGTTCTACCGCTTGGTATACGAACTTCATCAACCATTTTTTGCGTAGCTTTATCTGGTTCTTCAGTCATTAAACTTACAACGACCATTGCAACCAAACTAACACCTGCTCCAAAGATACCAAATGTTAACTGAGTAAGTCCTAAGAACCCACTTCCACCAGTTCGCACCCAAACTAGGTACCAAATAGCAGAACCAAGACCTAAAACCATACCAGCAATAGCACCCTGTCTGTTAGCTCTCTTCCACCATACACCAAGTACAAGTGGGAAGAACAAACCAGACATTGCAAAGTCAAAAGCCCAAATAACTGAACCTAAGATACCTTGAATCTCCATTGCCGCAATAGTTGCTCCAGCAAAACCAATTATTACAAGTAATACCCTTGCAACAAGTAATCTTTTTGCAGTCTCTGCTTTTGGATCTATCATTTTGTAATAAACATCATGAGAGATTGCATTTGCAATTGCTAGAATCAAACCATCAGCTGTTGACATGGCAGCAGCCATACCTCCAGCAGCAACCAGACCCGAGATTACATATGGTAATCCAGCTATTTCTGGAGTTGCTAATACAACAGCTTTACCACCCATGAAAAACTCGTTTAACTCAAGAGTTCCATTGCCGTTAAAGTCACTGATAAACATCAAGTTTGCACTATTCCAGTTTTGAAACCAATCTATAGATTGAACTTCAGCAAATGATTTACCAATAATACCAGTTGGTAAAGTTGGATCAATCAATGATAGTTTAGATAGTGTTGCTAACATTGGTGCAGATGAATACAGAAGGAAGATAAAGAATAATGACCAACCAACTGATTTTCTAGCTGCTTTCACGCTTGGAGTAGTAAAGTATCTCATCATCACGTGTGGTAATGAAGCTGTTCCCATCATCATTGCCAGTGCTAACGAAATAAATGCCCAAGGTGTAGCATTTACTGCAGAGTGTGCTTTAGTTATTCCAGCTAACCCTTTAGGTACCGTTGCTAGATCAGCAGCAGAGTTTTTAACAAACCCAAACTGTTGTTCTAATTCACCAATTCTAGCCACTTCATCAGCTAACATAAAGTGAGGAAAAAAACCTGCTCCCATTTTGTTACTGATCCAAAAAATTGGAAGCATGTAAGCTATAATTAGTACGATATATTGTGCAACCTGTGTCCAAGTTACCGCTCTCATACCCCCCAACATTGAACAAAGTAAAATACTTATTAGTCCAATATATACAGCGTATCCAAAGTCGATATCTAGAGCAACAGATGCAATAGTACCTGTAGCGTTAATCTGAGCAGTCACATAAGTGAATGAAGCAACAGTTAAAACTATTACTGCACATAATCTTGCTAAATTACCACCGTATCTTGTACCTATGAAATCTGGAACTGTGTAACATCCAAATTTTCTTAAGTATGGCGCTAATAAAGTTGCAACCAATATGTAACCTCCAGTCCAACCAACAAGTAGAGCCATATATCCATAACCTTTAAAGTAAATACCACCTGCCATTGCAACGAACGAAGCACCAGACATCCAGTCTGCTGCTGTCGCCATACCGTTGAATACAGTTGGCACTTGTCTTCCAGCTACGTAATATGCATCTGCTTGAGCTGTTCTTGATAGATAACCAATTAATGCATAGATGAATATTGTAAAAGCTACAAAAGCAACACCTATTGCTTTTGCAGTCATACCCATCTGTTCACCAATTGCCATTAAGATTATGAAACCTATAAAACCTCCGGTATAGATTCCGTAAACTTTTGGCAAATTGTCTATAAATTTACCTTTAATCATTAGCTATCCTCTCTTTCGTTGAAGCCGAATTCTTCATCGATTTTCTCTTGTCTATTCGCAAACCAGAAAACTAGTATTACGAAAATTCCAAGAGACCCCTGACATGTAAACCAATATGTCCATGGGTAACCGAAAGGTCCAGTGACCTCATTCATTTCAGCTGCAAAAAGGAAGATGCCAATTGAGAAAACAAACCAGATTGCCAGTGTTACGAATAACAGTGACCTGGTTTTTTCCCAGTGTTTTGTTGCGTTTGACATTTAAACCTCTCTTTTAGTTATAACTAATTAAAACACTAACCATTATGAAGGTTTTGGAAAGAGTTAAAATTACTCACAATATGCACTTATTTACTTACTTATTTAAGATATAATTGTTTAAAATTAAAACTATATGCAAAAATATAAACTTTCGTGGAAAGATATATCTCTTAATGATTTTAAAATTTATTTGTTTGCATTATTTAAAGCTTTTATTCCAAAAAAAAAAATTAAAAAATTAGATGAGTTGGAACACTTTATTCAAACCAAATCTGCCTGGGTTACACAAGTAACTCTTTATAGTTATCTAAAAACAAGAATGGGAACCAAATATATCCTTCATTTTGAAAATGATGTTTTCATGTCCTCTGTTAATCTTGCTAAATGGAATATTTATTCTGTTGCATTACAAGATTTAACTTTTTTTACATTTTCTTACTTAAAACAAAATTTTAATTACCAAGATATTAATCAAGCTAAAGAAATTTTTTGCAAAATTTTAGACGATGAAATCTCTAATAAGATGCCACTTGATATAATTGACGAGGCCAAAAAAACTTTTGATGAAAGATTTCAAAATATTAATTTTGAAACTTATTATAAAGATCTTCCATTTAATCCAAGTGCTTTATCATTATATAAATGGGCACCAATAGCTGAAGAACTTAAAAGTTTAGATCGAAAAATTGTACTGAATTCAATGATCTTGAAATGGGATATTATTAAGGAAGAATTTAAAAAATTAATAGAATTTTAAATATTTTTTCTATTATCTACTAAACTTTCAACTACGCTAGGATCAGCTAAAGTGGTTGTGTCGCCAAGTTGGTTATGTTCGTTAGCTGCAATCTTTCTTAAAATTCTTCTCATAATTTTTCCTGATCTTGTCTTAGGAAGTCCTGGTGTAAAATGAATTAAGTCTGGAGTGGCTAAAGGACCTATTTGTTTTCTAACCCAAAGTTTCAAGTCTCTTTCAAGGTCACCTGTTTCTCTTTCGCCCACATTTAAAGTTACATAACAATACAATCCGTTGCCTTTAATATCGTGAGGGTATCCAACAACTGCAGCCTCAGCTACTTTTGGATGTGCTACAAATGCACTTTCAATTTCAGCAGTTCCAAGATTGTGTCCAGAAACTATAATGACATCATCTACTCTTCCTGTGATCCAATAATATCCATCTTTATCTCTTCTACATCCGTCACCAGTAAAATATTTACCATCAAATTGTGAAAAATATGTATCAATAAACCTTTGATGATCTCCATAAACCGTTCTCATTTGTCCCGGCCATGATTGATCAATACAAAGTCGTCCTTCACCAGGTCCTTTAACTTCTTTACCTTTTTTATCAACAAGCACAGGCTTTATGCCATAGAATGGTTTTGTTGCTGACCCTGGTTTTAAAGGAATGGCTCCTGTTTGAGGGGCTATCATAATTCCACCTGTTTCAGTTTGCCACCAAGTATCAACAATTGGGCACTTAGAATTTCCAACAGTTTTATAATACCACATCCACGCCTCTGGATTAATTGGTTCACCAACAGTACCTAATAACTTTAGTGATTTTCTTGATGTTTTTTTAACTGGTTTATCACCCTCGCGCATCAAAGCTCTTATTGCAGTAGGAGCTGTATAGAATGTATTTACTTTGTACTTGTCAATAATTTGCCACCACCTAGAACTATCAGGATAATTTGGAATTCCTTCAAACATTATTGTAGTTGCCCCATTAGCCAATGGTCCATAAATTATATAACTATGACCAGTCACCCATCCTATATCCGCAGTACACCAATAAATATCTTTTGGCTTATAATTAAAAATATATTGATGAGTCATCGAAGCATAAACCATATAACCACCTGTTGTATGTAAAACACCTTTAGGTTTACCAGTTGATCCCGAGGTATATAAAATAAATAAAGGGTCTTCAGCACTCATTTCTTCTGGCTCACAATTGTCTGATACATCTTTAATTAAATCATGATACCAAACATCTCTCTTTTTGTTCCAATTTATATAATTTCCTGTTCGTTTAACAACAATGCATCTTTTAACATTGGGACAACTTTCTAACGCTTCATCAGTTGTATATTTGAGTGGAATATTTTTACCTCCCCTTACACCTTCGTCTGCTGTAATAATATATTCTGATTCACAATCGTTTACTCTTCCCGAAATAGAATCTGCTGAAAATCCACCAAAAATAATTGAGTGTACCGCTCCAATTCTAACACAAGCAAGCATCAAAATTGCTAACTCTGGTATCATAGTTAGGTAAATAGTAACTCTATCACCTTTTTTTATCCCAAGCTTTTTAAGACCATTTGCAGCTCTAGATACTTTTTTATGAAGCTCTTTATATGAAATTTTTTGACTATCCTTTGGATCGTCACCAACCCATATAATTGCTGTTTTATCTTTTTTATCTTTTAGGTGTCTATCAATACAATTTGCAGAAGCATTTAAGGTTCCATCTTGAAACCAATTAATTTTAACTTCTTTTCTGCTAAATTTAACATCCTTAATTTTTTTATAAGGCTTTATCCAAGTAATTCGTTTTCCTTCTTTTTTCCAAAATCCATCATTATCTTTAATAGATTTGGAATATTTTTCTCTATACTGTTTCTTGTTTGCTAGGCTGTTTTTTATCCACTCATCCTTAGTTCTAATTACCAATTCAGAAGCAGGAATCACTTTAGTCTTTTTTAATATTTTCTTTGAAACTTTTTTTTTTACTTTAGTTTTTTTAGCTACTTTTTTTGAAACTCTTTTTTTTACTTTAGTTTTTTTCTTTTTTTTAATAGGCATGGGATAATTTTTTATTTAAATTTTACTCATGTTATTTAGAATTTTCCAGCTTTTAGAGTCTATTGGCATAACAGATAATCTGCTTTGTTTTATTAGTGATAAATGGCTTAATTCCTTATTTTTTTTAACAGTTTCAAGTGTTACAGGTTTTGGTAATTTTTTTTTAAATTGGACTGTAACC
>Ga0209223_10000987_pt1 | contig 32173 bp, 29 predicted proteins | sample COG_06_FD_184750 | JGI IMG/M metagenome (GOLD analysis project Ga0209223, IMG submission 184750) | Pelagic Microbial community sample from North Sea - COGITO 998_met_06 (SPAdes) (version 2) | ecosystem: Environmental > Aquatic > Marine > Neritic zone/Coastal water | place: Helgoland, sampling...
TGGTTCAACATGGTGGTCCGGGAACAGAGCACTGAAGTCTCACTTGTCTCCGGTGTCGAGGGGGAGCGGATTGGCAGGCGCCAAGATGCCCCGGCAGTCTTTGACATCACAACGGTGGTTTATGTCACAACACTGGGCTTTGTGATCCACTCGCAGGGCCTGTTCGACGGCACGGTGGGGTCAGTGGTTATCCCTCGTGAGAGATCAATCGACATTGATACGGAGTTTGACCTCGAGATTGCTGATTATCTGCTCCGAAAAAGGTTAGGTTTAGGAAATGGGTAGCCCAAGCATCTTCTCCCTTAGCGGCCGGAAAATTTTGGTTACCGGTGCCGCAGGGCACCTAGGCCGGGCGTTGTGTGAATATTTCGTGTCTGATGGCGCCACAGTCTTTGCCGTCGACTTGAACGAAAAAGGTCTCGCGTCTCTGGAGTTAGAACTGAAACCCGCCGAAGGGTCTTTCTTTGCTTTCGCCGCAGACCTTTCCGATGAGGAACAGCGCGCTGGACTTTTCGAGCAGGTTGCGTCCCAAACAGAGAGCCTGGATGGAGCAGTGTTTGCGGCTGCTTTTGTGGGAAGTAGCGATCTCGAAGGATGGGCGGTTGATTTTGCCCATCAGTCGGTTTCCACATGGAGAAAAGCACTGGAGCTAAACCTCACAGCACCTTTTCATCTCACACAGTTACTGGAACCACTTCTTTCTCAAGGCACTGGCCCGTCCATTGTAAATATCGCCTCAATATATGGATCTATTGGACCCGACTGGAGCTTGTATGAAGGTTTGGATATGTCGAATCCAGCGGCCTACGGTGCGAGTAAAGGTGGCCTGATTCAGCTCACCAGATGGCTTGCCTCGACGTTGGCACCTGGCATTAGAGTCAACCTGGTATCGCCAGGAGGGATATCACGCGGTCAAGATGCGAATTTTGTTGAGCGTTACTCCCGGAAGACTCCCCTCGGTCGGATGGCCACAGAGCAAGACATTGTCGGCCAGGTTGTATTTCTACTGTCTCCTGCGGCGTCCTACACTACCGGCCAGAACCTCACGATTGATGGCGGGATTACCGTCGTTTAGGGGGCGTTACGAATCAGGCTCTGAGTCGTGGAATTCTGAATCGTAGCGCGAATGTTCTTGAAGCAGGCCCTCACCGTTTCCTGATGAATCAGCTGCCGAACCAGCAATATGTGATGAGGAGGAGACGTTGCCAAAAGAAAAAGCTCGGCTGATGGCTCTGTGGGTTCTTGATAGTGGGCAGCCTTCCCGAGTGCCTTCGCGCGTTGCGTTATTCCCTCAAGCGCATGAGTGCACCGGGCGCGCGACGTGGTGTTCGCTCTGACCAGGCACTCAGGTATTCCCGATCGGCTTCGCCGATTGCTTGAGTTGTTGCTCGAGCGTTCGTTGCGCAAATCTCTCCGAGAAAAATTGAACAGTTTCCTTCGCTCACCGAGGCGTCCTCGCATCGCTTCACGCTGTTTGCCCTGCACTACGAGCCAGAGAAAAGCTCGTCCCTGAGAGTCATCTATTCGACTCTCAGCTTGACGCCATTGGGTCAGTGCGGAAACTACTGCCCTGAGATGTCACCCTCTATGTGAAAGAACACTTCAGCCAAAATGCGGCCGCCTTGCGAGGTTTTGTGACACGGGTCTGATTGACCTGCCCCCGTGCTGCAACTAACGTGAGTCTGGCCAAGAAACGGGGGTCACATCAGTTAGATCTAAAAACCGGGTCACGTCGTGATTTCTATGAACCGTCCTGGGTTTTATAGAGACCCCAGAGTTGTGTTTTCCGCCAATGCTATTGCCTGACGGTTTTCAGCATAGAACGGCTCTTCGAACTCTGCCGGGGGAACATCGCCGATGAAACCATGGAGGCGTTCCTGGTTATGCCAGTGGACCCAGCCGAGGGTTGCTAGCTCCAGCTCTTCAACGGTTTTCCACGGTCCAGGATGGTCTGGTCCGCGGACGAGTTCCGCCTTGTAATATCCGTTCACAGTTTCAGCCAGTGCATTATCGAAACTGTCGCCAACGCTCCCAATAGAGGGGACTGCGCCAATCTCTTGGAGGCGCTCGCCATAACGAATGGACGTGAATTGGGCTCCCGCGTCGCTATGACACCGTAAACCGGGTAGATGTTTCCCCCTGGACCACCTGGCCATCTCGATCGCGTCGAGGACAGTTTCTGTCCTCATGTGTGAGGCAACCCGCCAGCCGACGATCATCCTGGAGAACGCGTCAATGATGAAACACACGTAAGCGACGCCCGCCCAGGTTGGCACAAACGTCAAATCGGTCACCCACAGTTGGTTAGGCGCCGCTGCACTGAAGTGACGTTTCACCAGGTCTGGATGTCTGACCGCGGTCGGGTCTGGTTTGGTTGTTTTCACCCGCCTGGACCTGGAAACCCCGCGTATTTTCAGCATTCTCAGCAGACGCGCTGTTTGATTACGACCGATGCTGATGCCAGCCCTGCGGGCTGCCTTCCAGAGTTTACGAACCCCCTACACCTTCCGGTTCGCCTCCCAGACGGAATACAGCTCCCCGGACAATACAGCGTCGTTTACTGTTCTCGTCGACGGGTTGCGTTCTCTTGCCGCATAGCAAGCACTTGGCGCCACCTGCAAGACCCTGCAAATGAGCTCGACACCAAGCTTGCGTCCCTCAACAACGTCGTCTTCGTTCGCGTCGACGAACACGACTACATCTTGTTTTGGCGGTCGAGCTCCGCCCCGAAGAAACTCGCCGCTCTTTTCAGGATCTCGTTCGCGCGTTTCATCTCACGCAATTCCTGTTCAAGCCGGCGAATCTCAGCAGCGGAATCAGAGGGAACACCCTGTTTCACACCGTCATCGATATCCGCTTGCCTCACCCACGACCGAACCGACTCAACCCCATAGCCAAGTTGCAGAGCAACCCTTTGCGCTGTCCCACGATCCTTCCCAAGTTCGACCCGCAGGGTCCTCACCATCCGAACCGCAGCAGCTTTCTCCTCAGCCGAATACCTTCGACCTCTCCTGTTGTATTTGTCCATGATTCCATCCTCGTTTCCAAAGTATGAAATCTCCAACAAACCCAGGGCGGTTCATTCCTCGGTCAGCCATGGAGGGAGAACATGCCGGGGGCGAGGAACTTTTACCGTCTCGGCGCCTATGAAGATCTTCTCGCCGCTCCCATCCCGAAAGTAGCTGAGGTCCAGGAATGGCTTACCCACCAAGTTCGCCACTCGCTGTTGCACGGAGTGTCATCCGTTCCACCGGAACGACATTCGAAGCGGATTGCGTTGGTTCCCGAAGGTTTCGAAAACATGGAAGCCGAAGGAATCGTAGCTGCGGATCACGCGGTAATTTCGAGAGCGCAGCGTCCCTATCAGAGAACGTGACGCGGCTCCGGTTTACACTAAAGTATGGAAAAACCAGACATTAGACCGCGTTCACGGATTGTCACTGACGGCATTGAGGCCACCACGTCGCGAGGAATGCTCCGCGCGGTCGGAATGGGTGATGACGACTGGGATAAGCCCCAAATCGGCATCGCAAGTTCGTGGAATGAAATAACGCCGTGCAACCTGTCATTGGCCAGGCTTGCACAGGCCGCCAAGGAGGGGGTCCACGCAGGCGGGGGTTACCCACTGCAATTCGGAACGGTGTCTGTTTCCGATGGTATTTCCATGGGCCACGAGGGCATGCACTTTTCCCTGGTGAGCCGTGAAGTTATAGCCGATTCGGTGGAAACGGTGATGCAGGCAGAGCGCCTTGACGGTTCAGTGCTGCTGGCTGGGTGTGACAAGTCCATTCCTGGCATGTTGATGGCTGCTGCTCGCCTCGACTTGGCCTCCGTCTTCCTTTATGCGGGCTCTATTGCCCCTGGCTGGGTAAAGCTTTCTGATGGAACCGAGAAAGACATCACCATCATTGACTCGTTTGAAGCGGTGGGTGCTGTCAAAGCAGGAAAGATGTCTCGCGAAGATGCCCATCGCATCGAGTGTGCTTTTGCCCCGGGTGAAGGTGCCTGCGGTGGGATGTACACCGCAAACACGATGGCGAGCATCGCCGAAGCGTTGGGGCTGAGCTTGCCAGGCTCCGCATCGCCTGCTTCTTATGACCGTAGGCGAGACATGTTCGCCCACAAGTCGGGCGAAGCTGTTGTTGAAATGCTTCGATTAGGAATCACGGCCCGCACCATCATTACCCGGGAAGCACTCGAAAACGCTATTGCCATTCTGATGGCACTGGGGGGCTCAACCAATGCGGTTCTTCACCTTCTAGCGATCGCCCACGAGGCAGAAGTTGAGCTGACGCTCGATGACTTTAACCGCATCGGGGACAAAACTCCGCACATCGCGGACGTGAAGCCCTTCGGGCGTCACGTGATGAACGATGTGGATCGCCACGGCGGGCTCCCGGTGTTAATGAAAGCACTTGTTGATGAAGGCCTCATGCATGGCGATGTGATGACCGTAACCGGAAAAACGATGGCAGAGAACCTCGAGGTGATGACTATCGATGCTCTTGATGGGGAAGTGCTGAGGCCTTTGAAGAAGCCTCTCCACCCTTCTGGTGGAATCACCATTCTCCGCGGGAGCTTCGCTCCCGAGGGCGCTGTGGTGAAAAGCGCTGGTTTTGATGCAAGTACTTTTGAGGGCCCCGCAAGGGTGTTTGAGCGCGAACGGGACGCCATGGACGCATTGACCAATGGTGAAATCCAGTCCGGTGATGTCGTCGTGATTCGTTACGAAGGCCCTAAGGGTGGCCCGGGGATGAGAGAGATGCTTGCCATCACGGCAGCAATAAAGGGTGCGGGGCTGGGTAAGGATGTATTACTGTTGACGGACGGTCGATTTTCAGGCGGCACAACCGGACTGTGTATCGGCCATATAGCTCCCGAAGCAGTGGATGCAGGTCCCATTGCTTTCGTGAGAGATGGTGACCTGATACGGGTAGACATTCCATCAAGGATGCTAGACATTCTTGTCAACGACGACGAACTAGCGAAGCGGCGGGAAAACTGGCAGCCGCTTCCTCCCCGCTACACCCGCGGTGTTTTGGCCAAGTACCAGAAATTGGTGAAGTCAGCAGCAATCGGAGCGGTAACGGGCTAGCCCTAAATCACTGCGACTTTTTATCAAAACTGAGGCGGATAAACCATGGCTGGCAAGCCAAGCGATAACGTGAGTGCAACGATGGAGCCGACCCCCGAAGAGTTGCGCAAAGCGCAGCTCGCCTCGAAGGCTCCCCTGTTGACAGGCTCTGGGGCAATTCTCAAAAGTTTAGAGCTGCTGGGAATCAAGGATGTCTTTGGGCTTCCCGGAGGAGCGATCATGCCCTTCTATGACGAATTGATGTCTGCAGACAAAATTCGCCACATTTTGGTTCGTCACGAGCAAGGCGCCGGGCATGCGGCGGAAGGCTATGCGTCAGCGTCTGGCAAGTTGGGCGTGGCAATTGCCACCTCCGGCCCTGGAGCCACGAACCTCGTGACCGCTATTGCGGATGCGCACATGGATTCTGTCCCGATGCTCGCGATCACAGGCCAAGTTTTCTCGACCTCCATGGGGACGGACGCCTTCCAAGAGGTTGATATCTCGGGTGTCACGATGCCGATTACGAAGCATTCTTTCTTGGTGACGAAGCCCGAAGAAATTCCTGGCGTCATTGCCGCTGCTGTTCACATTGCAACAACAGGGCGCCCAGGGCCTGTCTTGGTGGATGTAACGAAAGACGCCCAACAAAAGAGTGCGCCGTTTTTATGGCCACCGGACATCGATTTGCCTGGTTACCACCCGGTGACCAAAGCAAACGCCAAGCAAGTGCAACTGGCAGCGCAGATGATTGCCAAGGCTAAGAAACCTGTGCTTTATGTTGGCGGTGGAGTTATCCGAGCCGGAGCCCACAAAGAACTGGCAGCTTTTGCCGAGGCTGTGGGAGCGCCCGTGGTCACCACACTGATGGCCCGCGGGGCTTTCCCTGATTCAAGCCCACTGACGCTTGGAATGCCCGGCATGCACGGAACCGTGCCTGCGGTTTTGTCTTTCCAAGAATCAGACTTACTCATCGTTCTCGGTGCTCGATTTGATGATCGGGTGACGGGGAAGCCCAGTGAGTTTGCTCCCCTTGCCGAAGTGATTCATGTCGATGTGGACCCAGCAGAAATTGGCAAGATTCGTCACGCTGAGGTTCCCATTGTGGGGGATGTGAAAGACGTTCTTCAAGATCTTCTTGCAGCTTTCTCTGACGCGGCGAAAGAACGCACTCCTGATTTCTCCCAGTGGTGGGATCGCTTGCACCTGTTGCAAGAGCAATACCCCCTGGGCTTTGACGAGCCTGACGATGGGCTTTTATCCCCTCAGGGCGTCATCCAAAAGATCGGGGAAATGTCTGGTCCAGAAGCCATTTATGCCGCCGGTGTGGGGCAACATCAGATGTGGTCGGCGCAGTTCATCAAATACGAACGCCCCAACTCTTGGTTGAACTCTGGCGGTGCGGGAACCATGGGTTACGCCATTCCTGCAGCGATGGGAGCCAAGGTCGCCGAGCCTGATCGTTTGGTCTGGGCAATCGATGGCGATGGGTGTTTCCAGATGACCAACCAAGAATTGGCGACCTGCACGATTAACAAGATTCCGATCAAGGTCGCCATCATCAACAATTCCTCGTTGGGAATGGTTCGACAATGGCAGTCGCTGTTCTATGACGGTCGCCATTCCTTTACGGACCTCGACACCGGCCATGACACCGTCATGGTTCCCGATTTCGTCAAACTTGCGGACGCCTATGGCGCTCTGGGAATCCGCGTGCGGACGAAAGAAGAGGTGGAGCCAGCCATCAAGTTGGCAATGGAAACCAATGATCGCCCCGTGGTGATCGATTTCATCGTGAGTAAGGATTCGATGGTGTGGCCCATGGTTCCCCAAGGCGTGGGAAACTCTGAAGTGCAATATGCCAGAGACCACGCGCCAGAATGGGATGAGGAATAAGCATGAGCCATGTCTTGTCTCTTCTCGTTGAAGACAAACCGGGTCTACTCACTCGGGTTGCCGGGTTGTTCGCTAGGCGGGGATTCAACATTGAATCCCTGGCGGTGGGAAAAACAGAGATTCCTGGATTATCACGCATCACTGTTGTCGTGGATGTGGAGGATTTGCCGCTCGAGCAGGTCACTAAACAGCTCAACAAACTCATCAACGTGTTGAAAGTCGTCGAGCTTGAGCCAGAGCAGTCCGTCCAACGCGAGCACATGTTGATCAAAGTCCGCGTGGATAATTCCACCAGGTCTCAGATTCTGGAGGCCACCACCCTTTTTCGCGCCCGGGTTGTCGATGTTGTTACCGATGCCCTGGTGATTGAGGTCACGGGTGACTCGGCCAAGGTTCGGGCTTTGTTGAAAGTGCTGGAGCCCTATGGCATTAAAGAGATTGCTCAATCTGGATTACTCGCCATTGGCCGAGGATCGAAGAGTATTTCTGACCGCATGAATAAGAACTAGGCTTTTACCCTGCCCCAACCCCAAGGAGAGAACACCCCGTGACGGACATCAAGTATGACAAAGACGTAGATCTCAGCATTATCCAGGGCAAGAAGGTTGCCGTCATTGGGTATGGATCCCAAGGCCACGCTCACGCACAGAACCTGCGTGATTCGGGTGTTGAAGTGGTTGTTGCGCTGAAGGACGGATCTGCCTCGCGTGTGAAGGCTGAAGAAGCGGGCTTCCAGGTGATGTCCAATGCCGAGGCCACCACATGGGCCGATGTCATCGTGATTCTTGCGCCAGACCAGCATCAGCGTCACCTCTATGCGGATGATGTTGCCCCCAACCTCACCGCAGGAAAGGCCCTGGTCTTTGGTCACGGTTTCAATATCCGCTTTGGATATATCAAACCGCCGCAGGACGTGGATGTCATCCTGATTGCTCCCAAGGGCCCAGGCCACACGGTTCGTCGCGAGTTTGAAGCGGGACGTGGCGTCCCCGTCATTGTTGCCGTGGAAAATGATGCAACCGGAACCGCATGGGATTTGGCCTGGTCGTATTCCAAGGGCATGGGCGCTCTTCGTGCCGGTGGCATCACCACCACCTTCACCGAAGAGACCGAAACCGATCTCTTCGGTGAGCAAGCAGTGCTTTGTGGTGGAACCTCGCAGCTGGTTCAGTATGGCTTTGAGGTATTGACTGAGGCCGGATATCAGCCTGAAATTGCGTACTTCGAAGTTCTGCATGAGCTGAAGCTCATTGTTGACCTGATGTGGGAGGGCGGCATCGCCAAGCAGCGGTGGTCGATCAGTGACACTGCTGAATATGGCGACTATGTTTCAGGCCCCCGCGTCATTTCGCCCGAGGTCAAAGAAAACATGAAAGCAGTACTGGCCGATATCCAGTCCGGGGCCTTTGCTAGCCGGTTCATTGCCGACCAGGATGTCGGAGCACCAGAATTCACCGCTCTCCGCGCAAAAGGCGAGGGACATCCCATTGAGGCAACCGGTAAGAAGCTCCGGGCACTATTTGCATGGAAGCAGAGCGACTCTGACTATGTCGATGGTAAAGCGGGTCGTTGAAACCACATCGGCTCACAAGAGGTTGAGCAGGAACCCGCTCTGCCTTCTTTTTTTGAGGAACAGCGAGGAATTTTTCTCAATTAGCCACACGGGTCGGGCACACGCCTCTTGTTGGGCGTTTCTCGGGCCCAGGGAAAAAGGACCACCGCCCCGCCGCCGCTGGGGATTAGGATTAGGAATGTGTTGATTTCACTCGTAGTTCGAGCAAAAAACGAGGGGCGACACCTGCCCCGTTTAATTGAGGGAATCAATGCTCAGGATGTTTCTGCTCTTGAGTGCATTTTGGTGGACTCCGGCTCTACTGACAACACGATCGAGATTGCAGGCCAAGCCGGATGGAAAATTGTTCAACTTGCTTCGGACCGATTCACCTTCGGAAGGTCCCTAAACCTTGGGTGCTCGGTCGCAACTGGGGATGTGATTATAATTCTCTCTGCTCACGTATACCCGTTGAGAGTGGATTACCTAAGAAAAATGCTCGAATCAATCGTCGAGAACCCGCAGGCCGTTGCGTACGGCCGGCAAGTGGGAAACATGACCACGCGTTTCTCGGAACGCATGGTCATGTCCAATTGGTTCCCCGCGGAGCGAATTACCGATCAAGGACATGCGTTTACAAATAACGCTAACTCAGCAGTCCACCGAGAATTGTGGGAGAGGTTTCGATACAACGAGGAATTATCGGGTTTAGAAGATATTGATTTCTCTGCCCGAGTGCTTGCTTCGGGGGGTCAAGTCACCTATGTGAGCGATGCTCCGGTTGTCCATGTTCACGAAGAGACCTTCCGCGGTATTTACCACCGCTACCACCGCGAAGCTGTGGCCTATAAGCAAATTTTTCCCGGTGAACGAATGTCAGCACGGACGGGAGTAAGTCTGTTCGCACGGAATGTTTTTCGAGATCTCCAGTTTGCTCGCTCCGAGGGAGTTTTGCGCCGTGAGTTCACCTCGGTGGTCGAGTTTCGGTTTGCCCAGTTTTTCGCCGCATGGAATGGGTTCCGAGAAGGTGGGTCGAGAGAGTCAGATTTGCAGCGGAAAATGTATCATCCGGGCGAATTTGGGTCTAATCAATCGGAGGATGCAGTCAGTGAGGTTCCGTTGATTGTCTATCGAGATGACGATGTCTGAGCCAAAAATCCGCGAGCTAGTGGTCACCGCCCAGACTATGGGCCGTGTCCTAGAAAGTTTCTTGCCGCAACTTAAGGAGGCAGGGTGGAATGTGGTCTGTTCCTTCCCGCGGGGACAGGCCCACTCCGCTGAGGAATTGGCCAAGCTCTCTGCTGATTCTGACGCTCTAATTATTGGGGATGATGATGCGTCAGCCGACTTTTTTGCGAGGTGCGGCCAGCGACTCGGTCTGGTCGTCAAGTGGGGGGTTGGCACGGACGCAATCGATTTCAATGCAGCCAGCGAGAGGGGGGTATTAGTTCGGAACACCCCAGGCATGTTTGGGCCAGAGGTTGCAGATTTGGCGATGGGTTTCGTTCTTGCGCTCGCACGGAACATCACGCGGGTTCACAATGGGGTTGTAGGAGGCGATTGGCCCCAGCCCCAGGGGGTGACTTTAGCTGGGAGAACTATCGCCATCGTCGGGATGGGAGATATCGGCAGTAACTTGGCTCAAAGATGTTTGGCTTTTGGTATGGATGTGCTGTTTCATGATCCCCACGTGGCACACATTAACGGCACTTTGAGTGGTGTCGGTATCACGGAAGCATTTGAGGGAGGCGATTTTGTGGTCTTGACCTGTCCCAGCACCGCGGAAACGCGCGGGATAGCTTCCAGACCGATGCTTTCGCGTATGAAGAAAGGTGCTTTCCTCGTGAATGTTGCTCGTGGCGACCTGGTCAATGAGGCACATTTGGCCGAAGCTCTTCGGGCAGGCTCCCTGGGAGGTGCCGCACTGGATGTATTTGAACAGGAACCTTTGGAGGGTACATCCCCCCTTAGAACGCTTGATTCCGTAATCTTTGGCGCTCACAATGGATCGAATACGTCAGAAGCGCTGATGCGCGCCTCTGAGAAAGCCGTTGGACTGCTGCTCTCCTGGAGTGCTGGCGGAGAAGTATGACGAACTCAGTTATCGTAACGGGAGCATCGGGGGGAATTGGGTCCAAAATTTGCGCCGATTTCGCAGAATCCGGTTTTACTGTGATCGGTGTCGACAGGACTCCGTCCGAATGGACAGGAGACCAGAGCTACGAGTTATCCGACCCTGGACTGAAGAATCTATTGACTGAGAGATTTGACCTGGACGGACTATCTTGCATAGTGCATGCTGCCGCCGAACAGATTCTAGGGCACCTAGAACACCAAACCTGGGACAATTGGCGGCGTGCGATGTGGACCAATTTCTTAGTTCTCGACGACTTGGTGCGGAGCTTTCAGGTTTTCTTGTCCACGAACGCGGGCTCGGTGGTGCTTGTTGGGAGCGTACATGCTTTTGCTTCGCGATCTGAAACGGCCGTCTACGGTGTGAGTAAGGCGGCGGCGGAAGGGTGGGTAAAATCTGCCTCTATCGATTACGCCCCTGGTATTCGGATCAATTCCGTGATGCCAGGTGCCATTCAATCGGGAAAGTTGGATGAATTTATTCAAAGCTTGGGGGGTGACAAGCAACTGTTCTTGGACCGGCTCTCCCGTAGGACGCCAATGAAGCGGCTGGGTACCCCGGGGGATGTGTCACACGCGGTCAGATTTCTGGCCAGCCAAAAGTCATCTTTCATTACGGGACAGACGCTCATCGTCGATGGTGGAGCGACCCGATTGCTAGCCACAGAGATCGAATAGCTGGCGTGAAAGCCGACACCAGGTTCGAACAAACTGCTTGGGGGAGCTATTTGCTACCCGAGTCCGTCAGGGTTGCGCCTGGGGGGAAGTCAGTGAGTTGGGTTGATATTGAAACGGGTGAGTTGGCGATATTCGATCGCGAAAATTCTTGCCTAACGAGGAAATTTGTTTTGCCGGATCTTTCTTTTGCCGAACCAGTGGGTAAAGGGAGTTTCCTCTTTTCGTCGGGCGGTAACATCGGCGTTTGGCGGGACGGTCGGGTTCAAGAAATCTCGCAAGACTTGGTGAGCCCAGATCGACGTTTCAACGACGGATGCATTGATTCCCTTGGCAGATTAGTTATTGGAACCAAGAATCGTGGTGACTCCGATTTTCGTAATGTACTCCTCCAAATTGGAACGGATGGAAGAATCTTGGTGTTGGATCAAGACCTAGGGTTATCAAACGGCATCGCCGTTTGTCGTCCGAGCGGCGACTTGCTCTCCGTCGACAGCGCCACTTCTTCGATATACAGTCGACCCCTGGAGGCAAATGGATCCTACGGACAGCGGACTTTATTTTGCCGATTTGCGCCTAAGGAGACTCCGGATGGCATTGCTACTGCAAAGGATGGAAGTGTAGTCGTCGGGTTGTGGGGTTCCAGTGCAGTGGCCCATCTTGACTCGTCAGGAAACGAGATTGCCCGTTGGTCTGTCCCCGCCAGATTTGTCACAAGCCCAGCGCTAGACCCCCAGAGTGGAAAGTTGATTGTTGCGTCCGCTTCGGGGGCTAGGGAGGGAATCACCTATGATCACCAGGCGGGCGCGCTGTGGGAAGCTTCAATAGGGATAATCGGGCTAGAAAATGTTCAGTGGGTACCGGTGGGAATATCCGAAGTAAGGTGGGAAAGATGATTGAAAATCCGTCGAAGAACAGCATCGTAGCGATTCCAGCCCGAATGGGCAGCACGCGATTCCCGGGCAAGCCTTTGGCTCTAATCGCAGGCACCACCATGCTCGCGAGGGTGATAGCCAGCGCGGTTGCAACAGTCGGTGCGGCTCGCACTTTCGTTGCAACATGTGATCAAGAAATAGCAACTGAAGCTGAGAACGCTGGGGTTCGGGCGGTGATGACATCTCGAAAACACGAACGGGCAAGCGATCGCACTGCGGAGGCAGTCAATATATTGGAAGCGGAAGGAATGAGAATCGATAATATTCTGATGCTTCAAGGAGATGAGCCTCTTATACCCCCAGAGGCATTAATTCGAATCATTGGCCGCTTGACCGATGGTGGGCACGTCGAAATCGTAAATCTTGCCGGGCCGATCGTAAACGAGTCAGATTATCGGGATGAAAACTGCATAAAAATAGTGGCTCGGGATGATGGCACCGCAATGTATTTTTCGCGCGCTGCTATTCCCCATGGCGCAGACGTAACTGCTGGGATGCTCAAAAAACAAGTCTGCGCGATCGGTTTCAGCAGGAGTGGGCTTAGACAGTTTGGTGCTCAAACTGAGGGGTTCCTTGAGAGCGCTGAATCGATCGATATGTTGCGATGGTTAGAGCATGGTGGGCAAGTGCATCTCGAACAAATTTTGACCCCAACACACCCCGTGGATGTGGTCGAGGATATTGCTGTGGTCGAGGCCCTGCTCCAGGCTGCCAATGATTCGCCTCCGGGTTGAGACCAGCGGTTCTCCTAAGCGCACCGATTGGGGTCTCGACTGGTCGTCGAGTTAATAGTGTTGTGGTTCGTGACATAGTTCCCGCATGAGTCGAGACATAGTTCCCACCCCACAACGGTTCATCCTTACCGGTGGGGGTTCGCTCACCGGTTAAGTTCGAGACATAGTTCCCTACAGTGGGGCATGTCGAACGCTCGGATGATTGTCCTGTCCATCACCCATCAAGGCCTCACGAAAGCGCAGGCCGCCGCGAAATACGGTGTCACCCTTCGATGGGTGAATATTCTCCTGGCCCGGTTCTCCCAGGGCGGTTTTGATGCCCTGCAACCTCGCTCGAGGAAACCCCACAGCAACCCGCGACGCATCACCCCGGAACTGCGGGCCCGCATTATTGAGTTGCGGGCGGAGCTGACCGGGGAGGGTTTTGATGCTGGCCCGATTTCTTTGGGCTTCGCCCTGGCCAGTGAAGGTCTGTCCCCTCCGGCGACCTCCACAATCCGGCGGGTGTTAGTGGAGGAAGAGTTGATCACCCCGCAACCCCGGAAAAGACCCCGCGGTTCCCTGGTTCGTTTCGAAGCGAAACAACCGAATGAAACATGGCAATCAGATTTCACCCATTGGCGCCTCGCTGATGACAGTGATGTTGAGATTCTGAACTGGTTGGATGATCACTCCCGCTACTTGCTGGGTTGCACTGTGTTCACCCCGGTCACCGGACCCGCAGTGGTCACTGATTTTCTCCGTTTAGTGAACACTTACGGACCCCCACACTCCACCCTCACAGACAACGGAGTTGTTTACACTGCCCGGTTCCAGAAAGGTCGCAACCAGTTCGAATACGAGCTGATGAAACTTGGGGTTGTTCAGAAGAATGGTTCCCCCGGTCACCCTCAAACTCAAGGGAAAATTGAACGGTTCCACCAAACCCTGAAACGTTACCTGCATCAACAACCGCGGGCGGGCTCACCGGCAGAGTTGCAAGAGCAGCTCGATACTTTTCGGCGGAAATACAACACGAAGAGACCCCATAAAGCGTTGCGCGGGGCGACCCCCGATCACGCCTACACGGCCACCTTGAAAGCTCATCCCGGCAGCGACGATGCTGGTTTTGATCAGCGCAGAGTCCGGTTCGACCGGGTTGATGAGTCCGGGAAAGTCAGCCTGAGAAGGGCCGGGAAAATGCACCGGTTAGGGATCGGGAGAACCCACGCCAGGCAACGCGTCATCATCATCACCACCGAGGACACCATCACCGTCACTCATCGCACCACAGGGGAAGTATTGAGCGAGCACACGATCAACCCTGAGAAGCGTTACTGGCCAAAAAGATGACCCCCAGGAGGAGGACCTCCTGGGGGTTCGTCGGGAACTATGTCTCGACTCATCACAGTCGTCGAGTTAATAGGGAGCCAAATCGAATTGCCTTGGGGTGCAGTGCTAGAGGGCGAGTGTGGGTGGCTTCCAACTCGGGGAGAAAAACGGTGACAGAATTTGGGCTAGAGTCAAGGGCCTTGAGCCTCAACGTTTTGGTAAATCCGAGCGGGGGAGGCCCTATTTGAGTCAGTTACACAGCGAGAAGGCGAACCGTTTCCTGGCGGTTCGCCACAACCCGCCAGCAAAAATTCAAGAGCTCCAAGGAGTTGTCGCCACTGTTGATGACGGCCACTCCAGCATCCTGTTTGGAATATTTTCGAGGGGGGCACGTGGGCACTACTAAAAACCGGCGTCACTGACCGGCTCTACCGGTGCGCTGAAATCGATGTTCTTATTGGTGACGCTGCTGATTGCGGGTGGACATCGCCAGGAAAGCAATTGACCTACCCGCCGAGTGCGGTGCAGAACAACTTAGGCTCCGCAAAATCGCGGCAGGTTTACGAATGAAACGGAAGGTCTATGGGCGCGTTTCTTAGAGATGGATGCTACTCGGAGGGAACACTGAAGGGTCCTTCCCTGGTTCGCCACGCTAGCGGGGGAGGTAAGTTAGGCTTTGCTCGCGGTCTTTATTCTTTCCATGTCGGACAGCGGCATCGAAAATCAAAAACGGACAGGCAGATGTGTAGTTGCTGAGAAGACACCAACCCAGGTCTGAGCGGCCCGAAGAAATCCAAAAGCCGGTTTCAAAAGCCTGAAAAATATCAGTGAGTTTGCGACCAAAATCTTCACGGAAAGGGATTTACTGTTGTTGTACAGGAGAGAAGCATCGCAGGCGCCTAGAACGATTCTTTTGGACGGGCTTTGGGGCTCTGGGAAGTCATTATTAGCGCCTCTCGTCTCATCCCTGCGAGGGGTCGGGCCTTTTACCCTGAGGCCACACGTCGAGGCGATTTGCCATATGTTAGCCAGTAAGAGGATCGCAGATGACGTTTTTAAGTTTTTATTCTTGAATGGAGTCATAGAAGATGCTTACGATTCCTCCATTGGACGCGGAATCAATCTACGCATTTGGGATGATTCCTCCTATTTTCGGACCCTACGCCTGTGGGAAATCATAAAGCGTGTAACGTCTCGCACGAGTGAGAACGATTTGGTAAGTCGCCTCCCGGAGGCGCAGGCCTATTTTCAACTTACACATCTTCTCACTCAATCGTCAGAATCCCTGTTTAGGGTTTTACCCGACCACGTGACGGTCATCAACATTCAACGAGATCCAACATTCTTGTTTAACCATTGGGAAAAGTATCTGCGGAGGTGGGATATGGACCGTGAACTTACGCTCGCTTTTGAGTTTCAAGGAGCCAAGGTTCCATTTTTTGCTGAACAATGGGCCGAAGAATGGGTTTCACTCAGCCTGGCTGATCGGTCTGCGCTGGCCGTTGCGAGATGCGCATCTTATGAACGCAATGCTCTCGCTCGAAATGGAACCCCTCCGGGATTGGTTCACACGGTTTATTTTGCGGAGTTATTGAGAGCACCGGACAGAGTGTTGTCACAGCTAAGCCGGACTCTAGGAAGAGATTTTTCACTGGCGACCAAGCATCAAGTTCAGAGGCTCACTCGGGATTTGCGCCACAAGACCCAACAAGTGCGGCCGGAGTTGATTGAGGGAGCACAGAATATTTTTTTAGGCCAAATCCGAGATGCTACGAGCCCGCAGGTTTTTGAGGAATTCTACAGTGCCGTCCAAGTATTTGAAACACACGAATCTTTGCAAAGGTAGGGCTTCGAACGAATCGCCGACGGTATTTTTTAGTCTGCATTCGTTTTCAAGAAGATGCAAACGGTTGGAGCTAAATCCTACGTTCGCTCCGTTTACGAAGATAGCTCCCCGGAGAGCCGTTCAATCAGCTTCTAAACCTTAAAAACTTCGCAGGGTTGCCAGCGACGACCGAGTTCGGCTCGACGTCCCGAGTGACGATGCTCCCGGCCCCAATCACCGCCCCTTTGCCAATGGTGACGCCGGCTGTAATCACGACCCCAGATCCAATCCATACATCGTCCTCAATCACGATTACACCCCGCTTCTTCGGTTGTACCCTCATTGGTCCAGAACCAAGCTTCATCCCGTGGTTTGCGGCACGAATCACCACGTTCGGGCCGATCATGACGTCGCTACCGATTCGAATTTCACCAGACGAGGCCCCCAAATGGCTGTTCGTGTTCACGCTTACAAAGTCACCTATGGTGAGTCTCCCGTCGTGACTATAGATGTAGGCCGGCCCGATAATGGATACTCGACTACCTATGTCTATGTTGGCACCCCCACCTACAGAAATGTGACCGGTCGAAACAAAACCTGGGCCCACGGAATTGAACTTCCGGCCGACCAGCCAGGCCCGAAAATTCATTTGATACCGGCCACTAGGCCGGTTTCCTTATAGCTGCCAGCATCCCTTGCGGGGTGCTCCGGTCAATCCACAAAACCTCCCACCTTGAGGATGCAGCGACCAAGGCACCGATGAGGAAACCCTTAATGGACTTCGGAAAAATTATGTCTTGGACGAGAAGCACCGCGCCTATTTCGGCCAGGTCATCTACAATTAGAAACTCCGGGAGCGTGGAAAACTCACCGGAATCAAGAAATATGAGATTCGGTCGAACCTCGCGGAGAGTGTCCGCGAGCACCCCCTTTGATTCGATGGATTTGAGGAGTTCAAATTCGTCACCTGCAGACCTGTAGCTTTTTATAATTTCAGAATCAGAAAGGCTGCCCCCTAAAATATCCGACGAAATTGTATTTATATCGAATGTACTCCTGGTTGCGCTCTCAATTTGAGCCCGCCTTCGATTATCTAGGCGCAGATCTACGAAGGGAGAAAGTTTGGCGGCATCCAGCCCGGAGGGTCTCCAGGTGGCAGGCTCCGACCCGCCGTACACGGCTTCTAAGTCCCGCAGGTCGATGGTCGGCGCTGCAGACAATGTGGCGAAATCGGACCCGAACACCTTTCCGAGGTCAACAACATGGCGGGAATTATTTTCTGTGGCCTGTAGACCGCCGTAGTCGATTGAAACTAGTTCGTCCAGGTTCTTTTTCGGCAGAAGAGAATAAAAGATTTGGGAAGAAAAACCTGAGCCGGTCTCAAGTATGCGCGGGCTATTTCCATCGCTATTTAATTTTCCCAGGGCAGCTGAGAAATTGAACACCATCTGCAAAATAGCGTTCGAATCGCGAGCCTCGAGCTGTCCGAAAGAAATTCCAAGCCAAGCATCCAACGACCGACTGGGGCTGACAATGTAGTTGGGGTTCAGCGAGGGCGCCGACCCCCTATTTTCATCGTCCACAACGGGAGCTTAGCGCCCTTTCCGGGTCATCCAAACTCCGTTGGAGATTGCCGATGAAATGGCGCCACAATTTTTTCCGAGTAAAGGCGAGATTCTGCGACCAGAAGCCTCACTCGGGAATAAGACTGAGCCGGAGGCGAAACCTGCAGCACCGTCACCATGCATTCGGTCAGACAAGTGGCCGACAGTCAGTTATTGCAGCCGTCGAATAATGGGATCACTGGTCGCCCTTGTAGCGCATCCGACCCCGCCCCGAACTTCAGAGTCTGGGCGATTAAGGCGAAGGATTTCGCTATCGTGATACCCATGTTTGAAGCTTTGCTGGCGTGTGGCCGGGTGCATGGGAAAATGTGTTTGGGGAAAGTGAGGACGTCATGTTTCAGCTTCTTCACCGCGAGGAGGCTTTTCAATTTGGCGTCCGGAGCGCCGCACGGGCCCGCAAGGTCCGAATCGCAAGGCACCCAACGCTCGTCTCTCAAGAATTGCGAGTTAAGGGAACCTTTCCAAGCTATCGACACCTCTCGCGTACTTCGCCCGCTTAGTCGACTGGGAGCGTCATTTGGGGCGGCTCGTGCAATGGTGGCGCTCTTCGACTGAAAAAGATCTTTCAATGATTGTTCGGGCAGACATGGTCCGCAAATACGGGCTGGCCTGCCGTCAGGCGCCGCGGCAAGCAGATCGAAAGTTTTGGATCAGGTAGGGGTGTTCAAGGGTTGGTCCGTAAATAACACCCGGAACGACTGGCCGTCCTGCTCGACCTTGCCTGTATTAGAGTCAGAGGGTGATCAGAATCGAATCCCACCCCGGAGAGGGCTCCCCGAGATGCTGATGAAGGGGATTTTTGTGGGGTTATTGAGGTTTTTGTATCTCAGATTTCGTTTTTTGAAGATATTGGAGTTCAACCTGCGTGCCCGACGGGATTCCAAAGCCAGCAGAAACATAGCCTCACGGGCCGGTTACATTGTGCTGGACCGAGCCATTAGGCAAATTAATCATCCGGCCGCGTCGAACACTCTTTTCATCTTGGCTACAGGTTCTTCAGCGCGGCAGCTGGGAAAAACAGAGTACAAAATCATCCGTCGGAATCACTCGATCGGGGTGAATCGCTGGCTTATGAGCGATTTCGTTCCTGATGCCATCTCCCTCGATTCGACCAAGCTATCGAACGTTTTGGCATCAGGGGTCTCAGAAAAAATGGAGATCATGGGCGAGAGGTTAGCCTTATTTGCCAAAAAGTCACCTGACCTGAAAATCTTGCTTCAGAGGACACCTGCTCCATCAACCAGCCTCCAACATTACCCGATCCCGATTGCTCTGCGGGGCTCTGTCTTCATGTATGGGAGAGCTAACCTTGAAGGCGCGAGCGAAACTTCTATAGGGAGGGAGCTGACGGCCATATTGGCTGGGGAAAGTGGCTACTCCATCCCTCGGAATGTTTTGATTGACAACGGCGCCAGCGTGGTCAGGCTCATTTTTTTGGGCATCTCCCAGAAGTACGACGATATCGTGCTAATTGGGGTAGATGCGGATGACCGACCATATTTTCACGGGGCTCAGGATAAAATCAGCAATTACTTCGAGCCGGGAGTTGGTGAAGCCCACAGCACGGAAGATACTGTCAATCGCCCAGTCTCTACTTCCAGCTTTATTCGAGAATTGGGCGCCGCCATGAAAAGTGTGAATGGACCGCGGCTATGGGTGGGTTCTTCTGAGTCTCGACTATCCGATGAGTTAGCTGTCTATGACTGGAGCTTATGATTTCACCGCCTTCCCAGGTGCGAGTCCCCCCTGTGCGCTCTAGCGGACCGGGCTGCCTAACATATGTTCGAGACCCGGTCGAGTAGCTTAAGGCTCTACGCCAGAGTGCGCTTCGTGCCCACCACGGGTGCCCTTCACCTAGTGGATTGTTTTCTTTCGCAGATGGCGGGCTGTTTTGAAGCATGCAAAGTAACAAGTCTCTCAAAGCAAGGCGACTATTTGGACTGAAATTTAATGCACTTAAAAGATAAAGGTAATGCAAAAAGCCAGACGAGGCCCCCTCACCTCAACCCGCTGGCTTAGACTTAATCATGCCTAGGGGAGCGGGATTACTACAGCTATGGGTGGGGGTCTACAAACCATGCGGAAGGGTAAACTGGCTTGTGAATTTCTTATTGGGTCTGCTTTGGTCTCGAACGAGCTACCCTTTTGTTAGCGTCCAGAAAGGAAAGCCCCTATGCCCAAGTCTGTCGTACTCATGGCGGAAGAACTCTCTCCCGCCACAATCGCAGCGCTCGGGCCCGGTTTTGATATTCGGCACACAGACGGTGCTAATCGTGCTGAATTGTTGGCCGCGTTACCGGGGGTTCATGCCGTCCTCGTTCGCTCAGCCACCCACATGGATTCCGAAGCTCTCTCGGTAGCGAAAGATCTCAAGGTCATCGCCCGGGCGGGTGTAGGGCTTGATAACGTCGACATCAAAGCGGCCACAGAAGCCGGGGTGATGGTGGTCAATGCCCCCACCTCCAATGTGGTCAGTGCTGCTGAGCTTGCCGTGGGGCACCTGTTGTCTTTAGCGCGTCATATTCCCAGGGCCCATGCTTCGTTGTCCGCGGGAGAGTGGAAAAGAGGCTCCTTCACCGGGGTTGAGCTGTTTGAAAAAACAATCGGGATCGTCGGATTAGGAAGAATCGGGGCCTTAGTTGCCGAGAGACTGTCTGGTTTTGGCGCCACCCTCATAGGATTTGACCCTTATGTTCAACCGGCGAGAGCGAGCCAGATGGGGGTGACTCTGACCACGTTGGAAGACCTCATGGCACAGAGTGACTTCATCACCATTCACATTCCGAAGACCCCGGAAACCACCGGAATGATTGGCGTTGACCAGCTCAAATCTGCCAAGCCAAACCTGCGAATCGTCAATGCTTCCCGAGGGGGAATCATTGACGAGGATGCTCTGGTTGAGGCGCTGTCAAAGAACTGGATCGCTGGCGCAGGAATTGATGTTTTTGTGAATGAACCTCCCACAGGTTCCCCACTCCTTGGCTTACCCAACATCGTCGTCACACCACACTTGGGCGCCTCCACCGATGAAGCCCAAGAAAAGGCAGGGATTGCTGTTGCTAAGTCAGTCAAGCTCGCCCTGGAGGGTGAACTTGTTCCGGATGCGGTGAACGTGGCCGGTGGGATTATTGACCCGACGGTTCGACCAGGCATGCCTTTGATGGAGAAGCTGGGACAAGTATTTGTCGGGTTGTGCCCCTCCGCTCTCTCCAGCATCGATGTTGAGGTTCGGGGGGAAATTGCTGCCCACGATGTGACTGTCTTGAAGCTCGCCGCCTTGAAGGGTATTTTTTCCAGGATTGTCAGCGAACAGGTGAGCTATGTGAACGCCCCCTTGATGGCAGAGGCCCGCGGAATCGAAGTCACGCTAACAAGAGACGAAACAAGTAATGATTATCGCAACCTGCTCACTATTCGAGGAGTTCTTGCCGATGGGTCTGTCGTTTCTGCCTCTGCCACACTGACGGGTGCGAAGCAGACGCAGAAGCTGGTGGGAATAAACGGCTATGAAGTGGAAGTGCCACTTGCAAGCCACCACATTGTCATGATGTATGAAGATCGGCCAGGAATCGTGGCGGTCTATGGAAAAGCCTTTGGTGATGCCTCCATCAATATCGCTGGCATGCAGATTGCCCGAGACACCAGAGGCGGGCAGGCGTTAAGCGTCTTGACGGTTGATTCCAGGGTCCCCGATGAATTACTGGCAGAAGTAGCGGCAGCAATTTCTGCTGCAACGATGGCGCCTATCGACGTTATTGATCTGTAAGCGTTCTGGTGACGAACTCAGTCGACAGGGACCACGACATCGATAACCTCGAGCAAGCTCTGCAGGATTTTGTTCTGGAGCGGCACATTCTGATTTCACTGGATTTTGATGGCACCTTGGCCCCGCTGGTTGATGACCCAGAGGATTCTCGGATGCTCCCCCGGGCAGCGCAGGCGCTTTTTCGCTTGACAGATATGCCAGGGGTGACGCTCGCCTTGGTATCGGGTCGGGCGATCGACAGTCTCTTGCGGGTCGCCAGCCCTCGGGCTGAATGGTTTTTGGTGGGGTCTCATGGCGGTGAAATCGTTGCACCAGGTGACCATCACAGCTACCGAGCGCAAGTATGGGTCCCACCCGGGTTGGACGAAGCGTTTGAGCAGGTTGTGCAAGACCACTCAGGAACCCGGCTGGAGCGCAAAGCTTTTGGGCTTGCCCTCCACACCAGAGGGGTGGAATCCTCGATGGCAACGCGGGCGCAAGACAGTGCGCGGGCTGCCTGTGAAGAATGGCACGGCGAGCTTTCAATCCGAGTGGGGCACGGAATCCTCGAGTGCTCAGTGCTGACGGCAACCAAGGCAGACGGTGTGCTGGCTCTTCAGGAGAGAACGGGCGCTGACGCAACGTTATTCGCCGGTGATGACGTGACAGATGAAGATGCGATCGCGGTGCTGGGGCCTTCAGATATCGGCATTTGGGTGGGGCCGGGGGAAAGCACAGCAAGATTTCGCCTGCCTGATGCTCAAGCGGTGTCGCTGATGCTCGAATCTTTAGCCACACGGCGAATCAATGCGCGCGCATAAAGCACCCTTAGCCGTGGGGCTCTAGGGTTATCAGATGAAGAGAACGCTTAATTTAGCGATAATTGGCGGCGACGGTATCGGGCCCGAAGTTACTGCAGAAGCACTCAGCACCCTCACGCTGGCTTGTTCGGGAATTCTTGATATCCAGACCACTGACTTTTCGCTCGGCGCTTCGCACTATCTCGAAACGGGCGAAGTGCTCTCCGATGAGACTCTGTTACGCCTGGCCACCCACGATGCGATTGTGTTGGGCGCTGTGGGCGGAGACCCGCAGGATTCCCAGCTGGCAGGGGGAATCATCGAGCGAGGTCTTCTGCTCAAGCTGCGTTTTGCCTTTGATCACCACATCAACCTCCGACCCACGTTCCTTGTGCCAGGCGTTGATTCACCCTTGCGCCATCCTGGTGACATCGACTTCGTGGTGGTTCGCGAAGGAACAGAAGGCCCCTATGTCGGAAACGGCGGAAGTGTGCGGGTGGGCACCCCACACGAGATAGCGAATGAGGTGTCAGTCAACACCGCTTTCGGGGTGGAGAGAGTGGTGCGCTATGCGTTTGAGACTGCGCAGAAGCGTCGTAAGAAGCTCACCCTTGTCCACAAGACGAACGTCCTGGTGTATGCCGGTGGACTTTGGTCCAGGGTCACGCACGAAGTCCACCGAGATTTCCCTGATGTTGAGCTTGATTACCTCCACATCGATGCCGCCACCATATTCATAGTGAGCGATCCCAGCCGGTTTGATGTGATTGTCACCGACAACCTTTTCGGTGACATCATCACTGATCTTGCTGGCGCAATCGGCGGCGGCATCGGGTTGGCGGCTTCCGCGAACCTCAATCCTTCTGGTGCATTCCCCAGTATGTTTGAACCGGTTCACGGTTCTGCACCAGATATCGCAGGTCACGGGATTGCGGATCCCACCGCCTCTATTTTATCAGTAGCACTAATGATGGATTTTCTGGGGCACGGTGGCGTGTCGGAAAATCTGGTCAAGGCAGTTATGGCCGCGACCGCTGAGCGGAAATCCGCTAAAGCCGCAACGGGAACGGACCTTATCGGTCGCTTAATCCGGAGTAACTTGCAAAACGACTAGAAATGCCCCCCTAATGGCGTCCAACTGCGACAAGAAAAACACAGAAATTTCTGCGTCTTGAGACGCCTTTCTCGATGGGTCGCAGAGGGGCGTGTTGGGAACACTCTTTGGCGGAGTGGAGCTCCTCCGAGTTGACAAATGAGCGGGCGCCGGATTGTCCATGCCGCTAAGGCGCAGGCAAGGCGGGACACGATCGTGTGTACCGAAGGGTTACGTCGCAACCGGTGTCGAAATCCAGCGCTCAGAGGCAGCCCCCTAATAACGTCCGCTCAGCTTGCCCGCGATAGCCCCTTGCGGCATAAGAAATCAACCGAAGCTGGTGCCGAAAAGTTCGCAGCGCCGCATGCATCCAGGGCCACTACAACCGTTCACGCGGCCATTCAGCCCTATGCTGGGAAGACCCCGCCGACTTTGAGGTGAAGGGCCACCAACAGAAAATACCGGCCTTGATTATCACAAAGCAGCGGAACAGAACGGAGAACCTTTTTTTCGGCGACGGGAACATTGCCAACTTCTAATATGAGGAACCACCTAATGAATGAACAGAACCCTAGTGCTGCCGAATACGAATTAGTTCGGAGCCAGTTGGAAAAAATTATGGAACTAAGCTCGAGAAGAAATATTCAGGAACAGGGTTTTTTCTACCCGTTAGCTGTGGCCTCTTACGGGGTTGAGGAGGTGATGGGTGCCGTCCATTCGATGGCTTCATTCAAAACTACGATGTGGTCAAAAACTGCCGACTTCGAAGAGAAATTCGCTAGGGAATTTGGTTCCGCCGAAGCGGTGATGGTTAACAGCGGCTCATCCTCAGACTTATTGATTGCCTTCGCCCTGAGAGAAAAGGAGTTTGGCGGCCTTGAGGAAGGTGACGAGGTGTTAGCTCCTGCCGTAACGTGGCCAACGCAGATTTGGTCACTGGTCATGGCTGGATTCACGGTCAGACTTGTGGACGTAGACCAAAGAACTATGAATATGGACTGGCAGGATCTAGAAGCGAAAATAGGCCCGAGAACCAGGGCAATTTCTTTAGTTCACCTGATGGGAAATACCTCCAATCTCGATAAAATTATGGAAATTTCCCGGAAACACGACCTTGTAGTTATCGAAGATTCTTGCGAGGCTCTCGGCGCAAAATGGCGGGGAAAGCCAGTCGGATCTTTTGGCCTAGCCTCGAGCTCTTCGTTTTTCTTTTCCCACCACATTATGACGATGGAGGGAGGAATGATTTCGACGGACTCTCCAGAGCTGGCAGAGCATTTCAGATTGCTAAGGGCTCACGGTTGGACCCGCAATCTTCGCTCGAAGAGAAAAGGAGCAACCGGGTGGGACTCGCGTTACTCTTTTGAAAGTTGGGGCTTCAACGTGCGCCCCACGGAACTAAATGCGGCGTTTGGATTGGCCCAGCTGGGCCGATTCGAAAGTTTTCAGTCCCAGCGCCAAAAAAGCGCTGATTACAGTCTTGGGAGAATAGCCGATTTGGAAGGGTCCCTGACCCCGATGACCGTTCAATCGGAAACTGAATGCAGCTGGTTTGCTTTCCCAATTATGGTCGATTCTGGGGCTAACTTCTCGCGGCGAGACCTTGTCACTCACCTCGAGAAAATTGGCGTGGAGACGAGGCCAATTGTGGCTGGAAATTTGGCTCGTCAACCGGCGACAAAGAAGATAAAGGGGATTACCTCGGGCGATTTGCCCGGAGCAGATGAAGTGCATAATCGGGGATTTTATATCGGACTGCATCCAATTGACTTCGAATTGGAGCTAGAACGCGTTTGGGATGCAATCGAAGAATTCACCCACTCTTCGAGCTGAAAGGACTGGCACTCGCCAGCCTCTGCGATTTGCAGTTTTTCAGGGTTGTGCCAGATATCGATGGTCAGACAGGGCAAACCGCCCGGGGTGCTCTGGAGCCTCCGTATTTTGCCAACGAGCATGGAAGAAGTCGACAGGACTGGTGGCAGGAATCCGGCTTGAGAGAAGGGTGGTGCGGATAATCCGGGGCAAGCTGGGAACGCATGGCAACTGGAAGGCGATAGTGCTTTTCCTTTGTACACCAAAGGATATTGAGGTTGACTTTGCAACAGTCGCCAGGGGAATTCTAAGTGAAGGTCTTGCAGACTCTTGTGTCTCCTAAATCCCGCGACGGGCCACCGTCGCCCTTTGCTATTTCACACAGGTCACTGTTTCGTGCTGAGCCGGTTTGATAAAGAATTCACAAAGTTTCGGCAGTCGCAACTTCCTGGAGAAACGAGTTGTAGGCGTCTGAGATTCCTGACCTCAAATCCCAACTGGGTTGCCATCCGAGTTGGGTGATCCTCGAGCTGTCGAGTGCTTTTCTTGGAGTTCCGTCCGGCTTTGACCTGTCGTAACGGACTGAGCCCTCATAGCCGACGATCTCAGCCACTAGCTCGGCTAAGTTCTTAATTGAAATCTCCTTGCCTGAGCCAACATTAATTGGCGCTGGGTCATCGTAGACCTCAAGCAATAGGCAGACCGCGGAGGCTAAATCTTCGGTGTGCACGAACTCCCTTAGCGGGCTTCCCGTTCCCCAGATTGTGACGAACTGAGTTCCATTGACTTTTGCTTCGTGAAAGCGGCGCAGAAATGCGGCCAGGACGTGAGAGTTTGCTGGGTCGTAATTGTCACCCGGGCCATAAAGGTTAGAGGGCATTGCAGAAATCCAGCTTCGATTGTGTTGTTTGCGAAAACTTTGAACTTCAACGACGCCAGCAATTTTTGCAAGTGCATATCCAATATTTGTTTCCTCTAACCCCCCTGTAAGCATTGCTGACTCCTGAATGGGTTGCTCAGCAAATTTTGGGTAAATGCAGGAAGACCCGAGGAACAACAGGCGATCTACTCCGATTTCATGAGCAGCGTCCATCAGATTAATTTGAATACGAAGGTTTTGATGGAGAAAATCGACAGGTGCCTGGGAGTTTGCGTGAATACCTCCAACCAGCGCGGCCGCGTCGATTACGATGTCGGGCAGTACATCCTCCATAAGTTCGAATGTGGCAGCCCTGTCAGTTAGATCGGCCTCTATTGATGAAAACCCCACCAGGTTCTCGTATCCCAACTGGACTAGGTGTCTCCAAATTGCGGAGCCGGCCAACCCTTTGTGCCCGGCAATGTATATTTTTGATTTTCGATCCACCGTCAAAGCCTACTAAGAAGGAGGCAACCGTGCCCATGTTCAGATGCCAACCCGGTTTCCGAAAGAAAGGCTTGAGCCCGCTCGGTTACCCTCGTTTCACACACCGGTGTCAAACCAGGAAACGCCCTCGTCAGTTTTGCCGCCAACAAAGAAGGCTGAAAGATTCAATTAGTGAAGGCTCACGAATGGGTCCGGACAATCTCGAACAAGCCTGCGACGGACACCAGGCCGGCCTCTACCATTGAAAATAATGCACCAACCCGAGGAGAGAGGGACGCTGGTAGCGCCTGTTATGGGCCTTCAGAAATGCTCGCTTCGCAAGGATTGGTGTCTCTTTCTTGGGTCGAGTTGATTTTGCCCCGGTCGGAGGTGGGTGCAATAGACTAGCGTGTGTGTGCCCTAGCCCGCATTAGAAAGTGATAAAAGTTGAATTTCCTCCCTATAGCACCGCAGAACATGGTCTTTCGGGTCGAGTCCAACCAGACCCCTATGGGCACTGAACAGAGGCAAGCAGTGCTCGATAAGCCAGTTTTCGGCACTGTCTTCACTGACCATATGGTTGATATTTGCTGGTCAGAAAAAGGTGGCTGGCACCGACCCCGGGTTCAACCCTATGGGCCCATTCCGCTGGACCCGGCAGCCTCGGTGCTGCACTATGGCCAGGAAATTTTTGAAGGAATGAAGGCCTATCGCCACGAGGATGGCTCGATTTGGACCTTCAGACCCGACGAAAATGCGAAGCGTCTCCAACAATCTGCCAAGCGGATGGCACTCCCTGAGCTCCCCGTTGAGTATTTCCTGCAGTCCCTCAAAGAGCTGATCGCTGTTGATGGCGATTGGGTTCCGAGCGCCCCTGAGACTTCGCTCTATATGCGCCCTTTTATGTTTGCTAAGGAAGCGTTCTTGGGTGTCCGCCCGGCCAAAAAGGTCGCTTACTACCTGATTGCGTCGCCGGTAGGTCCCTACTTCGGAGGTGACGTTGCCCCGGTTTCGATTTGGCTCTCCACAAACTACATCCGGGCTGGTCGCGGGGGGACAGGGGCGGCCAAAACGGGCGGCAACTATGCCGCATCGTTGTTGGCTCAAGCGGAGGCCGCCGAACACGGTTGCCATCAAGTGTTGTTCCTGGATTCTGCAGAAGGTCACTACCTGGAAGAACTGGGCGGTATGAACATTGTCCTTGTTTTCAAAGACGGCACGTTGGTCACCCCCAAGAGCGAAACCATTCTCGCGGGAATCACCAGGGATTCGGTCTTGGCTTTGGCTAAAGACCGAGGACACGCAGTCGAAAGCAGACCCATCAGCATAGACGAGTGGAAAAAGGGCGTTGAATCTGGTCACATCGTCGAAGCGTTTGCCTGTGGCACAGCGGCCACCGTTGTCCCGATCGGCCAGCTGAAAACCCCCGATTTCACCATTGGTTCCCCCGACGCTACCGCTGGCGAAGTCACCCTGGCGCTTCGAGCAGAGCTCATCGACATCCAATATGGTCGCCTGGAGGATCGTCACCAGTGGATGGTCCGACTCGACTCGTGAGGGTCGGCACCGTTGCTCGTATCGTCCTTCTTTCTCTAGGGTCCCTGGCGCTGGGGGCTGGATTGGGTGTGACCGCCAGTTTCTATCACTCGGCGGTTTTCCCTTTTGGATTAGTTGCCGTCTTCCTGGCGATGGCGGGAGGTCTGGTCGGACTGCGCGTTCTCGTGCGGTCTCGATATCCCGCTGCCCTTGCGAGCGTGGGGCTCGTGGCGGTGATGACGGTGTTAGCCGGTGCCGATGGGCGCGATTCGGTGATGATTGCGGCAAACCCGGCAGGGTTTGCTCTGTTGATCGGGGTGGCCATTCTCTTGGTGTTCGCTAACGCGTGGCCAGGGATTCTCCCGGCTTCACCCGTTAAGCTAGAACCCCGTGCCTGAGAGGACATCACCGCAGTGACTTACGTAATTGCGCTTCCCTGTGTGGATGTGAAAGACCGAGCGTGTATTGACGAATGCCCCGTGGATTGCATCTATGAAGGCGACCGGATGCTCTACATTCACCCGGATGAGTGTGTCGATTGTGGCGCGTGTGAGCCGGTCTGTCCCGTTGAAGCAATTTATTACGAAGATGATGTTCCCGAACAGTGGGCCAATTACTACACGGCGAACGTTGAATTTTTCAAAGAGGTCGGATCCCCCGGTGGGGCAGCAAAAGTTGGCGTGATTCATCACGACCACGAAGTTGTTTCCGTCTTGCCGCCCCAAAACTAAGTCGATGCTCTCGCTCCCGGATTTCCCGTGGGACTCTGTTCTTCCCTATCGAGAGCGGGCTAGCTCCCATCCTGGCGGGCTGATTGACCTCTCGGTGGGCTCACCGGTTGATGACACCCCCGCGGTCGCCCAGCAGGCTCTAGCGGCGGCGTCCAATGCCCCCTCCTATCCTCTCACCGCAGGGGCACCAGAGCTCATCTTGGCCATGACACAGTGGTGGGAGCGGCGACGCAATACGGGTCCTCTTGATTCGACACAGGTGCTTCCCACCATGGGCTCTAAAGAAATGGTGGGTCTTCTTCCGACCCTCCTAGGGTTGGGGGCGAGCGACACCGTTGTTATTCCCACCATTGCTTATCCGACCTATGCGGTCGGAGCTGCCGTGGTCGGGGCCTCCGTGGTCACGGAAGATGATCCTGACCGGTGGCCTTCCTCGGCGTCTTTGGTGTGGATTAACTCCCCTAGCAACCCCACCGGCCAGGTTTTGCCGGAGGATTACCTTGTTCGAGCCATCGCTCGCGCTCGTGAGATTGGCGCTGTCTTAGCCAGCGATGAGTGTTATGCGGAAATGGCGTGGGAGGTGTCCTCAAGTCCCTCCCTTCTTGATCGCGGGGTGACCAACGGGGATGTCTCTGGCCTCCTCGCGCTCTGCTCGTTGTCCAAACAATCAAATCTTGCCGGTTATCGAGCTGGTTTAGTTGCGGGGGATCCCGCGCTCCTGAGCTCTCTTCTCCTTGCCCGAAAACACCTGGGCCTCATCATGCCGACACCCATCCAAGGTGCGGTAGCTGCAACGCTGTCAGAAGATCAGCATGTCCAGGAACAAAGCGGGCGCTATCGGGCCCGCCGGGAACTTATTTTTCCAGCACTTCGGGCTGCGGGCTTCCGCATCGATCACTCGGAAGCGGGCCTCTATGCGTGGGCGTCCAGGGATGAAGAGTGCTGGAGGAGTGTGGGCTGGTGTAGTGAGCGGGGAATTCTCGTAACACCGGGCTCTTTTTATGGGCAAGCAGGCCAGCATCACATCAGAGTCGCCCTCACGGCAACGGATGCGGCATGCGAAGCAGCCGCATCGCGCCTTCGGGCATAGCTTTTGTCGCCTCGGGCTAAGGTCTAGCCACCTTTGTTAGCGAGCTCAGCCAGTGGAGCTTACGTCCTCTAGGCTGTAATGGATGATGGGGCGAGGGACAGGTTTTTAATGGCTGATTCAGACAAAGTCTCTCTGCAGTTTCCTGGTGGAAACGCAGAGTTTCCTGTTGTGCCCTCCGTGGAGGGCCCTTCTGGTATTGATTTTTCCACGTTGACCAAGCAAACCGGGTACACCGCCCTGGACCACGGGTTTGTGAACACTGCTGCAACAACCAGCACCATCACCTACATCGATGGCGACGAAGGCATCCTCCGCTACCGCGGGTATGCCATTGAAGACGTCGCCAAGAACTCCACCTTCCTGGAGGTCGCGTGGCTTTTGATTCGTGGTGAATTACCCAGCGCTGCGGAACTGGACGAATTCGACGATGAGATTCGTCACCACACGCTGTTGCACGAAGATTTGAAACGGCTTTTTGACGCTCTTCCCCACAGCGCCCACCCCATGTCGGTGTTGTCATCTGCTGTCAGTGCAATGTCGACCTACTACGGCGACTCCTTGAGCGTTCACGACCCCCAGCAGATCGAACTTTCCACCATCCGGCTATTGGCAAAACTTCCCGTCATTGCTGCCTACGCTCACAAGAAGAGCGTGGGTCAAGCATTTCTCTACCCCGATAATTCCCGTGGGTTTGTGGAGAACTTCTTGTGGCTGAACTTTGGCCTGATGGCAGAGCCCTATGTGTCAAACCCCGTGCTGGTCAAAGCATTAGATCGTCTCCTGATCTTGCACGAAGACCACGAACAAAATGCTTCCACTTCTACCGTCCGGATGGTCGGCTCGACCGAAGCAAACTTGTTTGCCTCCGTTTCCGCCGGTATCAATGCTTTGTCGGGACCGCTTCATGGCGGCGCCAATGAAGCGGTGTTGTCGATGCTCGCCGAGATTCGCGACTCCGGTGAAGGGGTGGAGCGCTTCGTCGAGAGGGTGAAGCGCAAAGAAGATGGCGTTCGGTTAATGGGCTTTGGCCACCGGATCTATAAGAACTATGACCCTAGGGCGCGTCTTGTTAAAGAAAGTGCCGACGAAGTGCTCGCCCAACTGGGAATCCATGATGAGCTGTTGGGGATAGCCAAGGAGCTAGAAGAAATAGCCCTCGCCGATGACTATTTCATCGAGCGCAAGCTCTATCCCAACGTTGACTTCTATACCGGGGTTATTTATAAGGCGATGGGGTTCCCCACCCGGATGTTTACGGTGTTGTTCGCCATGGGTCGTCTCCCTGGCTGGATCGCGCACTGGCGTGAAATGAATGATGACCCCTCAACGAAGATTGGTCGCCCTCAGCAGTTGTATGTGGGACCTGCAGCTCGGGAATGGCCACAGCACTAACATTCTCGTTCCCCCGCACGCACATCGAGTTGAACTGGGAAACCTGGAAACTCAGTGCAGGTCGGGATTCAGGGCAATGGTCTTGCCCGTTCGTGACAATACTTCGACAGCACCGTTTGTTGAGTTGCGTCTAAAAAGCAGGTCGGCGAACCCGCTGAAATTACGGGCTTTGTGTTCGGAAACGGAGTCAGCTTCGGAGACCAGCACCTTGGTGCCCGCGGTGACGTAGAGACCGGCTTCCACAACGCAGTCATCACCGAGTGAGATGCCGATACCTGAGTTAGCGCCCAGGAGGCACCGTTTGCCCAGGGAAATAACCTCTTGGCCACCACCAGAGAGGGTTCCCATAATGGATGCTCCACCTCCTATGTCTGTTCCTTCTCCCACGACCACACCCTGGGAGATGCGGCCCTCCACCATGGAAGCCCCGAGTGTTCCCGCATTGAAATTCACAAATCCCTCATGCATCACCGTTGTGCCAGGGGCTAAGTGTGCACCGAGGCGAACACGTCCAGCATCAGCGATTCTGACACCAGGGGGAGTGACGTAGTTCAGTAGGGGCCCAAACTTGTCAAAACTGGTGAGTGTTGCACCCTGGTTTTGCAGGGTGAGACGGTGGGTCGTGAAGTACGAGGGTTCGATAGGTCCCCTGGTGGTGAAGGCAACAATCGGCAAGAGGGGGAAGATCCCCTCGAGATTGAGGGTGTTGGGTTGTGCGAGGGTGTGGCTGAGCAGATGCAGGCGCAAATACGCGTCAGTGGTGGATCGGGGCGGAGTATCAAGATCGATAGCCAGCGCTACTCCCTGAAGGTTCACATCACGTAGGGCGTCTTCACCTTCGAGGGCACTGATGTGAGCGGGAAGAAGAT
>Ga0209223_10000998_pt1 | contig 31876 bp, 30 predicted proteins | sample COG_06_FD_184750 | JGI IMG/M metagenome (GOLD analysis project Ga0209223, IMG submission 184750) | Pelagic Microbial community sample from North Sea - COGITO 998_met_06 (SPAdes) (version 2) | ecosystem: Environmental > Aquatic > Marine > Neritic zone/Coastal water | place: Helgoland, sampling...
CCAATCTGGATATATTGATAAGTTTATGGGTGATGGCTTGATGGCCCTATTTCATCGATCCGCAAGTGATGCGGTGACTGCTGCCATAAAAATGCAGCATGATTTACTTGAATATAACCGTGTTGCAAAAAACACTGGACAACCGCTGATTGACATCGGTGTTGGCGTAAATACCGGGAAAATGATGCTGGGCACGCTAGGCGAAGCTGGTCGAATGGAGGGGTCCGTCATCAGTGATGCAGTAAATCTGGCAGCTCGTCTCGAGGGGCTTACCAAGTTGTATCAAACTGGGGTTTTAATTTCGGAAGAGACCTACCTGTCGCTTAATAAAGAAACTTTCAGCGTGCGTTTAATTGATCAGGTAGCCGTAAAAGGCAAGAAGAAATCTGTAATGGTTTACGAGATATTGGACGCTGATTCTGATGAAATAAGAATTTTAAAGCAAAGTGACCTGCAAAATTTTGATAAGGGTTTTAAGCTTTATCAAACACAAAATATCAAGAAAGCAAGCGGTCTATTTGAAAATATTGTGGCAAATAATCCTGATGATGGCGTAGCTAACCTGTATTTAGATCGCTGCACGAAATTACTAGAAACTGGCTGGAACTCAGAAATTTGGGATGGTATTTACCGTCCTCAGATCAAATGATAACTTCACGACAGGAAACTGTATGCTTATGAAATACCATTATCGCAAATTAATCTTAGTCACCTTAAGTCTTGCAGTATTACTAGGATTAAGTATTTCAACAATAGATTTTAATCAGTTTGGTGCGATACCGAGCGGTCAGGATTTGACACGTATGCGCGAGTCGGAAAATTATAATTTTCAAAAAAATATGTTCATGAACCAAGAGAGAGGCTTGATGGCGCGTATGCGCGAAGAGGGCAGCTTTTGGTCAGATCCACAAAAAAACCTTAAAAATAATTTTTTCCTGACCTCAAATCAAACGCGGCCAGACTGGCACCTGCCAGAAGATAGATCAGCAGTGCCGCCAGATTTCAGCGCAACTCTAAACACCATAAAATTTGCGTGGTTGGGGCACTCGACAATTTTGTTGTCAATGCAAGGCAAAACCATCCTGATAGATCCAGTTTTTCAACAGTCGGCGGCGCCAGTTCGATGGCTGATCAAACGATTTCAACCACCCGTTTTGGACATCGATTCTTTGCCAAAAATTGATTATGTTGTTATTTCTCATGATCATTACGATCATCTTGAGATGGAAACGATTCAATATTATCGTGATACCGATGTCACTTTCATTGTTCCACTTGGAGTGTCGTCACATTTGAAAAAATGGGGTGTATCACCAGATAAGATCGTTGAGTTGGATTGGTGGCAAACAATGGTGCTTGATGAGCTTGAATTTATCTGCACCCCCGCCCAACACTATTCGGGCCGAAAGGGCATGACTGATATTCAAAAATCGCTCTGGGCTTCCTGGGTGATCAACTCAGACGATAAGAGCGTCTATTTTAGCGGCGATTCTGGCTATGGCGATCATTATAAGCAAATTGGCGATCGGCATGGACCGTTTGATCTGGTTTTTATGGACAGTGGCCAATATAATGTTCGCTGGCAAGATGTTCACAACATGCCAGACCAAGCGGTGCAGGCGTTTCGTGATATAAAAGGTACACACTTAGTGCCGGTGGGTTGGGGGATGTTTAGCATGGCCATGCATGATTGGTACGAACCCCCTACTGAAATCCATAAAATAGCGGTTGCTGAAGAACTATCGGTTATCCTTCCAGTGTTAGGTCAACGCATTGATTTAAAAAGCTTGCCTTCGCTTGTAAAATGGTGGGAGTCTGACTTACAAAAATAGTGGGCTGCGCGGAGGTTCTAATTTTGATTCAGGTGAGTATGTAATTGGAAAGTCCTTTTTGGGTTAGCCTGGCCTAGTATTCAGGCATTTTACCAAACTTGAGATGAGGTCAGATACCCTATACGAGTAACAGTTAATTCACTGTGAAAGAAACTGTGAAAGATATCGTGCCTGTTGACACGGACTCTGGAATACCTCACTTGTTGATATTGCTTATGAAGAGTTGGTAAGTGGTGCATCTTTCTAGCACTAAGACAGTGTGGGGGCACTATCATCTTATCTAATCAATTGTTTTGTAAGCAGATCATGTGCTAACAAGGCGTGGTCTAAAAGATAATGAGAATTTTCAAACCAATGGAACAGAATATTACTTCTGAAATTTTTCGAAGGCTACCAGTTGTGGTTGAAGCGCTTGATAACCCACGATCCTCTCGTAGCGTTTTAAATTATATGTGTGCCTGTGATACCTCTGATCATAAAAATCTCGAACTTTTAAGTACAGACGAAAAAGTGGCCCCCTTACTTAATATTTGGTTTGCGAGCGCTGTATCATTAGATGACTTGTGCCAGCCATTTGCGAACGTTGTTCGTGAGCTAAAAACTGACCCACCAACATTGGTTGGCGCTGAGTGGAGTTCTTTGGAAGGCAAAGTGGCGAAGATACTACTAGCAGACCAATTATCTCGCTCATGTTTTCGAGGCACGCCAGAAGCTTTTTCTTTCGACCCAATTGGTCGGGAGTTAGTCCGTGATCTAGTAAAACCAGATAATGTTAAAAAGACTTTAGAGCTTCCTGCTGCGCTTCTCTACTTATTGCCTTGGGCACTGGCTCACTCTGAAGATATGATGGATTTGGAGCATGCCTGCGAGATAATAGACATGGCTATATCTGCCTATCCCAACTTCAACTTATTTAAGGGTGCTAATAGGCAAGCAGTAAAACAGCATCGCCAAGTTTTAGAAAGATTTGGTCGTTATCCACAAAGAAATAGAGAGCTTAGCCGGGAGAGTACTGAAGAAGAAAAAGCGTGGCTAGAAGATAAGGATAACCTTCCAATTTGGGCGGGCGGTAAGCTTTCATTAGATTAGCTCGTATCAAAGAAACTGCGAAAGATTTCGTGCCGACTCACACAGGGCTTTTAATACCTCAATTGTTATTATTGCTTATGGAGAGTTAGAAAGTATTGTATAACTAAAAAACTATTGTATTAACAACGTACTTAAACAGTCTTGAGGCAGTATCACCATTTCCAACCAGTTTTTTCAGTGTTTTATCTGCTAACAAGAGATGATATAAAAGATTATGAGTGATAGTGAGTCAAAGAACTTTGTCAGCGTGGTATTGCTAACCTTTCCATCGAGAGTGCAGTACGATTTATGGTATGAAAAGTATATTACATTTTATTCTCCAAATGCGGTTGAGTTTTTAAAAGGAAATGGACAACTAAGCCAATCAGCAACTTTAGTCGACGAAGAAAATGATTTAATACGAGTTTCTCTTATTTGGGTTTATAAAGATAAAAAAGCTTATGGAGCCTGCCAAAAGTTTCATGGTCAGTGGGCAAAAATTGGAGGCGACTATATTGGGAAAGTATCTGGTTATCGTGGAGAAAATATATGGGGGTTCAGCTAAAAATTTAGGTTGAAATCTTTAGCATCCATTTATTAACTCCCCATTTTTCTGAAAAATTGTTAGATGTTAATTTTAATTAGTCTGGTTATCAGAAGTCAAAATTAGATCAATATCTATGTTGGCATTTACTTTATATTATTGTTATGAACATTTTATGGAATATAATAAGCTTATAAAAGTAAACGATAAAATGCAGACTGAGTATAGCTATCTCCTGTCTGTAGGGGTTGGTGAAGAGTTTCCGTCAGATTTTAAACCATTTTACACACCAGCTGAAATGCTTGGTATGGGTATATTTGAAGGTAAATACTGCAATGATTGTAAATCGGAGTTCCCTGAAACATGGTTTGAACATGCTAAAATAAGCGACACTCCAAGTATAAATATTAATTACTTTAACATAAAAAGTAGGCAACCACTTAGCGTATGGAAAGACAAAGGGTGGATTTATGGTCCAGACCCAAGAGGCTGGTTTCAATGGTATTGCCGCTATTATCTTGGCCGTAGGCTGCCAGATATTGATGCGATACAAATAAAAAGGTGGCGTGCTTTTAGTCGTCATGCTGGTCAAATTAAAGCGAACTGTGACCAAGGTGATGTCTTATGTCGACCACGACAAAGGCAAGCTCTTTTACAATGGTCACATGATCCATTAATTTAACGCCATTCGAGAATTGTAGATATTATATTTTTGGGACTTTGCTTTAAAACATTTTAACGATCAAAAAACCTTGTTAAATTGTTTAAAAGCCATTAAAAATTTTTTATGCTAAACAAATTAGAAGTACTATAGATGCCTACTTTATTGACCTTCGGTGACAGCAACACCCACGGAACTCGTCCAATACTCGTTCAAGGCCAATTTCACCGTCTTGATGATAAGACGCGGTGGCCATGCGTAACAAAAGAGGCTCTTGGCGATAAATGGATATTAATAGAAGAAGGATTGCCTGGTCGTACAACTTGTTTTGACGACCCATTAATGGGGTCCTTCATGAATGGCTGGGTGGGTTTAAAAATTGCACTTGCTAGTCATGGACCAATTGACCTGTTGACAATAATGCTCGGTACAAATGACTGTAAAGCTCTCTTTGGAAATTCGGAACGGGATATCTTAGGAGGAGTTGCCGGGCTATTGGCAATTGCGCAAGATGCTGACCTTCAACGCCGTCACGGAGGGTATAAGACCCTTTTAATTTCCCCACCACCAATTGTGGTGACAGGAGAACTCAGTAATTCTTTTTATGGTGCAGATTCTCTGTCTAAAAAATTGGCTGATTTATATTCAGAACTTGCAGCTCATAGGGGTGTTGAATTCTTTGATGCTGGCGAGGTAATTCAAACATCATTAGTTGATGGCGTTCACTTTGAAGACAAAGGTCATGAGACCCTAGGAAAAGAACTGGCCAAGAAAATCATTACTATTTTCTGATATTTTGAGAGTAATTTCCAGGAGAAATTTTTTTTCTCTACTCAACTTTTGAGTCGCTAAGCACAATAGATATGAGGGTAAACGGCAGAAAACTTTTTCTGCCGTTTTATTTTAGCAGTTAGTAGTTATACTTCATAGTAAGGCCTAATCCTATCAAAGTATTGTCAGAATAGGTTGCCAGTGGTACCCCTGGAGCGAGCTCCTGTGTTGAAGATACGTCATTCGTATATGTTCTAAGTGTGCCCCCAAGACCAAGTTCGATCTTGTCCATAGTGTATCTGAGTCCAACTGTAATATCTTGAGATCCGTCAACTGGCGCAAGGGCTGTTGCTGTACCATCTGTTTCTTCGCTTAAACCGTAAGATATTGATCCAGCCAAAGTGTCAGTGAACTTTCTTCCTATTCCAATCATATAAGTTGTTTTATCTGCTGGATCATAAAGTGCACTTCCAGCGCCAGCTCTCCATGCAGGAGGATCGAGGACAAAACCATCCCAGTTTTGTGTGACAACTGATGCAAAAGCAACTGTATCTGCCATTATGCCTGAACGAAAATCAATATTCAGTCCAGATGGAGCTTTAATAGTTGTAGTACTTGGTACTACGCCGACTTCTAGCGTCGGGTGCTCACTCGTTATCTCAGAAAAGTATGTAGCTGAAACACGAAAAGCAATTTCAGGTATTGAATAGGCCGCGCCCGCGATGAATCCCATGCCTGAGTCTTTTTCGGCTACAGCTGAGTATGACTGAAACGGAACTGACACGTCAGCATTTTGTGACTGCGATGTGAAGCCTCCAATAAACCTTAAATTCCGGCTTTGGTCGTATGAGCCTAGAATAGATACAGCCTGAGAATCATAATCAACAGTAGTACCTGAAAGTATACTTCCTGCAGGATATGCTAGATCCGCCCCAATTGGAGTTCTAATCTGCAGACCTAAGCCTGTTTTTTCACCGGCGTCTTGTCTGTAATTTACGCTATATACGCTGTAAGCTGGGCTCGCACTAGTTGATATGGCTGTAGGAGCTCCGAGCGGGGTGTAACTTGATCCAGTTATTTTTGGAGTAACTTGCTTTAATGAAATACTAACAAATTTACCGTTGTCGTACATGAACGATACATCTTGACCATCTCGAGATATTCCGCCGCCGCCAAACGCATATAGTGGTATTAGGGCGGCAATTGAACTGGCCATTACAGCTCGCGATATTATTCTTGAAAAACCCATTTGAATTCCTTTCTAGAGGTTGGTTTTCTTTTTATTTACTTTGAAAAAATACTATTAAAAGTTAAATGTTTTTGAAAGTTTTAATTGCAGTTGAACAGATTATTAAAACAGAAAATACCCTTTTGATGGCCAAGCTGTGATATATTTGCATATTTTTTACCAGTTTTACAAAAAATTAATGGGTTCAGTAAGTTGTTTGTTAGAATAAAGACAGAGACTTAAACTGGATGTAAATTTTTTGAACGATGAAGTTAGATTCGAAAATCTTTAGGGCAGTTGCAGATTTCAAACGTAAAGACCGTGTAACTGTAAATAATTTTTAAATTATTTTGGTATCAACGCGTATTAGATTCTTGGCTTGAAATGAGTTTTAATTCAGCTTGGTGGTATAGCGGGTATTGGGCCTAGGAGGATTTTTAGGAGGACCTGCAAAACATTGTGCGTACTCCATCCAGCGGGCAGCGTCATTCCCCTTTGTTTTAAGACTAGTATCGAAAACGTTTCGAGTTTGGGTCACAACTGACGCAAAATCGACAGCAAGCCCCTTGACTAGAGCCTGGTCAGATGGTTCGTTCCATTGCCAAATTATACCTGACGGACTTTTTAACTCCACGAATGGAAAAGTTATGGGGGCATTAAGATTTCTATTTTTAAATGTCCAGGAAAAAGTTGAAACTCCCAGATGGACAATGTTTTTAATTCGGTCATCTTCAACTCTAGCTTCGCCTAAAATATCAAAAATTTCTTGACCGTGTGCCCACGTTTCCATTTGTCGAGCAGTAATACTTGATCGAGCACTCATGTCTGGACCAACCCACTTTAGGCGTAATTTTGGATCAGCATTTTCGAATTTTTTGGAAACAATTTGGACTTCCTCCCACCATGCGTCAAGTAGGGCCTGGCCAGCTAAGCCATTGAGCCAACAGTTTTGGGCTTCTAGCAGAGAAACACCCTCATTAAGGGCTTTACTAATAGGTGAAAAGAATTTTTGAAACTGGTCAAATGAATTTAAGCTCAGGTTGGCCGCAAAATTAAAAATATGTAAGTGACCTATAACGTCATTAATTGTCCAATTATTAAATTGGGTCTTTATTTCAAAATCTTTTTCCGCTTGATCTTGAATTAGGTTCAATAACTGGCGACTTTCCTCCAAAAAATCAATTGCTTGCTTCATTTGACAGGGCCCTTTTCGTCTCTTTGACCTGAATTGGGTCTAAAAGTATTTAGAAACTCATTTTTGAATTCTTGAGCTCCAATAACCTTAAATTTTATCTAATCCAAGTATTTCAATTTATGAAACAATTATTAGAAATTTAATATCCCGCTCTCTTTAAATTTACAATATTTTGTCTAATTAGTCGGGTTTGATCTTAATTAGGAGATGATCAATTGAAACTTGTTGGCCCAAAGCTACAAAAATTTCACTAATAAACCCTTCAAAAGGTGCAATTAATTCATGTTGCATCTTCATTGCTTCAAGTATGATTAGACAGTCGCCAACTTTAACTCTAGCTTGGGGGCTAACAAGGATATCTATAATTATCCCGTGCATTGGTGCTCGCATTGCACCTGTTATTTCTGACTGCTGTATTTTATCTAAGTAATTAATTTCTTCAAAACAAAAATCAGTTTCATCCGTCACAATTTGATAAATATTTTGGCTAGTATGAAATGATACAAGAGAAAAAAGATTTCCATTTGTGCGAATTTCATTGTCGCTTATTAAAACTTCAATAGATTCATCATCCACGTTTACCAAAAAATTATTCTGGCCTTGACAGGTAACATGAATTTTTCTCACCTCGTCTAAATGTTGAATCGTGAATGCCGTCCTTGTGCGCCCCTGATTTGACCATCCAATGAGCTCTTTGAGTACATTTGTTGCTTCAAGAAAATGTTGATCAAGCTTTTTCTTATATATTAGGGATGCTACTAATGCGTATTCAGTGTTTGAAGGTATTTGATCTCTAAAACCATTGGGATAAGTTTCTTCCAAGAATGTTGTTGTTGCCGAGCCGTCACGAAATTTTTTCTGTTTTAACAAATGAAGTAAAAAATTTCGATTATTTCGCACCCCAAAAATTGATGCATTTTCGAGGGCGCCAATTAAATTGTTTAGAGCGGCCGTCCTCGTTGATCCATAACCAATAACCTTTGCCAGCATTGGATCATAAAATGGACTTATGGGACTACCAGCAGTGGCTCCATTATCTACTCTAACCCCTCGAGTTTCCTTTATACTCCATATATCTAGTGGTCCTGAGCATGGTAGGAATTCTTTTGTAGGATCTTCTGCGCATAGACGAATTTCAATTGCGTGACCAGTAAACTTTACTTCATCTTGGCTTAGAGGAAGAGTTTGTCCATCGGCAATTAAAAATTGAAGATAGACTAAATCAAGGTTAGTTACCAATTCAGTTACTGCGTGCTCCACTTGGAGCCTTGTGTTCATTTCTAAGAAATAAAAATTTCCCGCATCATCAAGTAAAAACTCAACTGTACCTGCACCGATGTATTTAATCTTTTTAGCTGCTTTAACAGCTATATCTCCCATTGATTGGCTGATTTTTTTGCTTATCCTTGGGCAGGGGGCTTCTTCCACAATCTTTTGATGCCTTCTCTGAACAGAGCAATCTCTTTCGCCAAGGTGAATAACATTTCCATGGCTATCGCCAAAAATTTGTATCTCAACATGCCTTGCAGATATGATTGCTCGTTCAAGAATAACTTCGTTGGAGCCAAACGAATTTAAGCCTTCAGCTTTTGCGAGTTTAAGAGCACTATGCAACTCACTTTCGTGGTTCACCAGACGCATTCCTTTTCCGCCACCGCCAGCAACAGCCTTAATCATCAGCGGGTACCCAACTGTCGTTGCAACAGAAGAAATCTCATTCCGTGTGTTAACAATTAAATCTGAACCTGGAATACACGGAACCCCTACTGACGACACAATCTTTTTTGCCTGTGCTTTATTACCCATAATTTTTATTGAGTGTGATTTTGGTCCAACAAAGATTAAATCATTTTTTTCACAAGCAATTGCAAAGTCAGCATTTTCTGAAAGAAAACCATAGCCGGGATGAATTGCCTCTGCTTTTGAGGAAAGTGCCGCATTTATAATTTTAGGAATAGATAGATATGACTCCTTTACTGGCCCATCCCCAATTAATATCGCTTTGTCAGCGAGCTTTACGTGTGGTGAATCCTTATCAGCATGTGTATACACTACGATTGTTTTTAAACCGCATTTTTTGGCAGTTTTTACTATTCTGCAGGCGATTTCGCCTCTATTGGCAATTAGAACAGAACTGAAATTTTCAATGTCGAATTTCATATTAAATGTCTACCCATTTCGGGCTTCGTTTTTCCGAGAACGCTTGTAAACCCTCTTTTGCCTCACTACTGGTCATGCAGTCTGCAAATTTATTTGCTAGGAAGGGTATCATTTCAGCTGACTTTATTTGACCATGAGAAATAAGAATTTCTTTTGTAATAGCTGTTGCCTCAGGTGCACATACACTCAGGGTTTTTTTTAATATAGAAAATTGTTTTTCAAGGTCAGTTTCATTTTCGGCCAATTGGTCAATGACACCATAATGGAGGGCCTCTATTCCAGTAAAAGGGTTTCCTGATAGCATGAGGTTCTTTGCATTTCGCTTACCAACTCTCTCAATAATATAGGGAGCTATTTGGGCAGGAGTTAGTCCTACTCTAGTCTCTGAAAGTGAGAATTTTGTATTTCGAGTTCCCAGTGAAAAATCTGAGCAGCATACCAAACCAAGCCCACCAGCAAAGGCCGGACCCTCGACTAAAGCCACAACGATCTGCGGCATAGTGTAGACGCGTTTGAATAATTCAGCCACTCCCGAACTCATTTTGATAATTTGTTCACGGGTTGCCTTGTTTGAAACAAAATTTCTTTCAAATTCTTTTAAGTCAGCTCCTGCACAAAAACAACCATTGACCCCCCTCAGGGCAACTCCTCTAATCATTTTATCGTTAGCAATGAAACTTAATGCTTTTATGAGTTCAACTGTCATATTTTCTGACAAGGCATTTTTTACATCAGGTCGGTTTAACCATACGGTTACCCATGATTCATTTTTCTCAAGCGATATTGTCTCAAAGTCTTTTTCCCAGAGTGTCATAACATCACATCCTTGCTATTCCGAAAGTATTTGATTTCAGTTTTCGAGCTCTACCTTCCTCACATGTTGTTAAACAAAAGCCAATTACATTCCGAGTATCTCTTGGGTCAATCATTCCGTGATCCATCAATCGTCCTGATGTGAAGAATGAATCAGACTGTGAGTCAAACTGTTGTGTTACTTCTTTAAGTTTCTTTTTGAGGGCTTTGGGTTCTAATTTTTTTCCGCGTCTTTTGGCTGCATTCACCATAACTTGTTCCATTGTTAGGGCCGCTTGTTGCCCTCCCATAACCCCTGTTTTTGCATTTGGCCATGTGAAGAGAAAGTCTGCTTTAAAAGCATACCCACACATACCGTAGTTTCCAGCGCCAAAACTTGCTCCAATGTAGAAAGAAATTTTTGGTACCGTTACATTAGTTACAGCTTGAATCATTTTGGACCCATGTTTGATCATTCCCGCATGTTCATACTCTTTGCCTACCATATATCCTGTGGTATTATTTAGAAAAATTATAGGATTATTGGCATGATCACAGAGTTGAAAAAACTGAGCTGCCTTTGTTGCACCATTTGGATCAATAGGACCATTATTACCAATTACACCACAAGCAACACCAAAAATTTGTGTTTGAATGCATACTGTAGAAGTTCCGTAATTTGGTTTAAACTCAATGAAACTGGAGTTATCTACTAACCTTGCGATAAGTTCCTTAACATCATAAGGTTTTCTGTAATCGGTTGAAACGAGACCAAGTATTTCTTTAATATCATATTTTGGTGGAATTGTTGGAACTGATGCTACAGTTTTGGTGCTGTTCCAGGATAGACTTTTTACGACGTCTCTTGCGATTTCTATACCATGGGCATCATCTTCAGCAAGATATTCTACAGTACCTGTTACTTCAAAGTGCATTTCAGCGCTCCCCAGTTCAGCGTCAGACGATATTTCCCCTGTAGCTGCTTTTACGAGGGCTGAGCCAGCTAGAGCTGCCATCCCATTTTTTTTTATGCCAATCACATAATCACTTAGACCTGGTTGATAAGCACCTCCAGCTGTAGAAGGTCCATGAAGAACGGTCACTGTTGGAATTCCAAGTGCACTGAGCTCCGCCAACCCACTAAAAAGACCTCCTGCATGAGCCCACAACTCTACTGTGTATGTCATTAAATTAACGCCGGCACTTTCAACAAGATGAATTAAGGGAAGTTTATGCTTTTTTGCCATTTTAATACAGGCAAGGCCTTTCTCAATAGATTTCATTGTTAATGCACCGGCGTCTATGCCACTGTCATCAACCCAGATAAAACATTTAGTTGAATTAACGTAACCAATTCCTGATATTATCGAGCTTCCTGGGATTGCTGTTTCTGGGTTTGTATCTTCGGAGAGGTATCCTGTCATATTAAAAAGTTCGAGGAAGGGCATTCCAGGGTCTATCAATGCAGTGAGTCTTTCACGTGGTGAAAGCTGGGACCGTTCATCAAACCGTGAGCGACGGAGTTCTGATTTTACAGATGCTCGGTTTTCCAGTTCTCTCATTTTATTTATTAACAATAAGTGTTCAGATAAATTGATCTGAAAATTCTTTGAGTTCGTTGATAGGCTTGACGAGAAGGGGTTCATTTTGGCTCACTAAAAAAATTTGTATAGTTTCTTTTGTTTTGAAAGTAACAGAGATACCTAATCTTTTTTTTGATAATCATTTCGTAACTTGTGTAATCCACCACAAAGAAAAGGATTTGAGGGGAGGGGTGACTTTTTAATTATTACCTATTACCTTAATTTTTTCTAAGTTGTAAAAATATCTTAGCTATAAAGCCTTGGCCAAGTCTAGTCTATTAGTTGACTGATAAACTCCAAATATTCACTTTACATTTTTTGAGCAACTAACGTACTGCTTATTATGTCAATTCAGCACATTTAAGAGAGCCAGCTATGAGTGATTCCCAAAAAAATTATGAATATATGAAGAATATGCAAGGTAGTGAAATTGGTGTGTCTGGATGGGTATTAATTGATCAGCAAAAGATTGATGATTTCGCTAAAGTGACCCAGGATAATCAATTCATTCATGTGAATGCCGAGCGGGCAAAAAATGAGACAGCTTATGGTGGTACGATTGCACATGGTTTTTTAGTACTATCCTTAGCTAGTAAGTTTGCTTTTGATGTCTTAACTAATGCTTCTCAAAAGAGTATTTCAATAAATTATGGTTTTGATAAAGTTCGCTTTATTTCCCCTGTACCCGCTAATTCATACATTCGAGGACGCTTCACGTTAAAAAAAGCTAACGCCAATCGGCCAAAGGAATTGCGCCAAGTATATGATCTGTCAATTGAAATAAAAGGATCTGAGAGACCTGCCGTAATTGCGGAATGGATTACATTAACAGTTTATGACAAGTAATCAGTTTTAAAAACGTCAACTTTTATACAGCTAGGGCCTATTTTTCGAACCTAGTCCCTTTGGTTAATTAAAATTATCGACCATTCGCTTGCAAAGATCCATTGTTTTAGAAATCCTAAATTCCGGTTGTTAAGACTATTTTACCTATAGCCTCTCGATTTGTTATTGCGCGAAGTGCCTTGGCAGCATCCTCTAGTGGATAGGATCTTGAGATAAGTGGTCTGATTTTTTCTTCGTTATACCAGGAAAAAAGTTGTTCAAAGTTTTCATTATCTAAAGCAGTTTCTTTTAACCTAAATGCACCCCAAAACACACCCACTACAGCACACCCTTTCAACAAAGTAAGGTTAACTGGTATTTTTGGAATACTTCCAGATGCAAATCCGACTACCAGCACTCGACCCCTCCAAGATGTCGAGCGAAGTGCAGCTTCAAATAAGTCACCACCAACTGGATCATATACAACGTCTACGCCGTCTTTTCCGATTATCTCTTTTATACTATCTCTTAGGTTTTCCTCTGCATAATTTATTAAATAAGTTGCGCCAGCTTTTTTCGCCGCATGTAACTTTTCAGAGGAGCTAGCCGCCGCAATAACAACTGCTCCCAGGGCTACACCAATTTCAACAGCGGCCAAACCAACCCCTCCCCCAGCGCCCAAGACTAACAACGATTCTCCTTTTTTTAAGTTAGCACGCTGTTTGAGTGCATGCATCGAAGTTCCGTAAGTCATGGTAAAGCCCGCTGCAGTGATACTTTCCATATTGTTCGGCCGTCTGAGTAATGCGGCGGCATCAATAATTATTTGCTCAGAAAAACCTCCAGAAAGAGTCATCGCCATTACAGAGTCACCAATATTAAAATCTGTTACACCATCCCCTATCATATCAACCTTTCCCGCAACCTCGCCGCCTGGTGCAAAAGGAAGGTCAGGTTTAAACTGATATTTATCTTGAATAATCAATGTATCAGGAAAATTCACCCCACATGCTTCTATTGCTATTCTAACCTGACCGTTGGATGGATATAAATCAGTTTGGATTTGAATAGATAAACTCTCTGGAGGACCGAATTTTGAACAAATTACTGATCGCATTCTTTTGACTTTCTGTATCTATTAACTTTCTAGGCAGTTTAAGTTGCAACACTATAAACTTATTTTCATTGAAATTAAGGCTTGAAAAACGTATTCTTGGCTAGAACATACTACAGCTGAGTTGTAGTCAAGAATATTTAATTTGTATGTGTTGCAATTTTTTTGATAAGTTTTAAAAAAAAACAAATGGAATGTCTGAAAAAGCATTGATACTAATTAAAAATAAAACTGCTTCTTAATCTATGAACTCTCTGTGCTTAAAAGTGAGCAAGGGTCTCCCCCGAAGCTATAGAAGACTATGACAGCGATACGAAAGTTTCAGCAATAAGTATCAAAGGTGCTTTAAAGTGGATTGAAGTGGTTCCTGAAAAAAGAGAAAAAAAGAAAATAAATCTAAGAATACTTTCGGAAGAGGATATTACGTTTTGGCAATTGCCACAGTTGATATTAGACCTCGTTGTTAATAAAAAAGTTTTTGATCGATCAAACCTTGAATTTGTGAGGTAAGATGGACACTTACTTTCGAATTTTTAGAATATTTTTTCTACTTGGATTGACTTCTTTTGGTGGTCCAACGGCTCATATCGGTTATTTGCATAATAAATTTGTTAAAGACAACAATTGGTTTTCAGCCAAGGAATTTTTTGAGCTTGTTGCAATCTGCCAGATTTCCCCTGGGCCCACTTCTAGCCAAGTTGTTTATGCAATTGGTCTTGTGAAAAAAGGGTTTTTTGGTGGTGTTCTGGCGTGGCTTGGTTTTATTCTGCCATCAGCAGTGATTATGATAGCTTTCGCTTATGGAATGAATATCATTTCATCAAACACTCAGTTTGGTTTGATGCAGGGTTTCATAAGCGTTGCGGTTCCCGTTGTTGGTATCGCATTATGGCAAATGGGACGGTCGCTTTGTATTGACAAATTTCATTGGTTCATAGCAATTACATCCATCGCGGGTTTAATAGTATTAGGACCGGCTGTTGGGCATCTAGTAGTGGTTATCTTCGGTCTAATTGCAGGTCTTTTTTTAAAAATTGAAATAGAAAAGTTTGAGCCCTCAAATATTCAATTGTTACTGGGGAATAGACTAGCATCTTTTCTTGTCATTTTATTTTTCTCCATCTTGATAATTGTTTTTGTTTTTTCCCAAATGGATATTCCGGAACGCTTTAAGCTATATTCAAACCTTTATAAGACTGGAGCTTTGGTATTTGGTGGGGGCCATGTAGTTTTGCCTCTCCTCAATTCTGATTTTGTGCCAACAGGATTACTAAGTGTGGAACAGTTTTTTGCTGGTTACGGACTAGCGCAAGCAATTCCAGGACCTTTATTTGCTTTTGTTAGTTATTGTGGAACTCTAATGCAGCTTCCCAATGGTAATATTTTTATTCCAATGTTTTTTGGTTTTATTTGTCTGTTTTGTATTTATCTCCCAACGTTTCTTTTTATACCTCCCGCTCTTTGGTATTGGTCAAGGCTGCGTGAAAACTACAAAATTCGGGCAGCACTATCAGGTGTAAATGCAGCCGTTGTTGGTTTGCTAATGCATGCCTATATTTTTCATATTGTACCCTTCTGTTTCACCTCAAGTTTTAATATAATTTTGGTTTTTGTCGGCTGTATTTTGTTGGGGATTTTGAAATTACCTTCATGGAGTGTTGTACTGACCTTGGGACTCTTAGGCTGGGCTCTACCAACAACATTTAGCTAGAACCAAAACAATTACTGGGAGGCTATTTTAGGAATTTTGACATCTACTTTTTCTGATACCAGTAATTCAGCTTCTCTTAAAAATGCAGTTATTAGGGGCGTGTTTGGATCCCGGTTAAGTGCAACAAGACCAATTTTATGGCTCAACTGAGGTTCTTCCATTGGAATTGTAGTGATGTCTTCATGAAACTTAAGTGAATTAACCAAGGACAGTGGAAGGATTGAAGACCATTGACCTGTCTGTATATGGGCAAATAATGCGATTAAGGAATTGGCCTCTAAAGTGGGAATAACTGATATTCCTTCCTGAAGAAAACGTTGGTTTAGTATTCTTCTGTTTTGCATATCTGGTGTAAGAAGGCATAATCTCAACTTGGAAGCGTCCAACCATGAAACTGTTATTCTATTACAAGTGAAATTTTCTTTGGGAGTGATTAAGCAGTAACTTTCATCATAAAAAGGCACATTTTTGAGTTTGCCGAGTGGTTCGTTGCTCAAATAGGTCATTCCAACGTCAATTTCGAAACGCTCCAATGCTCCTAATACCTCATTTGAATTTCGGGACAGGAGTTTTAGCTTAACATTTGGGTGACGGTTGAGAAAACTGTTAGTAATTTCAGGAATAGCAGGCATTGCCGTTGGAATTGCCCCTATTACTAATGTTCCAGATAGGCCTTTTGTTCTGTTTTGTATTTCTTCTTTCATGGTTCGTGTGTCAGCAGTAATTTTGAGTGCCCAATTTAGAACTCTATCACCTTCTTCGGTCAGGCCTTGGACTCGCGACCCACGATTGATTAGCATTACGCCCAAACTTTCTTCTAACTGCCGGATAGCGGCTGATAACGATGGCTGCGTTATGCCTAGCTTAATAGCCGCTTTTCCAAAGTGACGTTCTCCTGCAAGTACGATGAAAAAGTTAAGTTTGTCTAACACGGCCCAATCTCCTTCATTTTAGATTACTTTAGTAAAATTTAATTTTAAATAGCTTTTATTTATTCTCAGAAGCTACTAGATAGAATTCATTCAAAGTAAGTGTGAGTTTTTTTTAAACTGGCAGGGGGTTAAATGCTTTCACAAGAACTTCGGGCAGCGAGTCAAATAGTTGCTCTTGTAGGATTGGTGTTTTCTTTTTTGATGTTAATCCCTTGGATGGCCTCTGTATTTACCGGTTGGTCAGGTGGCGAATCTTTCCTGTGGTCTGGTTTAACTACTGGCCTCGCGTGTGCCTTAGTTATGGTGTCTGGCTGGGGAGATACTCCAAGGGTTTCTACTCGCTTTGGAGTGATTGTTGTCAATATGTTGTGGTGGGTTTTACCGCTGATATGTGCAATCCCCTTGATGAATTCAAACGAAAATTTTTCTTTTGTTGACTCATTATTTGAGGCTACTTCGGGGCTAACCACTACTGGGTCAACGATAGTTACAGATCTAGTGGATCAAAGTCGTCCAGTGTTACTCTGGCGTGCCATTATGCAGTGGGTGGGAGGTCTTGGGATTCTCTCTCTTGGCTTGATCTTGTTACCATTTTTGAGAGTTGGTGGAATGCAGCTTTTCAGAATGGAAAGCTCTGATCGATCTGAGAAGCCACTTCCAAGGCTTATCGAAATTTCAAAGTCAATCATTATCATTTACATCGTTCTGTCTGTTTTGTGTTCTATCAGTTATCTGTCTGTTGGAATGGCTCCATTTGATGCTTTAACTCATGCAATGACTACTGTTTCAACGGGAGGTTTTTCGACACACGATGAGTCTCTAGGTTATTATGAAGGTTGGCAGGTCTTATGGGTTGCTATAATATTTATGATCGCCGGTGCACTCCCATTTAGTTTTTTTATTGCTGTTTTTTTTGCCCGCAATCTACCAAGATACGACCCTCAAATAGCAGTTTTCTTTATTTTAATTATAATATCAAGTGCTCTTGTATTATTTGTTGATGGTTGGGATCATGCAAAGAATTTTACGCAGTTCTCCCAATATATTTTTAATGTTATCTCAATACTGACCACGACGGGCTATGCCTCTGGTAATTTTATGGATTATGGCGGTATTGGTGCAACTCTCTTTTTCTTTTTAATTTTTATTGGTGGATGTGCAGGATCTACCTCGGGTGGAATAAAGATCTATCGGTTTATAGTCTTAGGTCAATTAATAAAAACTTCACTTCAAGAATTGATGTACAGTCGAGGAGTGTTTCTTATGAGATATGGAAAGCAGGTTGTAGATAAAAATGTATTTCGAGCATCTATGGTTATGATATGCTGTTTTTTTGTTTTTCTAGCTTTATTCACAATCATTTTAGGGGCTTTAGGTGCTGATTTTATAACGGCATTATCGGGATCGGCTACAGCCCTTGCCAATGTAGGGCCTGGAATTGGTGATGTTATTGGTCCGACTGGAAGTTTTTCAACACTCACTTCGCCCGAAAAATATGTGCTTGTGTTTGCTATGATTATTGGGCGTTTGGAACTCCTCGTGGCATTGGCTTTGTTCGTGCCGTTATTATGGCGTGATTGATAATATGCCTGAGATAGCCGTTATAATTATATCTTGATTTAAAATGAATTCTTCTAAATTAGGAGTGGGACCAAACCGGTCAACTACCAGGAATTCGCATTCAGTAATAATTGGAGTTAGAACACCGTGCCACGTATTTTTTTTAATATTGATGCCTTGACGCCCATTTGTATAAAAAACGTTGGGAGTTGTGGGCTCTCCGTTGATATCCTCCGCCACTATGACTAAAAATGGATCTGAATGCAGAGGCATAAAGGCCTGCGAGCCCAAAGGATGTCTTTCTAATAGCTTAAGCCTAAGAGGAAAATTGTAAGGTTTTCCTCTAAAGATTGAAATCTGAGGTGTCCCAACTCCTTTATCCGTGGTTACTTCAGACAATTTATCATATCGCTTGCACATGGCGTTATTGATCAAAAAATGTTCACGACTTTTAGTCTCCAACACATCCCCAAATTTTTGAAATCGATTTTTTGATAATGGAATTGGCGAAATAGATATTGGTTCCATAATTTTTAACCTTAAATGTTATTCTAATATTTGTTTTATTCTAATTAAGGCGATTTTCTCAACTTCTCTGCAGGCTGTTTCTAACTCTTCGGCAGCACTATTTTCTATTCGAATATAAAAACTTTGAAAAATATCATGTTTAGTTTTGTTGCTTACGGCCATTATAAACGGATGGCTAAACTTACAAGTATATTTATTGTTTAGGTCAGTAATTTCTTTAAGTTCAGCTGCTGTGAGTTCGCTCAAGCCTGCTGATTTTTGTTCTTTTGTACTTTCCTCCGTTAACATCTTTGCGCTAGCTAATTTTCCTGCTAAATCAGGATGCTCTCGAAGTACGCTTAATCTTTCTTCTTTTGAGGTGTTTTTGAATTGAAAGCAGAATGCACCATGCAAACCTAATACTGTATTCATAGATGGACTGATTTCTTTATTATAAGCTCGCTCAGGTATCCACGAGCTATTTTCAAAAACATTTCCAAAAATCGAGAGAAACTCATTTTTTGACATGTTAAAAGGTATTATTTTGGTCATTAGAGGAGGATGGTTTTTTTTCCAATGTTGAGCAATATCGACTCTCTTTGCGACCCAGACATCCGGAAAATCATTTATATAATCGATGAACCGCTTTACAGCCATTGCCCTCCCAGGTCGCCCTGCAAGGCGACAATGTAAACCAATACTCATCATTTTGGGTGAACCGCTACGACCTTCAAGGAGTAATAGATCAAATGTATCTTTCAGATACTGATAAAATTGAGTCCCAGAATTAAAACCCTGAGCCGTTGCAAATCTCATATCATTTACGTCAAGCGTGTAGGGAATTATTAATTGGTTCTTTTCCCCAGTTCTTCGCCAGTAAGGTAGATCGTCATCATAAGAATCAGAGATATATTCAAAACCTCCATGCTTGGATACAATCTCAACTGTATTTTCTGAGCATCGGCCCAAATACCAACCCGTAGGATCCATTCCAGTAATAGCTTTATGAATTTTTATTGCTTCGAGTAAATCAATTTTCTCTTGAGTTGGAGTCACGTCCTTATAATCGATCCATTTTAATCCGTGTGATGCAATTTCCCATTCTGCGGTTTTCATTGCAAGTACTTGTTCTGGTGATCTTGCAAGAGCAGTAGCGACTCCAAAAACAGTAACGGGGATTTTTGCCTCTGTGAATAATCTATAAAGCCTCCAGAATCCAGACCTAGCACCGTATTCATAAATACTTTCCATATTCCAGTGACGCTGGTTTGGCCAAGCGGAAGCTCCTACTATTTCAGAAAGAAATGCTTCAGAAGATTGATCACCATGCAATATGCAATTTTCACCACCCTCCTCATAGTTTATAACAAATTGGACAGCTATGTTAGCGCTTTGGGGCCAGTTGGGCTTGGGTGTTTGTTCTCCATATCCAACCATGTTTCTAGGATAGTGCATTACAACTCCCGCAATAAGTGTCAAATATTATTCTTTCATTTATACACATTGCTTAAACTTATTAAAGATTTAAGAACTGAGACTATTTATTTCGTAGACTAATTGTTACGTTGTTTTTAAACTCACCGTTAAATTGAAAGGCATTCATATGACAAATATAGGCATAGATAGTGGGTTTCTAACAACGCATGTTTTAGACACAGCGAGAGGTTGCCCCGCCGAGGGTATAAAAATAAGACTTTTTCGTATTAGTGGTGATTACGATTTTGTACTTATCGGTAATGGTGAAACCAATAGTGATGGGCGATTGTCAGAGCCGCTTTTATCTGGAACAAAATTCTTCGAAGGGACTTATCAACTTATTTTTCATGCCACAGATTATTTAAAGGTGCATTTCAAAAAGCAGGCTGATAATTCGTTTCTTGGAGAAATTCCAATCAGGTTTACAATATCTAAACCTGCTGAGCACTATCATGTTCCACTTCTTTTATCGCCTTTTGGCTATTCAACTTACCGAGGGAGTTAGGAAAGTGGAACTGTTAATGATTCAGATCATCGCCTGGGATTGGCTTGAATTTGCTGTTCGCTGGACCCATGTGATTACGGCAATTGCATGGATAGGCTCATCCTTTTATTTCATTGCTTTGGATTTGGGGTTAAGGCATTCCTCTAGCCTTCCACAAGGAGTAAAAGGTCAGGAATGGCAAGTGCATGGTGGAGGTTTTTATAATATCCGTAAATTTACAATTGCGCCGCCAGATCTTCCAGAAAAACTCGTTTGGTTTAAGTGGGAAAGTTATGCGACTTGGTTATCCGGTTTTGCATTGTTGGCTATAGTTTACTATGGTGGTGCAGAGCTTCTTTTAGTCGACACCAACGTCTTGGAACTGTCTTCAACTGCTGCAATTCTTATTTCAATGGGATCATTGGCACTAGGTTGGATTGCTTATAACTTTATTTGTAAATTAAATGTCGGAAAAGACGATACACGATTAATGTTGATGCTATTTTTTATGTTAGTGGGCTTTGCTTGGCTTTATTGCAATATATTTAGTGGAAGGGCAGCCTTCCTGCACTTAGGTGCTCTAACTGCTACAATCATGTCAGCAAATGTTTTTTTTATAATTATTCCTAATCAAAAAATTGTTGTAGCTGATTTGATCGCAGGAAAGTCTCCTGATCCTAATTTTGGAGTAATTGCCAAACAAAGATCCACCCATAATAATTACTTAACTTTGCCAGTTATCTTTATGATGATTTCTAATCATTATCCACTAGCGTTTGGTGCTCGGTACAATTGGACAATTGCCGCCTTAGTATTTTTGATGGGTGTATCTATCCGGCACTATTTTAATCAAAAACACGCCTCAAATTTGAAACCAATCTGGGCATGGGTTGTGACATTTTTTCTTTTTCTTTCCGTTGTATTATTATCATTTGTCCGGCCCTCAAGTCACGCGTTGGACGATAATTTAGCTAGTAGTAGTCATCGCTCAGCCTTAGAGTTAGCCAAATTTGTTGACTTAAGCGATACTATCGTAAGCCGATGTGGTATGTGCCACGCTAGGGAACCATTATGGGATGGGATGATTGAAGCCCCAGGAGGTCTTCTGTTGGAAACAAAAAATGATATTGTACGAAATGCTAAGCAAATTTACATAAATGCAGGAATTAGTAATTACATGCCGCCAAACAATATATCTTATATGGAGCCTGAAGAACGCCAACTTATTGTTGATTGGTTTGAGGACTATTATTAGGCAATTTGGCAGTATTTGCTTAGACCGTGTTGATAACAAAATAAAACCATAATTATTTTATTTCGACATTAATAATTTTAAATTGAATTTGTGAAAACAATCTATTTTTGCGTCCACTTGATCTTTTGGTATATGACTTCGGTAATAAATAGAATCAAAATAGAAATTAATTAAGTATATGAGTGAGAAAAACTCTAATTTTTCAGGAAATATTTATGGTTAGTGCACGAATAGATTGTCTTCAATATGCCAATTGGTCAACCAAGGTGTTCAAACAAATGCGTCAGGCTAAGCTTGACGCAGTTCACGTTACAGTTGCCTACCACGAAGGTTTCAGGGAGACAATTCTAAACTTGGAGGCCTGGAACCAGCTTTTTTATGATAATCAGGATCTAATATTTCAAGGTTTCTCAAGTGAAGATGTACAACTTGCTCAAAACACCCAGCGGACAGCAATTTTCTTTGGATTTCAAAATCCCTCTCCAATTGAGGACGATATTAGGCTTCTGGAAATTTGGCATCGGCTGGGAATAAGGTTCATGCAGCTGACTTACAATAATCAGTCCTTGCTTGCTTCAGGCTGTTACGAAAACGATGATACTGGATTAACTCGGATGGGACGAGAAGTGATTGAAGAGATGGATAGGTTGGGAATGGTTATAGACATGAGTCATTCTGGTGAACGATCTACTTTAGAAGCTATTGAGGCCTCTGCAGGTGGAATAGCGATTACTCATGCGAACCCTTATAGTTGGCATCCAGCTCTGCGTAACAAATCCGATACAGTGATAAAATTGTTAGCTGATAGGGGAGGAATGATTGGATTTTCACTTTATCCCCATCATTTAAAAAATGGTTCGGGTTGCTCGCTTGAAGATTTCTGTAGTATGATTTGTAGCACTGTAGATTTAATTGGAATTGAAAGTGTTGGAATAGGGTCTGATTTGTGTCAAGATCAACCTAATTCTGTGGTGGAGTGGATGCGAGCTGGTCGGTGGACAAAGAAAGTTGACTTTGGGGAAGGTTCAGCATCTAATCCAGGGTTTCCAGAAATGCCGGGATTTTATAAGAATAATTTAGATTTTCCAAACTTGGCTTCTGGATTAGCGAGTTTGGGCATGCGTGAGGATGAAGTTGAAAAGATTTTAGGAGGAAATTGGCTTAAATTTTTTAATAAAAATTTTAGTAAGAAGGATCCTAGTTATTAAACGCAATGATTTTTATTGAGAGTAAGGCATGAAAAAGTTACTAAAACAAGGTGAAGAAATATCCCTTCGAGCTCCTAGTGAAATCATGGACCTAGGAAGACTGGGTAGTTACCATCAAACAAGATTAAGTTTTATGCGACAGCTTTTAAGAAGAATGTCCAAGGAACAATGGAAGTTTACAAAGCCTGTCTGGGACATTTGCTCTCAGGGTTTTGGAACTGCTGTTTATCGTGTGAAGGGCCCCAAAAGGGACTATTCACTTGTCGCTTTTTCAAATTTTTTGCCTGAGGATAAACGCTCCGATAGGGTAATTGCAACGGCATGGGATGTAACTTTCGCTTTATACGATGGTTTTCCAAGTCTTAAAGAAATTAATAGATTACGAAAAAATGTTCCTTATCAGGAAGAAGGTCGCTTAAGTATTAAAGAGCTTGTGCTTGGAAGGGCTAATAAGTCAGTTAGATTATGGGACTCAGTAGTTAACGCCCTAGCCCAAGGAACTCAACCTGCGTTAGAAGGCATTGAGGAAGTTGGCTACCTTATGCGAACAACAGCCGTATATGGATCAGGAAAATTTGGTTTGAGCGATAGAGCTTTCTTAAAGGAAAGAGCTGAACTAGTGGCACCTTTTCAACCAGAAATGTTAGCAGTTTACCTGGTGCGTTGCTTTGTCCTTGACCTTGTTGAGTTTGTTGCTGTTCAAAAAGGTGGAGAAAATGCAAGTTGTCTTGAACCTTCACTACGAAAGAGATTTGGAATTGGAAATTCTACTGGACTTGGGATGGCGCCATTTCTAGTAAACCATCCTAGTTTGTTTGATCGATGGATAAGAGCAAGAGAAACGGCGATTGCTAGGGTCAGAGGCGTGAAGAAGATGACTTCTGGAGAAGCTAACCTTTTCGCTAAGCTTTTAATTAGTTCTAGTCAGAACGCAAAGTATTGGTCTTCAGACCATCCAATACAAATTAAAAAATTGAAATGCCTTAGGAAAGATTTGAAAGATACAAAAATCTACTTTGAAACACTTTCTGATGAAGACCTCTACCCATGGAATAAGCTATATAAATGGGCAATTAAGTCGCTAACTTTTGAAGGTCAGGAGGCATTATTTTCTCTAATACTTGAGCCTTACTCAGATTTGGTTGATGAATTGTGTACCGATATGACTGTAGATGAGAATAAGTACTTTCGAATTGATGGATCATTAAGCTGTGGGTTTATTAGAAAAACTATTGAGGTTTCATTTTCTTGGGCTTTAAATTTTGATTATAAGCAAACTAAGGGTCAGGCTAGGTTTTGGTATGTATCGGAGGATAAGCTTGAGCCAAGACTTGGTCAGAGGTTTGAAGAAAGCGGGGCAGATTTGGAGCAGCCATTAGCAATTGGTCGCGATATTAAAGAACTTTTTGAGGCATTACAAAACTGTAATTCGGATGAAAAGATAGCAAGATTTTTGATGCAATACCCCAAACATAGGCATACGGTAAGACGTGTGACCCAGCATAATGATGTCGCTTACGGGGAGATAAGAGATAACTTGATTGGTTCTGATATGAAGCCAATTGATATGTTAAGATGCAAGCTGTCATTTTTTGGAGCAAATAGGTTTGACCCAAGATCTGACCGGTGGGTAAGAATCTGTATGTATCAAAATGCCCCTTTTCCTGAGGAATTACTTAGCAACTACAATGACTTTTGGCCCTATTCGGAGTAAAGAAGTGATTAATTTACATGTACTCTTTAGGTGAGATAGAAGCTCAGTGTAAAAAAGCGGCAAAGGGTGTCGGGCTAAGTTGGGGCGTGGCTGAGGAAGCCGGGTTGATTGCGCGGCACCTTTCCGAGTTAAATTTGCCAGGCCCAGATGCCATTTATAGTAACCTTAAGTTTATTGAGGACAATGAAGGCGGAACTTTAGGAATTGATTTGAGGGGTTTGAATCAATCTAACAGAACCTTGAATGGATTTTTACTTGGAATAATGCTTCTAGATAATTTGACTGAATTTACTCACCAAGAAGTAAGTCTTTCAAATGACGTTATTGGACCACTTGCTATGGTTGGTGCACTACTTCGACTGCAAAATGAGAGATATTTTTTCTCAGTAAAATGGGAAAACTGTCAAATAATAGTTAATCAAGATGGGTTAAATGTTATTGGGCAAAACTTAAACCCACAATTGGTAAACGGCTTAGACCTTAGTATCCTGCCGAGCCCAGCTGAGCCTTTTTTTAAAAAAATTTCAAATGAGAGGTCTATAATTTATAATTGGGACGCTCTCACAAATATGGCGCATAGGACATATGTTTCTGAGAGTATTCATTCACGTTTACATGGTGCTGGGGCTGGTGATAATGAGAATGAATAGGCTTTACAAAAGTATGCGTATTGTTTGAGTCATATTTCTAATAGACCAATGAGTGGACTCGGTGTACTTATGAATTTTAGACAATATTAATATTAGGTTTTAATGATATGAAGAAAATATATGACTCAGCCTCTGTGGCCTTAGATGGCGTTTTGTTTGATGGAATGCTTATTGCAGCCGGAGGGTTTGGATTATGCGGAATTCCAGAAAATTTAATTAATGAAATTTCAAAATCTAAGATTAAAGACCTAATTGTAGCTTCAAACAATGCTGGTGTGGATGATTTTGGATTGGGACAATTGCTCGCGACTCGGCAGATAAAGAAAATGATTTCTTCCTACGTTGGCGAAAATGCTGAATTCATGCGCCAATATTTGGCTGGTGAATTGGAACTAGAGTTTACTCCGCAGGGCACTCTAGCTGAAAGAATGAGAGCGGGTGGAGCGGGTATTCCTGGATTTTATACTAAAACTGGTGTTGGAACTTCGGTGGCTGATGGTAAAGAACATAAAGTCTTTAATGAAAAAACCTATATATTAGAGTTGGGAATGGTTGCTGATTTATCAATTGTAAAAGCTTGGAAAGGGGACGAGCAGGGCAATTTAGTTTATCGGAAAACAGCTCGAAACTTTAATCCAAATGCTGCTACTTGTGGAAAAATATGTATTGCCGAAGTTGAAGAGATTGTGTCAGTGGGTGCACTTGACCCTGATGAAATTCATACTCCTGGAATATTTGTTAATCGAATAATCAAGGGTGACCATGAAAAACGAATTGAAAATTTAACGCTGAGTAAAGCTGAAGAGGTCGTGTAATGTGGGATCGTAATCAGATGGCAGAAATAGCTGCTAGAGAATTAAAAGATGGGATGTACGTTAATTTAGGTATTGGGATTCCCACCTTAGTTTCAAATTTCATACCAAATGGAATAGATGTGACGCTGCAATCTGAAAATGGAATGCTTGGAATGGGTCCTTTCCCAAACGAAAGTCAGGTGGATGCGGACTTAATAAATGCTGGGAAGCAGACGGTTACGGAGCTTCCAAGAACTAGTTACTTTAGCAGTGCGGATAGTTTTTCTATGATACGGGGCGGCCACATTGATATGGCTATATTAGGTGCTATGGAGGTCTCTGAGACTGGTGATTTGGCAAATTGGATGATACCTGGAAAGTTAGTGAAGGGAATGGGTGGAGCAATGGACCTTGTGGCAGGTGTGAAGCGTGTAGTTGTAATTATGGATCATGCAAATAAACATGGTGAGAGCAAACTCTTGAAGGAATGCACCCTACCACTTACTGGAAAAAATGTTGTGGATCGTGTCGTTACGAATTTAGGTATTTTTGATGTGGCGGTTGGTGGATTAAATGTAGTAGAGTTGGCACCCAGTATTAGCTTGGATGATGTTTTAGCCGTAACGGAAGCAAAAATTTTAAATTAAAAATCAGTTAAACATTTTTCGTGTTCCGATACTTACGCAAAGCATTCCAGCGCAGGCAATTAGGGTTATTCCAGCCATAATCAAATACTGACTCTCTAAACCGAATCCTTTATCTATTAGAATACCGCTAATTAGGGGGCCTAATGCGGTAGCAAATACCATTAATGACATCGCAACTGATCTCACAGAGCCTAAGTGTTTGGTTCCAAAAAACTCAGGCCAAAATGCTCCAGAAACTGTCGCGCCGAGCCCTTGCATTAATCCAAGAAAGGCAAAGCACACTCCAGCTCCAATAAGTGTGCTGGTATAAGAACTTATTAGAAAACCAATTGCCATTGGAAGAAGATAAATTGGTAATATTATAGGAGTTCGGAACTTATCGATAATTAAGCTACCGACAAAGAGTCCAATTAAGCCTGTGGTTGTGTAAATTGGAATTAGAGCGACAAAATGCTCTAATGCCCAACCTTTTATTTCTGTGAAGTAAACTTGTTGAAAGAAAAAAGTAGTACTAAATATAGGCTGAACCAGTAATGCTGGTAGTGCTAACCAGAACACCCAGTTCTTAAGAACCTCGGATCTTTTCCAATGAAGCCCAAGCATTCCTGTTTGCTTTTCTTGATTTCCATCTCCAGAAGACTGGGGATTACGCTCTTTGGATAACAAAATGGACATTGGAATTGCCAAAATAACTATCATTAGAGTTGCAATCCCCCAACTGCCTCGCCAACCTAACCAGCCAGTTAAGAAAACAAAAGTAAAGGGTAATATTGCTTCTGAAATGGATAATCCAAGAGAGGCTATTCCCACTGTTCTACCTCTATTTTTTGAAAACCACCTGCCTACAAAAACCATCGCTAAGTGAGATAGCATGCCTTGACCACAAAACCTTAATCCAAAAATAATCAAGGGTAAGAGCCAGATAGTGGAGACTGTAGACATTAAAAAAGATGAGACTGTAAAAAGAGCCATTATTGTCAATGCAAGTGGGCGAGCTTTATATCGGTCAGCTAGCCCACCCACGATTAACATTAAGATTGCAGCAGAAAGGGTGCCTGATGCATATATTGCTCCCCAAAGGGAATGGCTAATATTAAAGTGACTTCTTAGTTCGCCTGCAAAAAGTGATATAAAAAATGTCTGCCCAAAGCCTGTTGAGAATGTAAGCAGTGAGCCAGCAAGCAACCAACGGGCATTATCAATATAAAAGTTTTTTTTAATCATAAGGTTCACGCTTTAATAGGTTCGTTTTGAATGGATTAGATATTAGAGTTTCATACATTCAGAACATTTTAATACCGATGGTTTTACCTTGAGCCGTTCAAACTCGATTAAGTCGCCACAATCGATACATTCTCCGTACTCATTTCGTATAATTCTGTTTAAAGCGTCTACTAGTGTCTTTTTTTCAATTTGTCTGCGTAAATCCACTGCTTTTGCCATCGCTTGCTGCTGTAACGCATCCATCCTACTTAAGCGGCCAACGCTCTGTTGGTCTAGGGTCACCGTTTCAGAAGCAGTCTTATTCTTTTCGTCTTCCAAAGCCAATTGGTTTAGTTTGTCTATAATTATCAGTTGGATTTCATTCCAGATATTACTGTTCATTAGTTTGTTCAATAGGAACGAAGTTGGGTGGGCGGTTCTCAATATTTGCGAGTACAGCCTCCATTTGGTTAGGACTTCCTATTAACTTTGTTTGTAACAACGCTTCAAGGCGCACATTTTCAGTAGTTTTTTCTGACCAAGCTTTTTTATAAAGGGTTTTTGTAGATACTATGGCCTCAGGTGATCTGGTAGATATTCCTTTGACCCATTTCGTACTTTCATCGTAAGGGTTTTTTGAACAAATAGTGACTAAGCCTAAAGATTTAGCTTCGGTTGCCGTAATCAAATTGGAAGTGAGAGTTGCGTACAAGGCTTGGTCATAACTAATAAGTTTTGGAAGAGTTTGTGTAATGCCCATGTCGGGTATTAAACCCCATTTTGTTTCCATTATTGATAGAACAGTGTTATCGCCTGCTATTCTTATATCGGCACCTAATGCCAGCTGGAGCCCTGCACCAAATACAGGACCTTCTAATACTGCTATGACTGGGATAGAAATTTCTTGCCATATTAGACAGGATTTTTGTATTTGATTGTATGAGACCCCATCTAAAGGAGCCATAATAGAATTGAGAAGCTGCTTGTCTGAGGCTAATGAGGCAAAACTGGTTATATCAATGCCCGAAGAGAAGGTACCGGCAGATCCTTTGATTATGATACATTTAAGGCTAGTTTCATCCTTTAAGTTTTCACCAATAGTTGATAATGTTACCAACATCTCAAGTGTCAGTGCATTTTTTTTCTGGGGACGGTTTAATGTAATCGTAGCAATTTTATTTTTTATTTCTAATTTTATTAGTTCTGACATAATATTATGTATCTCTATAAATAATGAATTTGGGTAATGCTGGGTGCTTATAAAAATCTGTGTCGAAGGTCTAATAAATTTTGGAGAGTGAAGTGTCTGAAGAAATTTTGAAATATACCATTAACGGTTCTGTTGCAGAAGTTATTCTGAGCCGTCCAAAACAATATAACTCATTTAATAGCAAATTAAGACAAGATTTACCAGAACTTCTGGATAGCTTAGAAGAATCCCCTGATGTACGAGTGGTACTTATTACAGGTTCAGGTCCTGGCTTTACTGCGGGCGCTGATTTGAATGAAAACTTTCCTCCTCCAATATCAGAGCACTTGCAAACTGAATATAAGCCCATATTTGATAGGATAGTATCGAGCAGGTTGTTGTATGTTGCAGCAGTGCATGGGTCTGCTGCTGGTATTGGTGCGGCGCTCGCCATGGCTTGCGATCTTATGATAATGAGCGAAACTTCAAAAATATCTCTTATTTTTAGTAACATAGGCTTGGTTCCAGATGGTGGTGCAACTTGGTTTTTACAGCACGCCATGGGATATCGAAAGGCGTTACAATTGATAGTAGAAGGTGGGCATATTAAATCTGAAGAATGCTTAAAATATGGGCTTGCAAACAAAGTGGTGCCGGACAATGACCTCAAGAATGAATCAATGAGTTGGGCAAAAGAGTTGTCAGAACGAGCCCCATTAGCTACTGCAGCGTCCAAAAGGCTACTTAGAAAAAGCTTTAATTCTTCTTATGAACAAGCCTTTATGGCCGAGGCTTTAGAACAAGACAAAGTATCAATATCTGAAGATTTTGTAAGCGCCAGGGAAGCTTTTTTTAAAAAAACTAAACCTATATTTAAAGGTAAATGAGACAATTTTTTTTAAAAAGCTTAGCCATTGAGTTTTTTACTTTATAAAATTTAGTTAGGGATCAGCAGCAATTGATGGTTGAAAATTTTACGAGACAGACGTCTTTAGGTATGTTGTGGATGCTCGGCTCAGGACTCTGTTTTGTTACCGTGATTGGTTTGGTAAGGTATCTTGAGGGCTCATTACCTGCTGCTGAAGCCTCTTTTATACGGTATCTCATTGGCTTGGTTTTCTTCGTACCATACTTGTGGAAATATTCGAGCAAGCTCTTTCGAAGAAGTAATTTATTACGTTACTTCATTCGCTCTGTGTTTCATTCGCTTGGTGTAGTTGCTTGGTTCTTTGCAATGTCAATGCTTCCAGTAGCTGAGGTGACCGCTATAGGATACATGACGCCAGTGTTTGTAACCTTAGGCGCAGTGCTCGTTTTTAAGGAGAAAATTTCGGTTTGGCGAACGAGTGCGATCATCCTAGCGTTTTTCGGAGTACTGATGATTTTGCGCCCAGGGTTTCAAAATTTGTCTTTTGGTCATGGTGCTCAAATTTTTGCAACGATATTTTTTGCAGGATCATATCTCATGGTAAAGGATCTTACTCGAACTGAGAGTGCAACCGCGATCGTAGCTATGATGACCCTATTTGTTACGATTGCTCTTGCACCAATGGCGGCAGTTGTTTGGGTGAAGCCGTCAATAAATGAGATTGCAGTTTTGACCTTTGTGGCTCTATTTGCAACCGCTGGTCATTTTTTTATGACTAAAGCATTAGCGCTAGCTCGATTGGTAGTCGTCCAGCCAGTTGAATTTTTTAAGTTAGTTTGGGCAACTCTCGTGGGAATACTTATTTTTGGTGAACGAATTGATCCATTTGTATTAATCGGTGGCGGTCTCATTATTATTTCGGTAACATTAATTTCTTATCGAGAAAGTATTTTGAGAAAAAAAAGTTGAGTTATGCTAAGTTTTGTTGACAGGAAACTTATAAATTCTACATAAAACTGATGGTTCTAAAAATTAAAAAGCATAAAGCTATAATTTTGCTAGGGAAAGTCATGGTGTCGTGGCTTTTTCTCCTACTTGCAGTTCAGGTAGCGCTTTCGGATGGACGCTCTAGCATCAACGATGAGGAGTTGGGGTTACTCTTCAGTCAGTTGCTCGAAATACAATCTTCCAGTGAAGCTGATGAAATAACTTTAAAAATTTGGGAAATTTGGACTAATGATGCTCAAACTGAATTTGGTCAATCTACTATGCTTGAAGGGGTCAGCTTGATGAACCGCAATAGCCTAGTAGCCGCGGAAAAATTGTTTTCAGAGTTGATTCGTGTTTCTCCTGATTATATCGAAGCTTGGAACAAGCGAGCTACCGTTAGATATATGATGGGACAATTAGAGAATTCACTAAATGATGTTTATGTTGTTCTATCAAAAGAGCCTAAGCATTTCGGAGCAATGTCGGGTTTGGGTCTGATAATGATACAAAGAGAAGATTTTGAAGGTGCATTAAGTGCTTACAAGAAATTAATAGCGATCCATCCTTTTAGTAAAGATGCTTTGAGCTTGGTTCCAATATTAGAGCAACGGGTATTGGGTAAGAGTATTTAACTCTGCCTACAAGTTTAGGTCCTTAAAAAATCTTAGAATGTGTTTTTGAACGATCATAGGTGCTTCTTCGTGCATCAAATGACCAAGTCCTACCTCAACTTTAATTTTAGATCCTTTAACTTTTTTTGCGTATTTCAATAGAGAACTTTGGGTCACCATTTTATCATTTTGTCCTATTAGAAATAGAGACTTTTGTTTTAATTGAGGCAAATCGTTGTTTAAACTTTCTAACCTCCACTGAGACATCATTGCTATTGTTCCCGTAAGATGCGTTGGATCTGAG
>Ga0209223_10001000_pt1 | contig 31854 bp, 29 predicted proteins | sample COG_06_FD_184750 | JGI IMG/M metagenome (GOLD analysis project Ga0209223, IMG submission 184750) | Pelagic Microbial community sample from North Sea - COGITO 998_met_06 (SPAdes) (version 2) | ecosystem: Environmental > Aquatic > Marine > Neritic zone/Coastal water | place: Helgoland, sampling...
ACTGCTGCTTGCATGAAGTTTTCTTTCTTAGCTTCTCTTTCCATCTGCTTCTTAATATTATCTATACTTTTCTCCAACTCTGCTCTACCCATATTCTCTACCACAGGATCTTGAATTGAAGGATCACTTGAAATAACTAATTCGTTTATTTCTTCTTTTTCACTATTTCTACCAATAAGAAGATCGTTTTCATTGGATTTAATAATTTGAGTAGGCACAATACCATTTAATCTATTATAATTACGCTGTTTTTCTCTTCTTCTATTAGTTTCACTAATAGTAATTTCCATTGCTTTGGTTATTTTATCTGCATACATAATAACACGTCCATTGATGTTTCTTGCAGCTCTACCAACAGTTTGAACTAAAGATCTTTCCGATCTTAAAAACCCTTCATTATCTGCATCCAAAATAGCCACTAAAGACACTTCTGGTAAATCCAAACCTTCTCTTAGTAAATTAACCCCAATAAGAACATCAAAAATACCTTTTCTTAAGTCTTGTAAGATTTCTACTCTTTCTAAGGTGTCTACATCAGAATGAATATACCTAGATCTAATTCCAATTTTTGCAAAATACTTATCTAGCTCTTCTGCCATTCGCTTGGTAAGAGTAGTTACCAGCACTCTATTTTCTTCCTCCACTACTTTTCTTATTTCTTCTAAAAGATCATCTACTTGGTTTAATTTAGGTTTTACTGTAATCTCAGGATCTAGTAGTCCTGTTGGTCTAATAAGTTGTTCTGTAACTATTCCATCGCACTTAGTAAGTTCGTATTCTGCAGGAGTAGCACTTACATAAATAATTTGATTGTGAATTTGCTCAAACTCTTCAAATTTTAAAGGACGATTGTCCAAAGCTGCAGGAAGTCTAAAACCATAATCTACCAAATTTACTTTTCTTGATCTATCTCCACCATACATGGCTTTTATCTGAGATACTGTAACATGAGATTCGTCAATTACCATTAGAAAATCTTCTGGAAAATAATCTAAAAGACAAAATGGTCTATCTCCTGGCTTTCTATTGTCAAAATATCTTGAGTAATTTTCAATTCCTGAACAGTATCCTAACTCTCTTATCATTTCTAAATCTAGCTCTACCCTATTCTGGATTCTTTTAGATTCTAAATTTTTTCCTATTTCGTTGAAAAACTCTATTTGCTTTACTAAATCGTCTTGAATTTGAAAAATAGATCTTTTCACATCTTCTTTATCTGTAACAAATATATTTGCTGGATAAATAATATACTGATCTTGATTTTCTAAAATTTTATTATTTACCAAATCTAGAATTCCAATGGAATCAATTTCATCTCCCCAAAAAGTAATTCTAATTCCAAAATCAGCATAAGCTAAATGAATATCAATAGTATCTCCTACTACCCTAAAGTTTCCTCTTTTTAAATCTGTTGTAGTTCTGGAATATAGGTTGTCAACTAATTGTCTTAAAAATAAATTTCTAGCTATTTTTTGACCTACTTCAATAGTTACAATACTGTTGCTAAAATTTACTGGATTTCCTATTCCATAAATACAGGAGACAGAAGAAACTACTATAACATCTTTTCTGCCAGAGAGTAAAGAAGTGGTTGTACTTAACCTTAGTTTCTCGATATCATCGTTAATAGAAAGATCTTTTTCTATGTAAGTATCCGAAGAGGGCAAATAGGCTTCTGGTTGGTAATAATCGTAGTATGAAACGAAATATTCGACTGCATTATCAGGAAAAAAGGTTTTAAATTCTTGGTAAAGCTGGGCAGCAAGTGTTTTATTATGAGACAGAATTAGAGTGGGTCTTTCAACTTTTTCAATCACATTGGCAACAGTAAAAGTTTTACCAGAACCTGTAACTCCTAAAAGCGTTTGAGCTGCAATTCCATCGTTAATTCCTTGCACCAAATCTGCAATAGCTTCTGGCTGATCTCCAGTTGGAGAAAAATCTGATTTTAAATTAAATTTCACGCTTCAATATTACTTAATAATATTAGAAGATTCCCATATGTCCCAAGCTTTAAGTGCTTGATGAACTAACATTTGATAACCATTTAGAATTTTAGCATTTTTTAAAAATGCTTTTTTTAAAAAAAGAGTTTGCTCGGGATTGTAAATTAAATCAATCACTAAATGTTTGGAGGTCAAACTGTCATAGGCGATTTTTATTTCTTTATCAACATTTGGATACATCCCTACGGGCGTAGTATTAATAATTAGATAATGTCCTGCAACCATATGGCTATTTATTTGGTTCCATGTGAAATAATTATTTAGAGTAGGTAATTTCTTTCTTGAAATAAAATTAACCTCAATATTGTAAGCATTTAAAACATAAGCAACTGCCTTGGAAGCACCTCCTGTTCCTAAAATAAGTGCTTTGGTATGTTGAGATTTTAAATATGGTTTCACCATTTGTTTAAAACCATAAACATCTGTATTATATCCTTTTAAAGAAACCAGTTTATTATTTTTAAAAAATGGCTTGATAGTATTTACCGCATCTATTTCTTGAGATATTTCATCTAAAGAATCTAATTGTGAGATTACTTTTTGCTTAAATGGAATAGTAACGTTAAGTCCAGAGAGGTTATGATTGGAAAATAAATCTCTTAAACTTGAAGTATTTTCTATTTCAAAATTGGAATAAAGTGCATCAATATTTTCAGTTTTAAACTTTTTGTTAAAATAATCCTTTGAAAAAGAATGGACCAAACTCTGACCAATAAGTCCAAAATTTTTCAATTGGTAGGATTAGAATTAATTTTTGAACCTAAATATTCTATCAACCAAACAATAAAAATGCCTAAAAAGATTAGAATAAGACAGAAAATGTTTTCAGAAAGAGATAAATCAGGAAAAACCCAGCTGTAGGATACTACTTTCAGCTCTCCACCTCTTCCAACAATAGTTTCTAAAGGAATTTTCCAAGGCCAAATAATTAATAACGAACCAACAACAAATCCTGTTAATAATGAAATTGTAGAGTTGTAGAATTTTTTAAGGACATAGCTTATTCCATGAGACAGTCCCAAAAAACCAACAATAGCCCCTAAGATAACTGGTAATAAAATATTCAAATTTGAAATAGGATCTGAAACTGATTGAAGCATAATTAACTGATAATTACCCATTAGAATTAAAACATAAGAGCCTGAAAGACCAGGCAGTATCATACTAGCAACAGATACTATTCCACAAATCACAAGATAATATAAGGAATCATCTTGAGTAACAGGTTTCAAAAATGCTAAAGAGGCTGCAAAAAAAATCCCAAAAGCTAGAGAAATAAAGGAGGAAATGTTCCAAGATTTCACCATCTTACCCACATAATATATAGAAGCTATAATTAAACCAAAAAAGAAGGACCAAACAAGTTGTTCATTTTTAGTAAAGAAGAACTCAAGGACTTTTGCTAAAGTAACAATACTTAATGCAGTACCAGAGAAAACTGAAACTAAAAACTTCAGTTGAGTATATTCAATAAAACTCTTAAAGTTTCCAGAAAACAACAACTTAACAGCCTTTAGATTAAAGGATTTCAAGGAATTAATTAATTGCTCATATATTCCTGTTACTAAAGCTATTGTTCCGCCAGAAACACCCGGAATAACATTAGCTGCTCCCATTCCAAAACCTTTAAGAAGTAAAATCAAATAATGCTTCATTAAATTGAAATTGCTTGGTATCCACCCTCTAAATTGAGATAGTTTTCCTTGTATAAATCATTTAATATTAAAAAATTTAAAATACTTTCTGATCTTTTACCAGAACCACAATGAAAAATAACTGGACGATCCGAGGGAAGTTCATTTAACCTATCTACAATCTCCCCAAGTGGAATGTGGATTGAATAATCTACTTTTCCATCAATTTCTAATTCATAATTCTCTCTTAAGTCTATAAGAAGAAAGTCTGATTTTTTTTGCAATAGCAAATCTAACTCGTTTGGAGAAATTCTATTTAAATTCATATCGGATTATTAAATTATGTTGGCTTTCTTTTTTTAATAATATTTTTTGGAAGGAAATTAAAAAAAGTATCTCCTCTCAACCCTTGTCTTAGTGTTTCTAAAGGCAAAACATCAGTTGGAGATATATTTCCTAAATTAACATTTTGATCAAATAAATTTACAAACCAAGTCTGCTGCTTTTTTGAAGGTGCCTCCCAAAGTATTTTATTTGGGTCAATTTTAGAAATTATCTTATTGATAAGCATAGTATGCGGTTTTCCATTTGGTCTAAAAATACCTACAGATCCGCTTTCTCTACCTTCAGCAATAACTTTCCATGAACCAGCTTTTAGTTCTTCTGACATCATTTTAATCCATTTTGCAGGGCTAATTAAAATTCCTTCTTCTTTGGACCCAACTTCGCTTAAAACAGTATAATTCTTAGCATATTTATAAATTAATTCACACTTTTCGTCGTGTTCTAAGATTATTGAGCCATCTGAAATCTCTATAGTTTCAATACCAAAGTTATCTACTATCTTGAAATAGTCCTCTTCTTGGTTTCTCGCATAATACAATTCAAACATGGTTCCTCCAAAATATGGCTTAACACCAATCTGCTTCATTAAAGCAATTTTTTCTTGGATATTATTGGAGACAATTGACGTGCCAAATCCAAATTTTATAATGTCTGTATAGCTTGCACTAGTAGATAAGAAATCTTCCATTTGCCTTGTGCTTAATCCCTTGTCCATCATCATCGTTAGGCCAGTATCTCTAGGAATAGTAGTTCTTTTTGGAATGTGAGATAAGGTCATTTGTTAGGATTATCTTTGTAGGGCTGAAAAAATTGATTCATTTCCTCAACTTGTAAAACTTCTGGATAAATGTCAATTAGCTTTTTGAAAGTATTTTGATCTGAGTTTTGCATTTCAGAAAGACTGCTTTTAGCCTCCGATAAATTACCCGTTGAAATTTGCATTGCCACAAGTCTAAGTTTTAGATCTACTTGATTGTCGTTGGATTTAATAGCTCTTTTAACTTCGTTTATTGCAGTAGACTTTGATGTGTTGTCGAATAAAAAATTGGAATAATCTATCCATGCATCTATATTTTTAGGATCTAATTGGATTACCTTTTTAAAAGCCAATTCTGCTTCTGAATTTTTATTGAGTTTGGCAAGAATTTCTGCGTATAAATACCAATAGTCAGGATTTTCAACATCTAAATCTATTGCTTTTTTAATAAACTTAATTGCTTGAACAGGTTGATTATTTAAATCTCTAACAACCCCTATACCAAGCCAAGACTCAGGAAGAGAATCGTCAATTTCTAAACTTTTCTCATAAAACATAAGTGCTTTTGAATAATCACCAATTTTCTCATAACATTCGCCAATACTACAATAGGCATATGCATGTGGACGATCATAAACAAAGGACTCATTAAATGAATCAATCGCTTTTTGATATTCTTTTAAATGAATAAAACTATTGGCTTTTCCATAGTGAGCAGCAGTGAATTTCTCATTAATTACCAGACACATTTCATAAGCAAAAATAGCTTCCTTCCAGTCTTCATTAACATTATATATAGTAGCTAGATTGAACCATGCTATATGACTATATGGGTTGCCATCAATCACTTCCTTAAAGTAATTTACAGATTCTTGAAACTTGCCAGACTCATGGTAAGCAACTCCTAATTCCATCATAACAGTTTCATCATTTGGTTTGAAACTTAAAATTTGTTTTAATACTTTAATTGCAGAATCGAATTTTCCTATTTGAATAAACTCATAAGACAAATCTTGCAAATGATCGTTATAAGAGGAATCTAATAAAATAAGATGGTGAGCATGGTTCAAATATTTAATAGCGTGTGGCTTATTTTCCATAAGGGAATATAGCCTACCAAGGCCAAGAACAACATCGATATTATTTGGATGAAATTTATTTAAATTATTTAGTGCCTTGAGAGATTCATCAAATCTTTGAGATGAGTTAAGGAATTCAATTTTAATTAATGTTAGTGCCAAGTCAATAGGATACTGTTCAAGTGCAATCTCAAGCGCTTTTTTGGCTTTCTTTTTAAAATCAAGCTCTAAATAGTATTCAATGATTAGTTCAAAGTCTTCAACGTCAAAGAAAGCGAAGGTTTCGCCTTTAATCATTGACTCGAAAAGAGCAACCTTCTCAACAGCTTCGTTACCGGGGTTAGAATCTAAAAGCATAAAAATATATATTCACTTCCTAACAAATATACCCTATAAATTTTCTTGAGAAAATTATGTGCAAACCTTTTTTAAACAAAAAAAAACTATCTCAAAAAATATAGCTAGAAGTAATGAAAAAATCAATAAATAATAGATGATTTAGGGTTCAATATTTTATCTTCGAATCGTTAAATATTTATTTGCTATGACTTTAATTAAATCTATTTCTGGAATAAGGGGAACAATTGGAGGGAATCCAGGTCAAAACCTTACTCCTGTTGATATTGTGGAATCAATTTCCGCTTATGGTTCTTGGTTGAAAACCAACCATCTTAACAAAAAAATAAAAGTTGTTATTGGAAGAGATGCAAGAATTTCTGGAGAAATGGTAGAGAATATTTGCATTGGTACGCTTCAAGCAATGGGAATTAATGTTGTAAATATTGGTTTATCTACCACACCAACTGTAGAGATTGCTGTTCCTTTAGAAAATGCAGATGGAGGAATTATTCTAACCGCTAGTCACAATCCAAAACAATGGAATGCTCTAAAACTACTTAATAATAAGGGAGAATTTATTAGTGCAGAAGATGGAAAACAGCTCTTAAGTTTTATAGAAAAAAATCAATTTTCATTCGCTAGTGTAGAAGAACTTGGTATAGTTACTTTTAACGATAACTATATTGATGAACATATTAATAAAGTATTGGAACTTAATCATGTAGATATTAATGCAATTAAAGAAGCTGAATTATCTGTTGTCATTGATGCGGTTAACAGTACTGGTGGAATAGTAATTCCTAAATTGTTAAAAGCATTAAAATGCAAAAAAATAACAGAATTATATTGCACACCTAATGGAGACTTTCCTCATAATCCAGAACCTCTTGCTGAACACCTTGAAGACCTTAGCAACAAGGTAAAAGAAAAAAATGCAGATCTTGGCATCGTAGTAGATCCAGATGTTGACCGCTTGGCTTTTGTTTGTGAAAACGGAGAAGTTTTTGGAGAGGAATATACTTTAGTTGCAGTTGCAGACCATATTACTGGAAAAAAACCTGGAAATAGTGTTTCTAATTTATCTTCAACAAGAGCTCTAGCAGATGTAACAATTAAAAATGGTGGTAAATATTACGCCTCAGCAGTTGGAGAAGTCAACGTTGTTGAAATGATGAAAGAAAAAAATGCTGTAATCGGGGGAGAAGGTAACGGAGGAGTTATATTTCCCGAATTACATTATGGAAGAGATGCTTTAGTAGGGATAGCTTTATTTTTAACCTACTTTGCAAATAAAAAATTAAAAATGAGTGATCTAAAAAGTTCATTTCCTCAATATACAATTAGTAAAAATAAACTCGCTTTAACAAAAAGCACCAATATAGATTTGCTTCTTGAGAAAATTTCTAATAACTATAAAAATGTGAAGCAAAATAAAATTGATGGCCTAAAATTAGAGTTTGAGAACGAATGGGTCCACATGAGAAAATCAAATACTGAACCAATTATTCGAATTTATGCAGAAAGTCAAAATGAAAAATCTGCCCACAGTCTTGGTGAAAGATTTGTTGAAGAACTAAAAAGTTTGATTTAATTATATTTGAATATTATTATGAAAGTCTACTTAGATAATGCAGCTACAACATCAATTGCTAAAGAGGTTATTACAGAAATCGAACCTTATCTATCTACTTATTTTGGAAATCCATCTAGCACGCACTCTTTTGGAAGAAAAACTAAAAATGCTATAGAAATAAGCAGAAAGAAAATTGCTGATTTTATCAATGCAGATAATAGTGAAATAATTTTCACTTCAGGTGGTACTGAAGCTGATAATATGGCCATTAGACGCGCAGTTATAGATTTAAATGTAAAAAGAATTATAACCTCCAAAATTGAACACCATGCAGTTGGGCATACGGCTGAAAATTTAAAAGACTCACACAACGTAGAAGTTGTCTATTTATCAACTGATAAAAACGGAAATCCATCTATTGAGGAACTAAAGGAACTTTTAAAGAAAGATGTTAAAACATTAGTTTCCTTAATGCATGCAAATAACGAAATTGGGACTTTACTACCCATAGAAGAAGTTTCTTTGTTGTGTGACAAATATGAAAATGTATATTTTCACTCAGATACAGTTCAAACAATGGGTCATTATCCATTCGATGTTAAAAAATTAAAAATCGACTTTTTGGTTTGTTCTGCCCATAAATTTCATGGACCAAAAGGAATAGGTTTTCTTTATGTAAATAAAAACCTTCATTTAAACCCAATTATTACTGGTGGATCACAAGAAAGAAATCATAGAGGAGGAACGGAAAATCTGTATGGAATTATAGGATTAGCAAAAGCTATGGAGTTGGCATTTTCCGACTTAGAAACCCATAAAAAACATGTAGAGGAACTTAAATATTATATGAAAGAAGAATTATATAAAATAGATTCTAGAATTATTTTTAATGGGGAAACAGATCCAAATAAAAGTTTGTATACCGTGCTAAGTGTAGGCTTTCCCAAAGACATTTGTAATTCTATGTTGCTATTTAGTTTAGATATTTTTGGTATTGCTGCTTCGGGCGGAAGTGCTTGTTCTTCAGGGTCCACTAAAGGCTCTCATGTTCTGGCTGAATTACCATTACTGGAAAACTTTCAAACTGTAAGATTCTCGCTTTGTAGATACAATACTATTGAAGAAGTTGATTACACATTGGATAAAATTAAATCTATTGTTCTAAAAGATAAATAATATGCAAGTAACCATTACTGGATCGGGAACATCTCAAGGGGTACCAGTAATTGGTTGTGATTGTAAAGTTTGTAAATCAAACGACAAAAAAGACAAGAGATTTAGATGTTCTGTTCATATTTCTTATAAAGGAAAATCAATTGTTATAGATACAGGACCAGATTTTCGCCAACAAATGTTGAATGCGGAAATAAAGTCTTTAGACGCAGTGCTATTTACCCACGAACATAAAGATCATGTTGCTGGTCTTGACGATGTAAGACCTTTTAACTTTTCTCAAAAAAAACCAATAGATATATATTGTACAGACCAAGTTTTTAAAGCGTTGAAAAGAGAATTTCATTATATTTTCGATCCTAAATTTCAATATCCTGGAATTCCTAAAATTAATAGATACTCCATTGATAAAAATAAAAATATTTCAATTGCTGATATTAATATCGAACCTGTTGAAGTAATGCATTATAAATTACCTGTTTTAGGATTTAAAATTGATGGGTTTGCATATATAACAGATGCAAAAACAATTGAAGATTCTCAGAAAAATAAATTAAACAACCTAGATGTTTTGGTAATTAATGCCCTAAGAATTAAGGAACACATGTCACATTTTAATTTAGAGGAAGCCATAGAATTAATAAAGGAGTTAAAGCCCAAAAAAGCAATACTTACCCATATATCCCATTTTATGGGTATTCATCAAGAGGTTCAAAAAAAACTACCTGAAAATATTTATTTAGCATACGATGGACTTAAAATTAATTTAAAACAATAGGAATGCGAATTGATATAATATCAGCGGTACCGTCACTTCTTGAAAGCCCATTTAATGATTCTATTTTAAAAAGAGCAAAAGAAAAAAAATTAGTAGAAATTAAAATTCATAATCTTAGAGATTATTCAAGGAACAAACAAAAAAGTATAGACGATTATGCTTTTGGCGGTGGTGCAGGAATGGTCTTAAGTATAGAACCATTTGCGAAATGCATAAATCAACTAAAAGAAAATAGAAATTACGAAGAAGTTATCTTCATGACACCAGATGGAGAAAAGCTAAAGCAAAGCGATGCCAACCAACTTTCTCTTAATAAAAATATAATTATTCTTTGTGGGCATTACAAAGGGATAGACCAAAGAATAAGAGATTACTTAATTACCAAAGAAATATCAATTGGAGACTATGTTCTCTCTGGTGGTGAGTTACCTGCAGCAGTACTTTGTGATGCCATAATAAGACTTATTCCTGGTGTTTTAAATAATGAAACTTCTGCTCTCACCGACTCATTTCAAGATGATTTACTTGCGCCACCAGTATATACAAGGCCAGCTAAATTCAATGATTGGGAAGTGCCTGAAATATTAACTTCTGGAAATCTAAAAGCAATTGAGAATTGGAGGGAAGAAAAAGCCATAGAAAACACAAAAAAAAGAAGGCCTGATCTAGGTGAAAATAAAAAGGAATAAAATTATAAGTTCTCATTTAATAAAATATTAAATATTCTTTGTAATATTGCAGGCCTTAAATCAAGACTCATGGATATAATTAAAGAAATTTCAAATGAACTTAACGAATCGAAGCAATGGCCTTCTTTTAGTTCTGGCGATACAATAACTGTTACCTATAAAATTAAAGAAGGTAGTAAGGAGAGATTGCAATCATTTCAAGGAACTGTTATCCAAAGAAGAGGTTCTGGATCAACAGAGACTTTTACAATTAGAAAAATGTCAGGTGGTACAGGAGTTGAAAGAATATTTCCACTTGGATCTCCTTTTTTAGAAAAAATCGTGGTAAATAAAGAAGGTTCTGTAAGAAGAACTAGATTGTTTTACCTTAGAGAAAGAACTGGAAAATCTGCTAGAATTAAAGAAAAGAAGTACTTTTCAAAGAAAAAATAGTCCTTACATTCTTTCAGGCATTTCAATACCTAAAATTTTCATTCCCTTTTCAATTATTTCTGCAACTAGCTTAGACATTTGAATTCTAAAGTTACGGAGTGCATCTTCTTTTTCTGTTATTATCGGATGATCTTGGTAAAAGGAATTATAAGATTTAACTAAACTATATAAGTAATTGGCCAATAAATAGGGAGATAGCTCTTTGGCAGATTGAGCTAAGACATCTGAAAAATTTGAAATCCATTTTAACACTTCTAGTTCTTTAGGATTTAATTTTAAGTTTTCAATACTAAATTCGCTATTCAAATCTTCGTACTTATTTAACAAACTCTTAATTCTAACGAAAGTATATTGAATAAAAGGACCAGTATGTCCAGAAAGATCTATAGTTTCTTTTGGATTAAAAGACATTTTCTTTTTTGGATCTACTTTTAAAAGAAAATATTTCAATCCAGAGTTACCAATCTTTTTACAGATGTCCAAAATTTCTTTTTCTGATAATTCTTCTAAAAAACCCCTCTCCGATGTTAAAGATTTAGCTTCATTTATTACAGAATTTAGTAATTCATCTGCGTCTACTACTGTACCTTCTCTAGATTTCATTTTGCCCTCTGGAAGTTCAACCATCCCATAGGAAAGATGAAAACAATTTGAAGCCCAATTATAATTTAATTTTTTTAAAATATTGAATAGAACTTTGAAATGGTGATTTTGTTCATTTCCTACAGTATATATAATTCCCGATAGATTTGGATAATCATTATACCTTTGAACAGCCGTTCCAATATCTTGTGTCATATATACTGAAGTTCCATCTGAACGAACTAATAATTTGTCGTCTAGATTATCGTTGGTGAAGCTACTCCAAATTGAACTATCTTCCTTTAAATAAAAAACACCATTTTCAACCCCTTGTTGAACCACTTCTTTTCCTAAACGATAGGTTTCTGATTCGTAATAAAGATGGTCAAATTTCACATTTAAATCTTTGTATGTTTTATCAAAACCACTATATACCCACTCATTCATTTTTTCCCACAAAGCTCTTACCTTGGAATCTTCATTCTCCCATAGCAAAAGCATTTTTTGAGCTTCTATTAAAATAGGTGCTTTTAGTTTTGCTTCTTTTTCAGTTATCCCACTTTCGATTAAATCTTTTATCTCCTGTTTGTATACCTTATCAAAAATAACATAGTACTTACCAACCAAATGATCGCCTTTCAAATTACTAGACATAGGAGTTTCTCCATTTCCAAATTTTTGCCACGCAACCATAGATTTACAAATATGAATACCTCTATCATTGATAATTTGAGTTTTAACCACTTTATGACCTGCTGCTTTTAAAAGAGATACTACACTATCCCCTAAAAATATATTTCTTAAATGTCCCAAATGCAATGGCTTATTGGTGTTTGGAGAAGAATATTCTACCATATAAAGTTCTCCAGTAGGTTTGGTAACAAAACCATAACTATCTTCTTCTAACCAACCTTTAAAAAAAGTGAGCCAGTATTTTTGCTTTATTTTTAGATTTAAGAACCCTTTGACAACATTAAAGTCTTCAAAATAATTTTCGTTTTCAAGCAAATAATTCCCGATAAATTCAGCTGTTTTTTCAGGAGACTTTTTACTCAACTTAAGCAAAGAAAAAACTACCAATGTTAAATCTCCCTCAAAATCTTTCTTTGTATTTTCAATAACAATTAAATCTTGGATATTGTCACCTTCAAACAAAGTATTTACAGATTTAACAATAGATTTTTTAATTGTAGGAAAATTGATCATTAAATTTACTTAGTTTAGAAATTATGGAATGGACAAAGTTACTTGTTATTTCTTGGAGATTTATTTCTCAAATATTTTTTTATACTTTTCTATTTTAGGTTGAATTACAAATTGGCAATAACCTTGACTTTTATTATTGTTAAAATAATTGTGGTGGTAATCTTCTGCAGGATAAAAAACATCTATTTTCTCAACTTGTGTAACTATAGGCTGGTCCCATACTTTTTCAGCTATTAATTCTTCCTTGAATTTTAAAACTTCATCTTTATGAGAATCTTTAACAAAGAAAATAGCAGACCTATACTGAGTTCCAATATCATTGCCTTGTCTGTTTAAAGTTGTTGGATCATGTGTTTTCCAAAAAACTTCTAAAAGATGTGCTAAATCAACTACGGACGGATTAAATACAATTTTAGCAACTTCAGCATGTCCAGTCTTTCCAGAGCAAACTTCATTGTAAGTTGGGTTTTTAATTGCTCCTCCACAGTATCCTGGAATTACCTCTTCTACTCCATTTACTTGCTGAAATATTGCCTCAACACACCAAAAACAACCAGCGCCAAAATAAATCGTATCTAAATTTTCATTTTGCATATCCAAACTTTTTAAATCATTGTTATTATTTCCAAGACAATTATAAAATGGTAAAAATATTAATAAATATAGGCATCTAAACAATGTTGATTTCATAAATTATATATTTAGCTGAAATTAACTATTCTAAGACAAAATATTGAATTTGATGAAGAAAATTGGTGTTATTTCTGATACCCATAGTTTTTGGGACGACTCATTTGATAAATATTTTTCAAATTGTGATGAAATTTGGCACGCTGGTGACATTGGCAATTTAAAAATCACAGATAAGCTTGGTGAAATTGCACCTCTAAAAGGTGTTTATGGAAATATAGATAATGATAAAATAAGACAAGAATTTCCATTAAATCAATACATAGAGTTTGGAAACCACAAAGTTTTAATGACTCATATTGGTGGTAAACCTTACAATTATTACAAAAACTGCAAACAAGAAATTGAAAAATTTAAGCCCACTATTTTTGTTTGTGGACACTCTCATATATGCAAAGTGATTTATGATAAAAAATACAATATGCTATATATAAACCCAGGTGCAGCAGGGATTGTAGGATTCCATAAAGTAAGAACAATAATTAGATTTGAACTCCACTTGGAAACCATAAAGAATTTGGAAGTAATAGAATTAAAGAAAAGAAGCGATTTACCTAAGTCTATCCAACGAACTAACTAATTTCTCATCTTTCTTAATAGCTCTATTGGCTAGAAAAATGATTGGTAAAGAAGCAACTAAAAGATACATGCTAAAAGTGTAATTAATTGACTGTAAAGAATTATTTTCATTATCTAATAAGAATTCTTCAGCACTTGATACTTCTAAAAACATATATACAAGAGTAATTAAAACAAAAAAATAAGAAAGCATGCCATATCTTAACTGCTTTTGTCTTTTCTTAAAGTTGACCAACATTAAGATTCCAAAAGCAACAGCTACTAAATAACCAGAATAAAATGGATAAACCTTAAATCCTTCTAAGGAAGATTTACTTTCCCAACCTGTTGGATAAAAACTATAAGAAGATTGACCTTCTAAAACTATGGAAGCAAATGGCAGAAAAGAGGCTGTAAATAAAACAGCGCAAAACAATATTATATAGATGGTTTGTATTCTTTGAAGCATAAAAATTAAAATTTAAGATTTAAATAAATTATTTATTTGTAAAAATAGTTATTAAGATCAATGCAAAAAATTTTTTTAAATAAGATACTTTATTATATTTGACATGTCTATCGACAATATTCCACTTTATTTCTTAAGAAAAAATTCAAAAAATAATTTATCCCTTTTAAACTAATCTTCTATAGATGTACGATATTGAAAAATTAAACAACAAAAAAGTTAATGAACTTAGAGAAATTGCTGAAAAATTAAATATTTCCAAAGCTGATAAACTTAAAAAACAAGAGTTAGTATATAAAATTTTAGACGAACAAGCTCTTAAACCATCCTCTCAAAACGATAAAAAAGAAACTAATACGCCGAAGGTAGAGACTAGTAATACTAGTGAGAAAAAGCCAGAAAGAGCAACAGAACCTAGAAAAAAACCTGTTCACTCTAACAATAGAAACAACGATAGAAATAACGATAGAACTAATAATAGAAACAACGATAGAACTAACGATAGAAACAAGGATAGAAACAACGACAGAAATAAAGACAGAAACAACGACAGAAATAAGGATAGAAATAACGAAAGAAATAATAAACGTGAGGATTATGAATACGATTTTGCAGGAATTATTATTAGCGAAGGTGTTTTAGAGCTAATGCAAGATGGCTACGGATTTTTAAGATCGGCTGATTATCATTATTTATCTTCCCCTGATGATGTTTATGTATCTCAATCTCAAGTTAAATTTTTTGGACTTAAAACTGGAGACACCATAAAAGGTATTGTAAGACCTCCTAAATTTGGTGAAAGATACTTTCCATTGGTAGAAGTTGATAAAATTAATGGAAGAGATCCAGAATACATCAGAGACAGAGTTCCTTTTGAATCTTTAACTCCTTTATTTCCATCTGAAAAATTTAACTTAACTGGACACAGCCAAGAATCTATTTCTACTAGAGTTATGGATTTATTTTCTCCTATTGGAAAAGGACAAAGGGGAATGATAGTAGCCCAACCTAAAACTGGGAAAACTGTATTACTTAAAGATGTTGCAAATGCTATTGCTGCCAATCACCCAGAGACCTATTTAATGGTTTTATTAATTGACGAAAGACCAGAAGAAGTTACCGATATGCAAAGAAGTGTAAAAGCTGAAGTAATTGCCTCTACATTTGACGAACCAGCAGACAGACATGTAAAAGTAGCCAACATTGTTCTACAGAAAGCCAAAAGATTGGTGGAGTGTGGTCATGATGTTTGTATTCTTTTAGATTCTATAACCAGACTTGCAAGAGCATATAATACGGTGATGCCAGCTTCAGGAAAAGTACTAACTGGAGGTGTTGATGCCAATGCGCTTCATAAGCCAAAAAGATTTTTCGGAGCGGCAAGAAAAATTGAAAACGGAGGGTCACTAACTATTCTAGCAACTGCACTAACAGAAACTGGGTCTAAAATGGATGAAGTAATATTTGAAGAGTTTAAAGGAACTGGTAACATGGAATTACAATTGGATAGAAAAATATCTAATAGAAGAATTTTCCCAGCCATAGATATACTTACATCTGGAACAAGAAGAGAAGATTTGTTAATGGATAAAGAAACCTTACAAAGAGTTTGGATACTTAGAAAACATTTAGCTGACATGAATCCAGTAGAAGCTATGGAATTTATAAAAGATAGACTTAGATCTTCAAAATCAAACGAGGAGTTCTTAGTATCTATGAATGGGTAATGTTTAAGTACATAAAAACTTCTTTTATTGCCATTATTATTTCGCTAGTATTTGAATTAATAATTCATCAATCCAATCGCGAAATTGATTTTCAATTGAGCTTAATTAGCTTTGTTTTTCACTCCTTAAACCTAATAATAGCCATTGTATTAGCTGTAAATTATCAAAACCCGACTATTTCTAGAATTGATAACTTAAAAAAGGGAATTTTAATTAGTATTGTATTCTCCTTATCGATAAGTTTTTATTTCTACAGTTACCACAAGTGGATAAATCCGGAGTTTTTAGAAAATAAAAAACAATCTCTAATCGAACTATCGGAAAATCCTGAAACTTTAAGACAAGCGAAACTGAATATAAATTCAAATCCAGACTTTTACAATGGAAAATCTGCACAAGACCTATTAGAAATGCAGCAAGAAAATATTAATGATATATTAAAACCAGCAAAAGTATTTCCAATTAGTTTGTTCTCTTTTTTATTTTTAGGGATGATATCTACCTTAATAATAAGTCTTTTAACAAATTTATTTCAAAAGAAAACTTAAATTATTTTATTGGCTATGCTATCGAAATCTAAGCCGTCAAAATTACCACTGCTCATCATTAAAAGATTAGAATTAACCCAATTTTCTGAAAACAATTGATTTTGTAAATCATCAGACGAAGTAAAAACTTTAACATTAGGAGTTTCAAAAGCATTATAAACGTCTTGCTCTGTAATATTTTCAAGTCTTTTATGCTTAATTGTTTCAAGATTGTAATAAACATAAGCTATATCGGCTGCAAGCATACTTTGAGAATATAATTTTAGAAACTCTGCGTTCAAACTACTAAAAGTATGTAACTCCATACAGGCTACTAATTTTCTTTCTGGAAATTGATTTTTTAATGCGTTGGTCGTTGCCTTTAATTTGGAAGGTGAATGCGCAAAATCCTTATAAAACGCAGAGTGATCATTGGCCTTTACCAATTCCATTCTTTTAGATGCTCCTTTAAAATCCGATACAGATTGATAAAAGTCTATTTTATCAATTCCAATTTTCTCACATACTAACTGAGCAGCTTTTAAATTTTGAAGATTATGAATTCCAAAAATTTCTATTGGATGTCTGTTGTTTTTATCATCTATAAGTAATGTATTGGATTGTTCTATTATATGATTGTGAGTACTGTAGGGAATTAATTGGCATAAATAGGTATTTGAATTGACCATATCATTTAGGTTTTCATCTTCTTCACAAAATATTAAAGTCCCTTGATCTTGAATACTTTCAGCAAAAATATGGAACTGTTTTATGTAGTTTTCAAATGTTGGGAAAACATTTATATGGTCCCAAGCAATTCCACTTATTACAGCAATATTTGGTCTATAGAGATGAAATTTAGGTCTTCTATCAATTGGAGAAGATAGATATTCATCTCCTTCAATAATTGCTATTTTAGAAGAGTCGGATAGTTTAACCATACAATCAAAACCTTCAAGTTGGGCTCCAACCATATAGTTATGGTCTATATTATTTTTATTCAAAACATGAAGAATCATGCTAGTAATTGACGTCTTTCCGTGGCTACCACCAATCACCACTCTTAGCTGATTTTTAGTTTGCTCATAAATAAATTCTGGATAAGAAAAAACTGGAATTTGGAGTTCTTTTGCTTTTAATAATTCAGGATTGTCAATTCTTGCGTGCATTCCAAGGATTACAGTATCTATCTTGTCATTTATAAGAGCTGGGGTCCAGCCAATTTTTTCTGGCAATAGTCCATATTTTTCTAATCTTTCTTTGGATGGACTAAAAATCTCATCGTCAGAACCTGTCACCAGTTCTCCTTTTAAAAAAAGTGCAATTGCTAAATTATGCATAGCACTACCTCCAATAGCTATAAAATGAAAATGCATTAAATAATTTTATTTAAAAATGTAATAAATTAAAACATAAAGTTGGAAAACTTGGATAATTTATAAACACTCGACCATTAAAATTGAATTATATTTATAATAAAAAAAATTGGAAGCTCCTCTTATACCGCTTGCTGAAAGAATAAGACCTAAAGGTTTTGAAAATTTTATTGGCCAAAGTCATTTAATTGGGTCAAATGGACCAATTAAAAAAGCTGTAAAAAACGGAGCTGTTCCCTCCATGATTTTATGGGGACCTCCAGGAGTTGGCAAAACTACTTTAGCTGAAATTATAGCCAATGAATTAGATAGACCTTTTTATTCTCTATCTGCTATTAGTTCCGGGGTAAAAGACATTAGAAACATCATCAGTAATGTGAAAAATCAAGGAATATTTGGAAAAGGAAATGCACTACTATTTATAGATGAAATTCACAGATTTAGCAAGTCTCAACAAGACGCTCTGCTTTCTGCTGTAGAAAAAGGGCAGATAACTTTAATTGGAGCTACTACTGAAAATCCATCTTTTGAAGTCATTCCAGCATTAAGATCTAGATCTCAAGTATTTGTATTAAAAAATCATGGCAAAGAAGATTTATTAAAGTTTTTAAATCTAGCACTAATGGATTCAGCAATTGAAAAGAAAAAACCAGTTCTTAAGGAAACTGAAGCTCTTTTAAGAATTTCTGGAGGAGATGCAAGAAAATTACTAAACGCTTTTGAACTGGTGGTCTTAAATCTAGACGAAAATACAGTTGAAATAACCAATGAACTAGTGCAACAATCTATACAACAAAATATAGCTCAATATGATAAAAAAGGGGAAATGCACTACGATATTATATCTGCTTTCATAAAATCAATTCGTGGAAGCGATCCTAATGCAGCAGTTTATTGGCTAGCCAGAATGGTAGAAGGGAATGAAGACCCCAAATTTATTGCTAGAAGATTAATTATTTCTGCAGCTGAAGATATTGGGTTGGCCAATCCAACAGCACTAGTAATGGCAAACAATTGTTTTGATGCTCTTCAAAAAATTGGATGGCCAGAAGGGAGAATTGTTCTCTCACAATGTGCAATTTATTTAGCTCTTTCTCCTAAAAGTAATTCGGCATATTTAGCAATAAACAAAGCCCAATCCATTGTTAGAGAAAAAGGAGATTCTAGTATTCCTTTATCCCTTAGAAACGCACCAACTAAACTTATGGAAGAGTTAGATTACGGAAAAGACTATTTATATAGTCATGACAATTTAGACAAACTCCATTTGCAAGAATTTCTTCCTGATGAAATAAAAGGAACTTCCATTTATAAACCAAAGCAAAATAAAAAAGAATCAGAGTATGGTAAGCTAATAGAAAAAATATGGAAAGGGAAATACTAATGATTAAAATAAAGATCTAATAACTTGAATTGACTAATTTTAGTTCGTGAAAAATATATATTTCATTTTAATAATTGCAACCATCATTTCCAGCTGTAAAAAAAACAGAAACTCAGTTTCATGGAATACATTTTATAAGTTGCCAATATCTTCTGACACATTAAATCTAAATAGCTTTATAAAACAGGACAAACTTTATTTAAGTGATGATGGAACCTATCTATCTTTTAAAGATACATTTGAATTATATGAATTAGGCAAGGATATAATTAACCAAAGTATTCAATTAGATTTTGTAGACAGTATAAAAATTCCTAGCATACTTTCTGGAATACAATTTTCCCCAGGATTTCAAATCCCCTACCAGTTTACGGAAAGTCATTATTTTGATTTTAGTTCTATCGAACTGAAAGAATTACAATTTGACTCTTTGATTTTTGATTATACTGTGGAAAGTAGTATTGGTGGAAAAATAGATATTAACTTATCCATATTAGATGCATTAAATCCAATTGGCAATAATTTTAACGCACTTATATCAACTCCAATTTCTCAAGGAGTTTCTACCGGGAAATTAAACTTGAATGGTTTTAAATTTGATTTAACTAAAAATGGTACTGTATTCAACCATATTTCCACCCTATTTACAATTGGAATATCTTCGGATAATACCCAAGATTTGGTATTTCAAAACAACGATTATATTGTAATTAAATTTGAAATATCTTCCTTAAAAATTGCTTCTGCATTAGGTTATTTAGGCAGTGAAAATATTGTAGATACTACTGAAATTAAAATTCCATTCATGGAAAATCTAAAGTCAAAAAACTTTGAAATAAATGACTCAGAATTTGAAATTTTAATTAAAAACGGGATTGGGATAGATGCACAATTAAAATTGAATAAAATTGATTTTAAAAAAGAGAACCAAGTGGTAACTTTAGACCACCTATCGATAAATCAAAATATAAATATCAATAGAGCTTTAGATTTAGGACACGATTTTCAATATAGTGAAATGAATATTAATTTCAATAATAGTAACTCAAATCTTCCCCAATTGATGTCTATGTTTCCAGAACAAATAAATATCGACTATCAACTACTTACAAACCCACTAGGGAACCAATCTGGATACAATGACTTTATGTATCAACAACATCCACTTTCTTTAAATCTTTCAGTAGATATTCCATTAAAACAGAACCTTGATTCTATTGTATTTTTAGATACTTTAAATTATGAATTACCAAAAAATATAGCTGTTAACGATGCATTAATAAAATTGGATTTTACCAATGAATTTCCCTGGAAATGTTGTGCCTATTTAAAACTTATGTCCGGCGAAATTCTAAACTCCTCTCCTATTTGTATCAATCATTGTCAAGTTGATAATTTAGGGAATTTTGTTCAGGCAACAAACTCAATAAATGAACTGGATTTGGATAATGATTTTCTAATTGAACTTCAAAATGACAATAGGATAATAATAGAACTTGTAATTTCTAGTCCTGACTCTACAAACTATTTTCCAATTCTTGGAAATAAGAACCTCTTTTACAGTATAAATATGGATGTAAATTCAAAAATTAACTTGAATTGAAATATTTAACCATTTTATTTTTAATAATCGCCCAGATTAAATGCTACTCATTAAAAAAGGATTCAATTTCCAAAAAAACAACTAAAGTTGAAGTAATTAGTTCTTTCTATGGTTCTGTTGGCTCCACCCATTTACCAGTGAATTTTTTCAATAAAATATACTTTGGCGGATTTATTGATAAAAGTGAAAAAGGAAATTCTTATTCCATTGCTAAAACTCAAAGATCAGGTTTTGAAACTGACATGAACTTTGGTGTAAATATATACCAAGAAAATAGTGAACTAAATGGATGGTATTTTTCTTTACAAAATAAAATAAGTGCAGCAGGAAAATACCAACAAGGTTTATACGATTTAATTTTTAGAGGAAATGAAGACTTAAATCAACAAATTTCTATAGGAAATACTAATTTTCATTTTAGAAATCACCAATTAATTAATTTTGGAAAGTTTTATAAAAATTTCTCTCTTGGGTTAGTGATTGGTAATATTCTGCAGGAATACAATGGTAGTTTTGGAGAAAATGATTTAATTGATTTCAATAGTAACTACAATTGGAATGTTGTTGTAAATCCAAATATTTCTTTTATTAGAAACAACAATAGTGCTTTTAAAAAAAATGGAAATAGTCTTGGACTAAATTTTAAAATAAAAGATGATTTTAAGTCGACTGATTTAGAGTACGAACTAGAAATAAAAAATTTAGGAGTAATGTTTCTTCACAGTAATATTGAAACTATTAATTACGATACATCATTTACTTATTCTGGGTTGTCATTTCATCAAATAACCAATATCAACAATTTGAGTAGTGAAATTTCAACACCATTTCAACCATACACTTCTAGTAATAGAATTATTTCTAGTACTCCATTTGAAGTTAAATTCAATGTTGTAAAATCTATAAATAATTTAGAACTATTTGCAGGAACATTTTATAGAAACAATTCACAATATTTACCTAATTCCTACTTTGGATTTAATTATAGAAATAAAAAGAAATTAAATTATGGATCTAATTTAAGTTACGGTGGATACAATAAGTTTCAGTGGGGAATAAATACCTCCTACAGTACTGAAAAAATAAATGCTCAAATCATTCTTCAAAATTGCATAGGGTTAATACCTTCTTTAGGAAAATCTTTAGGAATTGTTTTAAATTTGAATTGGAAAATTAAATGAAAAAAAATATTTCAATATTCTTTTTAATGGTTTGCTTTTTGAATGTAAAGAGTCAAAGCACCTTCTTTCAATCTTATGGAGGAAATGGAAACGACTATGGAGAAAATATAATTTCTTGTGCGGACAGTGGATTTGCAGCAATTGGGGCAACAGAAAGTTATGGCAATGGATTAACAGATTTATACATTATAAAAACAAACAATATTGGAGAAGTAATGTGGCACAAAACATTTGGTGGGCCAAATATTGATTATGGAAAGAGTATTATTGAAACTGCTGACTCGGGTTTTATTGCATGTGGATACTCCAATAGTCAAAATTTAAATTACGATGTTTTTATCGTTAAGATAGATAAAAATGGAGCTTTAGAATGGTCTAAAAGATATGGGGGAGCAGATTGGGATTTTGGGAACAAAATAATTAAATCTACAGTAGATTCTAATAATTTTTATGTGGTTGGACAAACCTATAACTATGGAAGTATAAATGGAGATGGGTTTGTTCTAAAAATTAATTCTCTTGGAGACTCTCTATGGATGAAGACATATGGTGGTAATTTAGAAGATAAGTTGGAAGATATTGTCCAATCTGATGATGGCAAATTGTTTTGTATTGGAAGTAGTTACAACTTCAATCTTGAACCTACCTTATGGATTACTAGCTGTAAAGAAAATGGAGATACTTTATGGAATTTTTACAGTGACAGCATATTTAGTAATGGAAAGTCAATCACCAAAATAAACAATCAAATTATTTTTTGTGGAAGTACTCATCCGATGCAGCCAACCAATATTATACCCAGAACTTATTATTTAGTTGGAGGAATTGACACTGCAGGAAATCATCTTTTTTATGCAGATTTCAATTATTATTCAGAGAGTGGACAATCCTGTGTAGAGGTAATTAAAAAACCTAGTTCCAACAACTATTATCTAATTTCAAATATTCACCAATTTTCAAATAATAAGATTTTTTATGCAGAATTAAATAACCAATGGATTCAAGTAGGAACTTCTAACATTAATGGAAATATAAATGATATTGCAAATGGATTAGATACTCTCTTATATAGCAATGGATTTGTAGCAATTGGCAATACTCAAGAAACTAATAATGGATTTACAGATATATTCATATCAAAGACAAATAACGGGTTATGGGACAGTAATTATGACAACAATCTCTTACTTAGCAATAGTGAAATTAATTTTAATAGAACAGGAATTTATCCAAACCCTACCAAAGATTTTATAGAATTTAAAAATATTAAGACTGGAAGTAAAATTTCAATATATAGTTTAAGTGGGGAATTAGTTGAAAAATATATTTACAACAGTTACAAAATCAGTTTAGAGAATATTAAAACTGGAATTTATCTACTAGAAGTACAGAAAAATCTAAATAAAGAGTACTTTAAAATTATCAAACTTTAAACATTGCAAGAAAGTAATATTCTTTATTTCTATTGTAAAGATCATTGAATTTATCTTTTTGTAAAGGGGAAGATTCACCAATAAATCCTTTTAAAGTGAAAAGAGAATATTTAGAATTTTCAAAAAAATCAAAAATATCTTCTGAGCTTGTGTTGTAATAATCAGAAGCTCCTAATCCATGCTCAAAAATAATAACAGGATGAAATTTTTCAATAACTTTTTCTGCCCCTTTTAATACGCCAAACTCTCCACCTTCTACATCTATTTTTATTAGGTCAACTCTATTCTCATTGATTAGCTGATAGTCTAAAGTAGTGGTCTTAATTTTAATCTTACTTATCTTTTCTTCTTTTGGATAAGATCTCTTTTTAATTCCACTATATGCAGGATTTGAAACAACATGATGAAAATCAGAATTTCCAGAATTATCAGAAATAGCAAAGTTTTTGACCACACATTTGTCTTTGTATTTTACTTTTAATTCATCGTATAAATATGGAATAGGTTCGTAAGCAAAATGACTACCCATTGGAGAAAGCTTTAAAGCTTGGTCCAATACTTCGCCCTTGTGACAGCCAACATCTATAAAAGTTGATTCATTTTCCAAAACAATTTTCATGATTTTAAATGTTTGTACATCATAACGCATGTTATGGGTAAAGGGAAAAGTTTTTTTAATTGTATTTTTAATGAAATCTAAAACCATTTAATAGATAAATTTAACATTATTCAATAATAGTAAGTTCAGTTCTTCTATTCTTGGCTTTATTGGTAATAGAATTATTTTCTTCTATAGGTCTTGTTTCTCCGTAACCTTTAAACGAAAGTCGATTTTGATCAATATTATTTTCTATCAACCAATTTACTACAGATTTTGCTCTGTTTATAGATAATTCTAAGTTAAAATCATCGTCTCCATCACTATCAGTATGACCACTTATTTGAACCTTCAAATCTGGATTAATTTGCATTAATTTTAAAACTTTATTGAGCTCAACTAAAGAAGATTTTTTAAGACTGGACTTACTCTTTTCAAAGAAAATATTTTCTAAAATAAAAGTTCCTGGTTTTACTTTTTCTAATTCAATTATTAAAAAACCATCCTTTGAAAGACTCAAATTATCTCTATAAATATTTCTAGAATAAAACATATAACCTTCTTTTTCAGCATGTAAAGCAAAATCAATGTTTTTTGGTACTGTAATTAAAAATTCACCATTTCCAGGTTTGGATTGCATTTGAGAAATTAAATTGTCTTTTTCAAGATCTGACAATTCAAAAGATGCTGTCAAAGCTAGTTTGGTGTCTGCATCAATAATTTTTCCTTTTAAATAGGTAATTGGCTGTGGTTTAAATTGATCGTTTAATATAAAGCTATATAAATCTAAATCTCCAAAACCACCATCTCTGTTGGATGAGAAATAACCTAAATCTCCTTTAGGTGAGATTAATATAGAATTTTCATCAACAAATGTATTTACTGGATATCCTAAATTTATGGGCTTAGACCATGAATCGTCTTCTAACTTTCGAGACATATAAATATCTAATCCTCCCATACCTGGATGACCGTTGCTTGCAAAATATAGCGTCTTTCCATCGGGGTGAATCTGAACAGATTCTTCCCTGTATGGTGTGTTTATATTGGAAGATATTTTTTTAGGATTAGACCATTGTCCATCCTCAGTAATAGTAGTTACATAAATATCTTGATTATTTGGATTTCTTCGTTGTCGGTCGTAAGTCATTCCTCTAATAAAATAAAGTGTCTTTCCGTCAGAAGAGAAAGATGGCTGGGTTTCCCAATGCTTTGAATTAATTTTTGGTCCTAGATTAACTGGTTTCGACCAGTTTCTCCCATTATTTTGGCTATAAAATAAATCACAACTTCCATAGCCTTTTCTATCTCCACCGTATTGATAATCTCCTTTTGCCCCAGTTTCACAACCCACAAAAATTATGTATTGACCATCAGAGCTAAAAGTAGGCGCCCCTTCATTATATTTGGTATTTATGGCATTGCTTACTAAAGAACTAATAGACCAATTGTTACTTGGTGTTTTCTTAGAAACAAAAATTTCTTCTTGTCTTCCGCCTGGTGCAGACAAATCATTTACTCTTCTTGTGAATAAAAAAGTAGAATCATCGGCAGTAATTGACGGAAAATATTCTGGTAATTCTGAGTTTATGGAGCTTCCTAAATTTATTGGATCAAAATCTACTGGATTTTTAATAGCTTCTATTGCAAATTGACAATTCTCAATCATTTTATCAATACTACCCATATATCTTTGATCTGCCAATGGAGAGTTCTTATATCTCACTGCATTTTTAAGACACTTTTCATAGCTTCCAATAGCCATATGCATTCCTGCTAAATAAAAATATTCGACTAAAGGAACTATTGGATTTACAGCCATCATTTTTTCTTTGTAAAAAATAGCAGAGTTAATATCCCCCATTTTTACTTTAACCTGAGATAATAAGATATATGCTTCTGAGAATGTAGAATCTTTATCCAAGGATTTTAGAAGATATTCTTCTGCTCCAGTTAGATTTCCTCTTCCATTTAAAGGACTAATATCTTGGTAACATGCTATGGCTTTTTCGTAAAGCTTAATTGCTTTTTTGTTGTAAGAAGAATACAGTGCACTTTGACTAGAATAGGAACTCAATAAAAAAAATGAAATAACAAACAATAATAATCTATCCATAAACTAAGATATATTTAAATATTTATGCGACTGAATCGATAATCTCCACCTAGGGTTTTCTTCTAAAAATGCAAGAATAAATGGAAGATTCTTATCTTTTTTTGACCATTCTGGTTGAACATACAAATTGCAATCTTTATTTGTTATTTTTTTTTCATGTTCTAGTGCCCAATTAAGATCACTTTTTTGAAAAATAATAACTTTCAGTTCATCTGCTAATTGATATATTTGAGGAATTGGATCTTTAAATTTCTTAGGGCTAAAACATACCCAGTCAATATTATTGGGCAGTGGATTGGTTCCTGCTGTTTCAATAGCAGTATAAAAGTTTTTTTCTTTGAGTTGGTCTACTAGGCTATTTATATCGTGTAGAGTTGGTTCTCCACCCGTTATGACAGCAAACTTTGCTTTGTAATTTAGAGATTGACTTACAATGTTTTCTACAGATATACTAGGGTGTAAATCCGAATCCCAGCTTTCTTTTACATCACACCAAAAACAACCTACATCACAACCTGCTAAACGAATAAAAGTAGCTGGTTTTCCTGTATGAAATCCTTCTCCTTGTAAAGTATTAAACAATTCCATTAAAGGAAGCTTATTCACTTTATTTTCCATCTTCAACTTTCTCACCTGCTTCTTTTTTCTTTTTTAGTTTTGCTTTTTCTTTTCTTAATTTTCTTCTTAGTTTTCTTCTTCCCTTTCTTGACTGACTTGCTTCAATAGATGACTTGTTTTTAAGCATCTCATTAAATTTAATTTCTTCTTCATGGTCTTTAACTACACCAAACCTATCAAATTCTAAAACCATCCATAAATTACCCTTGCTAAATAAGCCAAAATCAGTTTTATTGCCATTTTCTAGATAATGTTCCCACTTTCCATCTTTAAGACCTTCTTTCCATTCTCCTATTTTTTTTAATTGTCCATTTTTATAATAATACTCCCATCTTCCAGTTTGTATACCATCGTCCCAATGTTTCTCAAAAGATTTTTTACCATTGTCATGAAAGTATAAATCGTCACCATCGACAACACCACTTTTATAAAATTTGGACATTTTAAGAACACTGTCTGGATAAAATGTAGTGTAAGAACCATGGAATTTTCCCTCTTTGTAGTTAATGATTTTCTTTGGTTTTCCATCCTTGTAATAATAGGTTTGAGTCCCATCTAACAAATTGTCTTTATAGGACAATGATTTTGAAGGTTTGCCATTTTCATGAAAATACAGCCATTGCCCTTCTCTACTGCCCATATCGTAGGTATTTCCCCAAGCAACTTGACCATTTTCATACCAATATCCCCAAGTTCCATTTTCGATACCTTCTACATATATAGATTTTACTTTGACCTCTCCGCTTTTGTAGTAAGTAAAGCATTCGCCATTTTCCTTACCTAAAATAAAGTTGGTTTTTCTTTCTAGTTTTCTGTTATCATAATAAGATACACAAGTACCAGTATATGGTTTTCCAGACTTTTTGTGAAAGACAATAGTTGATCCTGGAGCCCATTCCAAGTCTTTGTTACAGTCCAAGGCTTTTCGTTTAGAAACATATCCAAGGTCTCTAGTCTTTTGCCCTCCTCTAACGCTAAACTTTGGTTCCTCTTGACTATAAATAGAGAACCATAGAAATAAAGAGATTAAAGACAAGAATACTTTCATGTTTTAAAATTAGTGGTTTATATATAAAATACGATAAAAAGCTACATATATTTGTGGAATGAGTAACGATTCGTATAAATCTGAAAGTATTTGTGCTATTTCAAGCCCACCAGGAATTGGAGGTGTTTCATTGATAAGAATTTCTGGACCTGATTCTTTTTCCATAGTAGAAAAAATATTTTCTAAATCGCTTAAACACACTAGTGGTTACCAAGTTTTATACGGGAAAATAATCGAAAAAAAGCAAATAATAGATGATGTGATAGTTGCTGTTTTTAAAAACCCTCATTCGTTTACAGGTGAAAATACAGTAGAAATTAATTGTCATGGATCTACATTTATACAACAAAAAATAATTGAATTATTAATTAATAATGGTGCAAGACTGGCTTTGCCAGGAGAATTTTCTAAACGTGCTTTTTTAAATGGCAAATTAGATTTAAGCCAGACTGAAGCAATCGCAGATTTAATCAATTCTAAGTCTAGTGCTGCTCATGAAATTGCCATAAAACAATTAAAAGGAGGGATTTCTTCTGAGCTAAAAGTCTTAAGAAATAAACTAATTGAATTTGCTTCGCTTATAGAGCTAGAACTAGATTTTTCAGAAGAAGATGTTGAGTTTGCAGACAGAACACATTTAAATCAATTAATTCAGGATTTAATAACTCATATAGACCAGCTAAAGAAATCTTTCCAGTATGGAAATGCTATTAAAAATGGAGTTAGTACAGTAATTGCGGGAAGACCCAATGCAGGAAAATCCACTTTACTTAACAATATTCTCAATGAAAACAGAGCTATTGTTTCTTCCATTGCTGGAACTACAAGAGACACTATAGAAGAAATAATTACTATAAATGGCATAGACTTTAGACTTGTGGATACAGCTGGCATTAGAAATACAGAAGACGAAATTGAAAAAATTGGAGTTGCCAAAACCCTAGAAAAAATCAATCAGTCGTCTTTGGTTATTTATATATATGACAGCTTGTCAACTAATCAGAAAGAAGTAGATGAAGATTTAAGGAAATATGTTGAAAATAAAGTTCCTTGTTTGGTAATTGCCAATAAGATAGACTTGGTAAAAAGTTCTATAGATGTTCCCAAAGACCACTTAACAGTTTCTTTAAAAACCACTCCAAATACATTGGAAATAAAGGAAAGTATCTTTGAGCTATTTGAGAGAAATAATGTCCATAACGAAAGTGTAGTAATTAGTAATATGCGACATTTTGAAGCTTTAGAACTAGCTTATAATGAACTCATTAAAGTAGAAAAGGGGCTTTCTGAAAATATACCTGGAGACTTAATTGCTATGGATATAAGACAGGTACTATACTATATTGGAACAATTACCGGAGACATTTCTAGTGATGAGTTATTGGGTAATATTTTTGCTAATTTTTGTATTGGAAAGTAACCACTTCAAAAAAATTACAACCAATTAAATTATTAGTAAATAACAAAATTGACTTAGTTAAGAAAGCAAAGGGAGGTTAGTCCTTAATCACTTTTACATTTGCCTTAAGTATAGTTAAATAAGCAGTGACATTCTGCAGTTCTCCATTAGTAGATCCATTAGTAGAAGTATAATCATTAACCCCACACATTGGTTGTGAACTTTCACATTCGCCCTCAGTATAGTTTAATATGCCGTAACATTCTGCAGTTTCCCAGTTAGGATAAGTAATATCATTGCATCCACAGACTGGTTGTAAATAATAAGGTGCAGGCCCAGTACAATTTGATTCTAAACATTCTGTTTTATCACATGAAACTAATAATAAACTTAGAAAAAGGACATTAAATATATATTTCATTGCTTTTTTTATTAACCAACGAAAAATGATTATTAAAAGTTGGGTGGGTTTAGTTAAATAGGAATAAGAACTTTTTGGTTAATGCATTAAAAATTCCTAAAGTATAAAAGACATTTTAGATTATATCCCCAAATATTTATTTTAAATTAATTGAAATTGTTTGGCTAGTTTTTCTACTTTTTTCAGCCATAAAACCCATGATATGGCTCTCTACTGATGCATCAATTGTAGAGGTTAATAAACTGGGATCTTGATTTTTTACGGCTTTAACCCAATCTGTTACTAGTCCCCAATCTCCACCACCATGACCACTAACTTGATATCCACTATTTTTTTCTTGGTCAAGAGAAATATCCCATTTATTAATTTTGCCTGTCAAGAAATCTGTATGAGTAAATTCTGTCATATCTCCAACAATATCTCCATGAGAACCCATAATTCTTGTTCTTCTTCCATGATAGGAGGTAAAAGCTTCCATAGAGAAATTAGCAGTAATTTCTTCCTCAAATTCCATTGATGTTACATAATGATCTGGTTGGTCATTTTCCATTCTATAAACACATCTTCCATAATTTGTTGTTTTTAGTTGCTCCAGTAAATATTCTTTATGTTTGGCTTTATCATCTGGAAAGTCAAATACAGAAGACCAACCACCAGGTTTGCCATAAACTTTCAAAGCAGAATATGGACATGTTTTTTCTACAGCACAGCCATCTGTGCACCTCTTAGTACTTCCTGCTGGTGCGTTTTCTTTTTTAAACCATTTTAAACTGCCAAATGCTGAAATACTTTTACATGGTTTGTCAATAATCCATCTTAAAATATCTAAATCGTGACAAGATTTAGCAAGAATAATTGGTGTTGTTTTTTTAGAATTATGCCAATTTCCTCTTACATATGAATGGGACATATGAATGTGTTCGATAGGTTCTAAATGCTGTATGCTTATAAGCTTACCAATAGATCCTGAATGAACCATTTCACGTAATTTTATAAAGTATGGTGCATAGCGCAACACATGGCAGACAGCAACAATTCTCCCCGTTTTATTGGCTAAATTTAAGATTTCTAGACATTCTTTTTCAGTGGGAGCAATTGGTTTTTCTAACAGAACGTCATACCCCATCTCAAGAGCTTTTATACATGGGGCATAATGTAAGTCATCAGGTGTTGAAATAATCACTGCATCTGCAAATTTAGGTCTATTAAAAACGTGTTCCCATGTTTCAAATGTATATTCTTCTTTAATATTGTGTTTGTTTTTATACCGTTCATTTCGAATTGAGATTGGCTCAGCTACACCAAAAATATCTAATTCTTTGGGGAATTGAATTCCATAATCTCCATAAATATTTCCTCTATTACCAGCACCTAAAGTAATAGCGGTTACAGGTTTTTCAATACTAAAATTTCCAATTTTTTTTAAAGGAATAGTCTTTGTTTTAGTTTTTGTATTTGCAAAAGCTCTCAGCGGGTTGGACAGAAGAGTAGATCCACCTATTCCAATTGACAAATTTTTTAATGCTTTTCTACGATTAATTTTTTTCACAATTAATTTTTATTCAATTTACAACAATTATAAGATTCTTCTTTTTGTAAATCTTAAACCATTAGAGTGAGAAAAGTTGACTTAGTTAAAAAAAATGAAGGGATAAATAGTTTTGTTTATTTTTCAATATGATTTTTCCATTCATCATTTAATTTCTTTCTTTTAGAAATAAGAATACTTGACAAATCAGATTTACAAACATTGTAATTATAGTAAAAAGCTCTAATCTCTAAAGAATTTAAAACCTTAGTTGAATCAATAGAAGTTTGATCAATAACATATTGCTTATAATTACTTTTATTTCTACAACTTGCAACTAACACAAATGAGAATATAAACATTATAAGCTTCTGCATTTTGTGCATTTTAATTTTGAGTTTGTTGAAAAATAAAAATAAGGCTAATAAATAATTAGAAAAAAATTAAATTTCTTTGGGGTTAGCCCCCCATTTATTTTCTTGTGGCTGACTGTCTTTACAAAAAAGAATCAGCAACCAAATAGCTCCGATTAAGGGAATTAAAGCTACTAACAACATCCATCCACTTTTACCAACATCGTGTAGT
>Ga0209223_10001003_pt1 | contig 31795 bp, 33 predicted proteins | sample COG_06_FD_184750 | JGI IMG/M metagenome (GOLD analysis project Ga0209223, IMG submission 184750) | Pelagic Microbial community sample from North Sea - COGITO 998_met_06 (SPAdes) (version 2) | ecosystem: Environmental > Aquatic > Marine > Neritic zone/Coastal water | place: Helgoland, sampling...
GAACGATTTCAATATTAATTTACAGGAAAACCAAAAAATTTGGGTTGTATACCATACTGCTGCTCAAATGGCAAGTATCTGTATGCATGGAGAAATAGTTACCATAGATTGTATTTCAGAAAGATAGCTGCTTGTTACCATTTGTTAACTGTTTTAAGATTTATTGAATTTATTTTTGTATAAATTTCAAATAATTTCATGAAAACCGAAACTATCATTTTGGCTCTAGCCATATTATTTACTGGACTTATGGCTGGTATTTTTTTTACTTGGTCCAATGCGGTAAAGCCTGGAATTGGAAAGCTAAGTGATCTAGAATATCTTAGGGCATTTCAGTCTATGAACAGAGTAATATTAAATAATACATTTAAAATTATATTTAGCGGAGCCATAATAACTACAGGACTTTTACCCATATTTTATTTTAATTTATATCCAAATAATATTTTTTGGGTTTTTATATCTGCTTTTGTCATATACGGGGTTGGAGCCTTTATTGTAACTATAATTGGAAACGTACCTTTGAACGAATTATTAGATAAAACTAGTCTAGAAAGTATTTCTTTAGATGAACTGAAAACACTTAGAACAAGTATTGAAGTAAAATGGAATAATTTTAACTTAATAAGATCTATTTCATCAGTAGTATCTTTTGTATTACTAATTCTTTCCATTTTGTTAATTAATAAATGAATCTAAAAATTACCATTAAAGTATTGCTATGGTTAATAGCAGCTGTTTCACTTTTCCATTTAACCATATTAATTAAGATAATTCCTTATGAAATCACATGGGGAGGAAAGCTTAAGAATGATGCAGAAATGTATTTGTTTGAAAGCATATCCATTCTAATAAACCTTTTTCTAGGGTATGTATTACTAATAAAAGGTGAATACGTATCAAAATTAATTCCAACAAAGGTGGTGAACATAATTTTATGGATTTTCCTTTTTATTTTTGGATTAAATACCCTAGGAAATATTTTAGCAGCAACTCTTTTTGAAAAAAGTCTAAGCCTATTAACACTTGTTTTTACTTTCTTATTATGGAATGTCCTTAAAAAGAGTAAAAAAAATAAGTCAACAAAACTTTAACCATATAAAAACTAATTTTAGACCAACAATTATTAATTTTCTAAATATTGCAAAGTTTAATTCAAAAAATAAAAAAAGCTATAATACTTTCCGATGAAGCAGAAAAGCATGTCTATTCTATAGCCAAAGAGAAATTAATTTATAAAGGAGAAAAACTAATTCACCAGGGAAAAGCGGTAAATAAAACCTACTTTGTTACTGATGGTTGTTTACGATCTTTTCGTTTGGATAAAGATGGAAAGGAACATACGCTTCAATTTGCCATCAAAGATTGGTGGATAAGTGATTTTATAGCTATTTACAACAATGAACTTGCATCACTAACTGTGGAATGCCTTAAAGACTCTAAAGTAATTGAATTCAACCCTAAAGACTTGAATGATATTCATTCACTTTTTCCGGAATTTGAACCTTTTCAACGAATGAATCTTGAACGACATGTTGTGAGTTTACATAAAAGAATTCTAAATCAACTAGAACTAACGGCTAGTGAAAGATATGATTTGTTTTTAGATCAATATCCAGATATTGAACAATATGCACCTAACTACCACATTGCATCATACTTAGGCATTACACAACAAAGTTTGAGTAGAATCCGAATTGAAAACGCTAAAAAGTAGCTTTCTTAACATAGGGTAATATTTTTGTAAGCTCCTAAATATACATTTGTAAAAAAAAGTTATGATTAAGAAAATTTTAATTAGTGTAGCATGTATTTTATTACTTGCATTTGGTGTTATCTACTTTTTAGCTAAACCAACTTTAGAAGATGATGGTTCGTATAGCCCATCGAGTTTGGCATTGAATTTAGGAACTGTTTCTGTTTCTGATTATGAAGAAGTCAAATACACCAAATATGAAGGTGAAAAGTCTAAAATCTTAATAATCTTCACTGAAAATAAAAACTTAGAAATGAAAAATGGTAAATTATTTTCTACTGGAAATCACCCAATAGAAGCATTAGTTCCTATGTTACATCTTAAAAATGCTGGTTTTGATTTTCATATTGTAACACCAAATGGCAACCCTGTTGTTTTTGAAATGTGGGCTTTTCCAAATGAAGATGAAAATGTAAAAGCTATTTATCAAGAGTATAAATCAAACTTTGATAACCCAGGAAATTTATCAGATTTTATAATTAGTTCATTTGCAAACGATAGTGCTTATGCAGCTGTATTTATACCTGGGGGGCATGGTGCTATGAATGGTATACCAGAAAATAGAAACGTAGCCAAAACATTGAATTGGGCGCACAATAACGATTTGTTTACTATAACACTTTGTCACGGACCAGGTTCGTTGTTATCAACAACATTAGATAACCAAGAGTTTACCTACAAAGGATATAAAATGGCTGTTTTTCCAGATGCTGTGGACGAAATGACTCCAATGGTAGGTTATTTACCTGGACATATGAAAGCAGGTGTAAGCGAAAGATTGAAAAACTTAGGAGCAATTATTGTAAACACCGAATCGGATAATACAACGGTTAGGGATAGAGATCTAATAACAGGCGCAAGTCCTTTAGCTTCAGATGAATTAGGTAAGCTGGCAGCGAGCACTCTTCTGAAAGAGATATAGGTAATACACTTATATTCAATTTAAATTAAGTTCTGCTAATTTATAAATTGTAAATAATTTCATAAAAGCTAACACTTCAACACCTACAATAATTATATGAAGAACAAAGTCAATTGTTGGTGTAACAGGTGCATTTAAAAGTGGAAATAATGGGTCTATAATAGTTTCAAAACCTTCTAGCAGTAGGAGGCGTAGTGACGCTAGCCGAAGAAAAATCTTCGTTTAATATGTAACTTTGAGCATTAGAAACTGTCCAAATATTAACTAAAAAAACAAAAGCTGACAACCTTAAAAAACTATTCATAATATTATTTTTAAAATGAAATTAATAAAAAAACAAATTCTACTGAAAAATGATAGGTATTATTAAGTATAATTACCTATTTATAGATCGAGTTATTTCAAATAAATATATAAATTCGAATTTGAATTAACAAGTCCCTTACATTATGAAATACTAGTCGAACTTAATAAATGGAATTTAAGAAATAAAAGCCCTATTCCTTAATTAAAAAAAATCTATTTTCTTCAAGAAAATTACTAAGTGGAGCCGGAGGGTTTCGAACCCTACTTGTAACCTATTTATTTTCAGTTAATTACAAATCTGAAAATCCCGAGGTCAAACATAGGTCAAACATTTTGAATCGCTAAATATCTTTATATTTATATCCTAAATTAAACTAGGTTATGAAATTTACTAAATTGTTTCTTTTCTTTTTTATTTCTTTTTTATCTCCAACATTAATTAGCCAAACTCTTTACGGATTAAAAAAAACAGTAAATGGAAGTATGAGTATTCCATTTGATGTAGTTAGTATAGACCCATTTACTGGCACTACAACATTTGAAGTTAGTACCAATTCTTTAGTGGCTGTGGCAGCAGGTGCTACAGCTTATGATCAACAAAACAAACGATTCTTCTGTTGGGGATTTAATACTAGTAACAGCAAAAGACTTTATGTTATGGATATTGACGATAGCGTTTCAAATAATTTCAATTTGCCTTCTGTTCAACCCATTGAAATTGAATATGATTTACAACACCAAAAATTATATGGATTATGGTGGGATGGGTCTGTAGAACATTTTGGTGAGATAGATATTCAAACTGGAACAGCCACTTCTATAGCCACTTTAGCGGGTGTGAATGCAGTTGCTATAGGCAACTCTACTTTCGATTCAAATACGGGTAGATTTATTTTTATAGGAGTTAGTGGAAATCAAACAAAATTGTATAGTATAAATGTATTGGACGGAAGCATATTATCCTCTCCTACTATTTATCAAAATGGAAATCGATTTTCTGCATTGGAATTCAATATTAACAACAATACTTTATATGGACTTGTGCAAGACATAGATTCATCTAATTATAGCCAATCATTTTTCAATTATTATACTAATTTAAGAATAGCAGAAATTGATGTTGTTACAGGAGCTATAATTTCTGTAAATGCACAAAATGCAGTAATTAGTGGTTATCTACCGGGGTACGCTATCGGAGGACTATGTTTCGATCAATCTACTGAAACTTACATTATCTATGTACAAAATGAAATTGGAACTTATCTAAAAATGGTTGATGTAATTAGTGGAAATTTATTAGCATCTACCCCACTTAATAATAATGATTACTTCTATGAACTACAAATAGATAATTATGACTTTGCCAGAAATTTCTATAACATAAGTGAACTAGAAAATAGAATTTCCTCAGATTCAGAAATACAAATATATCCAAATCCAGCCTCGAACTTGTTAAGATTTAAATCTGATTGGATAGTAAATAAAATAACTATCTATAATTCATTGGGGCATAAAATTAATGAAATTGAAGAACCTTCTAAAAACTATATTAATATTGGCAGAATGGCTAACGGATTATATCAAATTCAATTTCAATCTTTAAATAAATTAGAATCAAAACAGTTCATAAAAAAATGATAATTTAATAACTGAAAAATGAGCTGTACTCAAAATAAATGAATTGAAAAAAATAAAAACTGTATTTAAAAATATTTTAGCTTTAATATTTGGTTGGTTTTTTGGAAGTATTGTCAATATGGGATTAATACAATTAGGTCATAAACTATTTCCTATTGTAGGATTAGATCCAAATGACATGGTTGCTTTAGCAGAGTTGATGCCAACTTTAGAATTTGAATTTTTTATTTTTCCATTTTTAGCTCATTCCGTGGGTACTTTAGTTGGAGCAATAGCTGCAGGTTTTATAGCTGTAAGTGATAAAATGAAATTTTCGCTAGGAATTGGTGTGCTTTTTCTAATTGGTGGAATAACTGTAAATTTTATGTTGCCAGGTCCTTTTTGGTTTGCAATAGTTGATATTGTATTAGCTTACATTCCAATGGCATGGATAGGTGGAAGAATAGTTGCAAGAAAAAAAAATTAATACTTTTTCAAAAATTTATTTTAAAGAACGAGCTTAATTGTTCCATAATCTTTTAAAAAATTTGATAATTATGTCTGTTCAGTTATTAAAAAAATTTAGAAATAATAGATGTTGGAGTGATATTAATTTTGATGAAGTAAAAATATTTCTAGATTCAGATGATTCTATAATCCATAACATAATTGAATTATCCATGAAAAATGAGAAAGATTATTCTTGGAGAGCAGCCTGGTTATTATCTCGAACCTTAACCAAAGATGATAAAAGATGTAGACCATTTCTTCTTAAAATAATTAAATCTATCCCTGAAAAAGAAGCAGGACATCAGAGGGAACTATTAAAAATTACAATTAAATTTCACTGGACAAAAAAACAAGAGGGATTTCTATTTGATATTTGCATAAAGTTGTGGGCAGATATAAAAGTAAAATCTGGAACACGATATTATGCTGTGGTGATATTGTTGAAAATTTCTCAAAAATATCCAGAACTAAAAAATGAAATAAATTATTTATTTGAAGATAATTTTCTAAAGGATTTAAGCCCAGTAATCAGATCTAATATTCTTAAAAAAGTCAATAAAGAAATATAATATTGGAATTTAACAGAATTAGATAGTGGAGCCGGAGGGAATCGAACCTTACCTGTAACTAATTCATTTACAGTTATTTGAAAATCACCAAAATCAAAAAGCAAAACATAAGCAAAACATTTTTTTATTATTTATGCTTTATTTTTTTCTGAAAAAAATAAATTAATATGTAATTTGTTTTTATTATTAAATTAATAATTTAAGGGAAAACATTTAGAAGCTTTTAAAGCAAGTAGATTAGACAATGAAGAACAAATAATTTGCTCCGCACTTGGATACATAGGTGAATTTATGGGCGGATTTAAAACATAACATAAATTAAGTTCAAATTATGGCAAAATATTTTTAATTTTAAATATGAAAAAATTTATACTATTTATGATTTTGTCAATAGTTTCATCTGCTTATTTAACTCAAGAATTATCACCGGAAGAAATGAAACTATACAATAATATTATGGAATATCGTAAATTAAAAAACCTTCCATCCATTACTTTGTCAAAATCACTAACTTTTGTTGCGCAAACTCACGTTAAAGACCTTGCTGTTAATAGTCCCGACCAAAAAAGTAATTGCAATATGCATAGTTGGTCAAATAAAGGAAAATGGACATCTTGCTGTTATACCTCTAACCATGCAAGAGCAAAATGTATGTGGAAAAAGCCATCCGAGTTAACTTCATATAAAGGAAACGGATTTGAGATCTCACATGGATCTCCAGGAAATCCTAATTATGTTGCTTCTGCTGAAAGTGCTCTTAATAGTTGGAAGGGAAGCTCAGGACACAATGCTGTTATGGTTAATAAAGGTATATGGAAAAATAGCAATTGGGAAGCAATTGGGGTAGGTATATACAAGAATTATGCTGTTGTATGGTTTGGCGAAGAAGAAGACAAAAATTAAACTTTAAATAATAAGTGGAGCCGGAGGGTTTCGAACCCTACTTGAAACCTGTTTATTTCCAGATAATTACAAACCAAAAAACCCTGAGGTCAAACATAGGTCAAACATTTTAAGTAGCTAAATGTGCTTATTTAACTCTATTTATCTTTTTGTATATATTTATTTATTATTATATTTTTCTAATGTAATATTATTAATATTTATAGATTTAAGATAATCCATAACTTCTTCAGCTTTTTGCTTTTCAGCAAATTTTCCAAGAGTAATTTTCGTAATATTTTCATCAAATTCATCTTTGTATAAATGAAAGCCATATTCGTTCCATATTTGATCATTATCTTTTATTTTTGAAATATATAACAAGCCATCAGAAGCATTGGAAACAGATATTAATTTTATTGTGTAATAATATTCTACTTTTGTAAAGTCTCCCTCATCATGAGCAGTGTATTTAAATTTTGGAGATTTATCTTGATCGATATTAGATAATGATATTTTTTCATTTTTTTCAGTTGATTTAATTTCTGATTTTTTATTTACTGGACTATCCTTTTTATCACTTGAATTTAATTTTTCAATTTCAGTTTCCTCAATTGATTTAGATTCTCTTGTTTCTCCTATTTTATTTTCCACTAAAACCTTATCACTAACCTTATCACTTGATTCTTTTAAACTTTTTTAACATCTTCTGAAATATGTTCTTCATCCAATTCTTTGTTTTCTATTTTATCTTCTGATTTGTTTTTTTCAAAAGTTTCTATTATGTTTTCTGATTGTTTATCATTAATTGACTTTTCAATAACAGTTTTCTCAATTAATTTAGTTTCATCTTCTTCTGCGATTTTATTTTACACCAAATTTATGTCACTTGATTCTACAATAGTTTCTGCTATATTTTATGGAGTTATTTTTTTAGTATTCAACTCCTTAAGTCTTAATTTATCAGCTTTATTAATCCAACCATCTCCGTCCCAGTAATATTTCAATTCATTAAAATATGTGGATTTTGAAAAGAACTTTTCGGAGAATGTTGTATTTAATTCAGCTTTTATTAATTCTCTCTCATACCAAATTTTCTTGTCTTTCATAACCACAAGCTTACTACATAAATAAATTCCAGAAAATTTGTCATATTTATATTCTATATCAATTTCTTTTCCCTCTTTTGTTTTATAATTTTTGTATAACAGTAAACCCGAAGTTAAAGAGTAATATCTGTATGTGTTAATTTTAGATTTATCATCATATTCCTTTAGTACATAACAGTTTTCACCCTTATATTCTTTTATAGATGTAAGTTCTTTATTTTTATAGAAATTAGAATCTGGATAAAAGTTATTAAAAAAGTTATTTTCTTCAATGTAATTTATACAATTTGAATCATAAAAATACTTAGATAAATCTTTATTATTCGAAGTCCAGCCTTTTGCACCATTAAACACTGCTATTTCATAATTACTTTTACCTCTTTCTAATTTTTCATTATAGACTTTTACTCTCTCATTAATCATCTTATTTGGAGATTGAAACATAAAATAGTATTTGTATTTATTGTTATTACTATTAAAATTATCTGAATAATTCAGATCTTTTTCTATGTTGTATGATTTTATTTTTTTGAGTAAGGCAACGTGATCATCAATTGTTTTTGTATTTGATATTGACAATAAAAATCTTTCATAAATCCCTTTAGCGGTAAGTGAGTTCTTAAATTCTATTTGTTTAGAAAATACATAAGATCTTTCAAAACCATCAATTTTATCGGAAACTGGTTTTTCTTGAATAGTTATTTCTTTTTTATCATCAGTGTTTCTTATTATAACTCCTTTATTTAAATCAGAAATAAGCATGTAATTACCTTTTGAAAAATCAATATTAACATTATTAAATTTTAATAATTTAAAATCATCAATAATTGTTGGATTAACTTTTATAGGAGTTTTATCAGCAACATCCTGTATCTTTGAATATAAATTTCTTACAATATTTTTGTTTTTATTATATAAAATTATGGCATTGTCTAGGTCTTCGTTAGACAAATAGGAATTAATTTCTCCACTAATTTTAATTTGCTCTTTTCTTTTTCTTTCTTTTAACTCTTCCTCTTCTTTTCTTTTTCTTTCTCTTTTAGCAATTTCATTAGCAGACATCTGAAATTCAATAATCAGAGGAGCATTGTTTAAACCATCTAAATCTAATGTTAGCTTTTTTCCAATAAAATTAAACTTTCCCATAAGTATTCCTTGTTCATCTACAATTTTTCCATAATATTTACTGTTATTTGTCTTTGTATCGACAAATTTGAAAACTACATCTTCATATTTTATATTTTTAAAAGAAAGTGTATTTCTGTAATCTGAAAACTTAATTTTTTTACTTATTCCTAAACCTATTCTTTGTGCAATAAAATTAGCTTTCTTTACAATGTACTCACCTTGATGAGGAATACTTCGACCCTTGTTGTATTTAATTTTGTAGGTACTTTCATAGATTCCCGACTCTTGATTGTTATCAAGACTTGGTGCTACAAATCTTAATCTACCATTGTTTAAATTAAGGTTTAAATTTCCAGCTTTTCCATAGAAGTTCCTTTTTGAATTAAAATTAACATTAATATAACTATTATTTTTACTGAAACCTGTAATAGGGGCTGTCATTGTTGCTGAGCCATAAAAACCAAGATTAAGCTCGTACTCAATTTCGTCAATTTCTGGATTGATTAAAATATAAGAGTCATTTACAAGAATATCATCTCTAAATACGTGGCTCAAAACATGGATTTCAATTTCTTGAGAAAATATACTGGACCTAATTAAGAAAACAATTGATATAATGATTAATTTTTTCATAATATAAAGTAAATCAATTTTAAATATTTTTCAAAAATATTTTGAATATTTTCTGAATTATCTAACTATTGTTTTAGCATATTTTTTGCATTTACTTTGCCAAAAATTGATGCAACCTCTTCCCTGTTTTTAGCATATTTTCTGGTTAATTTTAGCAATTCATCTAAAATTTCTGGATTGTTGGATGTCCCATTAAAAAAACCGTGTATTGCTGAATTAGAAATATTAAGTTTCACAGCAATTCTTTTTATATCACCATGAACTAAGTGTTTTTTAATTGCTTTCCTCTTACATCATTCATATAATGATTTAATGACTGGGAGACTTCACTTCCTCCTTTAAATTGTTGTCGTTTATCGTCCCAAAGTCTTAAATCAACTGTCCTTTTTAAAGAAATTTCTGAAGATTTTCTATTTACAATGATTCTAACATATAAATGATCATTGTTATTTCGGTGTTTTATAAAAAAGCGGGTAGTGAAACTAATTCTTGTCATAAGCAAAAGGTCAAACATTTAATTTAGCAGGTCAAACATAGGTCAAACATTTTAGGTAATTATTTGTCTCTATTTAATCTCATTTGTTTTTCAAATATGAGATATTAACCTGTTATTTGTTTTATTTCGCTTATTTAATTATCAACAACATATTAAAAAGTGGAGCCGGAGGGTTTCGAACCCTCGTCCAAACAAGGAACAACTAAGATTTCTACATGTTTATTTTGTGATTAATTTTCGAAATAAATCTGAGCACAAACACCCTAACCTACCCTTAGTCTCTTAAATTTTAGTTGATGCACCAAGACTTTACACCACTTAGTTCAGACCAACGGTACCCAATTACTATAACCGCTGAACAGGTAGCCATAGCTGGGTAGCTTGTCTTACAAATCTAATCTGCAAGATTAAGGTTAATCACTCGGTGATTAAGCTGCAAGCCTGTAGTTGTTATTGTCGTTTATAGACTTGGAAATTCCGATTTACGAGAGTACTCCCAACACTCGACATGCTTACTTAACTATTTCTCCTGCTGTCAAATCCAAAGTCGGCCCCATATAATTAAGTTCTGCGAAATTAAGCAAATTATCATCGGGTACAAATGTTATATTTGCCCAAAATTAATTATTTGTGAAAATAGGCTTAATCAAAGAAGGAAAATCTCCACCAGATAAACGTGTAGCATTATCTCCAAAGCAGTGTAAGTGGATAAAGGAAAAATATCCCAATATTGAGCTGGTCGCACAAAAAAGCCCAATTCGAAAATACAAAGATCAAGATTATTTAAACGAAGGAATAAAGGTGGTTAATGATGTCAGCAATTGTGATGTTCTTCTTGGAGTTAAAGAAGTTCCTATCGATGAATTAATTCCCAATAAAAAGTATTTCTTCTTTTCTCACACGTTCAAAAAACAACCTTATAATAGAAAATTACTGCAAGCTGTTATTGAAAAAAATATTCAATTAATAGATTGGGAAACCATTACCAATATAAAAGGACAAAGATTAATCGCATTTGGTCGTTTTGCAGGCATTGTAGGCTGTTATAACGGATTATTGGGCTATGGCGTTAAATCCAAAAGATACTCTCTTAAAAGAGCGCATCTTTGTGAAGACCGTCAAGAAATGGAAGAAGAACTAGAGAAATTAAATCTTCCTAAGGATTTTAAACTGGTAATTACTGGTGGAGGAAGAGTGGGAAAAGGTGCTTTAGAAGTAATTAAAAAAACAAATATCCAAAAAGTATCTCCCGAAGATTTTCTTGCTAAAGAATTCAACTTTCCTGTTTATACTCAACTAGAGGTAAAAGACTATGTTTCAAGAGAGGATAATAAAAGTTTTGACAAATCTGCTTTTTTTAACGACCCCACTGGACACGCCTCCACATTCATGAAATATGCTAAAGTTGCAGATTTGTATGTTGCTTGTCACTATTGGGACAACAGGTCTCCTTTTATTTTCACTAGAAAAGATATGCAGCACCCAAATTGGAATATAAGTGTAGTTGCAGATGTTAGTTGTGATATTGACGGACCTGTTGCTTGTACCTTAAGACCATCTACCATCACCAATCCATTTTACGGATACGATCCAAAGTCTCAGAAAGAAGTAGATTTTCTTTCTGAAAATACTGTTGGGGTAATGGCAGTAGACAATTTGCCATGTGAGTTAACTAAAGATGCTTCTTTTGAGTTTGGAAAAATGTTTATCGAACATGTATTAGAACCACTTACTGGTAACGATCCTGAGGATATAATTTATCGAGCATCAGAAACTATTAATGGAAAGCTAACCCCTCACTTTGATTACTTGAGTGACTACTTAGAAGGTAAAGATTAAATCTTTTTTAGTTCTGCTATGGTTTTAGTAGGATCTTCAGACTTAAATACAAAACTTCCTGCAACCAAAACATCTGCACCACAGTCTATCAGTTTTCTAGCATTGGCAGAAGTTACCCCACCATCAATTTCAATTTTGGTATCTAGTCCAGCTTTGACAATCATAGATTTTAGCTTTTCAACTTTGCGATAAGTGCCTTCAATAAAAGCCTGACCACCAAAACCTGGATTAACAGACATCATACAAACCAAGTCTGTTTCTTCCAATGTTGGTTCTAGCAATTCCACAGCAGTATGTGGGTTAACCGCAACGCCAGCCTTCATGTCTTCTTGTTTAATAGCTTGAAGGGTTCTATGCAAGTGTTTAGACGCTTCTATATGAACAGTTAAAATATTGGCACCCACGTTTTTAAAGTCTTTTATATAACGTTCTGGTTCAACTATCATTAAATGCACATCCAATGGCTTTAAAGTATGTTTGTTAATGTATTTTATAATGGGAATTCCAAAGGATATATTGGGAACAAAAACACCATCCATAACATCTAAGTGGTACCAATCGGCGTCACTTTTATTAATCATTTCACACTCACTTTGTAAGTTGGCAAAGTCTGAAGCTAATAAAGAAGGGGCAATTAAATGGCTCATCAATTAGAAATTTTAATTCACCACAAATAAACAAAAACAAAGTTGGAATTGGATTATTATCCTAAGTAAGATTTCAACAATTTACTTCTTGAAGTATGCTTTAATCTTCTAATAGACTTTTCCTTTATCTGACGAACTCTTTCTCTAGTTAAGTCAAACTTTTCTCCTATCTCTTCCAGTGTCATAGGATGTTTTCCACTTAGTCCAAAGTACAAACGAATAACATCTGCCTCTCTAGGAGTTAGGGTAGATAAAGATCTTTCGATTTCTCTTCTTAAAGACTCTTTCATTAGCTGCTTATCTGGCTTAGGAGATGACTCAGAGGACATAACTTCATACATGTTGTTGCTATCTTCAGAATCTTTTAAAGGTGCATCCATAGAAAGATGTCTACCATTATTTTTTATAGACTGCTTCACTTCCTCAATAGTGATATCTAAAGATTCCGCAATTTCTTCAGGGGTTGGCGGTCTACCATACTTCTGCTCTAAGTCAGAGAAGGCACGGTTTATTTTGTTAATAGAACCAATCTTGTTTAGTGGCAATCTTACAATTCTAGATTGCTCTGCCAAAGCTTGAAGAATAGATTGTCTAATCCACCATACTGCGTAGGATATAAACTTAAACCCTCTTGTTTCATCAAATCTTTGGGCGGCTTTAATCAAGCCTAAATTACCTTCGTTAATTAAATCTGGTAGAGTTAATCCTTGATTTTGATATTGTTTAGAAACCGAAACAACAAAACGCAAGTTAGCCTTCACCAATCTTTCTAAAGCAGGATGATCTCCTTCCTTAATTCTTTTTGCCAGCTCTACTTCTTCTTCAGCAGTAATTAAGTCTACTCGACCTATTTCCTGAAGATATTTATCTAAGGAGGCTGTTTCCCTGTTGGTAACTTGTTTGGTTATCTTTAATTGTCTCATTTATGTATTTATGGTTTCTTAACGTTGTTTAACTCATGAGCTATAACGTAATGTTACAAACTAAAGTTACATAATATTAAAAATAAACATAAGGCCCACATTATGTGGGCTTTACGAAATATTTAATCGTTAGAAGGTTTTGCTGGCTTTTCTAATAAAGCTTTCCTTGAAATTTTTAATTTTCCACTTCTTGGATCTTTTCCAATAACCTTAACTTCTAGTATTTGACCAGACTTTAAATACTCTTCTGCCTTCTCTACTCTTTCATGCGCAATTTCAGAAATGTGAAGTAATGCATCTACACCTGGAAGAATTTCTAAAAATGCACCAAATGCTACAATATTTTTCACTTTTCCTTCATAAGTCTCTCCAACTTCTGCAGTTGGTGGATAAGCAATAAGGTTAATTCTTCTCAATGCTTCGTCCATACCCTCTTTCTCTTCTGCAAAAACTTCAACATTGGCCATCCCATCAACAGCATCACCTATTCCAATAGATGTTTTGGTTTCTGCTTGTATAGTTTGAATGGTTTCTCCACCCTTACCAATGATTCCTCCAATAGCATCTTCAGGAACAGAAATATTTTCTATTCTTGGAACATGTGCTTTGAAATCCTCTCTTGGCTCTGTTAATGTTTTCATCATCTCCCCTAGAATATGCATTCTACCATCTTTAGCTTGGCTCAAAGCTTCTTCTAGAACCTTGTAATCCAATCCGTCGACCTTAATATCCATTTGGCAAGCAGTAATACCTTTTTCAGTACCTGTTACTTTGAAATCCATATCTCCTAGATGATCTTCATCTCCTAAAATATCAGAGAGTACTGCATATTTACCTGCATCATCTTGAATCAATCCCATTGCAATTCCTGAAACAGGTCTTTTCATTTTTATACCACCATCCATAAGCGCAAGTGTACCTGCACAAACAGTTGCCATAGAAGAAGAACCGTTTGATTCTAAAATTTCTGAAACCAATCTTATAGTGTAAGGATTCTCTGGTTTACCAGGAATCATTGGCTTCAATGCTCTCAAAGCTAGGTTACCATGACCAATTTCTCTTCTACTTACACTAAATTTCATTCTAGCTTCTCCGGTAGAGAATGGAGGGAAATTGTAATGCAGTAAGAAATCTAAATCGTCATTAGCCAATGCGCCATCTTTTCTTTGAACATCTAATGTGCTACCTAAAGTTAAAGTAGTAAGCGACTGTGTTTCTCCTCTTGTAAACAAAGCAGAACCATGTACAAATCCTGGCAAATATCCAGCTTCAGACGAGATAGGTCTAATTTCTGTGGTCTTTCTTCCGTCCAATCTTATTTTTTCATCTAATACTACTCTTCTTACTGCTTCTTTTTGTGCAGCTTTAAAATATGGACCAACCAAAAATCCTAGTTCTTCCATATCTTCTTCAGACATTGAGGCTTTAAAATCTTCTTTTATTTCTCCAAATAACTCTGCTCTTTTATGCTTATCTGCCAACCCTTGCTTCGCTACATCGTAACATCTCTGGTAAGCAAAATCGTGAATTCTTTTTCTTAATTCATCGTTATGGGTTTCATGAGAGTACTCTCTTTTTGGATTTGCTTTGGCAACTTTAGAAGCAATATCCAACTGCAACTGGCACTGCTCCTTTATAACAACATGTGCTGCCTTTATCGCATCTAGCATCTCTGCCTCAGAAACTTCGTTCATCTCCCCTTCTACCATTACGATACTGTCCAATGTTCCAGCAATCATCATATCCATATCTGCACTTTTCATTTCCTCAAAAGTTGGATTGATAGAAAACTCTCCATCAATTCTAGCAACTCTAACTTCAGAAACTGGTCCATTAAATGGAATATCTGAAACTGCCAAACAAGCAGATGCAGCCAAACAAGCGAGTGCATCTGGCATATTTTCTTTATCTGAAGACATCAACTGCATCATTACCTGAGTTTCAGCATGGTAATCATCTGGGAAAAGTGGTCTTAATGCTCTATCCACTAACCTCATAGTTAATATTTCTTCATCCGATGGTCTAGCTTCTCGTTTAAGGAAGCCACCTGGGAATTTACCTGTTGATGCAAATTTCTCTCTATAATCTACTGTAAGTGGCATAAAATCTACACCATCTCTTACATCTACATTAGCAACAGCTGTTGCCAATATCATTGTGTCTCCCATTCTTACCACTACAGATCCGTCGGCTTGTTTGGCCAACTTTCCTGTTTCTATGGAAATCTCCTTTCCATTTGGAAGACTTATTTTTTCATTTATTATATTCATTTTTCTATTTTAATTTTATAAAAAAGGACCATCACGCTAGCGCAATAGTCCCCTCCAATACGTTTGTTCAAAGCCTATTACCTTCTAATATCCAATTTTTTGATAATGACTCTGTATCTTTCGATATCTTTATTTTTTAAATAATCTAATTGGTTTCTTCTTTTACCAACCAATCTAATTAAAGACCTCTGTGTGTTAAAGTCTTTTTTATTAGACTTAAGATGATCAGTTAAATGTTTAATTCTATGAGAGAACAAAGCAATTTGTCCTTCTGCAGATCCGGTGTCAGACTCCCCCTTACCGAACTTCTTAAAAATATCTTTTTTCTTTTTTGAATCAATATACATGTCAACACTATTTAAGTTATTGTGATGTTAAATCGGCTGCAAATATAATTTAATATCTTAACAACTTCCTCGAAATAAGCATTTATTTAAAGACAAAACCTACTCTTACCACTCCTAGCCCTGAAAAAAGCATTTCAGACTGTGAAGTTTTTGGAATATTTTCAGTGACATCAGCAGAAGTTACAGAAGCCTCATTTAAGACTTGATAGGTTCCATTTTTATAAGTAGTTTTTGAAATCAAAAAACCAAATTCAGTTCCAATATAGATATTGGATTTCACATAATATTCTCCACCAAAAAAAACTCTTAATCCCAAATTTTGAATTGGTCGTTTGTAATTGTAATTTAGAGAAGAAACAAATGAAACGGAGTCTGTTCTAGAGCCATACTCATCGTTTTTCCCAATTCCCAATATTCCCTCTAGCCCTAAATAAACCAAAGATTTTTTCAATTTTTTCTGCTTTTCATAACCTAAGGAAAATTCATACATAGAATTTATTTTTTCCACTGAACCTACCCCATCGCCACCTAATTCTAGAATTTCTTTATAATCCACTGCTCTATTAATATCTGCATTAATTCTTAAGGCAGATGAATTATTCAGATTTAATCTAAATTTAATATTTGGGGAGTAAACATCCGTATTTAATGAAGGATAAATTTGACCCTCAACCGATATTGTTTTTTTAGTCTTTGCTAAAGAGTCCTGAGCAAAAAAAGAGTTGTTGCAAAAAATTAAGAAAAGTGTTGGCAACACCATTAAAAGAATTCTATTATTATGTACCATTAGTTTAATTGATTTAATTTATTATACTGATTTCTAGTTATTTATATTTTTTAGCATTGGGACAAATTTAAATTCCCCATATATAGTTTCTTTGTAATCCGAATCAAATAAACGCTGAATTAACATCATTTGTTGCACACCCCCTTGACCAACTGGAATTACCAATCTGCCACCCACTTTAAGTTGGTCTTTTAACTCTTCAGGAACATAAGGAGCTCCACATGTCACAATAATACTATCAAAAGGAGCAAATACTTTTTTGCCTAAAAATCCATCTCCAAAAAATAATTGAGCTCTATAGTTATTTTGAGTTAAAAACAACTTTGCACTTTGAAAAAGAGACTTGTGTCTTTCTATAGAAAACACTTTAGCTCCTAGCTCGCATAAAACTGCTGTTTGGTAACCAGAACCAGTTCCTATTTCTAAAATTTTATCTCCTCGTTTAACATGGAGCAGTTCCGATTGAAAAGCCACTGTATAAGGCTGGCTTATGGTTTGGTTTTCCCCAATTGGAAAAGCTATATCTTGGTAAGCAAATTTATCTCTAAACACTAAATCAAATAAGAGATGTCTTGGAGTTGAGTTTATTGCATTTAATACCTTTTGGTCCTTAATCCCTTTCTCTTTAAGATGAGCAACTAATTTTGCACACAACCCTTTATACTTAGTATCCTTCATTTAATTACAAAAGAAAGTTCTTAATTGATTATAAAAGTAGTAGATGCTAAATTTTTGCCAACAATAAATGTTAATAATTAACGTTTTAAATAAACAATCTTATTTATAAATTCATTTTTTATAATTTTACCATATGTTTAAAATCGGAGTTGTAGGTGCTGGTCATTTAGGAAAAATTCATTTAAAAATTCTTAAAAACGCTTCATTTGTTAATTTAATTGGATTCTATGATAGCGATCCATTAGTAAGAAAAAATATTAATTCAGAGTTGGGTATTAAATCTTTTGAAACCTATCAAGAGCTAATAGAAAATTCAGATATTATTGATATAGTTACCCCTACTTTATCTCATTATACTTGTGCTAAAGAAGCTTTAAAACAAGACAAACACGTCTTTATTGAAAAACCAGTAACCCATACCCTAGATGAAGTTAGAAAGCTTATTAAAATTGCGCAAATAACAGGCAAAAAAGTACAAGTGGGACATGTTGAGAGATTTAACCCTGCTTTCACGGAAGCAAGTAAATTAATACACCAACCAAGATTTATTGAAGTGCATCGTTTGGCTCAATTTAATTCTAGAGGAACCGATGTTTCTGTAATTCACGATTTAATGATTCACGATTTAGACATTGTACTACATGTGGTAAAATCGCCAGTGAAATCTATAAATGCAAGTGGAGTAAGCGTTTTAAGTAGTACACCAGATATTGCAAATGCAAGAATAGAGTTTATAAACGGATGTGTTGCCAACATTACTTCTAGTAGAATGTCGCTAAACAATGTTAGAAAATCTAGATTTTTTCAAAAAAATGCCTATGTATCGGTAGATTTTTTAAATAGATCACATGAATATATTAGACTGGATTCCAATAAAATTCCAAAGGAAAATTCGTCTTTTCAAAATACCAAAACTATTCCAGAAGAAAGTGTTATGATTCAAACACAAAACAATAGTGGAATCAACCCTATTGAAGAAGAATTGAAATCATTTATCAATTCCATTGCAACCAATATAAACCCTACTGTAGATTTAGAATCTGCAAAAATGGCTTTGAAGCTTACCATAGATATTATGGAACAAATAACCATGGCACAGAATTGATTGGCAATTTTTATAATAATTAATCTTATTTTCGCGTTTTATTTTTATGAAACGCTTTTTCATTATTCTACTTGTATTTAATTTCAGTTGTCAAATAATTGACAGACCAGAAAAAGCACCATCTTTTATCCAAATAGATGATTTTCAGTTTTCAATCTCTAACAATAACCAAGGAACCAGCAGCGAAAAAATAACCGATGCTTGGATTTATTTAAATGGAAATTTGGAAGGCGCTTACGAGTTACCTGCTACAATTCCTCTGCACTACGAAGGAATCCAAGAGTTGTCTATTTACCCCGGAATTAAAAGAAATGGAATATCTGCAGACAGAAAAAAATACCCTTTCTACACCCAATTTGATACTACTATTAATTTAATTCCTGATAGTATACTACTTTTACAACCCACAACAAAATATGAGGAACAGCTGTATTTTTGGATTGAAGACTTTGAAGATCCCCAACATAAATTTGAAAGCCATACCACCTCCCAAGTAGATATTAATATTATTGAGTCCCCTCTAAACGAACTTTTTGAGGGCGATGCTGGAATAATTTCTATGGACAGTGCAGATTATTATTGTGAAGTAAGAACCAATGAGTTAGATTTTAATTCTTTTCCTAAAAATTTGAATATTCCAGCTTATATAGAAATGAATTATGCAAATAACTACCCATTCACCATTGGCATATTGCACAAAGATGCAAGTGTTCCTAGCTATCAAAAGTTTCCTTTAATTACACTAGTACCCACCTATGAAAATGAAGTTTCTTGGAACAAAACCTATTTATACATTCCTGATGCTACTAATTTCTTTACCAGCGCCACAGAATTTGATTTATTTATTTCTGCTACTAATGAGAATTCTGAAAATGACATTAAGATTCTATTAGATAATTTAAAAGTAATATTCCGTCAATGAGAAAGAAATACTTTTGGATTTTTTATTTCTTCTCAGACTTTCTATCCTCTGCTACTAGCTGGCTGTTATTTAACTATTATAGAAAAACTTACATTGAAAATTATCCGTTTGAAATAAACCATAAGTTAGTTATTAGCACCTTATTAATATCCATATTTTGGATTTTGGTTTATTCTGCATTTGGAAACTATAAAAATGTTTATAAAAAATACCGTATTAAAGAAATCACCCAAACATTATCCCAATCGTTTATAGGAATTATTTTTATTTTCTTTACTTTTTTATTAGACGATAAAATAAACTCTTATCAAGACTATTACAGCTTAATCACTGCATTAATTGTTTTGCATGTTTTTCTAACATTCACCCCAAGAATATTACTAACCACAAAAACTGTAAGTAGTATCCACCAAAAAAAAATTGGCTTCAACACCATTTTAATTGGAAGTGAAAAAAAAGCAAAAGATATTTTCAATGAAATCAACAATTTAAAAAAAGGAACTGGGCATTTTTTTATAGGCTACGTATCTACTCCAAATAGCAAAGACCTTATTGGTGAAACTGGTCTCAAAAAATTGGGAGATTATCATCAAATCAATAAAATTATAGAAGATTTTGAAATAGAAGAGGTAATAATAGCTACAGAATCTGACGATTTACAAAAAACAAACCAGATAATAAATGATTTAGCAAATCTAAAAGTAGAGATAAAAGTCATTGCCGACATGTACAGTATTCTAACCGGATCTGTAAAAATGAATTCAATTTTTGGAGCCCTTCTAATTTCGGTTAATCCCGAGATAATGCCCTCCTGGCAAAAAACAATTAAAAGAATCCTAGATCTTTTAATTTCTATAATTGCAATTGTTTTATTAATTCCTGTTTTTATTGTTTTAGCTATTCTAATAAAGTTTGGTTCTAAAGGGGGGGTGATTTTTAAACAGCAGAGAATTGGATTAGGAAACAAACCTTTTGAAATATTTAAGTTTAGGTCTATGTTTTTAGAATCAGAGAAAAATGGGCCACAGCTATCAAGTCAAAATGATCCGAGAATTACCCCTATTGGAAGATTCATGAGAAAAACCAGACTAGACGAAACTCCCCAGTTTTTCAATGTAATTAAAGGAGATATGTCATTGGTAGGCCCAAGACCTGAAAGACAGTTTTATATTGACGAAATAATCAAAAAAGCCCCTCACTACAAACATATTAGCAATGTCAAACCTGGAATCACTAGCTGGGGACAAGTTAAATACGGTTATGCAGAAAATGTAGATGAAATGATTGCTAGATTAAAGTTTGACTTACTCTATGTAGAAAACATGTCCTTAGTTTTAGATGTAAAAATTCTATTTTACACAATAATAATAATGTTAAAAGGATCTGGGAAATAACCCAATAGTAAGTATATTTAGTAAAAATAAAAAGATGAAAAATATTTCTGTAATAGGTGCTGGAACAATGGGCAATGGAATAGCTCACGTTTTTGCTCAAAATGGCTACCAAGTTAATTTAATAGATGTTTCTCAAGAAGCATTAGAAAAAGCAGTTAAAACAATTTCTAGGAATTTAGACAGAATGGTTGCCAAAGAGAAGATTACTGAGCTGCAGAAAAAAATTACTTTGAATAATTTAACTACTATTTCAGAAATTAAAAGTGGTGTTGAAAATGCCGAATTAGTTATTGAAGCAGCAACAGAAAACTTAGATATAAAACTTTCTATATTCAAGGAAATTGATTTACACAGCCCTAAAGAATGTATTTTATCCACCAATACCTCCTCAATATCTATTACTAAAATAGCGGCAAATACTTCTAGAGCAGACAAAGTAATTGGAATGCATTTCATGAATCCTGTTCCAATAATGAAACTGATTGAAGTAATTAAGGGCTATTCTACATCTACTCAAACATTGGAGACTATTATGAAGCTTTCGAAAAAAATTGGGAAGTCTCCAGTTGAAGTAAACGATTTTCCTGGATTTGTAGCCAATAAAATTTTAATACCGATGATCAATGAAGCAATTATTACTTTACACGAAGGCGTGGCTGGAGTTGAAGAAATAGATACTGTTATGAAGCTTGGTATGGCACATCCAATGGGACCATTGCAATTAGCAGATTTTATTGGTCTAGATGTATGTCTTGCAATTCTAAAAGTTCTTCAGCAAGGATTTGGGACTGACAAATATGCTCCCTGTCCGTTACTTGTAAACATGGTTACGGCTGGCAAATTAGGTGTAAAATCAGGGGAAGGATTTTATTCCTGGAAACATAAAACAAAGGAACTCTTGGTTTCAGAATATTTTAAATAACTAATTTTTCACCCAATCAATATTTCTTTTAAGACTGCTTGAATAACAAGTAACATAATTTCTTGCAAACGACTTTATATTCATTATCGTTTCATCAGACGGCTCTATTACTTTTTTGTTGTAAAGGGGTTTTGTAGTTTTCATACCATAGGCTTTTCTAAATTTATATAGATTGCTAACGATACAAAAAAAAAAATATTGTATGTTTTACGAGTTGGTTAAAATTAATTTTTTGTCCTCAATTAATTTTCTAAGATTTATAAGAGCATACCTCATTCTACCTAAAGATGTATTGATACTTACTCCAGTATTATCTGCAATATCTTTAAAGCTCATTTGAAGAAAATAACGCATTCTCACAACTTCCATTTGTTCTTCTGGTAATTCATCTACCAATAATCTTACATCTTCCATTATTTGTTTACTAACCATAATATCTTCAATGGAGTCTTCTTTTAAGTCTAGTAAATCAAAAATATTAAAATCATCTTTAAGACTTGGAGAGCGTCCAGCGATAGGCATTTTTGAATCCTTTCTAAAATGGTCAATTACTTGGTTATGGGCAATTCTTAATATCCAAGATAGTAGTTTTCCTTCGTGATTGTAGTGGTCTTTCTTTAAGCTTGTAATCACTTTAATGAAAACTTCTTGAAAAATATCATTGGTCAAATCTTGATCTTTAACCATCTTAAAAATATATGAAAATACTCTTTGTTGGTATTTCAAAAGAATTGCATCGAAACTTTTATTGTCACCTGAACGAAACTTATTTACTAGGATTTCATCACTTTCATTTGCGTACATAATTCTACGTTTAATTGTTAAAAAATAAATTATTAAAGTAGAATGGTTATATAGGCGGTGATTTTTAAGATTAAAGTTCAAATATAGGAAACAAATTGATTAACTGAAAACAATTCTATTATTTTTGCAAATTGTTTCGGACATAGATGGGAGTTAAAATTTATAAAAATATTGAGATTATTGGTGCTAGAGTGCACAACTTAAAGAATATTAGTGTCTCTATTCCTAGAAACAAATTAACTGTTTTAACTGGTGTTTCTGGATCGGGAAAATCTTCACTAGCATTTGACACTCTTTATGCAGAAGGCCATAGAAGATATATAGAAAGTCTTAGCTCTTATGCAAGATTGTTTTTAGGAAGAATTGAAAAGCCAGATATTGACGATATTAAAGGAATTTCACCTGCAATTGCTATTGAACAAAAAGTTAATTCCTCCAATACAAGAAGTACTGTTGGAACTACTACAGAAATTTATGACTATTTAAAACTTTTATATGCTAGAATAGGAAAAACATATTCTCCTGTTAGCAACCAGATAGTAACAAAAGATAATCCTGAAGATGTTTTAAATTATATTCTTGGACTTCCTGAAGATTCTAAACTTATGATTTCATGTCCATTGAATATTCCCAAGGGAAGAACATCGGATGAGCAAATACAAATCTATATTCAACAGGGCTATTCTAAATTATGGAAAAATGGAAAAGCAATTGCCTTAGAAACGGGGCATGAACCTGAAAATTTAGATCTAATTGTAGATAGAATAACCAGTGACAATAGCCCTGAAAATCAATCTAGAATATTGGAATCTCTTGAACTTGGGTTTCACGAAGGCAAAGGAAAATGTAATATAATTTCATTTAATGGCAAAAAACCAACAATTAAGAAATTCAATAACCTTTTTCTAAAAGATGAAATTTTATTTGAAGAACCTAGCTTAGACTTTTTCTCATTTAATAGTCCTTTTGGAGCATGTAAGAAATGTGAAGGATTTGGAAAAGTTACTGGGATAGACTCTGATTTGGTAATTCCCAATCCTAATTTAAGTGTTTATGAAGATGCCATAGTTTGTTGGAAAGGTGAAAAAATGAGTGTTTGGAAGGATGAACTTATTAATAATGCCCATTATTTCGACTTTCCAGTTCATGAATCTATTAGAAATTTATCTAAGGAAAATCTCGAATTACTATGGAATGGGAATAGTTACTTTCAAGGTATTCATGCGTTTTTTAATTTTTTGGAGAAAAATGCATATAAAATACAGTATAGAGTAATGCTCTCAAGATATAGAGGTAAAACCAAATGTAATTCCTGCAATGGAAGCAGGTTGAGAGCAGACGCAGATTATGTAAAAATAAATAACAAGTCAATTAGTGAGATAAATAGAATGGCTATTAGTGATGCTACACTATTTTTTAAAGCTCTAAAATTGAATTCTGAGGATCAAAAAATTGCCAAAAGAATTATTGATGAAATAAATTCTAGACTTAGCTATTTGAAAGATGTAGGTCTTGGCTATTTAACCATGGAAAGAGCTTCAAATACCCTTTCAGGTGGAGAATCTCAAAGAATAAATCTAGCAACTTCTATTGGAAGTTCATTAGTTGGTTCTATGTATATTTTAGATGAACCATCTATTGGATTACATCCAAGAGATAGTCTTAGATTGATTGAAGTTCTAAAAAAATTAAGAGACGTTGGAAATTCTGTAATTGTTGTTGAACACGATGAAGAAATGATGAAATCTGCAGATATGATTATTGATATTGGACCTTATGCAGGAAGACACGGCGGAGAAGTAGTTTTCAAGGGAAATCATAGCGAATTAGTAAAAGCTAGTAAAAGTTTAACAGCGAAATATCTTACTGGTCAATTCAAGATAGAAGTTCCAAAAGTAAGAAGAAAACCAAAGGATTTTATAATTATTGAACAGGCCTATTTACACAATTTGCAAAATATAACGGTTAAAATACCATTGAATCAAATTTGTGTTGTAACTGGCGTAAGTGGAAGTGGTAAATCTACCTTAATTGGAAAAATACTTCATACTTTTTTGGAAAGATTTTTCTTGACTGGATTGGTCAAAGCAAGCCACTGTAATGATATAAAAATGAATTTTGATTTAGTAAGTGGAGTGGAGTATATAAATCAAAATCCTATTGGCAAGAGTTCAAGATCAAATCCTATAACCTATACCAAAGGCTATGACGATATAAGACAACTTTTCGCAAGTGAAAAGCATGCCAAAGCAAAAGGTTTTAAACCAGGTTATTTTAGCTTTAATGTCGATGGTGGAAGATGTGAAAAGTGTCAAGGTGAAGGACAATTAACAATCTCCATGCAATTCATGGCAGATGTTCATTTGAAATGCGATGAGTGTGATGGTAAAAGGTTCAAAGAAGAAGTTCTAGAAGTTAAATTTAAGGGGAAAAATATTTCTCAAGTATTAGAAATGACAGTTGAAGAAAGTCTTGATTTTTTTAATGAAGACAATACGCTATGTAAAAAGATTAAAGCCAAAATATTTGCTCTTTCCGAAGTTGGACTTGAATATGTTCAGCTAGGACAAGCATCCAATACTCTTAGTGGTGGCGAAGCACAAAGAATAAAACTAGCTTCCTTCCTTAGCCATAATAAATCCAAACAGAAAAAGCTTTTTATTTTTGATGAACCAACTACTGGATTGCATTTTCACGATGTTAAAAAACTAATAAAAGCACTACAAGATTTGGTAGAGATGGGACACCATGTTGTAATTATTGAACACCATATGGACATCATTAAGTCTGCAGATTGGATAGTAGATTTAGGTCCAGAAGGAGGTGATAAAGGAGGAACTTTAGTTTTTGAAGGCAGTCCAGAAAGCTTTGTTAAAAGCAAGGTCTTGTCCCCTACCAAAGATCACCTGAAAGAATACATTTAAATTATTTCCCTATTCTGATGTATGAATTGGTTTTTATAAAGTTCAAAATATTTGCCCTTTTTTTTCAAAAGCTCTCTATGTTTTCCCTGTTCTACAATTTGTCCTTGGTCCATTACAAAAATACAATCGGCATTTTGAATAGTAGATAATCTATGAGCGATTATAATGGAAGTTCTAGACTTTGTAATTTCTTCAGTTGCGTTCTGAATAAATTCTTCAGACAAAGAATCTATAGAAGATGTAGCCTCATCTAGAATAAGTAGCTGTGGTTGATAAACATAGGCTCTTATAAACGCAATAATTTGTCTTTGCCCGGAAGATAATAACCCTCCTCTTTCTTTAACCTCGAAATCGTACCCTTTAGGCAACTGCATTATAAACTCATGAACTCCAACTTTTTTAGCTGACTCTATTACTTGCTCTCTTGAAATATTTCTATTTCCTATAGTAATGTTTTCTAAAATTGAAGTATTGTAAAGAAAAACATCTTGTAAGACAACCGCAATTTTAGATCTTAGAACATCTAAATCTAAATTTCGAATATTATAATCATCCAATAGAATAGTTCCTTTTTGAAATTCATAATATCTAGAAATTAAATTAATTAAGGAGGTTTTACCAGCTCCAGTTGGACCTACAATAGCAACTGTCTCTCCTGCATTAACTTCAAAAGTTAGACCCTTAAATACAGATGCTTTGTCATCGTAAGAAAAATGAACATTATTAAATTTTATATTTCCATTGAAACTTTCAGGCTTTAAATGGTCATTTTGAAAAATATATTCTTTCGTGTCTAAAAGCTCAAAAACTCTAGCAGAACCTACCATTCCCATTTGGAGAGTATTAAATCTATCTGCCAACATTCTAATTGGTCTAAAAAGCATATTTACATAAAGTACAAACGACATCATTTCAGTAGTAACAGTACCATAATCTACTCCCCCATAGGAAATGGACCAAATACAAAATAAGACCAATAAAGCAACAGAAGTTGCACTTAGTATTTCCACTACTGGAAAAAATATTGAATAGGCCATAATTCCTTTTATATGGGCTTTTTTGTGTGCAGAATTTATCTTGCTAAATTTTCTAGCCTCCACACCTTCCCTACTAAATATTTGAACAATATTCATCCCTGTAATATGTTCTTGAACAAAAGAATTAAGTCCAGATATTTGCTTTCTAACTTCCTGAAAAGAGGTTTTAATTGCATTCTTAAAAATCCTAGTACTTATTAAGAGAATAGGGATTGGAATTAAGACAATTAGAGTTAGTTTCCAATTGATATAAAACATGAAACAAAGTACACCAGTCAATTTGAGCAAATCACCAGCTATTACTAAAATCCCTTGGGAAAATATTTCAGCAATTGTTTCCATATCACTAACCGATCTGGTAACCAACATTCCTATCGGTTTTTGATCAAAATATCTAAGCTTAAGTTTGGTAATGTGTCTAAACAACTGATCTCTTAGGTCCTTAACTACTCTTTGGCCAAGATCACTAGACAGATAAGAAACTGCTATTAACATTAAAGATTCTACAATTAAAATTGCTACCACCAATAATGCTCCGTAAAACAAAGATTCTTCGTCGGATAATCTCACATATTCTCCAACTAGCTTACCTATAATATAGGGCCTCAAAGGAGAAAGAAAAGCAAGAGAAAAAGTTAGAAACAGACCATAAATTAATAAATGAATATGAGGTTTTGAAACTCCCATAATTCTTCTAAACAGTTTAGAATCCCAATTTTTTTTAGGATTGTTACCCATTGTTGTTGTAATTAACTTTCGTTAAAAATAATCCTTTGGCTTTTACAGAAGGACCCGCAGAAGATCTGCTTTTAGATGCAATAATATCACAAAAATCTTGTACAGAAATTTTATTTCTACCGACAAGTAACATAGTTCCTACAACAGCACGAACCATATTTCTTAAAAATCTATTGGCTTTTATTGTGAAAATAATCTGGTGGTTTTTTTTTGTCCAAAATGCTTCATATACATGACAATTAAAATTGTTTACTTCGGTATGTACTTTACTAAAGGATGTGAAGTCATTAAAACCGATTAATTTATTACACGACTCATTCATTAAATCAATATCTATATTATGACTTATATGGTTAAACATAGTATTTAAAAAAGGTTCTTTTTTTTGAGATATTCTATATTCATAAGTTCTACTTATAGCACTAAATCTCGCATGAAAATCTGGATTTTTAATTTCGTAGCTTTTGATTAATATTTCTTGGGGAAGCATTAAGTTTAGTCTGTTTAAAAGAGAATCAAAATCTTGGTCTTTAGAAATATCTACATGAAAAAAATACTGTTCTGCATGAACACCAGTGTCTGTTCTACCACATCCTACAATATTGATTTTGGATTTAAGTAAAATAGATAAATTTTTTTCTATTGTTTCTTGAACTGTTGAAGCGTTGTCTTGCTTTTGCCAACCATGGTAATTGGCTCCATTATAAGCTATTTCAAATAAGATTCTTTCCAATTTATTTTTTGAGATAGTTTTGAATATGGGTTAATGCAAAATTAAATGTCTGTTCTATATTCATATCTGTACTGTCTATAATTATTGAATTTATAGGTTTTATTAATGGACTAACTTTTCTGTTTTGGTCATTTTCGTCCCGAAAGTTAATGTTTTGAGTAACCTGTTGAATGGAAATATTTTTACCTTTTTGTTTGTATTCTAACCATCTTCTATATGCTCTTTTTTCTGCGGATGCGGTAACCCAAAATTTAATGTCTGCATCTGGGAAAACTACAGAACCAATATCTCTACCGTCCATTATAAGATTGCTTATGGCAGAATAAGATTGTTGTATTAAAACCATTTTGTTCCTAACTAAAGTGTTTTTACTTATCTCGCTAACCAAATTAGAAATTTCTATATTCCTTATTTTATCCTCAACAATTTCTCCGTTTAATCTTACCCAACTTTCTCCATTTTTATTTGGTTTTGAAAAGTCAATATTCACCGAGTCTAATGTGTTTTTAAAATCTGAATTTAATTTTCCGTTTTTAAGAATTTGGTTGGATTCTAAAAAAAATAAAGAAATTGCTCTGTACATAGCACCAGTGTCTATATAGAGAAAATTTAATTCTTTGGCAAGTAATTTAGCCAAAGTACTCTTTCCACAACCAGAATGACCATCTAATGTAATTATGGTTTTTTTCATAGGGTAAAAAAAAAGCTGTCCAAGGAGACAGCTTTAATATTAAATAATTTTAAAGATTATATCTCTTCGACTTCAATCATCTCGAAGGGTAAATCAATAATAGCTTCGTAATCTTCACCCGCCTCTAACATATCTTCATCATCTTCTTCATAATGCCATTTAACAGTTATTTCACTTCCAGAAACTGATTCAAGTTTTTTAAAGACATCTAAAATACATTTTGAAGAACTTGTATTAAAATATTCTAACTGAACACTTAAAACAGTTGTACTGTTTGGAGATTCAGAATAAGACTCTAACCATTCTATTAAAGGTTTGTAAAACTCAATTGAGTTTTCAGGAATTGATCTGCCTTTGAGCAATAATTCACCGTTAGAACTGAACTCTACTAGAGGTGTTTTTGCAGTACCTTCGTGTTTTAAATCTTCCATATCTATTTTTTTAAAATTTTAACTATTAACGTGAAAAAAGAATAATCTTTGTCTATCTCTTTGAAACTATAACCTAATTTATTTCTAGATTTTTTAGCAATGTCAATTAATCCTAATCCACCACCACCTTTTTCGCTTAATTTACCGTTGCCCAAAATTTCTTTATAATAAGCTTTAAGCTGGTCTCTATCAAGAGAATTAATGTGAGTTATTTTTGAGGTTATTTCATCTACATTTTTAGGATAAATAAAGTTTCCAGTTACAATGTTATAGTGGTCATCGTGTCTACTTATACTAAATATAGCTGATTTTTTATCTCCTCTTGAGGTTTCAAAAATTGCATTATCGTTATCAAAATCATCTATATGATGGTATAAGTTTTGGAGGCATTCAACCAAAACATTAAAAACCTTTTTTTTGGTGGCTGGGGAATCATTTAAATCTTCCATTTTAGATTCCATAATTTGAAATACTGAGGACAATAAATCAGATGTAACTGTACCCTTAAATGCCAATAGAACTTTATCACGTTCCATTAAATTATATAAATCAAATGTTGTAGTAGCCATATTCTTTAGTCAAATATAATAAATTGTTGAATGTATAGCCAAAAAAAGCTTTTGAAAATAAATTATATGTTAGATTTACATTTGTAATTAGAGAATGTAATGATTAACAGAGACGATTGGTTTATCAATTGGTTTAATTCCAAGTACTACCACATACTTTACAAATCAAGAAATAAAAATGAAGCAAGTAATTTTATACAAACTATTATTTCTACTTTATCTTTAAAATCCAACAACTCAGTTTTAGATCTTGGATGTGGAAATGGAAGACATTCAATAAGTTTAAGTAATCATTTTAAATTAGTACATGGGATAGATATTTCAACGGAAAATATTTCAATAGCTAATGAGAATGAGAAAGAAAATCTAAAATTTTTCATTTCCGACATGAGAAATTTTGACACAAAGATTAAATATGAATACATATTTAATCTATTTACAAGTTTTGGATATTTCAAAAAAAATGAAGACAATATAAAAGTCTTAAAATCTTGTTATCATCACCTTAACAAAAATGGATTACTTTTTATTGATTTTTTAAATTCAGAACAAATAAAAAGGACCATTAACGGATTAAAAGAAACGAAAAATATAAACGGGATTAGGTTTAACATCCACAAAGAGATAATTGGCGATTATGTAATTAAAAAGATTGAAATTGAAGATGGAGAAGCTACGTATAATTTTCAGGAAAAAGTACAACTCTTCAAAATTCAAGATTTTAAAAAACTGTTTGAAATTTCAGGATTTGAAATTATCTCAAGTTATGGGGATTATCAAATGAATCCATACGATCCAAATAGCAGTAGATTAATTTTATGTGCCAAAAAAATTAGCTAATGATTGAAATTTTATTTTTTAGTGTTTTGATAGTTGGGGTTTTAACAGAACTTCTTTATAAAAAAATTGAAAAATTTAAGCCTGTAATAATTTCTTTTAGTGTGGCTTTGGTTTTGACACTATTATGCACTCATGTTTTGCCAGAACTATTTTCATCTCACAATCATGAACTTGGTTATTATTTGTTGGCGGGGTTTATTATTCAAATTCTTCTTGAACTTCTTTCCAAAGGAATTGAACATGGGCATGTGCACCTTCATGGGGAAATTTCTAACAAAGAATTAATCGTTATTTTCATTGGTCTAGCGATTCATTCGTTCATTGAAGGAATGCCAATTAATACATTTGAATCCTCCGTTCACCAGCATACAATTACCAATATTAATAGCTCCTTTTCTTCTATATACCTATCAACAATTCTTATTCATAAATTACCAATTGCTGCAGTATTGATTATTTTTTTAAATAGTATAAATTCAAGTTATTTAAAAAAGTTTGTTTTTCTTTTCTTATTTGCAGCATCCAGTCCCTTGGGAGGAATTGTTGGAGAGCTTATAGTTAATATTGATTTTTTTAAAGGGTTTTCTTTGAACTTATTAGCTATTTCTTGTGGAATGCTCCTGCATATCACTACTTTATTAATATTTGAAGACCATCATAACTCTAAAGGAAAAATTAAAAATATTCTCACTATTTCAGCTGGAATAGTTACGGGAATCTTAATTTTTAGTTTATAAAATTTAACACTTAAAAAAATTAAAATAGTTTTAAAAATATACCTATTAAATCTTTTTTTCTTTGGCTTAATAATTAATTCGTTAGCCCAAAACGATGAAGATTATATACAATTCAGCGGTGTTGTAATTGCAGAAGATAGTTTACAGCCCGTACCTTATTGTAGCATAATAGACCACCAAACAAAACGTGGTACTATTTCAGATTATTTTGGATATTTTTCTTTTGTAGCTAAAAAGGGAGATACAATAATATTTAGTAGCATAGGCTATAAAAAATCTAGCTTTTCTATCCCTGATACTCTTACTACAAATAAATACTCATTAATTCATATAATGTATCAAGATACTATAATGCTAAACACTGTCGTTATATATCCTTGGCCTTCAAAAGAACAATTTGCAAAAGCATTTGTTGAAACCGAGATACCCAATGACGATTATAAAAGAGCTATGAATAATCTTGCAAGAGAAAAACTTAATGAAAGAATGCAGTTTACACCAATGGATGGAGCACTTAATTTCAAATGGC
>Ga0209223_10001010_pt1 | contig 31614 bp, 27 predicted proteins | sample COG_06_FD_184750 | JGI IMG/M metagenome (GOLD analysis project Ga0209223, IMG submission 184750) | Pelagic Microbial community sample from North Sea - COGITO 998_met_06 (SPAdes) (version 2) | ecosystem: Environmental > Aquatic > Marine > Neritic zone/Coastal water | place: Helgoland, sampling...
TTCAAGTCTTTCAACTCAATTGCGAGGACAATGTCAATACATTATCAAGGAATATTAAGCTACTTTGATAACAGAAGTACAAATGCTTCAGCAGAATCTTTTAACGCAAAGATTAAAGCTTTCAGAGCACAATTTAGAGGCGTGAGAAATATTCCATTCTTCCTTTTTAGACTAACAAATATTTTTGCTTAATTATGGAATCCCACAACTTTTACGACTGATCCTTAATTATGGAATCCCACAACTTTTACGTCTGATCCACTAAAATTTCGTTTTCCATTGCAGTTTTTTTGATTGAAAAAAGTCTAAATGTATAAAAATAAAAAACCGCAAAGAAAAATCTTTGCGGTTTTATGGTGGTGCCTCCAGGAATCGAACCAGGGACACAAGGATTTTCAGTCCTTTGCTCTACCAACTGAGCTAAGGCACCAGTTTTGCTGCGGTTAACATTGTTGCTGTTTTCCTTAGCGGTTGCAAAGATACATCTATTTTTTAGTTATATCCAAACAATTTTAAAAAAAATCTATTTGTATATTTGAACTTTCATAAAATTCTATGGCATATTTGATAATTGACGCTGGGAACACGCGTGTAAAAGTATTTGTATTTGAGGGAGATAAGCAAGTTTTTGCAGAAGTTGTATCCTCCGACGATCTCGAAAAAAAAATTTTAAAAAATTTTAAAAAATTTAAAATAAAAAGAGTTTTGTTGTCTTCAGTGGGCGGATTGCAAGAAAAAATAGTTGAAATTATCGGAGAGAAGTCGGAAGTTATTTGTTTGTCTCATAAAACCACAGTTCCTTTTATAAATAAATATGGAACTCCTGAAACCTTGGGAGTAGACAGGATAGCTTTAATGAGTGCGGCGTCGGTACAATACCCGAACGAGAATGTATTGGTAGTGGATGCTGGTACTTGTGTTACGTTTGATTTTTTAAATTCGGATAATGAATATTTAGGTGGTGCTATATCTCCTGGACTTCAAATGAGATATAAAGCGCTACATGAGTTTACGGAAAAGTTACCATTTTTAGAATTTGAGAATCCTGAAATTTTGATAGGTAATGGTACCAAGTCATCTATTCACTCAGGGGTGGTTAATGGTTTTGTTGCCGAGGTAGAAGGTATTATCAATCAATATGTAAAACAATATCCGAATTTAACAGTTGTTTTAACAGGAGGAGACATGATTTACTTGTCTAAAAGATTAAAAAATAGCATATTTGCGAATCCAAATTTTCTAATGGAAGGTTTGCATGCAATATTGAAATACGAAATACAATAATGATACAGAAAACAATTTTGTTTTTTGCTTTACTTATATCAATGTCCAACTATGGACAAAAGCAACAAGCATCTCCCTATTCTTTCTTTGGAATTGGAAACAATTTTCTAAGTAAGACGGTAGAAGAAAATACGATGGGTGGTGTTGGTACAGCTGTATCAGTTCCTGGGAACTTAAATTTCAGTAATCCCGCTGCGATGTCCGGAATACTCTTTACGAGTTATTCTATTGGTGCAGTGAATACTGTAAACCAATTGGTAGATCAAAATACCACACAAAGCAATTCAGTTTTTTCATTGTCATATTTGGCACTGGGTCTTCCTTTAGGGAATAAAGGTGGACTTTCTGCAGGATTGAGAGCACGTAGTGGGGTTGGGTATACAATGTTTGGAACGGATGGTGTCAATAGTGAGTATACATTTGAAGGTTCTGGAGGTGCCAGTAGTTTATTTGTTTCCGGAGGATATAAAATTTTTAAAGGTTTGTCGATAGGAGGAGAGATTTCTTATGTTTTTGGTTCTATTGAGCATCTTGTAACAGAGACTCAAGAAGGTGTGACATATGATTCTCAGGAAAAATCGGAGTCAAGTTTGAGAGGAGTTGAAGCTAAATTGGGATTGTTCTATTCAAAAACGCTGAATAAAACTAAAAATTTCAATTTGGGAGTAACTTTAGCCAATGAAAGTACAATTAAGGTATCTGAAACAAGTGTTTTTTACAAAGGTTTTTTTTCGGATAATGTAAATTCTATCAAGAAAACTTTAGATCCAGTTACTGCTTCAGGGACTGCGGTAACACCTAGAAATATTACCGGAGCTATTGCATATGGAAAAAGAAGTGTATGGCAAACTAGTATAGAATATAGTTTTAATAAGGCACAATATTTTACTGGAGGAACTTTGGTAAATAATACTAGAGGTGTTGTGTATAAAGACTATTCAAGAATTGCTTTTGGAGGATATTATATCCCTAAATTTAATTCATTAACAAACTATTTTCAAAGGGTGGTATACCGTTATGGGGTAAAGTATGAAAACACAGGAATGGAGTTTTCTGGAGTGCCTTTGACTGATCTTGGCATGTCTTTTGGTTTAGGTTTACCGCTTGGAAAAGGATTGACCCATCTAAATCTTGGATTGGAAGCCGGTTTTAGAGGAGAAGTGTCTGATGCTTTAGTACAAGAAAAATATTTAAATGTAAGAATCAGCATGTCTCTTGGAGACAAATGGTTCAGAAAAAGAAGAATTGATTAACCTAGTAATATTAACTAAATAAAATGAAGAAAGTAATACTAATTATAGCATGTTTGTTTTTTGGCTACAATGTAGTTTCTGCTCAGGCGCCAAGTCAGGAAGCAATGATAAAATATAATCTTTTTAAAGGAGATTATAAATCAAAGAACTATGAAGCCGCTTATGAAAATTGGATCTGGTGTTTGGATAGTGTACCTACCTTATCAGTTAACATTTATAAGTTAGGGGTTACCATAGCAAAAGATAGATTTAAGAAAGCAGCTGAGGCGGATAAGCCAGAAGCAATTGCTTTGGTGCGAAGGGTATATGAACAAAGAGTTGAGTTGTTCCCTAAAGATTTAGCAAAAGTTTATAGTGATTATGCAGATTTCTTAATCTTGGCTAAACAACCAGATCAAGAAGTGTACGAAATTTTGAAAAAAGCATATGCTGTAGATCCTTCTAAAATGGGGGTGAAATCTATTTTTAGATACTTCCAATATGTGACAGACGAGCACAAAGAAAATAATGTACAATACATCTTTGATACTTATGATCAAATTGTAAAGGCTGTTGATAAAAAGTTGAATTACTATGCAACGAAATTAGACGGATATTCTGCGAAGGAAGAGCAAGGAAATGTATTGTCTTCTAAAGAAAAATCTTTGAAAAAAGCTTATGAAAACAACTCAAGAGCTGTTGGACAAGTGGTGCATGGGTTGGATAAAATTATCAATGATTTATCTACTTGTGAGCGTTTGATTCCTTTGTATACTGCGGATTTTGAAGCAAACAAAGGGAACGGTCCTTGGTTGAAATCAGCGGTAAACATGATGTATAAGAAAAAATGTACTGAAGATCCTTTATATGATAAACTAGTTGAGGCTTATGTTACTGCAGAACCTTCTCCAGAGGCATCTGTATTCTATGCAGGTATATTGGTTAAGAAAAATGACATGAACAAAGCGAGAGAGTATTTCTTAAAAGCAGTAGATCAAGAGTCAGATCCTTTTAAAAAGGCAGATTACTTATATAAGATTGCTCAGATTTTAAGACAAAAAGGATTGAAGTCTAAAGCTAGAAAATCTGCTTTGGAGGCAATCAAATACAAAAGAAGCATGGGAGAAGCTTATTTGTTAATTGCTAACCTATATGCATCTAGTGCAAATTCTTGTGGGAAATCAGAATTTGAAAAAAGAATGGTGTATGTTGCAGCACAGCAAATGGCTCAGAAAGCGGCTAATGTAGATCCAGTAAACAAATCTAGAGCATTGAAATATGTGAAGAGCTACAAGGCATCAGCTCCAGATAAAAAAGCAATCTTTACTGAAGGATTGGCTTCAGGTAGTCCATATAAAATTGGATGTTGGATTGGAATTACTGTGAAAATTCCTTAATTTACAAGGAAGTTAAAATCAGTTTTCTTAAAAATACATATATGTTGCAAAACATTTTTAAATTGATACAAAACATTGCTGCCCTTTTTGTGGTGGCAATGTTTTTTTCTTGTGCTAATAGTGTACAAGAGGTAAATGATTTCCTTGCAGATAAAAACTTACCGGTGGGAGAATCAAGAGATGTTAGGCATGTATATAAAGATTCAGGAAGAATTGTGTTCCGGTTGAATACTCCTTTGTTGTATGATTTCTCAAACAGAGAGAAGCATCCATATTCTGAGTATCCGAAGGGAATAAAAGTAGTTACAATTAGTAATTCAGGAGAAGATTCTACTACCGTTACGGGTGATTATGCAAAGTCATTTAATAAGACTCAGATTTCTGAACTTATAGGAAATGTTGTCGTTTATAATCATACCGAAAAATCAATGTTGAAAACGCCACAACTATATTGGGATCAAAGAACTAATTATGTGTTTACAGAGAAAAAATTCTCTTTGATTACAGAGGGGGATACTATTAGAGGAAAAGGCTTTGAATCAAATATGGATTTGACCGGTTGGTTGTTGAAAAAAATTAAAGGAGATATTCAAATTAAAGAAGAGGAATAATGAACACTTTTGGAAAGTATTTAGAGATAGCATATGCTATCATTGGAGTTATTTTTATTGGAGAAGGAATCGTATCTTGGCCAGAGGATAGAGAAAAGGCTTATCTTTCGATTGCTTTTGGAGTACTAGCAATATTTATGTTTTTCTTCAAAAGGAATTTTAGAAAAAAAAGATCTTAACAAAGTCTTGCTATAATTGTAAATGGAAATAGAAATTACCATCATTATTGCTTCAATACTGTTTTCTGCATTTTTTTCAGGAATGGAGATTGCGTTTATTTCTGCGAATAAATTGCATATTGAACTAGAGAAAAAACGAGAAGGACTTGCCTATGCGATCTTAGGAAAGCTTACAGATAATTCTTCTAAGTTTATTACCACAATGCTGGTTGGGAACAACGTGTCTTTAGTGATCTATAGTTATTATATGGGGAAGCTTTTGGTGGATATTGCTGTTCCTCTTATTCCGTTTGAGTTAAATGAATTATTAGTTCTTTTTATTCAGACGTTTGTGTCTACTATTGTAATTCTTATTTCTGCAGAGTTTTTACCGAAGGCAATTTTTAGAATCTATGCCAACGAAACATTAAAGTTTTTTGTTTTTCCTGCCTACTTTTTTTATCTGATTTTTTACTTTATCACTGATTTTATTAGTAAAATTTCTGATTATTTCTTGAAAACATTTTTCAATACAAATGCTGATGAAGATCAAAAGGAATTTAGTAAAGAGGAATTAGGAGATTATATCACAGAGCAATTAGATACCTCTGATGAAACGAAAGAAATCGATTCGGAAATACAAATATTTCAAAATGCACTTGACTTTTACAATGTAAAAGCAAGAGAGATAATGGTTCCCAGGACGGAGATCACGGCTGTTGAAATTCATGAAACCGTAGCGAACCTAAAAAGCATCTTTGTGGAAACTGGTTTGTCAAAAATTTTGGTTTATAAAACTAGTTTAGATGATGTGGTAGGCTATGTTAGGGTTTTTGATTTATTCAAAAGACCTAAAAGTATCAAATCAGTTTTAATGCCTGTAGAGGTGGTTCCAGAGTCGATAAGTATTAGTGATGTATTGAATGTATTGACCAAAAAGAAGAAAAGTATTGCTCTGGTACTTGATGAATATGGTGGTACTTCAGGGATGATTACAGTTGAAGATATCATTGAAGAGATTTTTGGAGAAATCGAAGATGAGCATGATAGTATTGAGCTGATAGATGAAAAGGTAGAAGAGGGAATCTATAAATTTTCTGCGCGTTTAGAAATAGATCATATCAATGATACTTATAACTTAGAAATTCCAAAAGAAGAAAGCTACGAGACCTTAGGAGGTTTTATTTTGGAGCATACTGAGAGCATTCCTGAGAAGGAAGCACTAGTGAAAATAGGGGGATTGGAAATTCAAGTCACAAAAGTTTCCGGGGCAAAAATAGAAGAAGTGGTACTAAAAGTAATTTAGGTTACTACCTGATTTTAATATAGCTACTTATTATTTCTTGTTTTTAGGAGTTTTTATTTTTTAGTTTAAAAACTTTCCAATTTAATAAACTTTCACCTTTTTTTATTAGCTAGGAAATTGTATTTTCGCAGACTATCAATAAATAATAACACATAATTTAGCATGGCAATATTATCAAAAATTAGAGAACGCTCAATGTTTTTAATCGTGATTATCGGTTTAGCGTTGTTTGCTTTTGTTGCAAGTCCAAAAGATATTTTAGACTTTTTTAATTCAAGTAAAGTAGACTCTGTAGGAGAAATTAACGGAGAGTCAATCAGTAGAAGAGATTTCGCTGCACAAGTAGAAGCTTACAAATCTAATGTAGGTCAAAATGTTTCTGAAACACAAGCTGTAAATGCTGTTTGGACTAATGTTTTGAGTGAGAAAATATTCAAAACTCAGTTAGAAGAAGCTGGTATTGTTGTAGGGGAAAAAGATATTTACGATGCTATTATTGAAATTCCTTCAATCAAAAATGCTGAGATTTTCAAGAATGAAATTGGTTTGTTTGACGAAGAAAAATTCAAATCATATTTAGCAAACTTAAAATCTAGTTCTGAAGCACAATCAAACAATGCTTGGTTGAACTGGTTACAAACGGAAAGAAGTGTAAAAGCAAATCTGGAAAAATCTGCCTATACGCAATTAGTAAGATATGGGGTTGGAGCTTCTTTGAAAGAGGGAGAAAGAGCTTATAAAGAAGGTCAGACTAAATTGAATGGTTCTTATGTATACGTGCCTTATTCTTCAATCAAAGATGAAGAGGTAGAAGTAAGTGCATCAGAAGTTGAAGCGTATGTGGATGATCATAAAGAGCAATTTTCTACGGAAGAGGCAAGAGATATCAAATATGTAAGTTTTGATATTAAGGCATCACAAGCGGATGAAGAAGCTTTAAAAGATGATTTGAATTACATAGTTCCTGCTTTTGTTAAGACGGAAAATATTTCTGAATTTATTGAAGACCAAGGAACAGATATTTCAAATGATGACAAGTTCTTGTTTAAAAACAATTTGCCTACGGTAGTAGCTGAAGAAATTTTTTCTGGAAACAAAGGAAATGTGGTTGGACCTTATAAGTTTCAAAATCATTTAAGACTTTCTAAGATTGTTGAATTTAAGAACATGCCAGATTCTGTTCAAGCAAGTCATATTTTAGTTTCTTATGTTGGTTCTAGATCAGCAAATGCTGAAGTGACTAGATCAGAAGATCAAGCAAAAAAATTAGCGGATAGTATTTTGAATGTGGTTAAAAAGAGACCATCTAAATTTGCGGTTCTTGCTAAATCTATCTCTGCAGATAAGTCAAATTCGGAAAAAGGTGGAGCCTTAGATTGGTTTACTTACAATCAAATGGTTCTTGAGTTTAGAGATTATGCTTTTCAAAATAAAAAAGGAAGTGTTGGAATCGTAAAAACTATTTTTGGATACCATGTAATAAAAATTACAGATCAAAAGAATATTCAAAAAGCGGTTAAGTTAGCTACAATTGCTAAAAAAATTGAGGCTTCAGAGGAAACTGAAAATACAATTTTTGAACAAGCTGAGCAGTTAGCATATGATATTACAAATGGAGGGTCTATTGATGACTTAGCCAAAGAGAAAAACTTTATCGTACGTCCATTAGTTGGTTTAAAAGCGATGGAGGATGCCGTTGCTGGTTTAGGAACAAATAGAGGAATTGTTCGTTGGACTTTTGATGAGGAAACAAGCGTTAACAGTGTGAGACGTTTTGATCTTGAAAAAGGGTATGCTGTTGTAGTTTTAACTAATAAAACAGCGAAAGGGTTAACTTCTGCTTCTGCAGCATCTGCAAAAGTGAAGCCTATTTTAATTAAAGAAAAGAAAGCTGCTTTGATTTCTGCTAGAATGAACGGTTCAGATCTTAATGCTATTGCAACTGCAAATAGTACAGAGGTAAAATCATTTAGCAATGTTACTATGGCTGCACCAACTTTATCTGGAGTTGGAATTGAGCCAGGAGTTGTTGGAGCTATTTATGCATCAAATGTAGATAAGTTAGTATCTAACGTAGTAGGTGTAAAAGGTGTTTTTGCAATTAAAGTTTCTAAAAAAGAAGTTCCTGCTGAATTGCCAAGTTATGAAGGATCAAGAACTTCATTGGCAAAACAAAACCAAGGTAAATTATCTAGAGAGTTGTTTAATTCTTTAAAAGAATTAGCCGAGATAGAAGATAACAGAGCTTATATTTACTAAGCTACCATTGAATAAGTTAAAAGCCCTGAATGTAAATTCAGGGCTTTTTTTTGTCATTATTTGTGGCTTATCTATTGTCCGTACAAGTTTATAAGGGGCAAAATCGTTTATTTAAAGCTCATAGGCTTGTATCTTTGAAGTATTAAGAAGTAGGGCATTGGTTACATACTAAATGTGATTATTGTAAACTTTAGGGGTAAAACTCTCGTAGGGGTACGAGAGTTTTTTTGTATAAAAAAATCCCATCAAAATGAATTGATGGGATTTTATAATTGTAAGAAAAAAGATTAGTCTCTTTTCTCTCTTGGTTTTCTATCGTCTCTGCGGTTATCGCGTCCACGGTTATCTCTACCTCTAGAGTTGTCTCTAGGAGGTCTAGCAACGTATCCTTCTGGCTTTTCTAATAAAGCTTTACGAGATACTTTTTCTTTACGAGTTTTAGGGTCAGTTCCGAAGTACTTCACTTCAAACTCATCACCCATATTAATTACATCAGAAACATTTTCAGTTCTTTCCCAAGCAATTTCACTTACATGTAATAAAACTTCGTTTCCTGGTGCATCTAAATACTCAACAACAGCACCAAAATCTAACATTTTGATTACTTTAACTTTGTAAGTATCTCCTTTGACAGGCTTGAAAGTAATTGAGTCAATTTTAGCTAAAACTTGCTCAATTCCTTCTGATCCTGTTCCTAAGATTTCAACAATTCCTTCTTCAGTCACTGGGTCTTCGTTGATAACGATTGTACAACCAGTAACTTTTTGTAATTCTTGAATGTTTTTACCACCTGGTCCAATCAATGCACCGATAAATTCATTTGCAATTCGCTTAGTAACCATTTTAGGAGAGTGAGATTTCACATCTTCGTTTGGTTGAGCGATAGTCTCAGTGATTTTATCTAAGATATGTAAACGACCGTCACGAGCTTGTTTCAATGCGTTAACTAATATTTCATATGATAAACCTTTTACTTTGATATCCATCTGACAGGCAGTAATACCATCAGCAGTACCAGTAACTTTAAAGTCCATGTCACCTAAATGATCTTCATCACCTAAAATATCAGAAAGCACAGCATAACGATCACCATCAGAAATCAACCCCATAGCAATACCAGAAACTGGTTTTGTCATTTGTACACCTGCATCCATCATTGCCATAGTTCCAGCACAAACTGTTGCCATAGAAGAGGAACCGTTAGATTCTAATACTTCAGATACAACTCTTACAGTGTAAGGACAGTCATCAGGAACCATTCCTTTCAATGCTCTTTGAGCTAAGTTTCCGTGTCCTACTTCTCTACGAGAAGTTCCTCTTAAAGGTCTTGCTTCACCAGTACAGAAAGGAGGGAAGTTATAGTGTAAGTAAAAACGCTCTTCACCTTCGTTCGTAGGAGAATCAATAATATTAGCATCTCTAGAGGTACCTAAAGTAACTGTTGCCAAAGCTTGAGTTTCCCCTCTAGTAAATACAGAAGAACCGTGCGTAGAAGGTAAATAATCTACTTCACACCAAATAGGTCTGATTTCTGTAGTCTTACGTCCATCTAAACGCAAACCTTCTGCTAAGGTTAATTCACGTACCGCTTCCTTTTGAGCTTTATTAAAGTACTTTCCAACCAAGTCTCCGTACTCTTCTAATTCCTCTTCCGTGAATGCAGCTTTCACTTCTTCTTTAACTTCTGCAAAGGCATCCGTTCTTTCAACTTTAGAAGTTCCTTTTGCAGCGATAGCATAACATTTATCGTATGCTAATCCGTTAATTTTTTCTGCTAATTCTTCGTTTTCATCTGCAACAGCATACTCACGAGTTTCTTTCTTCCCGAATGCTTCTGCCAATTTTACTTGAGCAGCACATTGTACTTTGATCGACTCATGTGCAAATTTAATAGCATCTGCCATTTCTTCTTCAGAGATTTCATCCATCTCACCTTCCACCATCATTACTGATTCAGCAGAAGCACCAATCATCATGTCTATATCAGACTCTTCTAATTGTGCTCTTGTAGGGTTGATTACGAATTCTCCATTTATTCTTGCTACACGTGCCTCAGAGATTGGAGTCTCAAAAGGAAGGTCACTTAATTGGATTGCAGCAGAAGCAGCCAATCCAGCTAAAGCGTCAGGCATAACATCTTCATCATGAGACATTAATTGAACCATTACTTGTGTTTCTGCGTGGTAGTCTTTAGGAAATAATGGACGCAATACACGGTCAATTAAACGCATTGTTAAAACTTCAGCATCACTTGGTCTAGCTTCTCTTTTGAAGAAACCACCTGGATACTTTCCAGCAGCAGCAAATTTTTCTCTGTAGTCTACCGTTAACGGTAGGAAGTCTACATCACTTTGTTTGTAATTTGATACAACGGTACACAACAACATTGCTTTTCCCATCTGCACAACAACGCTACCATGAGCTTGTTTTGCTAATTTTCCTGTTTCTAACGAGATTGATCTTCCATCTCCAAGGTCGATAACCTCTCTAAATACTTTTGGAATCATACTTTAATTTCTAAATTTTGTTACTAAAAATGTGTGTGTGTTGTTTCGGGTTGTTGAATTCCCTGTGGAGTAAAATACTAGTACCAAAAATAAAAAAGAGGCAATGAATATTGCCTCTTTTAGAGTTTTTTATTTTCTCAAGCCTAATTCCTTGATGATTGCACGATATCTTACGATATCAGTTTTGATCAAGTAATCAAGTAAACTTCTACGCTTACCTACCAATTTAACTAGAGAACGCTCAGTGTTAAAATCTTTACGATTGTTTTTTAAGTGCTCTGTTAAATGATTGATTCGTTGTGTGAACAACGCGATTTGTCCTTCTGATGATCCAGTGTTTGTTTCTGATCCACCATGCTTTTTGAAAAGCTCTTTTTTTGCTTCAGCTGTTAAATACATGCTAACATTAAATTTTAATTAATAATTTTTATGTATTGATAAGTATTTTATCAAGGCCGCAAATATACCATTATTTTTGTATATAACAATTTGTTTGTTAAATTATGTGTGTCGTATTAAACCTTTTAGTAGTTTTATAGTCAGATAGTTAAAGTTAAACCAAACAAAATTTATTTATGATGAAAAAAACGAAGTTATTTTACCCTGTTTTGTTATTGATTCTAGTATTTTTAATAGTAGGATGTGAATCTGAAAAAACTATTGATGAAGAGCAGGTTTCTTCGGAGACTATCGCTTCTATAGAAGATGCAGATGATATTGTTGATGAACTTGTTTCTATTATAGAAGAAGTATATGCTGATGAAGAATTTTCTACGGTGGCTTTTAAAGAAGAAAAACGAGAAAATTTTTTACCTGAATGTGCTGTTAAAACAGTAGAACGAGAAGCAGGGATTAAAAATGTTACCATAGATTTTGGAGATGGATGTACCATGAAGAATGATAAAGTTATAAAAGGGAAATTACTGATGTCTTATGCAAGTGATAGATCATTAAAAACAAGAACAGTGACACATGGATATGAGGGCTTTTATATAAATGATAAGCAGATTTCTGGTGAGAGCAGCTCTGTGAAAGTATATTCTAATGAAAACGGGAATCGCCAAACTACCTTTACAGAAGCTATTTTAATCACATGGGATTCAGGAGAAACAACTTCAAGAGAAGGAACTCGAATTACTGAATTAATTTCAGGAGGAGAACAAGAAGGATGGGCTTCAAAGGTGTATGAGATTTCTGGTAATTGGACATCAACTTCAAAGAGTGGTGAGGTTCATTCCGTAGAAATTACAGAAAAGTTGCGCAAAGAATTGGCTTGTAGGTTTATTGTAAGTGGTGTAAAAGAAATTTCAAAAACAAATAAATCTGGTACTTTAGATTTTGGTGACGGTAGTTGTGATTCTAAAGCAACTTTTACCTATCTTGACGGGGTAGTTGAAGAGATTGAGCTGCAAAAAAATAAAAGAAAATAGAAAAAAGTAGAAATAAAAAAAGCCCCATAATTGGGGCTTTTTTTATGATCTTATTTTATCATTTGAAATCAAATCAATATAAAGATTGATTTGTTTTTTCAATTCTTTTCTTTCGTAAATAGCATCTAAGAAACCATGTTCTAATAAAAATTCAGAACGTTGGAACCCTTCAGGTAAATCCTTTCCTGTTGTGTCTTTTACTACACGTGGTCCTGCAAAGGCTATTAAGGCATTAGGTTCTGCAATGTTGATATCTCCTAACATGGCAAAAGAAGCAGTAATACCACCAGTTGTTGGATCTGTACATAAAGAAATATAAGGAACTTTTGCCTCAGCTAATAAAGCTAATTTAGCAGAAGTTTTTACCATTTGCATCAAAGACAAAGGGGCTTCTTGCATACGAGCACCACCTGATTTAGAAATCATTAAAAATGGAATTTTATGTTTGATAGAATAGTCAATTGCTCTAGCAATTTTTTCTCCTACTACACTCCCCATAGATCCACCAATAAAGGCGAAGTCCATACATGCGATTACCAAATCTTTTCCTAAAGATTTTCCAACGGCAGTTCTAACAGCATCTTTTAAATTTGTTTTCTTCTGAGCGTCTTTTAATCTATCTGGATATGCTTTTGTGTCAGAGAAATTTAAAGGATCTGCTGCTTCTAAAGAAGCATCCAATTCTTTAAATTTATCGTCAAATAATATTTCAAAGTATTCTGCACTACCAATTCTTACATGGTATCCATCCTCACGACTAACATAAATATTTTGTCTTAAGTCTTCAGTATCAACAATTTTTCCACTAGGTGTTTTGTACCACAATCCTTTCGGTACATCCTTTTTAGCTTCTGTAGGTGTATTGATCCCTTTCTCTATTCTCTTAAACCAAGCTGACATAATTTATTCTGTTTTATAGTGGGCTAATTTACTAAAAAAATAAAGAGAAACTGAAATTAAATTCAGTTTCTCTTTAGGTATTATTGTAAATGTTTTTACTCTTAAAGAGTGTTCACATTGTTTAAGTCTTCGAAAGCTTTGATCAAACGAGCTTTTAAAGTCGCTTCACCTTTACGTAACCATACACGAGGATCGTAGTATTTTTTGTTAGGCGCTTCAGCTCCTTCTGGGTTACCAATTTGAGACTGTAAGTATGCGCTGTTATCTGCGAAGTAATCTCTGATTCCTTCCATAAATGCATATTGTAAGTCAGTATCAATATTCATTTTGATAGCTCCATATCCAATAGCTTCTCTAATTTCTTCAACTGAAGATCCAGATCCTCCGTGGAATACGAAATCAATTGGGTTGTGCTCTAATCCGTGTTTCTCTTCGATAAATTTCTGAGAGTTATCTAAAATCTTCGGAGTTAATTTTACATTCCCTGGCTTGTAAACACCATGTACGTTTCCAAAAGCAGCAGCAACTGTAAATCTTGAAGAAACTTCAGAAAGTTGCTCGTAAGAATAGTTTACTTCTTCTGGTTGTGTGTATAATTTAGACTCATCAACATCAGAATTGTCAACACCGTCTTCTTCACCACCAGTGATTCCTAATTCGATTTCTAAAGTCATTCCCATTTTATCCATACGCGCTAAATATTCTTTACAGATAGCGATATTTTCTTCTAATGGCTCTTCAGATAAATCAATCATATGAGAGGAGAATAAAGGTGATCCAGTTTCAGCAAAGTGCTTTTCTGAAGCATCTAATAAACCATCAATCCACGGCAATAATTTTTTAGCAGCATGGTCAGTATGCAAGATTACAGGTACTCCGTAAGCAACAGCTAATTCGTGTACATGTTTCGCTCCAGCAACAGCTCCAGCAATAGCGCCTTTTTGATCCGTGTTATCTAATCCTTTACCAGCATTAAATACAGCTCCTCCATTCGAAAATTGAATGATAACAGGTGCGTTCAATTCTTTAGCTGTTTCTAAAACAGTATTGATTGTGTTGTTTCCTGTTACGTTTACCGCTGGAATTGCAAATTTCTTTGCTTTTGCCAACTTGAAAATTTCTTGAACTGCATCTCCTGTAGCAATTCCTGGTTTGATATTGTGACTCATGGTATCTATTTTTTTATAAAAATTTGAAACAAAAGTAACAATTTTAAATGATAATATGTTGTCTTTAAGTTAAGATGCTCACAGAAAAAAACGAAATCGATGTAGAAAAATATGATTTTTGATAGCTTATTTTTGAGAATATGGCTGTTAGAAAGGGTAGTTTATCCCGATATTTATAACAGCTCTACTAAAATTGTAATTTCTAAACCATCTGTTGCCTTCTAGATAAGGTTCGTAGGTTTTGAAACCTAAATCAGTTCTAAATACAAAAAAGCTAAAGTCATAACGAATACCAAACCCAGTTCCAATGGCGCTGTTTTTTATAGATTCCCAACTTGTGAATTTGTCACCAGGAGCAGAAACCTCAGAATTTGTGATATCCCAAATGTTCCCTGCATCGATAAAAAGAGCTCCTTTAAAAGTCTTGGTGATCCCAAATCTGTATTCTAAATTGGTGATAAGCTTTAAACTACCTACATTATATTCAAGGTTGTTGCTGTTAGAACCTGGTCCAAGTTCATAAGTTCTATAAGCTCTGATATCACTTGAACCACCAATAAAATAACTGCTTGTAAAAGGAATGTCTTTTGAGTTACCATATGGTATTGCAATACCAGCAAAAGTTCTTGAGACCAAGACTGTAGTTTTAGAGGGTGTCCAGTATTTTATAAATTCAAAATCAGTTTTTACGTATTGTGCAATGGGTGTCTCGGCAATAGTTTTAACTCCACCAGCATTTGTTTCGTTCACTAAGGCGGAAGAAATATTACCAGCTGCAATTAATTTTGCTTTGAAGAACATATAATTGTTGTCCTTAAAATCACTTTTTGTAGTATAGGTAAAAGAATAGGTAATGGCAGGAATCACAAAATCTGTGGTGATAATTTCATTACGTTTTTCAATGTTTTTTGCAGTTTGGTATGCCTCCGGATTGACTTGTTGAAAATCATCGTCAATTTTTTCATCTATAAATTGTAGGGCATTGTCTTCTGTAAGCGGATAGTCAGGGAAATATTCTTGTTGTATTGCAACCAGGTCGTTGTATTGAGACGAATAAATATAAAAATATTGGTCCTTGTTAAGGTTTTTTACATATTGTGCATTGATTGGTTCAAATGTGTGCTTGACTCTTTTGTTGGGAGTCCAGGAATAGTCGACAAAGGCGGTTATCTTTTGTTTATCCAATCCAATGTTTTTTTGGAAACCTGTACCTAGAGAGAATAAGGTTTTAGGTGCCATTCTTTTGTCTATAAACGAGTCCCAACCAAAAGGGATGACAATTTTTGGAACTTCTAAGGAAGCATCTGCACTAATCTCCCAGGAACTAAAAGGCCTATCATCAGTACTTCCTATATTTTTTGCAACATCAAAAATAGATCCTTTAAAGGATAGTTTGAAAATTTCAGCATTTCTAAAAGTATTCCTATTGATAAAAGAGAATCCACCTGCAAAACCAAGTTGTTTTACGTTAGAATGGATGACTTCTGTATTCATTCCAACAGAATATTTTTTTAGTGGACTTAAAACAATAGTCGCAGAGAGTTCGTCTTCATTTACCTCTTGATATTTTATTTTTACCATCTTGAAGTTTTTCAATAGTTTCAAGTGCCGTCTGGTTAAAGATCTAGCACTGTCTTTATAAATATCTCCAGGTTCTATAAAAACAGCATTAAGTAAAGATTTTGGGTTGTACTTTAGCTTGTCATGTGAATAAAAGTGAAATCCATTGTATACAGTAGTATCCTTAAAACTTTCGTCTTTACGTTCATAGCTATAATCAGTAAAAATTCCAATTTTCGTGATTTTCTGAACCTTCAAAGGTTTGGTCTCAATAACTCCTTCATTTTCTATCAATCGATCTGTTATTTTTAAAATAACATCTGTTTTGTGGTCGGTAGCCAAAGTATCAATTTCATGAAATCCTATTTGGTTTTCTGCAAAATGATAAATCCCAGAATTTCTAAATGTTCTGGTAAGTCGATCTGCTTCTTTTCGAAAGTTAAGATCTCTATAAATTTCACCTGTTTTTATAAAAGAATTCTCTTTTGTCAATTGGTAAATGGAGTCCAAAGTATTAGAGTCAATAATGGTTTTAATAGAATCCAAACGAAAAGGTTCATTTTTTGTAATCTTATAGCGGACATCTGCTTTTTCAACTTTTAATCGAATATCATAGTCGACTTCTGCATTAAAATATCCATTGTTGAAATAATAATTTCTAAGTTTTTCTGTTGTTTTTTCTGCCTTTATTTCATTCAAAATAACAGGTGCTTGTCCTCCTTCCAAAAACCATTTATTTCTAGAGGCATGAGATTGTTTCAAACGTTCGGTTTGTTTTTCAGAAAATATTTTTCTTAAGGCTGCAAATGTTTTTGGATTTCTTTCAACTCGTTTAGCGTAATTCTCTTCATAATCTTTATCACCAAGATTATAAAAATAAAGAGGAAATAGAATCCCAAGGAATGTAGTATTGGGACGCTGAATTACAAAATCTTTAGCTTCATTGTCTAATTTGTTTTTGTCATCGATATAAATTTTATTTTTAGACAACATAAACTCTCCTTCAGGAACATATTTTGTAGAGTTACAGGCATTGAAAATCAATACGATTCCAATATAGAATATAAATGATATCTTATAATTTTTAAGCAACAATAACCTGGTTTTATGAGTTTCAAAAATAGTACTTTTGAGTGGTTAATTCATATATCTTCTTGTTGTTTGGTTTAGAATTAATTTTTCCTGAGTAAAAAGTGTACTTTTGCCTTGTAATTAAAGAGAATTTGTTAAAATCAAAAATCTTGCCTTTTATCTTTACAAGATTGTTTTTTATATGGAATTATCAAAAAATAAAATAAAACTGATCAAGAGTTTAGATCAAAAGAAACAACGTTTGAAGCATCAATTATTTGTTGCGGAAGGAAAAAAAGTAGTACAAGAGCTTTTGGCATCTTCATTGGAATGTGTGGCTTTGTTCATTACAAAGGAAATGGAGCTGTTATTTGAAAACGAATCTTATGCTGTTGTCACAGAGTTGGAGTTGAAAAAAATAACTTCTTTGAAATCTCCTAACGGGGTTCTTGCTTTATTTAAAATTCCCGCAGCACAGCAGATTAAGACAGAGGGGTTAATTGTCGCTTTGGATGCAGTTAATGACCCTGGGAATTTAGGAACTATAATTAGACTTTGTGATTGGTTCGGTGTCGAGCAGTTAGTTTGTTCTGAAAATACTGTGGATTGTTTCAACTCCAAAGTTGTGCAATCAACTATGGGATCTTTGTCTAGAGTATCTATAGTGTATCTAGCGTTGGCCGAGTATTTACAAAACACAGACCTGCCAATTTTCTGTGCAGATATGGAGGGGCAGAATGTATACCAATCTGAATTACCCTCTAGAGGTGTTTTGGTGATGGGGAATGAAGCAAATGGAGTTTCAGAAGAAATTGAAAATTTATGTACAGATAAAATTATGATTCCTCGTTTTGGAAAAGTTCAGGAAACGGAGAGTCTTAATGTTGCCACAGCGACAGCAATTTTGTTAAGTGAATTCCAAAGAAAAAACGTGTAGTTTTATTCAAAAGCTAACTTAATAAACAGACTTCGAGATCCCATAAATTCTATTGGGTCTGTCCATGGACTTGGGCCATTTTGAGCATTATCATAAAGAATTTCATTTGTCATTGCAAATTGACCTCTGATGGATGGAGAGAATTTGAAATAATGAAAGTAAAAATCAAAACCGAAACCTACTTCATACATAAAGTTATGTGTTCGTGTTCTAAACTGGCCACTAAAATTATCATCGGTGCTTTTTTGATTGCTTGAAAAATTATAATCATATGAGAAACCACCAATCAAATAAGGTTTTACGTTGTTCAATCGAAACGCACTGTATTTTATTAAAATAGGGACGTGCAAATAAGTAGATTCTATTTTCGCTTGTGAAAATTGGTCGTAAACTACAACGTTATTATTGGCGATAAAATACAAAGTACTCTCGTTGCTAATTAATCCTGGTTCTAGTCTAAGATTGAAATGCTTGTCAATTTTCATATCAGCAATTAACCCAACATTAAAACCCGTTTTACTATCAAGTTCAACGCTTGTATTAGGGAAATAATTTGCTTTGTAATTTATTTTGTAGTCGCTATTATTCCAGCCTAAATAAAAGCCCCAATGCAATTCATGTTTGTCAAAACTTGGTAATTGATTTACTTTTCTGTGTTGAGAAAAAACACTAGTTGTAAAAGCAAATAGGGGTAAAATAACAAGTAATTTAATTTTTTTCATTGTCTAATAATTTCAAAATCAGCGAACATATTATTTTTTAGTTGCTGAGTAAATTGAAGCTACTCCAAAGGTAACCGGAATATCTATACAATTACTAAACCCATTTTTTTCTAAAATATTGTTGAAGGCCTTTCCAAAAGGAAAAGCATTTGCAGATTCAGATAGGTAAGAATAGGCAGTTTTGTCTTTTGAAAACAGTTTGCCAACTAGTGGTAAAATAAACTTAGAATGTATCTGGTACCCTTGTTTGTATGGTGTTTTGGTTGGTACAGCAGTCTCTAAAACTACAAAAGTTCCACCCGGTTTTAGTACCCTTAAAATTTCTTTCAATCCTTTGTCTAAATTTTCAAAATTTCTAACTCCAAAGGAAACTGTGATTGCGTCAAAATAATTATCCTCGAATGGAATGTTCTCAGAATCTCCAAGTACCATTTTTACAAGGTTGGATAAATTTTTATCGGCAATTTTTTCTTTTCCTACTTCAAGCATTCCTGCGGAGATATCCAATCCTACCACTTCATCAGGGTTTAAATCTGCCATCATGATTGCTAAATCACCCGTTCCGGTTGCGATATCTAAGATTTTTTTAGGATTATTTTTTCCGATTAATTGGATGACTTTTTTTCTCCATTTGACATCTATACCAAATGAAATGACACGGTTTAGACCATCGTAATTTTCTGAAATAGCATCAAACATTTTTGCTACCTGCTCCTTTTTTCCAAGTTCAGAGTCCTTGTAGGGCGTTATTTTTTTTGACATAAATTCGTAAAGTTTATCCGTTTACTGCCATAACAGCACTTACTTTATTTGGAAGCATTTCTTTTAACATGGTTTCAATACCATTTTTTAAAGTAACTGTAGAGGACGGACATCCGCTACATGCACCTTGTAATATCACATTTACAACTTGAGTCTCCTCATCGTATGATTGAAAAACAATGTTTCCACCATCTGCTGCCACAGCTGGCTTTACATATTCTTCAAGAATTCCTGCAATATCTAAAGAGGTTCCTTCCAATTCTTTAATGTCAACAGTAGGGATTTCCACCTTTGGCATTTGCATTGTTTCATCAATAATCAACTTATTTTCTTCAATATAAGTTTTGATAAACTGACGTAGATCATTTATGATGTCTGAATTCCATTCAACACTGTCATTTTTAGTAATTGAAATATAGTTCTCAGCGATATAAACTTCTTTTACAAAAACGTATTTAAAAAGTTCAGCAGCCAAGGGTGAATTTGTTGTTTCTGATTCGTTTTTATACTCGAAGTCATTTTCAGTTAGCAAACGATTGCTACCAAATTTCATTACCTCAGGGTTTGGTGTGCTTTCTGCATAAATTTCAATTGAGACTTTTTTAGGTTCAGCAGCACTTGTAACGACCTCGTTTCCTTGATTTAAATACATCTCAATTAACTCTCTAATTTCATGCTCAATATCTTGCCATTCAACAATGTCAAATTTTTCAATTGCAATAAAATTAGCACTGATGAAAACCTTGCTTACAAATGGTAAATGAAATAACTGTTTAGATAAAGGAGACTCCTTTGTTTCGTCTACATTGTTATATTGATAGCTACCACCTTGCGTTAGTAATTGGTTGCTGTTGAATTTAACAATACTCGGATTGTTAGTTGCTTCTATTGTAATTTGATGTTTGCTCATCTTGCTGAAATTATTTTATGCAAAAATAAGCTAATTACTCCAAAAATTGAGATAGATATATCGAAACTTCAAATCCTTGAATAAAATGTATCTATGTGGTTTACTAAGATGATTTAAAAAGTAAAAGAAAGCGTTGTTGTTATTCTGCTACTAGCATTCAAAAGACTGATGTCATTTACAGGTTCAGAACTATGATAGATGGAATAAGTGTCGTCTATTTCTGTGTATTGATAGGCAAAGTCTAATTTGGCATGCTTGAACTTTAGACCAAGTCCAGCCGAAACTCCTTTTTTGTAAATAGTGTTTACCTCAGATTTATATGGACTTTCTTCTAAAAATGCACCTCCTCGTAGACTTATTTGATTGAATCTTAATTCTCCACCACCTCTAACACCCCTTGCGGTGGTCAAAGTATTGCTGATTTCTTCTGTTTCTGGGCCAAAATTATATCCGTCTTTTAGTCTAATTAAACTATAATTTTTTTGATGATAATCAACGCTAATCAAACCATGTTGTCCTAAAGTAATGGCAGCACTGGCAGTCCATTTTTCTGGAGTGTTTAGATTGTATCTATAGGTAAGAAGTTCTGGATAACTCGTATTCGTGTTTGAGTAATCTTCGGAGATATCACTACTAATAATATTAAGATATCCTTGTTCTTGGAAACCAGTATAAGAATTGTCAGTGTCGTAATCTATAGCATTGGATTCTTCAATAACCTCTGGGTGCCAAACAGGACTCTGATAAGCAACACCTAATCTTAAATTTCTAAAAGGTTTTAAAATGATACCAATTCCTAAAGAGACTCCTGTACTTTCTTCAGATACAAATTGATCGTAGAAAGCATCTAAAGTATTTTCGTTTTCGTCGGAATTGTATTCTGTCAAATAAGTTTCCTGTGAGAACTCTAAAGTATGAAAATTCATGGCAGCACCAATATAAAAGAAATCTTTGTATGCTGACGAAAGTGAGAAGTTATATACTTCATGTTTTCCATGAGTTGTGTTTTGGAAAATTTGTTCGTCAGCTATGTTGTAAGGTGTAAAAGTATCATCATACGGATGCAAGTCGTAACGAACAAAATTTCCGTTGTTTCCTCTGGTGGTATAATCTCCTCGAAAATCGTTAATCATACTATAGTTAAAGCCTAAAGTGAATTTTGACCAATCAGAACTTTGGTAAGGTGCATCAAAAACAATTGCCATACCAAATTGAGGAAATCTTGCGCTTGAGTTTGAGTTATGGGATGTTTTCCCATAATAAGAGGCGTCCGTATTTAAATTGGTTTGAGAATAAGTTAAAGAGATTTCTGTTCTGGCAAGTACAGCACCACCGGCTGGGTTTTGATACATAGAACTTAACTCGCCTCCAAGAGCACCAAAGGCACCACTCATGGCGTTGTATCTCGCAGATCCATTGTAGTTTTCTTGACTAAATAAAACTCCCAGATCCGTATAGCTAATGCTTTGAGACAATAAAGTATTGCTCACAACGAATAAAACTGAAAATAAATATATTTTTTTCATTCTTGAGATTTTATGTGATTGTTAGGATTCAAATAGATTATCTTCTTCTACTACTGCTTCTACTTGATGAACTAGATGATCTTCCTGAACCAGATCTAGAGGAGCTGCTTCTAGAAGAAGCACTACTGATCCTGCTTGAAGAACTGGATCTTGACGGCGTATAACTTCTAGAAGAACTACTTCTGGAAGAGCTGCTTCCGGAGTATCCCGAGCTTCTGCTACTGTTGCTTGAGCTAGGTGTATAACTTCTTGTGCTTCTACTAGAGGAACTTGTTCCATTGCTCCTGGAGTTTGTATAACGGTTATACTTACTGGATGTTGCATAGTTTGATCTTGTCGTAGAAGAAGTAGGTTTGAAATTACTAGAACTTCTATAAGCTGAACCGCGTCTGCTTGAATTGAAAGAGCTTCTGTTACCTGTTCTGCTATAGCTAGAGTTTTTACTGTATCCTCTGTTTCTTACAGAATTACTAGCCAAGTAACTAGAATTGTATGTACTCCTTTTACCGTAGTAAATATTGTTTGGGTACCTATGGTAATGGTAACTATAATAAGGAGGGTAATATATAGGAGCGAAAAAATTCACACCATAATAGGCTGTACCATAGAAAAAAGGATCGTAATAGCCTGCTGTCCAATAAGGTTCAACAGTGTTGTTTATATATACATTGGTAATATTATTTTCTACAATGGCAGGTTCTTGGTAATACTCCCCATCAGGGTTTTCAAATTGTTCGTAGTATAAATCTTCTTCAATATCAGCCACGCCGTTTGAAAAAGTTCTGTAAGGGTCGTTAATTACTTGTTGCTGAGTTTTCTTTTTCTTTGGTGTAGGGTAAATTCCATCGGGGTTTTCCGCATAATATTGAGAAGAACCACAAGAAGAAAGTCCAATGAGCAAAAGTAGGATAGGAGTAAAGCCAATAATTTTATCGAAATAAGTAGTTGTTAGTTTCATAATCCTTGATTTTTTATTGTTGAACAATCTAAATTTAATTAGTTTTGCCAAACGATTTCAGCTGATATTATGTTGAAATTACAATATTTATGCCAAACTTTTATAGATGAGCGGGAAATTAACAAAACGTAGTGAGGATTACTCAAAGTGGTACAATGAATTAGTTGTAAAAGCTGACTTAGCAGAAAATTCTGCGGTAAGAGGTTGTATGGTTGTAAAACCTTATGGGTATGCCATATGGGAAAACATGCAAAAAGTATTAGATGAAATGTTCAAAGAAACAGGTCATGAAAATGCATATTTCCCTTTATTAGTCCCTAAAAGCTTGTTTGAGGCAGAGGAAAAAAATGCAGAAGGTTTTGCAAAAGAATGTGCAGTTGTTACACATTATCGATTGAAAAATGACCCTGATAAAGAAGGGAAGTTGATGGTAGATCCAAATGCGAAACTAGAAGAAGAATTGGTTGTGAGACCAACCAGTGAGGCTATCATTTGGAATACTTATAAAGGATGGATTGAGTCTTATAGAGACCTTCCATTGTTGGTAAATCAATGGGCGAATGTGATGAGATGGGAGATGAGAACTCGTTTGTTTTTAAGAACAGCAGAGTTCCTTTGGCAAGAAGGTCATACAGCTCATGAAACAGAAGCAGAGGCTCTTGAAGAAACGACTAGAATGCAAAATGTATATGCAGAGTTTGCTGAGAATTATATGGCGATGCCTGTAATAAAAGGTGTGAAAACTGAAAGTGAGCGTTTTGCTGGTGCTTTAGATACCTATACTATAGAGGCCTTGATGCAAGATGGAAAAGCGTTGCAAGCAGGAACGTCTCATTTCTTGGGACAGAATTTTGCGGAAGCATTTGATGTGAAGTTTACAACCAAAGAAGGAAAGAAAGAATATGTTTGGGCTTCCTCATGGGGAGTATCAACGAGATTGATAGGAGGGTTAATCATGACGCATTCTGACGATCTAGGATTGGTGCTGCCTCCAAAATTAGCCCCGATTCAAGTGGTAATTGTGCCTATTTTTAGAAAAGAAGAACAATTGGATGCAATATCTGAAAAGGTATCTGGAATTGTAAAATCTCTTAAAAAGAGAGGAGTCTCAGTTAAATTTGACAATAGGACGACTCATAAGCCAGGATGGAAATTCGCGGAGTATGAACTGAAAGGAGTTCCTTTAAGAGTTGCAATGGGACCTAGAGATCTTGAAAACGGTACTTTAGAGTTGGCAAGGCGTGATACTTTGACAAAAGAAGTTGTAGAGCAAGATGGAATAGAAGATAAGATTGTGGCTTTGTTAGAGGAGATTCAGGAAAGTCTATTAGGTAAAGCTAAGAGCTATAGAGACGAGCATATAACTAAAGTTGATGATTTTGAGGAGTTCAAAAAAGTAATTGATACCAAAGGAGGTTTTGTTTTAGCTCATTGGGATGGAACAGAAGAGACTGAGGATAAGATCAAAGAGCTTACAAAAGCGACGATTAGATGTATTGCCTTAGATCAAGAAGAAGAGCAGGGAGTATGTGTCTATTCAGGAAATCCATCATCAAAAAGAGTACTTTTTGCAAAGGCTTATTAAAAAATAATAATTTTTGTTTGCAGAAGTTGAAATCTAGTGTATCTTTGCAACCGCAAATCGAGAGAGATGCATTCGTTTTTTTACATATTGATCGCATTAGGATTTAGCTTTGAAATAAATCAACAATTTGTTTGTTGGTTTTATAAAAAGTTGTATTTTTGCATCGCTTTAAAAAAAGCAAACAATTGGTCCGTTCGTCTAGGGGTTAGGACGCATGGTTTTCATCCATGTAACAGGGGTTCGATTCCCCTACGGACTACGAAAATTAAGTTTTAAGAAATTAAGTTATGGCAAATCACAAGTCAGCATTAAAAAGAATTAGAAGCGATCGCGAGAAGCAGTTGAGAAATAAGTATCAGCATAAAACTACTCGTAATGCAGTTAGAAACTTGAAAGCACTTACTGAAAAGAAAGAGGCTGAGGAGAAATTACCTGCTGTTATTGCAATGTTGCATAAACTTGCTAAAAACAACATTATTCACAAGAATAAAGCTGGTAACTTACAATCTAAATTAACTAAGCACGTAGCTGCATTGTAATTAGATTAAAACTTACAATTTAAAGCTCTAAGAGAAATCTTAGAGCTTTTTTATTTTAGGTGAAATTATTTTATTTTTTTTCTGAAAAAACTTTGCAGGAATTAGAAAAAGTTATATTTTTGCCTCGCTTTAGAAAAAGCAAACAATTGGTCCGTTCGTCTAGGGGTTAGGACGCATGGTTTTCATCCATGTAACAGGGGTTCGATTCCCCTACGGACTACGAAAATTAAGTTTTAAGAAATTAAGTTATGGCAAATCACAAGTCAGCATTAAAAAGAATTAGAAGCGATCGCGAGAAGCAGTTGAGAAATAAGTATCAGCATAAAACTACTCGTAATGCAGTTAGAAACTTAAAAGCACTTACTGAGAAGAAAGAGGCTGAAGAGAAATTACCTGCTGTTATTGCAATGTTGCATAAACTTGCTAAAAACAATATTATTCACAAGAATAAAGCTGGGAACTTACAATCTAAATTAACAAAGCACGTAGCTGCATTGTAATTTAAATAAAGCTTAAAAAAAATAAAAGTCCTAACAGAAATGTTAGGACTTTTTTTGTTTCCTGTTTTTTAGAAACATGTATGCTATTTTTTGCATTAAGTCTGTCTTAATCTATATTATTCAATATTTTTGTGACTGTCAATGGAAGGTTACAAACCTTGATACCGTCGAGTAACAAGTTATGTTGGATGATCCATAGAAGTTCTATGGAGTTGACGTAATGAATCAAAACAATAAATTAACGATGGATAAGAATATTTCTATATTGGGTTTAGGTTGGTTGGGGTTACCACTTGCCTTAGAGTTGCAAAAAAATGGGTATAACATCAGCGGAAGTACAAGTCGGTTGTCAAATGTAGAATCGTTCTCTCAATATCGTTTACATACCTGTAGCATAAGAATTGGCCTTGATGCTATTCTTGGAGATTGGGCATCTTTTTTAAATGACTCGTCAGTATTGATTATCAACTTCCCTCCAAAGAGGATAGAAAATATAGAAACCATTCATCCAGCACAAATAAAACAAATTATAGAGAACACTCCTAAGAGTATCAAAGTGATTTTTGTAAGCTCTACTTCAGTGTATCAAAATACAAATGGTATTGTAAATGAATCTTTTAATTGTAACCCTGAAAAAGCATCGGGAGTTGCTCTTGTGGAAGCAGAGAGGTTGCTAAGAGATTATTTTGGAGCCAACTTAACCATTTTACGTTTGGCCGGGTTGATTGGGCCAAAACGTCATCCAGGTAGATTTCTATCCAATAAAAGGCAATTAAAAAATCCTGAGAGTCCCGTGAATTTAATTCATCAAAAAGATGTCATTGGTTTGATAAAAAAGATTTTGGAATTGGATTGTTTTGGAGAGTTGATCAATGGTTGCTCTGATGTGCATCCGAATAGAAAAGAATTCTATGAAAAAGCAGCATTGGAATTGAATTTACCGGTTCCTGTTTTTGAAACTACATCTCATGAGAGTTATAAGGTAGTAGATAACTCTAAAGGAAAAGAGTTGCTTGATTTTACATATGAGTTTTCTGATCCAACAAGCATTTTCAAAACAGAATCATAAGTCATAAAAAATGCCAGAAAACAAAAAACACTGTTAGAATAAACTAACAGTGTTTTGTTTTAACCTTTGAAGGTTAGTCGGGGTGGCAGGATTCGAACCTGCGACCTCCTCGTCCCAAACGAGGCGCGATGACCGGGCTACGCTACACCCCGATGGTGTTGTGTTCCGTAGTGTAATTTATCTCGAGCTAGTCGAGAGGCTACACCCCGAAAGTGTTCGTGAAATCAGTGCTCGATTTCGAGTTGCAAATATAGTTAAAACAACGATTTCAACAATTAAAAAAATGAAAAAAAATAAAGTTTTTTTTGGTGGGCCTTATCTGCAACTTTTAAAGGAAGTGTAAATTGTTTTTACTTATAATCGGATTATAAAAAATTATAAAAATGACACGCTTGGCTTCTTAAAAAGTTTATTTTTGTTTCACAAATTTAAATACAATATTATGTCAGATACAATAGAGAGAATCAAATGTCTTATTATAGGTTCTGGACCAGCAGGATACACAGCTGCGATATACGCTGCTAGAGCAGATTTAAAACCTGTTATGTATACTGGTTTGCAAATGGGAGGACAATTAACAACGACTACGGAAGTTGATAACTTTCCAGGATATCCAAATGGAACGGATGGAACTGCAATGATGGAAGATTTAAAGAACCAAGCAGAGCGTTTCGGAACAGAAGTCCGTTTTGGATTGGCAACTGAAGTGAATTTTTCAAAAGAAGTAGGTGGAGTTCATTCAATTCTTATTGATGGAGCTACAAAAATTGAAGCCGAAACTGTGATTATTTCTACGGGTGCAACGGCTAAATACTTAGGACTTGAAAGTGAAGAAAAATTAAAAGGTGGTGGAGTATCTGCTTGTGCTACTTGTGATGGTTTCTTTTATAAAGGACAAGATGTAGTGGTTGTAGGAGCTGGAGATACTGCTGCTGAAGAGGCAACATACTTAGCAAATATATGTAACAAAGTTACTTTATTGGTACGTAAAGATTATATGAGAGCTTCAAAAGCGATGCAACATAGAGTTGAAAGAACTGAGAACTTAGAGATAATGTTTAATACTGAAATAGAAGAAGTTTTAGGGGACTCTGTTGTAGAAGGTGTAAGAGCATTCAATAATCAAACAAACGAAAAGCAAGATATTCCTGTGACTGGAGTGTTTATTGCAATTGGTCATAAACCAAATACTGATATTTTTAATAATATTTTGGATATGGATGATGCTGGTTACTTAATCACGGAAGGGAAGTCTACGAAGACTAATTTACCTGGAGTATTTGCTGCAGGTGATGTGCAAGATAAAGAATATAGACAAGCTGTAACTGCTGCAGGTACAGGATGTATGGCAGCCTTAGACGCTGAAAGATATTTAGGTTCTTTGCAATAAAAAAATATTATTTTCTTTAAAGCCGCATGTTTTTCATGCGGCTTTTTTTATGTCCAAAACTGTAGTTTTAACTCTGAGTTGATTTTGTATATTCGTAAAAAAAAAATTGAGAAAAAAACGTCCCCACTTAATACTATTGTTTGCCCTTTTTGTCGTCGTTAATGTAACCGGACAGGAAACTAATTTTTCTACTGCTTTCAGAGTTTCTTAAAAAGATTTAGCCAATAATATCTATCCACAAGATTCTCTTGCCACTGCCTTGGTTATTTATGAATATGGAAATAGTTTTATAGAACAAGCCGAATATTCTGTGGTAACCAATTATGAGAAGAAAGTTAAAATATTAAAACCTGATGGATTTGAGCATACAACAATAAAATTATACCTCTATCAAGGCAAATATGGTTATGAAAAAGTTGATCATATCAAAGCAACGTCTTATACCAAAGAGAATGGTAAGGTGGCAGTTGTGGAGATGGATAAATCACAAATTTTCAAAGAAGAATTGAATGAGAATTATAGTACGGTTACTTTTACCTTGCCTAATGTGAAAGTGGGATCTGTAATTACCTATAGTTATACGTTGAGATCCCCATATATCTATAATTTTCATAATTGGGAGTTTCAATCGGATATTCCCAAATTGCATAGTGAGTACCGAACTAAAATCCCAGCAAATTACAACTATAATATAAAATTAGTAGGGATCCAGAAATTGGATAAAAACCAAAATGAAATAGAAAGAGATTGTTTTACATACGGCACGGCTGCTGCAGACTGTACGAAATCATATTACTTAATGAAAAACATTCCTGCTTTTATTGAGGAAGATTATATGACTGCGAGGGATAATTATCTTTCAGATATTGAGTATGAACTGATGCAGGTAAAATATTTTGATGGTAGAGTAGATGATATTACCAAGGAATGGAAAGATGCTGATAAGGATATAAAAACAAAATCTTTAGGAAAGGAATTACGCAAGTCTAGCTCGGTGAAAGGATTGTTGCCAGAAAGCATCGTTTCAGAATCTGATCCTTTTCAAAAAGCAAAGGCTATTTTTGAATACGTTCAGAATAATTATGTGTGGAATGAAGAGTATTATTTGTATACCAATATTTCAGTTAAAAAAATGATTGAAGATAAAACGGGAAATATTGGCTCAATAAATACGTTGCTTCATAACTTATTAAAAGCGAATGGTATTGAGGTGCATCCTGTAATTTCTTCTACCAGAGGAAATGGTTTGCCAACAAAATTGTTTCCTGTACCATCAGAATTTAATTATTTATTAGTCAAAGCTTCCATTGAAGGCAAAAATTACCTGTTAGATGCTTCTGATCCCTATGTGTCCTTTGGGCAATTGCCTTTTAGATGTTTGAATACTTACGGTAGGCAGTTAGATTTTAAAAAAGGAAGTGATTGGATTTCTCTTGAAAACAAAAAAGGATCCATGAGTTTTATGAGTTTGGACTTGCAGTTTACCGATCCGAATTCTTTAAAGGGGAAGATGAAAACTGGTTATTCTGGGTATCATGCTCTCACTAAAAAGAAAGGATATTATCCGAATCCGAATAGTTATAAAGATGAGTTGCAAGAAGAATTTGATGGTTTCGAAATAAAAAATTATGCTTTAAAGAGTAATGGGCGGAATGATGAAAAATTTAAGGAAGAGTTAGAACTGGAAAAGAAATTTGATACTGAAATTAAATCAGGTATTTATTTAGATCCTTATTTTTATAAATTTTTTACTGAAAATCCATTCAAACTTCAACATAGAACCTATCCAGTTGATTTTGGTTTTACAGATAGTTATTTATATAAATTGAATTTAGATGTTGGTGATTTTTATGAAATTGGAGAGTTGCCGAAAACGGTTCAAATTAGTTTGCCGGATAGGAAAGGTGATTTAGTTTGCAATAGTACCAAAAGTGGAAATATGCTGGCTGTTGTGTTTAGACTAAATTTTAGAGAATCTCAATACCAGCCTGTAATGTATGAAGGTTTGAAAAAATTAATGGAAAAGGCGGTGGCAACGCAGTTAAATTCAATCGTTGTTTTAAATAAAAAATAATATGAAAGAGCAGGAATTGTATAAATTAAGATTTCCGATTGGAGAGTTTCATAAACCAGAAAAGATATCTTCTAAACAGATAGAGAATTGGATTCTGGAAATAGAGTTGTTTCCGAAGAGATTGAAAAATATAGTTGAAAACTTGAGTTCAGAGGAGCTAAATTATAAATATCGTCCGGAAGGTTGGACAATCAAACAAGTGGTCCATCATTGTGCCGACAGTCATATGAATTGCCTGATACGTATAAAGTTGGCATTGACTGAGGATGTACCTGCAATCCGACCATATTATGAAGATCGTTTTGCGGAATTACCGGATTCTTTAGACGAGAATCTTGAGGATTCTTTGATCTTGTTAAAAGGCTTACATGCTAAATTGGCCGGAGTGATGAAGGCATTATCAGCTTCAGAGTTGAAAAAAGAATATATGCATCCCGAACACGGTACAAAATTTTGTTTAGACGAGGTGATTGGTTCTTATGCTTGGCACTCGAATCATCATCTGGCACATATCAAACAAGCTTTGGAAATGAAATATTAATGCCAATGCAGTTTGATAAAAATTTTGAAAATATTGATTATTCCTTGCAAAGACTTCCTAAAGCTGAATATGATTCCTGCGTGTTTACAAATTGCAATTTTTCTGGATCAAAAATATCTAATGCTGAATTTATTGAATGTCAGTTTGTAAATTGTAATTTAAGTAATGTTGAGGTAATTCATACATCATTTAAAGAAGTAAGGTTCGAAGAATGTAAAATAGTGGGAGTGGATTTTGGAGCCTGCAATCCTTTTTTATTGAATTTTTCCTTTGAAAACTGTCAGTTGAGTTATTCCGTGTTTTATCAGCTTGACATGAAAGATACTATCTTTAGAAATTGTAACTTAGAAGAAGTAGATTTTTCGGAGTCGATTTTAAGAAAAGCCCTATTTGATAATTGCGATTGTAAAAGAGCAGTTTTTGAAAACTCAAATCTAGAGGAGTCGGATTTTTATTCTTCTTTTCATTATTTGATCAACCCCGAAAAAAACAGGATTGCAAAAGCCAAATTTTCCAAAGAAGGAGTGTTGGGCTTGCTAGAAAAATATAATATATCCATTCGAGATTAATTTTTTAAACATACGATATGTCTTTATTAAAACGAATAGCATGGGCTTTGGGAGTTTTGGTACTATTACTGTGTATATTGATATTTTCTTATACACAGTATCAAAAACCAGAGTATAATGGTACTCTAGATTTACCAGGGTTATCAGATGGAGTAAAGGTGTTTTATGATGATATGGGGGTGCCTCATATAGAAGCTACCTCTAAAAGAGATGCTTATAAAGTTTTAGGCTATGTACATGCACAAGATAGATTGTGGCAGATGGAAGTTTTGAGGCGTGTTGCCGCCGGAAGATTGTCGGAATTGTTCGGTGATAAAACCATAGAAGTCGATCGTTTCTTTAAAAGTTTGGAAATTGAAGAAGCTGCGGAAGAGACGATACAAACTTTGGATACCACAAGTGTAAGTTTTGAGCTTACAAATGCTTATTTGGCTGGGATAAATGAGTATATAAAAAAAGGTAAAACTCCTTTTGAATTTCATGTATTAGGACTTGATAAAGAGTTGTATGAGATAAAGGATACCCGTTGTGCATTTAGGTTATATTAATTTTAAGATTATTAATATTTCGTTCAAAATGAAATTTATTAATAAATTGTATGATAGTCATTGCGGTAATTTTAGCCAGTATTCTAGTTTTAAAACCGTC
>Ga0209223_10001012_pt1 | contig 31610 bp, 29 predicted proteins | sample COG_06_FD_184750 | JGI IMG/M metagenome (GOLD analysis project Ga0209223, IMG submission 184750) | Pelagic Microbial community sample from North Sea - COGITO 998_met_06 (SPAdes) (version 2) | ecosystem: Environmental > Aquatic > Marine > Neritic zone/Coastal water | place: Helgoland, sampling...
TAGTTAATTTTTTTTTTTTAAAATATTCTTTGATTACTTTTCCTTTATAACCAAGTGCTATATAAAATTCATTATGTCCATATCGAACATAATGGTCAATTATTCTATGAATTATTGGTTTTCCACACACTTTTATCATAGGTTTTGGAATAGTTTTGGTATACTCAGATATTCTGGTACCCAAGCCTCCTGCTAAGATAACTACTTTCATTTTTTTAAAAAATTTTTCTTAACTTTCAATAAATCCTTTGGTCTAGGTAGCTCATTTTCTAATTTATTAATCTTTATATCAACTTCTAGAAATGATGGACCATCAGATTTTAAAAAAGATTTAATAACTTTTGATGAGTCACTTTTTTTTGAAAGATAAAAATATTTTTTATACCCTACAGATTTTGCAAATAATTTTACATTCATCTTGTCAATATTTGTCGACTGGCCACCAACAGATTCATGCGATTTGTTATTTAATAGTATGTATTTAAAATTTTTCTTTGAGTAATTTGCTATTGAGACTGCTGAACCCATATGCATTAAAAAAGAGCCATCACCATCTAAACATATTATCTTTTTTTTGCTCTCTAAAGAGTACCCTAGACTAACAACTGAAGTATGTCCCATACCCCCAACCATATAAAAAGGGTTTATATCTAATTTTAGTTTTTGTATTTTGCTGTACAGCTCTCTTGATAAATATCCTGTCGATGAAACTATTTTATAAGTTGAACCTATACATTTTAAAAAGCTTTCAACAAAAAAAGCTCTGGTAATGTCATTTTTTCTTAATTTTATAACTAATTTTTTTGGTTTTTTAATTGTTTGAAGTGTATTATTTTTTATTAAGCATGCAATAATTCGTTTATTTTTTCTTGAAAAACTTATTAATTTTTTTAATTTAAGTAAATCTTTTTCATTTTCTAAAACACAAAACTTGATTCCACATAGTTTCAAAATTTGTCTTGTAATTTCACCTTTGGCTAAATGCTGAGGTTCATCTTTTAAATTTGGTGCCCCTCTCCAACCAATTATTAACAACATTGGAATTTTATAAACTTTATTATGGGCTATAGATATTAATGGATTTATTGAATTGCCAAGACCTGAGTTTTGCATATATACACCTGGAATTTTTTGAGTTGCAAGATAATAACCAATTCCAGCTGCAACAGCTGAGCCTTCACTCGTCAATGTTAAGTTTTTAAAATTTTTATTATTTTCTAAATGATTAGTAAAATTTTTTAATACTGAGTCAGGAACTCCTGAAAAATAATCAACCTTATTTTTCTTTAATTCTTTTAATAAACTTTCTACAAAAATCATTAATTTAAAATTGTTTTATTTTTATTTTTTTCCCAATAGTATTTTTTATCAGGTATTCTCCAATTTTTTCCATATAAATCTTCAAAATATCTTTTGTAAAAAACTGGTATTTTAACGTAAACATCATAATATTTTATAAATTTTAGATACTTGAAGTACATAATTTTAGTTCTAAAGCCTGCATCTATATAAAATAAATTCATTTTTTCTAACTTATTTTTAATTTTTTTAAAAATTTCTGAGATAGGACTAAATGGTCTAATTAATGATTTAAATCTTCCATCATATTTTTTTGCAACTGATAAAACATAAATTGCTCTACAAAGAAAATTTTTTATTGCATAATGTCTCTGAAAACAATACCTGCGAGTTATATCTACTTCATAAAAATTAATATCTACTAATCTATTTTTCCCCTTTTCAAATGAAAGAAGGTGATTGTTCCCAAATAATTTATTTCTATATTTAAATCCTTTTTTTACAAAAGCTCTAATTATTTTTTCTTTATCTTTTAAATCCCAAGAACCAATATCAATATCATTATCCCAGGGTATTAAAGATTTATCCCTGATAATTCCTAATAATGTTCCATGACATAACCAATAATCTATTTTAAGTTTGTTTAAAACTTCAATACATTCTTTGAAGTTAGGATCATTTTTTAAAAATATTTTAGTCAAAATTATTTAAATTAATAACAGTTGAATTTGTTAGATTATGATATAATAGTATTTTTACAAATGTTTAATCAAAAAAAAATTGTTTATGTTGCGATGAGCATTGATCTTGTTCACCCTGGACATCTAAATATTATTAACGAAGCAAGTATGCTTGGGGAGGTTGTCATTGGTTTATTAACGGACAAAGCAATAGCAAGCTACAAGAGAGTTCCTATAATGGAATATAAAGATAGATTTAAAGTAGTCTCTGCGATCAAGAATGTTTCTAGGGTTATTAAACAGAATACTCATGACTATTCAGAAAATCTTAAAAAAATAAAACCTAACTATGTGGTGCATGGAGATGATTGGAAATATGGAGTTCAAAAACACATAAGAGCAAGAGTTATTAGTGAGTTAAAAAAATGGAATGGTAAATTAGTAGAAGTTCCATACACAAAAGGAATTTCATCCACAAAGTTAATACAAGCTGAAAAAAGTATCGGAACAACCCCCGATATAAGAAGAAGGTCTTTACAAAGATGTTTAAATTCTAAGTCAATAACAAGACTAATTGATATTCATAGTGGCTTAAGCGGATTAGTCGTAGAAAATACAAAAGTTAAAAATGGTAATAAAATTGAGGAATTTGATGGTATGTGGGCTAGCTCTCTTACCAATACTGCTGCGAAAGGTAAGCCTGATATTGAGGCCGTAGATTTAACTGAAAGATTACAATTAATCAACGAAGTGTTAGAGGTTACAACAAAACCAATTGTATATGATGCGGATACTGGTGGTAAAACTGAACATTTTGTTTTTACTGTTAGAACACTGGAAAGATTAGGTGTTTCTGCATTAATAATTGAAGACAAAACTGGCTTAAAGAAAAATTCACTTTTTGGCAATGATGTTTTTCAGCAACAAGACACAATCAAAAAATTTTCTCAAAAGATAGCTGCTGGAAAAAAAGCTAAAGCAACTGAAGAATTTATGATTATAGCTAGAATTGAAAGCTTGATTTTAGGAAAAGGTATTGACGATGCTGTTAAGAGAGCAAAGGCCTATATAAAGGCTGGTGCAGATGCTATAATGATCCATAGTAGAGAAAAATCACCAAAAGAAATATTTCAATTTTGTAAAATTTATAAAAAACTAAAAAATAAAAAACCTTTGGTTGCAGTACCATCAAGCTATAGTGCAGTCAAAGAGGAAGAGCTTATTAAAAATGGAGTAAGCATGGTAATATATGCAAACCATTTATTAAGAAGTATCTATCCAAATATGATTGCAACCGCAAAAAGTATTTTAAAATTTCAAAGAGCAAAAGAAAGCGAAAAAAAATTAATGTCTATTAAAGAAATTTTAAACTTAATTCCAGGAACTAAATAACTATAAGGCTCCACCCTTACTTGAGATACTATCACTCTTATCTTCAAAATACTGAGAATAAATATTTTGATCATTACTTTCTGCGTAAGTATAGTAAAGAATTCTTCTATTAAAATTTGATTTGTTGTCTTGAGATTTATGTGGACATAGATTGCTAAAAAATAATACATCACCTGGTTTTAAGTCTATACGATCAAATATTAAATTTGATGCATATTCATGATCCAGTTTTGGAGTGCCATCGTTTCTCGTATTTTTTAAAAGTTCATCAAAAGTAAGAAAATCAGCTTTTGCAACTTCTAAAGCTCCATTGCTTTCGTTGCATTCATCAAATGCAACAAGAACATTTACAAAAAAATTAGAATATTTATACCAACCTTGGTATTTGGAGTTGTCTTTTTTTTCAAAAAGAAAAACTCCATCATAATGGGCCTCAAAACCTTCTCCACCCTTAGGCTTTGCATTAAATTTATCTTTAAATATTACAAAATTTTTTTCAAATAAACTTGCTAAAAACTCCAAAAGCTTATTGTTTAATTTATTTAAAGATACACCTTTATCATAAAGTCTTTCAATTCTTCTTAGCTTTTGATTTTTATCAAAATATTTATCAACATTTTTTGCTTTTACTATTTCCTCATTTAAGTCTTTAATTAATGTTTTTGAAAAAAAATTACTTTTTTTAAAATATCCTTTTTCTTGAAATTGAGTTAAATAAATATTTTTATCTTTCATATATGTAATTGAAAGTATTTGAGAATTCTTTTGTAACAGGAATATTTTTTTCAGTAGATTTTTTAATTAATTGAAAACCACAATCAGACATGAGTTTACTAACTCTATTTTTTTGTTCTAAGAAATTATCATTAACTTCTATTAATATACTTTTTATTTTTAAATTCTTTAATGTTTGTTTTCCTCCTTCTAAAATCAAATGCTCTATTCCATCAACATCTATCTTAATATAGTCAGGTACATCCATGATATTTTTTTCTACCATATAATCAATTGAGGTCCCTAGAATTGAATATTCATTTTTTGCAATATATTCATCACCTTCAAAATTAAAATTTTCTCCAAAAGTATTTAACGATACACCCTCTTGAAAATCATTTTCTTTCATTGGAAGGAAAATATTTGGTTTATTAGATAATGGTAATTGATTAATAAAAATATTTTCTTGAAGATTATTAATATAAATATTTCTACTTAATACTCTTAAATTACTTGTTGATGGTTCAAATGCATAAATTTTACTTTTCTTTCCATGAACACAAGAACAATATAATGAATACAATCCAATATTAGCTCCAATATCCCAAAAAATAAAATTATTATCATCTTTTTTATTAAATTTTTCAATCCATTCAATTGTGTCTGGCTCTTTATCAAAAATTGTTCTTACACGCCAAGATATAAGGTTATTAGGTGCATAAAATTTAATATGTTTATTTTTAATTTGTTTTTGGATGTAGCTATCATTTGACAGAAAGTACATTAACCACTCTAAAAAGCTTCTTCTTGTTAAAAAATAAAATATCTGATTAAAGAATTTTAAGATTTTAAAAATTATAAATGAAAATTTTTTTAACATTAAACTTTATCTTTAAGTTTTTGTAAGATAACAATTTCAAAAAAATTACCTATCAAAATAGCAATTTTTTTAATTAAGAATAATATCAATATTATTTTTGTGAAATAAGCTGTGTTATATAAAGTTTCAATAAAAATCACTAAGCAAATTAAATCTAAAGTTCTTGCCCTATCATCTAAAAAACTATTTAAAATAATTTTATACTTATCAATAAATGACTCATTTTTATATTTTCCAATTTTAGTCTCATTTAAACTGTTTTCTTTTAAAACCAATTTTTTATTTAGCATTTCATAAAATAACTGATGATATCCAAAAAGTTTAAAATCAATCAAACTTAAAAGAAATATTATTAATGTAATTTTTAAATAAATTGCTTCTCCTGAGTTATTGTAACTAATATTACCTATTCCAAATATTAAACTATAATAACCTACATGAGAACCCCATGTATCTATAACATGCCCAATACCACTTGTTTTATTTGTTACTCTAGCTAGCAAACCATCTGACCAATCAACCACCCCTTTAAGTACAAAAATAGTTAAGCTAAAATAGATCAAAGTTTTATTATCTGAAGACAGTAAAAAACCTGATGCAAAACCTAATAGCGCATATAGAACAGATACTTGATTGGGAGTAACTTTAGTAAATTGCAGCAAATATACAATTAAAGATGAGACCTCAATATAATATCTCGCTTTTAAGGAAGAGTATGGAGACTTTATCCAGTCGTCTATATTGACAAAAAATTCTTCTTTGTCATCCTTTCTGTGCTTGTAATTTATTGATCTTATTTCACTGAATGACTTCACAAGAAAACTTTATTATTAAACTTTAATATTTCAGAATAACTGATTGGTACAGGATTATTTTCCAATCTATTTAAATTAATCGACTTTTTTTGTATGTCTATATTTATAGATTTTTTTTTGATTGTCATACTAACTTTTGAATATTTAATAATACTTTTAATTTTTTCTAAAATTTTTGAATCAGACTTTACTCCAAAAACTTTTTTCAGTAGGTCAATTCTAAGATCAAATTTTTTTCTTTCTATTTTTTTCAAAATATTTTTATTCTTAAAATTATACTCTAATATTGTAGGCAAGAAAAACATAACAGAAGTTCCATGGTATAAACCAAAATTAGAGGATAAGTAATATGATAACGCATGGGGAGCGCCTGTGGATGTTACCGATATTGCCTTTCCAGAAAAATTTGCTGCGATTTGTATCTTCTTGATAGTTTTATATTCATTTTTTCTTAAGAAATTTTTGTAATTTTTTAAAATCAAAGATATCGAATTCAATGAGTTTTTTTGACTAATCTTATTTGATTTAAGTGATATCAAAGATTCTATTGACTGACACAAGCTATCAAATATTGATGAAGCTTTCAATTCTCTATGCGTGCCTACAATTAATGGTGGATACAAGAGATAGTTATCTGGGATCAAACACTTGTCTTTCAAATTATATTTAATTTTATTTTTATATAATACTGCTCCAGGTGTAACTTCGGCTCCAGAACCTGCGGTAGTTGGAACTGTTAAAAGTTTTGTAAATTTTTTAAATTTTACTTTTTTTTTTAAAATCGAGTCTATTTTTTTTATATGAATAACACCGTTTGCTATTTTTGAGTAATCAATTACACCACCTCCTCCTATAGCAACAATTAAATCTGGCTTATAAGATTTAATTTCATAAACAATTTTAGTTAATTCTTTAATATCTGGTAAAAAATTTTTTTTTACATATATTTTTATGTCTTTATCATCTTTTTTAAAAAATTTATTAATAAATAAAATTGTATTTTTTTTTTTGATTACATTCTGACCAGATAAAATAAATATTTTTTTTGTTTTTTTTAAAACTTTAAATTCTGAATTTATAGACATATTAAATTTTTTTTAATAATTTTTTAATATTTTTATAAGAGGTTTTTCTTATGTCTGTAGAGCTAATATTTAAGGTTCTAGGAAAAATTAAAAGTTTATTTTTTGGGATTTTATTTGAGTTATCACTGCCGTGAACAAGCTTATCTAGTCTATTTTTTTTTAAAAAATTATCTGTAATAAAAAAACCTGATTTTATAACTTTACTTACATACTTTATAGACTCTAAAACTTCTTTTCTTTGTTTGAAATTAAGTTCTGGTGTTATTTTTTTATATTTTATTATGTCTGCATCTGATGTTAGCGCAACAACTACTTTTCCAAATTTGTTTGCTTTTTTTAACAGTCTTACGTGTCCATTATGTATAATGGAACAGGACATATCTACACAAATTCTTTTGATCATTTTATTTTAATATTACTATTAATCGCTGTTAAATTTTTTTCTAAATGGCCAGCTCCTAAATGAAAAATTAATGAGCCATTTGTTTTAATTCTTGGCTCATACAGAATAAGATTCTTTTTTTTATGAACCTTAGTATCTATGTATGTACACATATTTGGTTGGTTTATTTTATCATATATTGTCAAATGTTTATATTTTTTCATAAAATCTTTTTTATTTAGAATTACACTTTTTTTAAATTTTGAATAATTCTTCATAACATAGTCTAGTGATTGAATTGTACTGTTGGGTCCTGTCATTTTTTTATTTATATGACTTTTAATATCCAACATAAATGAACAAACATCGTTTGTGGGCTTCAAGCTATAACCAACGAAACAAGCTCCAGTAAAACCAAATAGAGATTTACATGAACTAAAAGAAACCACATCTGCTAGATCATGATTTTCTTCGATACCAATTGATGCTGTTGCATCAATGAACATTTTTGCTTTAAATTTTTTTGTTTTTTTTGATAGTTTTTTAATATCGATTTTAAATCCTTTACTAGTTTCAGTGTAGCAGGCACAGACCCAATCATATTTTTTTTTTACATTATCTAAATTTTGATAATCTACCTTATCAATTTTTTTAACAAAATTATTTTTTTTTTGAGACATCTTTAAAATTGAATAAAGTCTATCTGAATAAAATCCCGTTGAAATAACCAAAACAGTTCCTTTAACAAAATTGAGTAAACCCATTTCTATCGCTAAACTTGCTGGCCCTTGGGCAGAAATTAAATTTTTTTGACCTGATAATTTCTTAATTAAACTCATGACTCTTTTATATTGACGATTAAAGTCATTATCACCTCTGCTAAAATTTGAACTTAATCCAAGTAAGTTCTCTATTGGAAAACTTGGACTAGGAGTAAAAATTTTTTTATAATTTTTTTTAGAAATAAATTTTTTTAATGTTAAGTTTTTCATAATTTAAATTTTCTATGGTATTGTAAAATTTGATCTTTAGTTAATTGTATAATTAAATTATTTTTTTTACTTTTATAAAACTCTTTATACCATTCAATAGTTAAGTTTGTAGCTTGCTTCACATTTAATCTTGTATTCCAGTTTAATTTTTTTTTAGCTTTTTTTGTATTTAAAACCAACATATCAGTTTCATTCTTAATTATATTCCTAGTTTTTACCCATCTAAAACCAGGCCAAATATCATTGATATACTCTAAAATATCACTTACAGGTACTATTTCACTATTCTTTGGTCCAAAATTAAAAGATTGCCCGTTAATATTTTGATTTGAATACAATTTTTTTGCCAATTTTAAGTATCCATTTAATATTTCAATTACGTGTTGCCAAGGTCTAGTAGCGTTTGCATTTCTTATTTTAACTTTTTTACCCTCAGCTATAGATTTAATGCAATCTGGAATAATTCTATTAGGACTCCAGTCTCCACCTCCAATAACATTTCCAGCTCTAGCTGTTGCTATTCTATGATTCGTATCTTTCATAAAAGATTTAAAATAAGATTTAATAGCTATTTCTGTTGAAGCTTTTGAAGCGCTATATGGGTCTGTACCACCTAAAACATCATCTTCTTTATAACCTGTAATTTTTTCTAAATTTTCATAACATTTATCACTTGTTATCATTACACAGGTACATTTTTTTTTTAATTTTCTAATCGCTTCTAGAATATTTATTGAACCAATTAAATTTGTTTTCCATGTATTTAAAGGATCGTTGTAAGAGTTTTTTATAATTGCCTGAGCTGCAAGATGAAAAATTATATCAGGTTTGAATTGTAGTATTTTTTTTTCAATTTTTTTTTCTTCTAAAATATTGATAAAATTATTATCTATTATATTTTTAAGACCCAAAATCTCAAATAAAGATGGTTTAGTAGACGGTTTTAAAGAAATACCCATTACTTTGGATCCTAATAAATATAGATAAAAACTTAACCAAGCACCTTTAAATCCTGTGTGACCAGTAACTAATACTTTTTTGTCTTTAAAAAAATTATTTTTCATTAAAGCTTTTTAATTTATTTTTCATTTTTTTTAACATCATTTTCTAGCTCTTTTTTTAGGTCTTCATACTCAATCATTTTTCTTTTCATAAAATTTATTGTTAATTTTGTTTTTTCCTTTATTCCTTTTGGAGTAAGGATATAAGCATAGCTTATTTTATCTGGGTTTTTCTTAAAATTATTAATTTTTATATAACCTTTTTCTTTTAATGCTTTCATGCAATAGTTAACTTTTCCTAAACTCAAATTTAAACCTCTAGCTAAGTCTCGCTGTGTGGAATTTGGTTGATTAACAATGTGTCTTAACATCTCTAAGATAACTGAGGTCTCTTTGTTCATATTTTGAACATTCTAATATAATTTTTCATAATTTCAATATTAATAAAATATTTTATGTCTTAATTAGCTCTAATTTTCCGTCTGAAAAATTAAAGATCTTGTCGCAAAATTTTAAAGTTGAGTTTTTATGAGAAATAAAAATTACTATTTTATTCTTAGAATATTTTTTGATATTTTCTAGAATTTCTTTTTCAGTTGTTTCATCTAAAGCATTTGTAGCTTCATCAAAAATATAAATTTCTCTATTATAATATAAGGCTCTTGCTATACCTATTCTTTGTTTCTCACCACCAGAAACTTGCAAGCCTCTTTCACCTAAAATATGATCTTTTGTTCTGGATTGAGCAAATTTACTTAACTTGGATAATCTTATAACTTCATCAATTTTATTTTTATCAATATCTTGTTCATTAACTGCTAGTGCAATATTTCTTTCAAGAGTGTCGTCTATTAAACTTATATTTTGTGGAACATAACTAATATTATTATGCCAATTTTTTGGTAAGTTCGATGACTCTTGACCGTTAATAAAAAACGATCCACTTTCTGGCTTTAATAAACCTGAAATTATATCAACTAATGTGGATTTACCAGCACCTGTCTCACCTTTAATGCCAATAAATTGATTTTTTTCTAATTTTAAATTTATATTTTTTAAAGTTTCCAAGTCTTTATCTTCATATCTAAAGCTTACACCTTTAATGATTAATGAATTTAACTCACCACGTATTAAAGTTTGTTTTGGATTAAAAAAGTGATTTTTTATATCTTCTTTTTTAAATATTTCTGTTAAGTCATCAAGAACCGCTTTACCAAAATTGCCTTTTTGAAAACATCCAGCAATTCTATAGATAGATGGGTAAATTCTGAACAATGAAACAGAAAAAATTGCTAAATTTAAAATTATAATTTCATAGCTAATATTAACTACTGTTAAGAAATAATATAATGAAGATAATAAAATAATTACAATAAATGTTTCAAAAAAAGGTTTTGGTAAACTTAAAAAAAATAAATGTATTTTTTGATATTTATTTAAAAAATAATTTTGACTACTAAATTTTTTATAAAAAAAATTTTCACCTGAATAAATTTTCACATCTTTAATTGATGAAATGCTAGAGTTTAAAATATTTATTCTTTTTTTAGAGCTTTTTTTAACTTCTAATCCCCAAAAGAAATTTTTTCTACCAAAAAGATAAAAGAAACAAACAGATATTGCTGCTAAAATAAGTATAATAAAAATTGTGGATACAGGATTTAAGTATACTAAAAAAATTACAATTATAGATAGCACTATAAATTCTAATAAAAAAATACTTAAATTTAATATAATCTTTCTAAAAATTTCAATTGCTTCTGTGCTATCATAAATGATCTTTGAAGTATTTAGCTTTAGGTAATCTTTATAATCAAGATTCAAATAATAAGCGTAAACATTGTTGGAAATTCTTCTAGCTGTATCACTATGAAACCTATTTAAAAAAAAATTATAAAATGATATAAATAAATTTTTTAAAATAAATACAAGTCCAACAAATAAAAAACTCAATAATACAAAATTTTCTTTTTGACTAAATTCATATAAATAATCAAAGAAAAACATTCCCTCAAAAAGACTCAAATCATTTTTTATTGTAATTGAGATAATTGGTATAATTGAGGTAATACCCATAATTTCAAAAACTGAATTAATAATCATGAGAAAAATTAAAATACAAAAATTAAATTTTTCTTTCTTATTGAGTAGGTGAAATATTTCTTTTATTTGGAGCATTTGGCTAAAAGTATCCTATGTTCAAAATTTGAACAATACATATTATTTTAAAATATCTAAGAATGTTGATCTAAATTGATCATTTTTGATTCAAAACCTGGTTTTGATAAATTTTTTATTGAATATCGTTGGTTTTAATTCAAAGTATATCAAAATCTTTAAACTCATTATTTTTTACTTAAAAAATATTGCCAACTATTTATTGAATTTTCATAACAATTCATGTTTGACAAAAAACTTGAAACTGCATTTGATGTTCTTTTACTCAACCACCATTTATTTACATCGTCCCAAATTTCATTAACATGTTTTATTGCCTCACTTTCAGAATAAAAAATAACTTTATTTTTTTCCAGTTCCTTATAATTTTTTTCGAGAATATCTCTTGGTCTATATTGATTTTTTTTTAGAATTAATATAGTTGGGCCAGTTCTTATTGCTTCAATAAAAGCTGTTTGAGGATTATTACATATTACCAATCTTGCATAATTCAATTCATATCCAAATGAAAAACTTTTTTTAATTTGAGATAAAGGTAGATATTTGTTTATTATTTCTTGAAATTTGGTACAGGAAAAATATTTAGGACAAAGGTAAAATTTTTTTTTAATTTTAACGTCCAATAATGTTTGAAAATTTATTAAAGTTTTATCTAACTCCAAATCATCAAGGCAAACTGCTCTATCCTCCCACTTTGTTGGGTAAGGATTAGTTTCAAGCGGTGTAAATATTAAATTATCTGAACCTTTTCTTTTTTTACTTGTCTCAATAAATTTGCCAGCAGGCAAAGTGTGTTTTGGGCTCTTAACCCAAGATATATTTAAATCGGAAATATTATCCTCATAATTAAATAATCCATGATATTTTGTGTGATCTCCTCCATGACAAGTAATGAAAAAATTTATTTTTTTTTCATTAATATTTTGAGCTAACCAAATTTTAAAAAGCTCATTATAGTGGTGTAATGACCCTGAAATAACTTTATTGCATTTAATCTTATAAGATTTAACTAGATTTAGATTGGATGAAAAATTTTCTAAAAAAATTTTCGGTATATCAAAATAAATATTACTCTCTAGAAATTCTTCAAATTCATCATTAACTTTTCTTTTAATAATATTTTTATTTCTTTTATCATAATTAAAATTTTTTTTATTTATAATATGGCTGTTATCAAAATACTTTGATGTTGGGAATGGTAGTTGCCATCCAGTTAAATTTAATTTAATGTTAATTCTATTACTAAACCCATCCATAATTAAAAAATTTTTTTTATTACTGGAAATTAAATCTAGCAAAGAGATAATCTTATTAAGTATTTTAGTTTTAAAGGAGAAGTTTCTATCCAAATTGATTTTATTATTACTTTCTACTTTTAAATTTGTTTTTTTTTTTTCTAAATGAGGTTTAAATTTTTTTTTTTTTAAAAAATAATTTATGATTTTATAAAATACCAAATTATTAAATATATCTGATGTAGAAATTTTTGAATAATATTCAATACTATTATCTGTTGTTAAAAAAAAGTTCTTAAAATTATAGTTATTGATAATTATTTTTTTGTTATTAGATAGTTGTTGTACAACATTCCACCTGTAATAAAGTGAGCTTAAATAAGTATTAAGCCAAATCCCACAAATAATTTCCCAATATTTTTGATCATGGCTTTCATTATGATATTTATTAAAATACTTACTTAAAATTTTAAGATATTTGCCATATATGTGCTGTAAATACTTGAATGATTTATTTTTTTCTTGTGTCGAAGACCACACACATTTTAAATAATCCTTGTTTTTTTTTAGTTTAATCGAATTTGATGACCAGTATCCTGCATAAATAATATCCTCATTATCTTTAATAAATTTTTCCTCATTTTTTGTAAAAATTAATTTTTTAAAATTTGTCATTAAAATCTTAATATATACCTAAAAATATTAGCTTTTTATATTTTTTGAAAGCATAAATACTTATTATCATATAGAGAGATCCTTAAAAGACAATATGAGTTTTAATTATAGATAGTGTTTTTTTTTAGTATGAAGTCTTAACAGAAATTATTAAAAAGATAGTTTGATTTTTTTATTAAAAGAATTATCAAGAAAATAATCTTAATTTAAATATATGAAAATTACGTATTTAACACATGCTTGTACGATGATTGAGGTTGGAAATACTAAAATTATTACAGATCCATGGCTTGTTGGACCTAGTTGGGGTGGATCTTTATGGCATTATCCAACTCATAAATTTACACCATCTAATCTACCGGTACCTGATATAATTTTTTTTTCTCATGGACACGATGATCATTTTCACGAAGAGACAATAAAAAAATTTCCAAAAGAATGGTTCAATGCAAAAATAATTGCTCCAAAATATAATGTATCCTGGTGGGAAGGTGAATTACAAAAAAAATTTAAAAAAACTTTTTTTTTAAATCATAATGAAAGCATATTTCTTGGTGACGGGATTGAATTACAGACATTTATAAATGATTTAAAAGAGTTTGACTGCTCATTAAAAGTAAAATCAAAAAATAGATGCATATTTCTGCAAACTGACAACTTAATGTCTGAAAAAGAAGCTAAAAGAATTGCAAAAATTGATCCTATTGATGTTGCTTTTGTAATACCATTTTTAACAGGTGTTTTTCCTGGTTTTTACAAGTGGGACAGTGACACTTTAATTGAGCTTGCTAATGAAAAAATTTCACGATCACTAAATTATTGTAGTAAGATTGTAAAATCATTGAATCCAAAATACGTTGTTCCTTATGCTTGTGATGTTGGATATCTTGGTGAAAAATTTCATATCAATCTTATTCATAGACATAATAAAGAAGACTTAATTAAAATGCTTAAAATAAAAAAAATTAAATCTAAACCTTTGATATTGAATCCTGGGGACTCAATTAAACTATTAAAAACAATTAAAATTGATATTAAAAATAAAACTTCACTATCAAGAGATGAATCTTTGATCAAATTTGCAAATGAAAAATTTGAAGAATATCAAAAATATAAATTCAACGAAAATAAACTTACAGAACCTAAAATAGATAAATTATCCAAAATATTCATAGAAAATTTAAGTAGAAATTTAAGGAAAGTTAAAAAATTTTCATTCAAAACATTAATTAATATAAAAGAGAAAGATATTAACAAATATATTTTATTAAATTTTAAAAATCGAACAGTCAAAGAAGTCAAGTTAGCTTCAAAGGATGAAGATTTAAAAATAGAAATTGAAAGTACCAAAATCAGAAATTTATTGTCACAAAATTATCCAATGAATTTTATGACTTTTCACAATGGAGGATACACTTGTGAAAGAAAAGTTATGAATTTAAGTGTAAATGAAAAAAAATATTGGTCTTGGATTAATAATTTAGACTTTTTTATTTAACTTTTATTAATTTTATAAAGAATATTTTCAGCTTTACCACTTTGAATAATGTTCGTAATAAAATCAAACATCTGTTTACAGTCAATTACTCTTAATCCCGTATTCAAAAAGGGTCTACTACCAACGTATAATCCCTCTTTCCATAACAATTCTCCAGCTGGATTTACGAATGTAATGACATTCTTTTTTATCTTTCTAACAAATATTGCATATTCTTTATTTTCTACTTTATTTTTTTTATTTATATATGTGCCTTTAAATTTTTTAAAATATCTCCAATCAACATTATTTAACTCTTCTATATGATGATAAAATGTCATTGAGCTTTGATCGTCAAGGTCTAAAATAGCAATTTTACCATTAATATTTTTTAAGATACCAAATGGAGAATCCTCTGAATAAGCACTAAAATTATCAACGTTTTCAAATAAATTTTTTTTTTTTCCCAATACACCAAAAGAATAAACAGGATGTCCAGTTCTTAGAACGGAAAAATTCTTTCTAAAATATTCTGATAAAGCTCCCATTCTAGAAGGAGATGTATTTATACAAAAGGAATTTTTGTTAACAAAATCAAAATTAAAAAATGGAAATATAATAGTTCCTTCATCACCTATAACATTTAAAAAACTTTTTATTATTAAATTAAGATCAATTTTAAGATTTTTTTTTTTAAACTCCAACAATAATCTTTTCATATTACTGTGTAAAAGAAATGTATCCCCCTTTTTTAAGCCAGATTTCTCCCATCTTTCAGTTAGATGATTAAGAATATCAATAGAGTTCATTTATTAATTATATTTTAAAGTTAGCTATTAGCTTAAACGATTTATAATATTTTTTTTAGATTTTTTGTTGTTTTCAAAATTATAAATTTTAAGTTTCATGTTACCTTTAATTTTTTTGTTTAATTTATCTAAATTGCAATTAATATCAATTTGTCTATTTTTTTCGACTAACATCCTAACTGATATTCTTCCAATATCTTTTTTATGTGGTTGTGTTCCATGCAGTATAAACGGATGCCAATAATGAAGAGTACCCTGTTTACCTGTTAATACTTTGAAAGTATATTTCTTTTTTTTTAAATTATTGGAGACATATGTTATTCTTTTATCATTTAATCTGGTAATCTTATGTGGGTATTTAGTTGCACCAGGTATGTGTGTGTCTGGGATTACATATAGTGGAGCTGAATTTTTATCCACATTCTCTAAATATAAATAGGCTGTAATAAAATCAGGTCCTCTTGTTGGAAAATCAATAATATCTTGATGAAAATCTATACCTCTAAAATAAGTTATATCCCTATATTTGGGTTTTATAAATTCACCAAGATTAACTGTATGACTATCTTTTTTCATATCTAAAATCCATTTAGGAATTAGATATTTTGGGACTCCCATTACTAATTTTGAATCAAGTATTCTATAATTTTTCCCAACAACTTTTCTCATCAAGTTAATAAATTTATTGTTATCAAAAATAAATTGTGTATCTAACTTGTTTAATAAGTTTCGACCAGGACCAGGATTATTTTTTATATGCTTATACTTTCCAAATTTCCAATCTGAATGACTAATAAACAATTTCTTAAAATTTCTATCTTTTTTTATCTTATTTAAAAGATTTTTACATTTTCTTTCATCAAAAATTAATCTTGCCTTCTCAACACCATTAATTAAAAAATTCATCATTTTTTTATTAAATTAATTCTTTATGAAACATACATCTGAAATATTTTGCTTATATTTTATCCATTTACCTTGATATTCATATATTTTATTTATTTTTGTAATCAAGTAATTTTGATCTTTTTTATCAAGTATTTTACTAATAAATTTTTTTTTATTATTTAAATTTTTTATAACATTAAAAATTGATGGTTCTGTTTTTGAGTCATTAAGATAGTTAAATTTTAATCCATAATCTTCAATTACGTAAAAAGAGTCTTTATTCTTTAGGCAATTAAAAAAATATTTTAAATTATTTAAAATATGAGTTTTATAATGACCACCATCATCAATAATAATATCAAAAAAATTTTTATAGATTCTACAAAACCTTTTTACGTTTTTTGAATTCATATAGTCTAATTTAAATAATTTAATCCTATTTGATTTAAACATAAAATTTTTATGATCTACATCAACACAATATAAGTTTGAATTTTTAAAATAATGCATAAACGCTGCAGCAGATGAACCTTTAAAACTTCCAATTTCAAGTATGTTTAATTTTTTATGCTTCATTTTTTTAAATTGAGCATCATAAAACGGTCCATAATTGTGTGTTTTATAATTATGATTTAATCTTTTTTGATATTTTGCTTTATCAGAATTATAAAATTCAAACAATTTAGACAAATTAAAGTTATCATTTCTTTTTGTATCTAAATTAATTTTTTTAATATTTTTCTTATAATTAAAAAAAATTTTTTTGTATTTGATATTTAAATTCAATTCTTTGTATAACTTTTTATCAGTAATAATGATCAAATCATCTTTATTAAACATTGCTTTTTTTAAGGGAATACAAATTTTACTTTTGTTATAATTGTCAATTACAGAATGATTTTTTTTATCAAGCTGATCAGATAAAAACTTTGACGTAGCATTAAATGGAAATAAATATAATTTGTTATATTTAATTTTTTTTACTTTTGAGATTAAACGTTTTAAATCTTGTATTTGCTTCAAATTTATATCTTCTAACTTTTTATGCATGTGCAATTTTTTAAATTTTTTGAATATTTAAATTTCTTTTCTTATTTAACTGATAACATGAAATTGATTTAATTTTGGATTTAAAAAATTTTTTTGTAAATTTAAAAATTTTAATTTTAGTTGTTGGAAAAACTTTATTATTTTTTTTTTTATCATTATCAAAAATAAAATTTATTTTATTTGTAATTTTATTTACTGAACTTAGTGCCAGCACCATACTTCCTCCTGATCCATAAACATCATATTTTTCTTTATTTAGATGTTGTAAAATTTTTTTTTGCATGTCTTTGTAATTTTTATCTAATTTTCCTAGCAAAAAAATATTGTTAATTTTGTTTATTTTTTTTTTCTTTTTAAAATTTTTTTTAACTGAACAAAAAATTATATTTGTTTTACTTATAACTTTCTCAATATACAAATCATTAATATGTAGTAAATTTGAAAGGTGCTTTAATGTAAACATACTTAAATGTTGATGAAATATTGAATAATATGTGTTCTTTTTCGTATAATAATCAAAATTTGGCACTTCTATAAATATTCTTCCATCATCTTTTAAAGATCTTTTAATATTTGAAATTGCTAATTTTGGATTCTTAAAATGTTCAAGTGTGTGAATAAGAAATATTATATCAAATTTATGGTTAATTTTTTCTTTCTCTATATCTAATTCATACCAATGTTCTTTGTAAAAACGCTTCACGTCTTGTTGTACTTTAAAATCAGCAATAAATAATTTTTTATCTTTTATAATAGGATTTACTCCACCACCTACATCAAGCATTTCTTTTTTTAAGAAAAAATTTTTTCCAAAATTAGATTTAATATCTAATAATCTTTTATTATGTGTTTTTGTCTTATCAAGATTTAATTGATCAGTACCATAAAAACTTAAAATCTTCTTTTTAGAAAAATTTTGTAATTGTAAATGATGGCATTTTACACAAGAATAAACTCTACATTTTGATAGAGTATAATTTCCAGATGATGATGCCCATATACATTCGGGAAGTAATGGAGTTGAATGTATTTTTATTGTTTTATAGCCACAAGACCTACAGATCATTTTTTTAAAATAATATTTAAACTTCTAAAATTTTTTTATTTTTTAAAATCAAAAATATCTTTTTTACTCCATTCATACTTATATTTAATCTTTTTGAAATATCTTCCAGATCATTTTTACCATCAGAATATTGAAGAAAATCCATTAAACTTTTAACATTATAATGAATTTTATTAGTGCTAGATGATTTAGAAATCAATGGGTAAAGTCCTCTTTTACCCATGTTAGGTTCACATTTAAATCTTGAAAATGGAATTATCTTTTTTTGAAAAATTTCAATTGTTTTTGAAATTAATTTAAATGAACTTTCTATATTTCTATTTGTCACAATATCAAAATTATCAAGAGATGTGTGATATTGTCTATAGTTACCAAATTTGGATTTAAAAACTGTGGCAATTGGTAAATCTACAAAGGGAGAATTAAATTGTCTTTCATCGGATCCTCTTTTTAAAAAGCTAAATTTTTTATATTTAATTTTTAAAATTTTATAAGCTTGAACTAAATATTTATCACACAAATTATTTTCATATTTAGAAAAGATACATCCAAAATCTTTTTGATTATATCCAAGGCATGTCAAATTATATCCTCCAATACAATTTTTTTTAAGATTTTTAAAATTTTTATTTATATATGCAATTGAGCCAATTGTTTCTGGAATAAAAATAAACCTCATTGAATAATTTAGTTTTTTTTTCATAAAATAGTTTAGCAATGACATACTTACTATTGGGCCAGATAACTCATTATTTGCCATTGAAGGATGGCAAATATATGTAGATATTATAATTTCTTTTTTAGATTTTCCCTTTAAGAGACACTCACCATATTGCATTAGACCATTCTTTTTAAATTTAGAATTTATAAAAACATTAAAAATTTCATTCTTTGAATATTTTTTTTTAAGTTTTTTTAATAATAAATACTTAATGCAAAATCCCCAGTATCTTTTATAATAAGATGTGACATATGGGATTGCATTTTGCTGCTTCTTATTTGTATGTAAATGGTTTGTTAATAGTGATCCAAAAGTAATTTTTTTTTTAACTTTTGTAGAATATCCAACTAGATGTAAATTATTTTCCTTAAAATCTATTATTCTTTTGCCATCTTTATCTTTTATATATGCTTCTGACACATTCCATTCATGGGGTATTTTCCAATCATAAACTTTAGCACCTGAGTTGAAGGTTTTAATTTTAAAATTTTGAAAATGTTTTTTTATGTACTGAAGGGTTATTCTGTTACCTGAGCCAGTTATGCTTCTATTAATCTTAAAAAGTATATTCTTAGCTAATAAATAAAATTTTCTTGTTTTCATAAATATATTTTTTAAACTAAGATCTTTATATCTTAAATAGAATTTTTTTTAATTTTATAGCTTTTAAATTTAGTTAATAATAATATTAAGCTTGTTTATAAAGTATTATATAAAAAAATCAAAAAATGTTTTAATTTTAAAATAATTTAATATAGATCAAAATTTATATGGTCCTATAAATGAAAAAATACACAGATTGTATGCACTCGATAAATAATTTATAGTTTTATTTTTAATATGAAGAATTTTAAATTTTCAAAAATAAAGAGTCCAATATTAATTGCAGAAATTTCAGCAAATCACAATGGTTCTTTGGCTCATGCAAAAAAACTAATTAAAACAGCAAAATTAAATAAAGCAGATTTTGTAAAGCTTCAAACTTATGAAGCTAGAAATATGACAATAGAATCAAATAGAAACGAGTTTATAATTAAGAAAGGTCTTTGGAAAAATTACACACTTTGGGACTTATATTCAAAGGCATGCACACCTTTAAATTGGCAGAAAGAACTTTTTTCCTACTCAAGGAAAATAGGTATTAATTGTTTAAGTTCTCCTTTTGATGATGAATGTGTAGATTTATTGGAAAAAATTAATTGTCCAATTTATAAATTAGCATCCTTTGAGATGACAGATATTCCATTAGTAAAAAAAATTGCTCAAACTAAAAAACCCATAATAATTTCAACAGGACTTTCTAGTATTGGTGAAATAGAAAAAACAGTAAATATTGCAAGAACTAATGGTGCAAAAGAAATAGCTTTGCTTTATTGTGTGAGCAGTTATCCAGCCAAAATGTCAGATTTTAATTTAAATAATATTACCATTTTGAAAAATAAATTTAAAAACTGTACAATAGGTTTATCTGATCATTCTCTAAATGATGATGTTGCAAAAATTGCAATATCACTTGGTGCAAAAATCATCGAAAAACATATAGCTTTAGATGATCAAAAAAAAGGGTTAGATATTGAATTTTCTATTAAAGGAAAAGAAATTTTGCTTTTCAAGAAGATGATTGAAAATACTTATAAAACTTTAGGAAAAAATTATTTTTATAGAAATAAAAATGAGAAAAAAAATATTATTTATAGACGTTCTATTTATTCAATTAAAAATATTTCACAGAATGAAATATTTACACATGATAATATTAAGAGAATACGACCATATAATGGATTATCACCAGAAAAGTATGATTTTATAATAGGAAAGAAGGCGAAAAATAAAATATTATCTGGGTGCCCCATAAAAATTTCCCATATAAAAAATAAGTAATATTAATAATATTATTATAAAGTTAAGATTTTCTAATTTATTATATTTCTGGTATACCTTTTATAAATAAAAATTATTGTCTGGCTAATAAAATTGAAAAAAAACTATTTTAACTTTTCAAACGTAAATGCTCTTGTAACAGGTTCTAGTGGAAATCTAGGTTCAGAGATTAGCATGTGTTTAGCAGAGCATGGGGCCAATGTGTTTCTTAATGGAAGGAATAAAAAAAAAATCTCAGAACTGAATCAAGCAATTACAGAAAGAGGTTATAAATCTCAACCAGCAATTTTTGATGTAACTAACCAAACTCAAGTTAAAAAATTTTTTTTTAAAAATAGATCAATAGGAATTATTATTAACAATGCCTACGAAGGAAAAACTGGAAATTTTAATACATTCTCATCTTTAAATTATAAAAAAGCATTTCAAAGTAATATTTTGTCAACAGCAAATATAATTAATGAGTCAAAAAAATCATTGATAAACTCTTTAAAGAAAAATGGTTTTGCTTCAATAATAAATGTGTCATCAATTTATGGAAGCTTGTCCCCTGATCCAAATATTTATGAAGATACTAAACTTGACAATCCACCACATTATGGTGTTGTAAAAGCAGGCTTGCAACAATTGACAAGATATGCTGCAGTCAATTTAGCTAAAAATCACATTAGAGTAAATTCTATAAGTCCAGGTCCATTTCCAAATAATAAAATTAAAAAAAAATATCCTAAATTTATTTCAAAATTAAAAAAAAAAGTTCCTCTTAATAGAATTGGAAATCCAGAGGAAATTAATACTGCAATATTATTTCTATCTTCAAAATACACATCATTTGTTACAGGAATCAATATACCAATAGATGGTGGTTGGTCTGCATGGTAAGCTGTGAAGGGAAAATGAATTCTAACAAAATTTTTATTTTGATAATTTTTTAGACAATAAGCCTATCTTATTATCATGTTTATATATATTCGACATTATTTTAGCAGCTTCTTTTGGAGAGTATTTAAATGCAATTCTTAATAAATCCATCCAATTTGAATTGTTATTTTTTCTAATCTTTTCAATTTTTTTTATTATTGACAAATAATCAGTTTTATTTTCAGATAATTTTTTTTTCATAATTATGAACTCTCCAGATAATTTATATTTATTATAATCAAGAGAACGAAACAAGGAAATTGATTTAACATTTTTATTGTTTACCAGTGCAATAAAAGTATTTTTATTAATAAGATTTTCAGCATAACTTAAGATTACTTTGGAATATCCTCTATTTCTAAAATTCTTAGAAAGTGCAATTGAGACATATGCAGAAGATCTGACAATTTCAAATCTTACATACCCTATCCTAATATTACTTTTTGTTAAGAAAATATAAATTAAAGTTTTCTTTGAATTAATAGTTTTTTTAAACCATTTTTTGTGATCTTTATATTCTATGACTTTATTGTTTATTGAAAAATTTCTTACGTCTTTATCATTTCTTAAATTAAATAAATATTTAATGTGTTTATTTGATAATTTTTCTATCTTAAAAACCATTTTGTTATATATCTATAAATAATTAGTGAATTTCAAACTAATAATGGATTAATTTGTTACACTAATTATTTTTTTTAAAAGGAAAACTTTTATATACACATAATTAATGATAATAATTTTATTTTTAAAAATAAAAATATAAGTCAACGTTATTTCAATAAAAATTATAATAAAATGCTAAATAATAAAACAATCTTAATTACAGGTGCAACTGGAAGTTTTGGACAAAAATTTGTTAGTAAAATTCTCAATAAATATAAATCAATTAAAAAAGTAATAGTTTTTAGTAGAGATGAGTACAAACAATTGTTAATGCAAGAAAAATTTGAAAAGAATAATTATAAAAAATTAAGATTTTTTTTAGGTGATATAAGAGATGTAAATAGACTAAAGCAAGCATTTGAGGGAGTTGATATTATTGTACATGCGGCAGCTTTAAAACAGGTTCCTGCTGCCGAATATAATCCAATTGAATTTATTAAAACAAATATAATAGGCGCTCAAAATATAATTGAGGCAGCTATAGAAAAAAATGTATCAAAAGTTTTAAGCCTTTCGACTGATAAAGCTGTTGCGCCAATCAATTTATATGGAGCTACGAAGCTTTGTGCGGATAAACTTTTTCTAGCTGCCAATAACATTAAAGGAGGTAAAAAAATAACTTTTAGTATTTTAAGATATGGAAATGTTATGATGTCAAGAGGATCTGTTATTCCTATTTTTTTAAAAATAAAGAATAATATATTTCCAGTTACAGATAAAAAGATGACACGTTTTAGTATAACTTTAGATCAAAGTGTGGAAATGGCTATTAAAGCTCTAGAATATTCAATAGGTGGAGAAATTTTTATACCTAAATTAAAAAGCTATAAAATTGTTGACTTAGTTAAAGCTATTTCAGAAAGTGGAAAAATAAAGAACATAGGTATTAGACAAGGTGAAAAAATACATGAAGAATTAATCTCCAAAGGTGAAACTGCAGATATTTTTTCTTATAAAGATTTTTACATTATTTCATCTCAAGCAAAAAAAAACCTTAAAGGTGATTATAAAATGATAGAAAAAAATTTTAGTTATAACAGTAATAATTCGGGTTTTTATAATATTAACGAGCTTAAAAAAATAATTAGTGGTGAATTAAAAATAATTTAAGATGACCCCGTACGCAAGACCAAAAATTTTTAAGCAAGACATAATTAATGTTAATAAAGTTCTTAAGTCTCAATATTTAACTACTGGCCCTGAAATTTTAAAATTTGAAAAAAAATTATCTTCATTGTGTAAATCAAGATATGCTCTCACATCAAATAGTGCAACTTCAGCTCTTCATTTATCCTGTCTAGCGTTGGGATTGACAAAGAATGATTATGTTTGGACATCAAGTATTACTTTTGTTGCAAGTGCAAATTGTGCTCTTTATTGTGGTGCTAAAATTGAGTTAGTTGATATTGATCCAGATTCATTAAATATTTCAATTGAGAAGCTAGAAAAAAAACTAATTAAAGCTAGAGATAACAATAAATTACCAAAGATAATTATACCTGTGCATTTGGGAGGTAACCCCTGTGAAATGAAAAACCTAAAAAAATTATCAAAAAAATATAAATTTAAAATAATTGAAGATGCCTCTCATGCAATTGGAGCATCTTATGATGGTTCACTAATTGGATCATGTAGTTATTCAGATGCCTGCGTATTTAGTTTTCACCCTGTTAAAATTATTACCACTGGTGAAGGAGGAGCAATGCTTACTAATAATAAAGATATAGCTTTAAAATTCAGTATGTTAAGAAGCCATGGAATTGTAAGAGATAAATTATTAAAAAAATCACATTATGCCTGGTATTATGAACAAAGAAGCTTAGGTTACAATTATCGTATGAATGAAATGGAGGCGTCACTTGGATCCTCCCAATTAAATAAACTAAAAAAATTTATAAAGGAAAGAAACGAAATAGCTAATTATTATAAAAAAAATTTGAATTCAAAAATTGTTAAATTTCAGAAAGTAGATAAATTCACAAGATCTTCATATCACTTGTTTATTATAAGAACTAATAAAATATTAAGAAAAAAAATTTATGATAAGCTCAAAGAAAGTGGAATAACAACTAGTTTTCATTATATACCTGTCTATAGACACCCATATTATGAAAAGTTTAAATTTTCTAAAAAAAATTTTTTAGTTTCAGAAGAATATTACAATGATGGCTTATCAATACCATTATATTGTGGTTTTAATAAAAAAACTCAAGACAAGGTTATTAAAATTATAAATAATATTACTAAAGATTAATACCATTAATTGGACTTAAATAAATTTAATTAGAAATTAAATGAAGATACTTGCAATCATACAGTCTAGATTAGACTCAAAAAGATTACCAAATAAGGGTTTGCTACCAATTAAAAATATTCCATTAACAGTTTTGGTTGCAAAAAGAATTTTTTCAAAAAAATATAAAACATTAGTAGCAACTACAACCAAAAAATCTGATGATGATTTATGCAAGGTATTAAAAAAAAATAAAATTGATTATTTTAGAGGCTCAAATAATAATGTAAGAAAAAGATTTATAGATTATTGCAAAAGTTATAACGATGAAGATATAATAGTTAGATTAACAGCAGACAATTGTTTTCCTGATAAAAATTTAGTTGAAAAATTATTAAAAAAAATAAAAAAAGATATTAGCTACATTTATATAAATAATATTTTTTCCAAAGTTCCATATGGACTATCAGTAGAAGCTTTCAAATTAGGATATTTAAGAAGAAAGAAAATTAAAAGTAAAAAAGAATTAGAGCATATAACTTTAAATTTTGATAAAAAAAATAAGTTTAACTATAAATCTAAAGTAAACATGCAAAATCTTAGATGTACTATAGATACGATAGATGACTATGTAAGAATTGCTCAAATTTTTAAAAGTATTAAAAATCCAATCTCAATCAGTTGGAAAAAACTATGTAACAGATTGTATAAAAATAATAATAAAGATTTAAAGATTAATCAAAAAAAAAACAATTCTATTTCGAAATTAGTTTTGGGGTGTGCTCAGATGGGTTATAAATATGGTTACACAAATAAAGAAAAAATTATAACTTCAGAAACTGAAAAAATTTTTAAATTTTGTGAAAAAGTTGGTATAAGTCAATTTGATACTGCAGAGTCTTATGGTGTTTCTGAAAAGATAATTGGAAAAAATTTAAGAAATAATCCTAGAAGTGCAATTGATACAAAAATTTACTTTGACTATGAACAATTAGATAATAAAAATTTTAGAAAATATTTTTATAGAAAAATAATTAAGTCAAACAAGAAAATAAAAAAAAAGATAAATACTTTATACCTACATAATCCATCTATAGATAATAAGATAAACAACAGGATTCTTGGGGAATTTAATTACTATAAAAAAAGTTTTTTTTTAAATAGGGGTATTTCTTTTGATAATTATTCTGATTTTAGAAATTTTTCTAAAAATTACCCAAAAAATATGGATGTTGTACAAATACCACATAATATTCTGGATCACAGATGGAGAGACAAAGATTTTGTCAAATTAAAAAAAGATAAAATAAAAATTGCTATAAGAAGTATTTTTTTGCAAGGTCTTCTAACATCTGACGATGTAATTTGGCCAAAAAATTTAAGTTCTTTTAGTAATCAATTAAAAAAAAAAATTAATTTTTTGGTTAAGAAATTCAATAGGCTTAATTTTATGGACTTATGTATTTCTTATATAAACTCAATAAACCATACAGATAAAATAATTATCGGAGTGAATTCATTACAACAGCTAACTAAAGTATATTATTTGATGAATTTAAGACCTTTAAATAATAAACAAAAACTAATTGTGCAAAAAACCTTTTCAAATCTACCCATACAAATTATACAGCCATCCAAATGGAAAATTTGATAAAGTCTAATAATTTTTGATTTTCTTTTGATAAATAATTAATATACCTGTTAATTTAACTAATATTAAAAATATAATTAAAAAGAAAAATAGTATAAATAAATTTTAATGAAAAATATAAAAATTTTAGATTGTACCTTGCGTGATGGTGGATATTATAACAATTGGGATTTTTCTATCGACTTAATAAATGATTATTTAAAAGCAATGCCGATAGCAGGGGTAGATTATGTTGAGATTGGATTTCGGTCCCTTTATAAGTCAACATTTAAAGGTGCCTGTGCTTACACAAAAGATGAGTTTTTAGAAAGTTTAAAGATACCAAAAAAATTAAAAGTTGCAGTCATGGTCAATGCCTCAGACCTTATAAACCATGGGACAAAAGATCCTATAAAAAATACAAAGCTTCTATTCTCACACAAAAAAAATTCTAAAGTAGACCTTATAAGAATTGCTGCACACTATCATGAAATAAAAAAAATTTTAAAAGTTGTAAATTTTTTAAAAAAATATGGTTACGAAGTTGCTCTAAATATCATGCAAATAGCTGATAGATCTGATCAGGAAATTAAATCTATAAGTAAAGATATTTCAAAAACATCATTAGATATTCTTTACTTTGCCGATAGCATGGGAAGTTTGGATATAAAAAAACTTTTAAGCATAATCTCAAACATCAAAATACATTGGGGGAAAAAATTGGGTATTCACACCCATGATAATATGAGTAGAGCAGCTATAAACACAAACGTTGCTATTAATCATGGAGTTAACTGGATAGATGGAACTATTACTGGCATGGGCAGAGGTCCTGGAAATTCTAAAACAGAATATTTAGTGATTGAATATGAAAATATGTTGTCAAAAAAAGTTAATATAATCCCTTTGTTAGAATTAATTGATAATCACTTTAAACCCTTAATGGATAAATATAAATGGGGAACTAATCCTTTTTATTTCTTAGCAGGAATGCATGGTATCCATCCTACTTTTGTTCAAACCATGCTTGGGAATAATAGATTTTCAAATAAAGATATTTTGTCATCTATAAATCATTTAAAAAAATCAGGTGGTAAAAAATTCAATAAAGATTTGCTTAATCCAAATAATAAAATTTATGTTGGGAAATGTCCTGGAAAATGGTCTCCAAAAAGAGATATTTTTAAAAAAGATGTACTTATAATTGGAAGTGGGCCTAAAATAAATGAATATAAGAATATAATTGAAAATTATATAATAAAAAATAAACCTTACGTTATTGCTCTTAATACTCAAAAAAGTATTAATGAAAAATTAATTAATGTACGGGCAATCTGTAATGCTTTAAGTCTTATATCGGATAGAAATAATTATAAAAAAATAAAACAAACATTAGTTTTGCCAATAAGTAGGATGTCCGAAGAGATTAAAAAATTTTTAAAATCTAATAAAGTTTTAGACTTTGGTTTAGAAGTAAAACAAAAAAAATTCGAGTTTAAAGAAAATTATGCTATTTTACCAAATTCTTTAGTTGCATCATATGCATTGGGAATAGCAACTAGTGGGAAGGCGAAAAGAATTTTGCTAGCTGGCTTTGATGGCTACCCAAGTGACGACCCAAGAAGAGTTGAAATGGATGAAGTTTTATCGCTTTATAAAAAATTTTCAAATAAGACCAGAATTTTAAGCATTACTCCGACAAGATTTAAAGTAGAGTCTGTTTCTATTTATGCTTTATAGGGTATTTTTTTTTCTGTAAAACCATTTGCTTTTAACCATCCTTCTGCAATTGGAATTTCATACTCATAATCTATATCTAATCCACCCTGCTGAATTAGTGGATATATTTTATGGCCCATCCATTTTTGTGGCAAAAGACCTTCTTTGTAATTTTCAATACATTCTGGCCTAACAACAGACACACCGCAGTCGTGGAAATATACCATGTCAGCTTTTTGTCTATTAGAGTCAATTTTAAAATTAAATTTATCCAAAGGAATAAATGGTTCTAAAAGACCATCTTTGACTCTTCTGGCTCTAATAGGCGTAAACATGTTGTATTCAGAAACTGTTACAGCTGAATCAATATTTTTTTTTGTTCTTAAAATATTTATTCCTTCATCTATAGTGCTTGGTAGGATCATGGGTGCATTACACATAAGTATTACAACTAATTCTACTTTTTTGTTTAGTTCATTTTTTACGTAATTATATCCATGATTAAAAACTTGCTCTACAAGAGCCTCACTTGTTGCAAGTTCTTTAGGTCTATCAATTATTGTTACATCATACTTACTTGCTTCTTTTTTAATTTTATTACAATCAGTTGAAACAAATACTTCATCTATATATTTAGAATGTAAGGCTGCTGACAATGGGTATGACATTAGAGGCCTACCTAAAATGGGAAAAACATTTTTATTAGGAAAACCTACACTTCCACCTCTACCAATTAATAATGCCATAATCATATATTAACCTTTGTATTTAGCTTCTTGTCTTTTTGGAAAAAAAGCGTCAAAACCTATTGCACCTTCGGAGACACCTCCATGGACATGATGTGGCCCTATATCAATACCACCATTTTCTGGAGTCAATGTTTTACTTATACCATTTGAGTAAAAATTCATTTTACCATCAATCAACCAAGTTATCTGTTCATTTGCATGCCCCTTATCTTCGAATTCAAATCCTTTTTTTAAATCAAATAACACAATAGTTAACCCTCTACTTTCATAAAGTCTCGATATACATTGTCCTCCCCACAAATCCTTTTTTTCTAAGTCTTTTTTAAAGTTGAAATAAGCATTTGTTCCTGTTTGGCTATCTAAATTTTTAGCACTAATAATAAAAAAAATAGAATTTTCTTTTGCTGAAATTTCAAATTTTTCATTATTTGTAGCTAAATCGAAAGCATCATACTCTGCTAATACATTTTTTTTATTATCGATTTTTAATTCTAAAACACCTTTTGTTACTATAAAAATTTTTTGTTTGTCTTTTAAGTCAGGGTAGGTTGAGTCAATTATTCTATCATCAAGCATCTTATTTTTAGTAATTTCAAATTTAGCAATTATTAAACTATTCCAACCTAAATAATGACTTGTTTTGATTTCGTTAGTCAAAATTTTTTTTTCAAAATTAAAAAAATTAGACTCTATTTTATTAGTATTAGACATTTCATGCATATTAAATTATATATTTTTTTATAATAGAAGACAAGTCTATTGAGCTTTTCATCAAGAAGTATGAATAATTTATCATTGATAAATTTTTTTAAAATTTGAAAATGCAAAATTGATCTAAAAGAATATTATTTTAATGTTGCTGAAAAATTTAATTTTAGCTATATTTTTACTTCTTAATTGCTTCTTTAATTATTTATTTTGTTATTACCGACCTTTAAATTTTAATTAAAAACAAGTTATTTCCATTAATTATCATTAAAATTTTAACAATAATTTATTAAATAAGATTATAATTTTAAATTCTATTATTTTATATTAATAATGAAAACTTAAATGATATCAAAAAAAATTTATCACCTTACAAGAATATTTTTTTTAGCAAGATGGAGTATATTGCCACCAAAAAAAGTAGACATTGTATTATTCGATGAAATTAATAATCCTTTTTTAAATTTTTTAAACAAAAAAAAATATTCTATTTTTTGCATCAGAAATGAAGAGATAAATCTTTATGTTTTGTTTTTGTGTATTTTAAAACTTAAAATAAATAGAAAGGAATACATAAAAGTTTTTTTTAATTATGCAAATCCAAAAATTATATTAACTGCAATTGATAATTCGCAGACATTTCTTAAATTAAAAGATTATTTAAATAAAGAAATTAAAATTATATCTATTCAAAATGCCTACAGAACATACTGGGGTGATCTTTTAGATTTAGAAAAAAATTTTAATATTAAAAAAAAAAAATTTAAAGTTGATCTAATGTTTGTTTTTAATAAAAAAATTAAAGAGATATATTCAAAATATATTGATGGGGAAAAAATTATAATAGGTGCATATACTAACAATGAACGAAAAAAAAAAATATTAAAGAAAAAGAAAGAAATTTTATTTATTTCTACCCACAAACCTTTTGTTAATTTGAAAAGTTTTGATCATAAAGTATCAAATTATGATTTTTTTAAAAATGATAAAAAAGTTTTAGAACGTGTTTTGGAGCTATGTAAAAAATTTAATTTAAAATTGAATATTTTAGGTAGGATTACGTCAAAAAAAGACGCTATTAAAGAATATGCTTATTTTAAAAATATTTTAGGAAATAATTTCAATTTCATAAAGAATGAACGTGGCCAAAATAATCATTCTATATGTGATAAATATAAATATGTAATTACTATAGATTCAACTTTGGGTGTAGAAAATCTATCAAGAGGTGGGAGAACTATCTTTATATCAAGTAGACCAAAAAAGTATCCAGCAAAAACAAGAGCTTATGGAAATTTAGAGGGTTTGAAATCAAATGGAAATTACTGGTGTTATTTTAATTCAAAGAAAAATTTTGATAAAGTTTTTTATAATCTTATTAAAGAAGATAATAAATTTTGGTCGAAGTGTATTGCCAAAAATAGGAATTTGATCATGAAATATGACCCAGGAAATTTAATTTTTGAAAACGAAATCAATAGTTACCTAAAAAATTAAAATACTTATAAAATTAACTAAAATTATAAAACTTTAGTAATTCATCAAAACTATATTTTGGAAAATGTATTTTTCTATTAAAAAATATCAACAAGTAATTTGGTCAAATAAAAATTTGAATTTTAAGTTTTAAAAAAATTAAAAATTTTTTTCAGTGCATAAATCAAGCCAATTGAGCTATTAGTACTGGTCAGCTACACGCATTACTGCGCTTCCACATCCAGCCTATCAACGTGGTGGTCTACCACGGCTCTATAGGAAGAACTA
>Ga0209223_10001013_pt1 | contig 31544 bp, 27 predicted proteins | sample COG_06_FD_184750 | JGI IMG/M metagenome (GOLD analysis project Ga0209223, IMG submission 184750) | Pelagic Microbial community sample from North Sea - COGITO 998_met_06 (SPAdes) (version 2) | ecosystem: Environmental > Aquatic > Marine > Neritic zone/Coastal water | place: Helgoland, sampling...
TTGAGAAGCCAAATACTCTTCGTGTTTTCTTAAGACAATTATTGGAGTAGCTTTTGGGAACCTACTAGAAAATAAAGTAACCTCTCTTTCAAATTGCCTATCAAATTCTCTAGAAACTAAAATTGTAATACTGTCACAGTTTTTAATTTCATCAAATACTCTATGGTATTTATTGGTAGGAATGTAAGTGATTTTAGAAAGCTTGGGAAACACCCTGTTTTGTAAAAAAGTACTTCCTGTTTTGCTAATTCCAACGTGGAAGTAAATAATTTTCTCGGTGCTTTCCATTTTGTGAACTCCTTTAATTAAAAGAAACTTTAAAAAATGAATATATCAATTAAAAAGCCTTAAGAACTACTTTAAACTTTTTTTAATCAACTTATTTATTGTTTTGGTAATGTTTTCTTGAGAATTATACCAAGACCTTTCCTTAGGATTAAAGCTGATATAACCAACCGGAAAATCCATTAATGTTTTAATTTCTTTTTGGTTTTCTAGGCTCATTAAGAAATCTTCTTCAATAAGCTCTACTACAAGGTTAAAAAATGGAATATTTTTTAAATCATCCGGAACATCAGTATTAAATGCAACTCTTTTAGTGACATGACCCTCGCAGATAAACTCCAGCAAAACATGTTTATTAACCGGAATGTGAATAGAGTGGTTTGCTTTTTCGGCAAAAACAGTGTCTTTGAAGCCGCTTTCATAAATTTCTCTAATTACCAAATTAGTTAGCTCACCAAAGGTGTTGTTTATCTGAAAATGAATATTAAGATGCCTCTCGTTTTCCTTTTGAGAAAACAATGAAAACCACGAAATCAATATAAAACAGAAAAATAAGCCTCTCATTTTTCATCAAAAATATAAATCTTATTTAATTATTGGTTCTTTAAAGCAACTAAAACCCTTACAAGTTAATTTTTATTCTCCAGTTGCACAATTTATATAACCAAATTTTAAACCTGTAAATACTATAATACATAATCGGAACAACGACCAAAGTTAAAAAAGTTGCGAATGTTAGTCCATAAATAATGGCCAAGCTCATGGGTTTGAAAAAAATAACATTATCACCACCAAAAAATATTTGTGGATCCCAATCGCTAACAAGACTAAAGAAATTAATGTTAAGGCCAGACGCAAGCGGGAAAAGACCTAGAATTGTAGTTATGGCTGTCAATAAAACGGGCCTAAGCCTTGTTTTGCCACCTTCAATAACGGATGCTTTGAAATCTTCGTTAGAAATTAAGGTTGTTTCGTCAAGCTCAAGCTCTGCTCTTTTTCTTTTTCTAATTAAGTTGGTGTAATCAACAAGAACAATAGCATTGTTAACAACAATACCAGCAAGAGAAATAATACCAATCATGGTCATAATTATCACAAAATCATTTCTTGAAATAACAATCCCTAAAAACACTCCTGCAAGACTTAAAATAACAGATGACAGAATTATAATTGGAGATGAAAACGCATTGAATTGTGTAACTAGAATAAGCAAAATAAGAAAGACAGCAAAAAGCAAGGCCCCGCTTAAAAAAGCGAGTTCTTTTTCTTGATCTTCCATTTGCCCAGTAAATTTATATTTGTAACCAGCTTTTTTAAACGCACCTCCCTGCTTAGAGTTGTCAAACGCTTTTAAATAGTTTTTTACTTCTGCAATTATCTCATTAGCATTATAACCTTCTTGAACACCGCTAAAAACGGTAACCGTGTTGCTTTGATTTTTCCGAACTACTGCCGCATGCTTATTAATCATTTTAATGTCTTTAACTACAGAGCTAATAGGAATACTTAGTTTAATCCCTCTGTTATTCATAAACATGATTTTTTGTTCTAAAATTGAAGAAACATCTAGTCTGTCATTTTCGCTAAAACGAATATTTATATCGTAATCCTCTTCTTGATAATTATATGTAGAAACATCTTTTCCAAAAAGAGAAGTTCTTATGCTTTGTGCAATTTGACCGGTAGATAGCCCAACTCTTTTTGCATATTCTCTATTAATTACGATTTGAATTTCAGCTTTATTGACCTCAACGTCTAACTTCAACTTTTGTACTCCCTCAATATTTTTATTTATTAAAAATTGCTGTAAGCTTTCCGCTTGTTGAGTGAGCTCCCCATAATTTTCAGAACCAGTAACCTCGATATTTACAGGCGGCTTCTGCGGTGGACCGCTTTGCTCTTTGTCCACAACAATAGTAATATCTGCATGAAAGTTTCCAATTAGAGTCTTTTCAATTAATCTTTTTACCTCACTAGTATTAAGCCCCTTTCTGTGTGAAAACTCACAAAAAGAAATTGTTATCCTTGCCTTGTGTGGCGTTTCCCCAAAAGATGGACCGCTATTAGGATCAGAAGTTCCTTTTCCAACCTGCTCAATTACCGATTCTACAAAAAGAGTCTTTACTTTTTTTCCCTTTACAATTTCCACATCTGACGCCTGAAGGTAGGAAAGACTATCTTTTGAAGAAATTGGTAGACTAAGAGCTTCATTAATTTTTGCTTTTACCGCTAGAGTTGTTTCATTTGTTTTAGCAATATTGGTTCCCACAGGAAGCTCTACAAAAACATTTATATAGTTGGGTTGGTTTTCAGGGAAAAATAAAACTTTAGGAGGGAAAACCCCAGTTAAAATAAAAGACAGAAAAAGTGTTAAAAATGTTCCAACAATTACCCAGATTGGTCGTTTTTTGTGTAAAACCCATTTTAAAAACCTTTGGTAATCAGCTTCAATTTTGGGAAGAAAGTTGGCTTGAAACCAAAGGGTCGCAGGCTTAAGAAAAAACCCGTTAACAAGAATCAAAAAACTCACTATAATCAAAATATTGCCTAATGCACTTTCTGTTAAAAAAGACAATGTAATACCTAAAACAAGAAAACCTATAAATAATTTAATAGTTTTTTTTGAGCTTCCCTTTTCGCTTTCAATTTTCATTAAGACGGCCAGTAAAACAGGGGTTAAAACTAAAGCCACAAACAAAGAAGAACCCAAAACAATCATAAGTGTAATTGGTAAATATTGCATAAACTCTCCTATAATACCAGGCCACAAAGCAAGCGGAACAAAGGCCGCTAATGTAGTTGCTGTAGAGGCAATAATTGGCCAAGCAACTTCACCTACTCCTTTTTTTGTGGCCTCAATTGCGCCCAATCCTTCGTCCATTAACCGGTATACGTTTTCTACAACTACAATACCATTGTCTACCAACATCCCAAGGGCTAAAACCAAAGAAAATAAAACCATAATATTTAAACTAACACCTGCAGAATTCAATATTATAAACGATAAAAACATAGAAAACGGGATTGCAATTCCCACAAAAAGAGCATTTCTTAGACCTAAAAAGAAAAGCAAAACAAACACCACTAGAATCACTCCAAAAACAATAGAATTCTCTAAATTACTTACCTGTGAGCGAATCATTATAGATTGGTCATTGGTGTAGGTTAAATTCATGTCCATTGGAAATTTTCCTTGCAAATCTATTACCTGCACCTTTAGCTTGTCAATAGCATTTATAATATTGGCCCCAGCTCTTTTTTTGACATCTAACATCACCACAGGCTGCCCGTTTTGTCTTGCGTAACTTGTTGTGTCTGAATCAGAAAAAGATACATTTGCTACATCTCTTAAATAAACATTGTCATTGTCTTCGTGTTTAACCACAAAACTGTTTAGCTCGCTTAAAGTCTTAAACTTACCATCAATAATCATGAAATTATCTATCCCGTCAATTTTGAGATTTCCAGCGCCTATAGTGGTATTTTCGCTTTGGATAGCAGATTCAATATCAGAAAAACTTACCATTTTAGATTCTGCATCGTACTTTCTAATTTCTATTTTCAATTTCTTTTGTTGTACTCCTCGGATATCTACTGAATTAATTTCCGAAATTGATTCTAACCGGTCTTTAATTAAATCCGCCTTTTCTTTTAGTATATCAACGGGGTATTCCCCTGATAAATTAATGTTTATAATAGGAAATTCATTGACGTCTATTTCCTGAATAGTTGGCTCTACAGGTAAGTCTTGAGCAAAAGTTTTAGTAGATCTCGCATCGCTCAAGGCTTCTTCAACAGCTCTTTTAGCCTCTTTGGGGGTAATTCCAAAATCAAATTCAATCTTTACTATTCCAAAATCTTGAATAGCAGTAGAGTTAATTTTTTCAATTCCTTTAAGCTTATTAAGCTCCTTTTCGAAAGGTTTTATTATTTTATCAGTGATAATTTCAGGAGAGTTGCCAGGGTAGGGGACATTGACATAAATTTCTGGTACCTGAATTTGAGGAAAACTTTCTCGAGGCATATTATTGTATGCAGATATACCACCTATAAGAAAAAGGGTAATTATAAGATATACCGTTTTTCTATTATTAACAGCTACTGAAGATAGCCCAAACTCTCTCCATTTTTTAATTTGATTTTTCATAAGCTGTTGCCACTAATTATTTCTACTTCTTGCCCTTCAAGAACAGTGCTTTTACCATCATCAACAACAAGAGCCCCAGCCTTTAGCTCACTAATTATTTCAACTATAGTTTTTTCGTTTTTCCCTAGTTTTACAGGATAAATTACCACGCTATTGCTCCCGTCTAAAACTTTAAGAAAAGTATTTCCCTTAGAGTCTTTTAAAACAAGTCTCGACGGCAAGCAAACAGCACTGTCTTTAGAATAGTGATTGATGCTTAGCTCTGCCATAAGGTTGGGAATTAAACTTTTAGATAGCGGTAATTTAGATTCTATTTTCACGGTTCTATTTACATTATTTACCACCCTTCCAATGCGGTCTAGTTTAAGCGCTTTTATTTCAAAATCTAAGGATGGAAAATAAACATCAATTGGGTTTCCTACTGAAATTTCTGAAAGCAAATTTTCTGAGACATCAGCCACAACATAAAGCTCGCTAGTATTTACTAAATGACAGGTCGGGTTCATTGGGCTCACTGACTCTCCAATCTGCACCATAACACTTTCTATATAGCCACTAAAGGGAGCAACTATATTTGACTTTTCAAGCTGTGTTAAGAGTGTGTTTTTAGCTTTTTGAATTCTATTTAGATTGTTTTCAGCTTCTTTAAGTTGAATTTCAGAGCTTACCCCCTCTTCAAAGAGCGTTTTTTGTTTGTCAAAAAGATATTTTGCAAAAGAAAGTTGCGAGTTAAGTTCTGAAACTTGAGAAGTTAGTAAATCTGTTGCAATAGACAAGATGTTTTGGCCTTTTTGAACATAATCTCCTTCTTTAACAAAGAGGGTTTTAATAGTTCCATTTATTTCTGGTCTTAAGTAGGCCATTTCCTTACTTGTTACGCTGCCTTGGGCATTAAAAAAGTGTTTAAAATTCTTTTTTTCTACTTTGTAAACAGTAACTAAAGGCTTCGACACCAACTCTTGTGGGGTTTTTTCGGTAGCCATATCAGCCTCTTCGTCACTCTGACAGGCTGTAAAAAGTAAAAGGGAAAACCAAATTAAGTTTCTCATAATTTTATTGGATTGCTATGTGTTTTTATTTGAACCTCAGCCTTGTAAAGCTCAAATTCATTTTTAATTAACTGTTGTTGGGCATTCAATAGTTGAATTTTTCTTTGTGAAAGAGTAAGTGAATTTGAAGCGCCAAGGCCCAGCTTTTTTTCTTCATTTTGATAAACTTTTTCAACTAGACCAACTTTTATCTTTTGATTTTCATAATTTAAATATGCGTTTTTATAGTTGTTTTGAAGAAGCTGGTAAAGTTGGAAGATTTGATTTTCAATTTCTCGCAATTCATTTTCAGACTTTAGAAGTGCCAATTCCTTTTGTTTTCTTTTTGCTTTTCCTTCTCCGCTATTATAAATAGGCACTGTAACATTAATCCCCCAAAGGGTAGCGGGATACCAATCTTTTGAAGTATCAAAAAAATCAAAATTGTTTCTCATAGCCATATGCTGCTGGTTAAAAAAACCATATAAAGAAGGATAACCTTCACTTTGTGTAGCTTTTAAGTTTAATCGATTAAGAATGACATTTTGCTCTCCTATTTTAACCGCGTTGTTGGTTTTGGGATTCATTGAAAAACTCTTAAGGGTTTCGCTTTCTGAACCTTCAAAGTTTTTAATTAAAGTTATATTACTATCTATTGGTGCACCAATCAGTGACTTTAAAGAAAGTATAGCCAGGACTTCATTTGATTTAATGGCCTCTAATCCACTTTTAATGTCAAGCTCTATCACCAGAACATCATTTATTGAAGATTTTTCAACAAGCCCATTTTCAACTAATCTGTTGGTTTTATTTATTAAGCCTTGTATTTCCTCAAGATTTTTAACCATTAATTTTTGCATTTTTTGGAGAAATATAACCTGTCCAAGAGAAAGTTTAATCTCTTCAAATACCGTTTGGTTTTTTTGAATATTTGCCAATCGAGATAGTTCACTAAAGTTTTCTGCAGCTTTTAGACCATATATATAGTTAAAACTAAAAATTAGCTGACTTACCTTTAGATTGTAGTTTGCGTTGAAAGGGGTTCCAAAGGAAAGACCTATTAATTCATCCTCTGGCGCACCTGGAACAAACGCGCTAGCAGGAACTACTGTGGTGGGAACGTTTATAAAATTTTGAAAACTCAGTTCACCATTTATTTTGGGTAAACCCGATGCTCGAATCTCATTGATCTTTTGCTCAGACATATAAATATCTGATGCAGAGTTTAAAAGTTGAGGGCTGTTTTTTTTCGCATACTCAAAAAGAGAGAGACTATTTAGTTCTTGACCAACTCCAAACAGAGACGTAATTAAAAAACTTAAAAAGATAAATATTCGTTTCATTTAGTAGTTTATTGAAAGTTTAAATAATATTTTCTACCCTCTTCGTTTACAATTCCTAGAACATGATGATTGATAAGCTCTTTATAAACATCAGAAAACGAAACATTTATTGCTTCAATAGCCAAACTGTTAAATATGACGTCAATTTTCTCAGAAAATATTTTAGAAATAATTTCAGGATTAATTTCTTTTCTATAGCAGCCTTCTTTTATTCCTTTCTTTAGGTTTTGTATAGAAACCTTGTAGGTGAGCTGCCTATTTTTTTTATCAAAAATATTCCAAGATTGAGGGTAGTATTTCTTTAAGTCATACTGAAAAGAAGGATGACAAGTTTTTAATTTATTAATGGCAATTACATTTAAACTCAATATTTCTTCAATTGGATGAAGTTTTTCAGCAATAACATTGCTTATATCAAGCTCATGCTTTTTCATGTCGTTAGAAATCACCTTTAGAACAAGGTCTTTTCTGTTTTCAAAAAAAACATATAGAGTTTTCTTGGAGCAACCCAATTTATCGGCTATATCATCCATTGTTAGGCTTTTTATTCCATATTCTTGGAATAAAAGCTGAACTCGGTCACATATTTCTGTTATTTTTGTCAATAGCGTTAAAATAAGTGCGCGAAACTAAAGAAACTATTTTAATATTAAAAGTTTCCAGTGATAATTTTTTTAAAATTTAACCCATGTCAAATAGGATTGTAGATGTAATTAAAATGGAGCCCACCAAAAAGATAGAGGTTAGAGGGTGGATTAAATCTTTCAGAGCCAATAAATTTATTTCCTTAAATGACGGGTCTTGTTTGACCAGCATTCAAATTGTAATAGAGCCCGACAACTTTGACACAAACACAATCAATGGGTTAAACACAGGCGCCTCTATATGGGTCAGCGGGTCTCTCGTTGAGTCTCTTGGAGGCGGGCAAAAAACAGAAATTTCCGCAAATGAAATTAGAATCATTGGAAATTCTAACCCAGAAGAACTACAAAAAACAATTTTACAGCCCAAGAAACATTCTCTAGAAAAACTAAGAGAACAAGGCCACTTAAGGATAAGAACCAATTTATTTGGCGCAGTTTTTAGAATTAGACACCACATGTCTTTTGCAATTCATAAATATTTTAATGACAAGGGGTTTTTCTATATCCACACCCCAATTATCACCGGAACTGACGCGGAGGGAGCAGGAGAAACTTTTAGGGTCACCACATTGCCTTTAGGAGAAAAGGACATTGATGTGAAAAATGATTTTTTTGGCAAACCAACTCACTTAACTGTCTCTGGACAACTCGAAGCAGAGCTCGCAGCTTTAGCCCTTGGAAAAGCCTATACTTTTGGCCCAACTTTTAGAGCTGAAAACTCAAACACAACAAGGCATTTGGCTGAATTTTGGATGGTGGAGCCTGAAATTGCTTTTGCAGACATAAATGACGATATAGATTTAGGAGAAGATTTTTTAAAATACCTAATTAATTATGCTTTGGATAAATGTCAAGAAGATTTAAATTTTTTAAATGAAAGAGCGCTTAAAGAAGAGGAGCAACTTCCAAAAGAAAAAAGAAATGAATTGTCTTTGATAGAAAGGATGGAAATGGTTTCTAATAACGAATTTGAAAGAATCACCTATACAGAGGCAATAAATATCCTAGAAAGATCAAAGCCAAATAAAAAGAAAAAATTTAAATATCCAGTAGAGTGGGGAATTGATCTGCAAAGTGAGCATGAAAAATTTTTAGTAGAAAAACACTTCAAAAAACCTGTAGTAATAGTAGATTATCCAGCTTCTATTAAAGCATTTTACATGCGAGCAAATGACGATGGTAAAACTGTTGCGGCAATGGATATATTATTTCCTGGCATTGGAGAAATTATCGGAGGATCTCAAAGGGAGGAGAGACATGAAGTTTTACAAAAAAAATGTAAAGAGTTTAAAATTCCAGAAGATGCCATATGGTGGTATCTTGAGACTAGAAAGTTTGGAACTGTACCTCACGCTGGTTTTGGCCTTGGATTTGAAAGGCTTATGATGTTCGTCACGGGAATGACCAACATAAGAGATGTTATCCCATTCCCTAGAACGCCAAACAACGCAGAGTTTTAAAACACCCTGAATAATAGCTTTTTGCAATAAGAAATAGCACTTTTAAAATGGCAATTAAACAATCACTTCAACAAAGGCTCTTACAAAAGCTTTCTCCTCAACAGATTCAGTTGATGAAGATGCTGCAATTGCCAACGCTGGAGCTTGAAAAAAGAATAAAAGAAGAATTAGAGTTAAACCCAGCATTAGATGAAGGGGAGGAGCAAAATCAGGAGCTTACAGATGAAAATAATGTAGACACCTCCATTGAAAAAAGAGAGGATTTCAATTACCAAGACTATGTAAACGATGAAACACCCTACTATAAAACACAGTCCAACAATTCCTACAAAGACCAAGATGACAATCAGACACCATTATCTCTAGGAGACTCTTTCACCGAGAAACTAGTTAGTCAAATTAGCCTAAGAATTAAAGATGAAAAACATCTTGTTATTGCCGAGCAAATCATTGGAAATTTAGATGAGTCTGGCTATTTAAGAAGAGAGCTTTTTAATATAGTTGACGACTTGGCCTTTTCTCAAAATATTTTAACAACTGAAAAAGAGCTAGAGCAAGTTTTATTGGAGGTTCAAGAATTGGACCCCCCAGGAGTTGGCGCAAGAGATTTACAAGAATGTCTTTTAATTCAGTTAAGAAAAAAGAAAAAAACAATTTCAACTAAAACTGCTGAAGTTATTTTAGAAAAATGCTTCGAATCTTTCAAAAAAAAACATTATAAAAAGATTGAACAAAAGCTAGACATTGACACAACAGCAATTAAAGAAGCAATGGCAGAAATTGTAAAACTAAATCCCAAGCCAGGAAACTCATTAATAGACACTACAAAATCTATTCAACATATAACACCAGACTTCACAATTACAGAAAACGAAGGAGTCCTAGAAGTAGAATTAAACCAACGAAATGCGCCACAATTAAAGGTTAGTAGAGACTATGTCGAGATGATAAAAGGATATGAAAATGCTCCAAAAAACAAAAGAGATAAAGAAGCAGTTCTATTTATAAAACAAAAAGTAGATGCAGCAAAGTGGTTTATTGAAGCGGTAAAACAAAGACAGAATACGCTATTGGTAACTATAAATGCAATTTTAGAATTTCAAAAAGAATTTTTTCTTTCCGGGGACGAAAAAAACCTAAGACCAATGATTCTTAAGGATATAGCATCGATGGTAGATATGGATATTTCCACAATTTCGCGAGTTGCCAACTCTAAACATGTAGCCACTCCATATGGAACTTTTTTATTGAAATATTTTTTTAGTGAATCCCTTATCACTAAGTCAGGCGAAGAAGTATCTACTAGAGAGGTTAAAACCATTCTAAACGAAGCAATTTCAAAAGAAGACAAAACCAAGCCTTTAACAGATGAAAAACTAGCAGAACTCTTGAAAGAAAACGGCTATTTAATAGCTAGAAGAACAGTTGCTAAATATAGAGAACAACTTAATATTCCAGTGGCAAGACTTAGAAAACAATTGATTTAGCAATGACCATATTCTCAAAATCTATAGCTATAATTTTTCATCCTGTCTTTACAGTTATTTATTCTTACTTAATATATTTTAACATTCAAAATATTTACAACCAAATGCTATTTCTAGCTGCTCCAAAAATTTATTGGGCTCTTTTGTTTTTTTTATTCTTGATGGTTGTTTTTTTTCCTTTGGTTACAATTTATATAATGTATCGAAACAAAACTATAAGCAGCATGTCCATTCCAATCAGAAAAGAACGGCTCCCAGTTCTTATTTTAATTTCAATTTACTATTTAATGACTTATTATATATTTAGATATTGGAACAGTACCCTGTTGAATTTATTTCATCCTTATTTATCTTTTTTATTTGCAGGCCTAGTTTTAATTTTCACTTTAACAGCGATTACTTACTTTTGGAAAATAAGCCTACATAGTTCGTCAATATCTGCATTGTGTGGTGGAATGATGGCAGAAACACTAGTTGCACAGCCCGTGACTAGTCAGGATCAAGTTTTTTATATAAATATGGCTTTATTAGTTTTAGTTGGAATAGTGTGCTTTTCTAGGTTATATTTAAAGGCACACACTCTAAGCCAAACAATAGCTGGAATAGCATTAGGATTTTCTTTGGCTTTTAGTCTTGTTTTTTTTCAGATTTATATTTGAACTTAAGCAGCTTTTTTTCCCAATTCCAAGAATGCTCTAAACAGTCCTCCAATGAAAATTTAGCATCCCAATCCAGTTCATTTTTGATTAACGTATTATCTGAATATATTTTTGGAACATCTCCAGCTCTTCTGGGCCCAAATCCATAGTTCAGTTCTTTTTTGCTAACTTTTTCAAAAGCAGTTATAACATCCAGAACCGAAGCACCTTTTCCTGTTCCAACGTTTAAGGTTTTTATAGAATCTTTTCTTTTTAGTCCTTTTTCAAGAGCCGAAACATGGGCATTTGCTAAATCAACAACATGAATATAGTCTCTTATACAAGTTCCATCTGGAGTGTCATAGTCTTTTCCAAAAACAGTAAGTTTTTTTCTTTTACCTATGGCTGTTTGGGTAATATACGGAACCAAATTACTTGGAATACCTATAGGTAATTCCCCAATTAAACCCGATGGGTGTGCTCCAATAGGATTAAAATATCTTAACAGTGTTAAAGAGGAGCTAGGTAGTGACTTAAAAAAATCATTTAGAATTCTTTCTCCAACTTGCTTTGTGTATCCGTAAGGCGAAAAAGCAGGTTTTATGGGAGCAGTTTCTTTAACAGGTGTTTTATCTGGCACTCCATAAACGGTACAGGAGGAAGAAAAAACAAATGATTCAATCTTTATACTATCAATTACTTCAAGAAAATTAATCAAATTCAACACATTGTTTTGGTAATACTTCATCGGGTTTACAACAGACTCATTTACAGCCTTGTCGGCAGCAAAATGAATTACGCCAATTGGATTTTCTTTTTGAAGAATTTCTTTAACCTCTTTTTTATTGCCAATATTCGAGGCGTAACTAGTAATTTTTTTACCTACAATTTTCTCTATATTCTCAATCACAAAGGATTCCGAGTTTCTAAAGTCATCTACAATGATTGGTTCAAATCCGTTTTCAATTAACGCTACTGCAGTATGTGAGCCTATAAATCCAGCTCCACCAGTTAATAGTATTTTCATAATTTATTAAAGAACTGTAAAAGTATCTAAATATCTATTTTTTTAGAAAATTATATACTTTTAATTATAACAATCAATCACAAAAATAAATATAAAGCAATGGAAGAAATAGATTTTGCTTCAAATGGGATAGTAGAAGTAAAAAACGCTTCTGGAGAAGTTGAAGAACTAAGATTTAGAATTGGGCTTCTGACTTTGCTAGGAAGAGTAATAAAAAATATCTTTTTGTTTTTTTTAATTTTCATAGCTATAATATTTAGCTTTTTTACCTTGTACTCTGTGCCTTTTTTTTTATTTATTATACTATTAGCAGTAAATAAAAGAACAATTGTTGTAACCAAAGACAATTTTATTACAAAAAATTCTATTCTAATATTTCCATCTAAGAAAATTTCAATTCTAGAACTAGAAAGATTGGTGGTTAAAAGAGTGGAGAACAAATATCCAAATCGCTCTTCTTCAATGTCGGTTACTTATGAATTACATGCAATTTTTAAAAATAAGCCAGCTAAAATGATATTTAGAACCTTGATCCCCATTTTAGCCGATCAAATGGATAGAAAAATCGAAAAGATGTTAAACATCCAAGACATTTCTAATAATGGCCAATTTGAAAAAATTACAAAAACAGGGGACCAAAACAACTTAGAGGCCGAATATAGTAAAACTACCCACCAAAAATTCTCCCATGGATCAAACCCTCCAAATTCCCAAACACCAAGCAAAAACTTAAATATTGATCAACCCTCTACTACCTTTCCCTTTACTATTTCTACCAACTTAATTAACTTAAAAATTGTACACTTTTATAATTATTCAACAAACACAGGTGGTATTTCATTATTAGTAGGTTTAGTTTTTTCAGCAATAGGTATATTTATACCGCTGTTTAATAGTCAAGCAAACCCATTGTTGATAGTTTGTGCCATAATTGGAATTCCAGTTTTGTCTTTTGGTATTTCCAATGTTTTTAATAAAAGACTTATTACCGTTTCTAAAAGCAAGATTAATTATTACACCAAGCCAATATCCATAAGAAAGGAAAAAGAAATTTTAAAAAGCCAAATTAATCGCCTAGAGGTTCGTTTTTCTGGCCACAGAGTAAATAATGTTCCAAGTTATAATATAGTTATTGAAACTAAAGATGGTAAAACACATAATCTAATAAAGCATGTTTATAGCGAGATGGCCTTAAAAGATTTAGCAAATGAGATTAATCACCACATGATCTTAAAAACCTAAAAGTCTATTCTATAATAGAAAATAGGCAAAAACCCTAGCTGATAGTTTAGAGCGATATCATCTTGATCTGCCACCCCATCTCCATTTGGAGCATAAGAATAATTTAAAATATTTTTTGCACTAGTAAGATTAACTAAATCTATACCTATTTCATGGGTCACAGCTTCTTGGTTAATCTTGAAGGTTGTTTTAATGTCAAACCTAAAGTAGTCTTTGAATTTATCTTCATTGAACTCCTCGTCTAGAAAAATTACTTCCCCTTGTTCGTTGGAGGCTACGTGGTCAACAATTCCCCTTCTTTTACCCCCCGCGCCTGTAACTTTTACACCAAGGCCTAAAACTTTGTTTTTCCCAACCTCAAATTCTTTTCCAGCCAAAAAGTTTGCTGCATACATGCCATTAAAGCTGGTGTTTCTTTCAATGCCATCGCTTGGTGTATATTTAGAATTATATAAACAGCCAGAAAAAAGTGCATGCCAGTTTTTATTAAAATAGCGCTGTAATGTGACTTCTAATCCATAATTATAACCAGTTCCAGAATTTTCCAAAGTATCTGGAAACACTCTAGCAAAACCACTTCCAGCATTGGTTAAAGAAAATGCAGATGGAGTTCTTTCAACAGGAATCCCAGTTAAATCTTGATAATATACTTCAGTTTTTAACCCCAGGTTTTTATGAATCTGATTTGAATAGCCCAAAATAATATGCTTGCTGTAAGTGAGGCCTAAATTTTCATTATGTGCTTCAGTATTGCCATCATTTATATAATATCTAGTATATAACGGTTGTGTTTGAGAGTGATAACCCAATCCAAATGAAAAAGAGCTTTTATCATTAATATTCCATTTTAGACCAAGACGAGGTTCAATTGGAGAAAAAGAATCCTCTCCCAAATTTAGATACAAGCTTGTAAGCCCTGCAGTTAATACCAGCTCATCTGAAAATTTATGTTTCCAGCTTACATATGGTTGGAACATAAAAGAATCCCCAATTTTATTAAAGCGAAAGCGGTAAGTGTCAGCAGTATCTTGACCAAGCGCGTTGGTGGTAACACTGTCTATAAAGTTAAAATTGGTATAATCAGCTACCCATCCAATCTTTAATGTGTTTTTCTTATTCAGTTTTTTATTGATGGAGCTAGAGTTAGAGTATCTGACTTTATTAAAGTCGTAAGCCATATATGGTTTAAGAGTATAGTCGCCCCAATCATTAGGATTTCTAGAAATAGTATCGTGGTCAGACTTTTGATTTTCAATATTTACACAAGTAGTTGATTTAATGAAAGAAGTTTCATTAAGTGGTTTGGTATAAGTAGCACCCGAAACTAGCATATTGGTTCCAAATCTCTGATCTTTCGTATTCTCACCATATAAATCAACTCCATCTTCCTCACTTTGTTCGCTTATTAAAATATCGATTTGACTATCTCCACCTAATGCCCATAGTGATAAATTCCCACCTTTTTTAAATGGGAGATTAAATTTAACAGCAAAATCTTGGTATTTAGGAATAGCAGAAGTTCCTAGGTCAACCCCCAATAAACTAAATGCTTTTATTGTAGAATAGCGATACATGGCCAAGAAGGAAGCAGAGCTATGTTTAGACAAAGGCCCCTCGGCTAAAAACTCTGCTCCAAACAAACCAACTTGACCTGTAAACTCTGTCTTTTCATTGTTTCCGTTTCTTATTTTTAGATCAAAAACACCGGCTGTACTATTTCCATATTCTGAAGGGAAAGCCCCAGAAAAAAAGTCGCTATTTCCTAAAAACTTGTTATTCAATATGCTTAAGGGGCCACCCGAAGAGCCTGAAATTGCAAAGTGGTTGGGGTTTGGAATAGTAATACCTTCCACTCGGTAAATTACTCCTAGCGGTGAATTTCCCCTTACAATAATATCGTTTCTACTGTCGTCTGCCCCTTGCACTCCTGCAAAATTTGAAGCCATTCTTGCTGGATCACCTCGACTACCTGCATATCGCTCTGTTTCTTCTACAGAAAATTGCTGAGCACTTATAATAGCCATTTCATTATTTACTTCCCTTTTTTCATTGGAAGATACCTCGAAAGCTTCTAACATTTCAGTGGACTCTTCAATCGAAACATTGAGAACCACCTCTTTTCCAGAATTAACTACAATTGTTTGAGTCTGTGGCGTATAGCCAATAAATGTAAATCTAATTTGCTTTCTGCCAAGAGGAACATTTTCAATTTTAAAATTCCCGTTCATGTCAGTAGCTACACCATTAGTAAAGTCACCATTTATAAACTGCACATTTACCCCAGGCAAAGGAAATTGAGACTCAAGATCTACTACTTTTCCCTTTACAGTCTGTTGGGAGTAATCTGAAGCAAAAGAGAGACTAAGTATGGATATTAAAATAATTTTAATTTTCATAATGCTATGTAATTTTACTCAAAATTTAAAAATAAAAAGCGATTGATAAATCCTTAATACCTTTGAAAAAGCTATAAAAAGAAGGTTTTAACAGGCATAAGTCCTTGACTATAAATAAAATAGATAAAAAAAAAAGGACTTTATGATTTGGAAGAATTTAGCAACGATTGAAATAATGGAACTCCATCTGTATTACCTAACAGCGGTTCAACAGCTCTTTCTGGGTGAGGCATCATTCCCATAACATTTTTATTTTTATTGGAGACACCAGCAATATTTTGCAAAGACCCATTTGGGTTATCATCTTCAGATACATTTCCGTTAAGGTCACAGTATTGAAATAGAACCTGGTCTTTTTCAAACAAATCTTCTACTACATCTATTTCTGCATAATACCTGCCTTCCCCATGAGCTATAGGGATTTTATAGGCCTTGTTTTTATTAACATTTTCAGTAATTCCAGCAGAATCTGAACAAGCCTTTAGAAAGGTGTTTTTGCATATAAACTTTTGGTTGTTGTTGTGTAAAAGTGCTCCTGGAAGAAGCCCAGCTTCGCACAAAATCTGAAAACCGTTGCAAATACCCAATAAAAGACCACCCTTATTGGCATGTTTTACAACCTCCTTCATAATTGGAGAAAACCTTGCTATTGCTCCAGACCTAAGATAGTCACCATAAGAAAAGCCTCCTGGAAGAACAATTAGCTCACAATTTTTAGTGTCTTGGTCTTTGTGCCACAACTCTACTACTTCTTGCTCCAGAGTTTTTTCTAAAGCAAATATCATATCATGATTACAATTAGACCCTGGAAAAGTTACAACACCACATTTCATAAATCGTTTGTTTTTATTTCAAATATAAAAGAAAGATATATATAAACAGCTTATTTTAAAACACATATTCTATAAGAACCTTCCCCAATATCAATAAAATTAAATAGGAATCAATCAACCATGGATATTTGCTATTCAGAACAGCATTAGACAGAAGAATAGAAAAGGGTACAACTAGAATAAAAAATAATGGATAATCAATATTTAAAACAAACTTTATATATAAAAACTGAGCAAAAGTTAAAGAAAGCAGAGAAACTAAAATCCAAGAAATTTTTTTGTAGCGGTTGGTGCTTTTTATAAACGTGTAGACCAAACTGCTAAAACAAATTAATATTCCAATTAAGACAGCAAGCGAAATATAACCCCACTCAACCGCCCTTGAATAGCCAACACTCCAAGAACTGACCAACCACTCTTTAAAAACAGAATAAAAGCCATCATTTATTAACGAAATCGGGACAAAAAAAGCTCCAAGAAAAACCAAAGCTATTAAAGGCATAAGATATTCTCGCCATTGAAAAGGTCTAATAAAGTACAATGCGAGCCATAAAACTGGCAACAAAAAAATATTTAAACCATAAAACAAACAACTTATTATTAACCAACAACTGGCATTAAAAACCTCAATTTTACAGGACTTTGTTCTAAAAATCTTAAATAGATTTTCTATTGCAAGTACTAAAAAAAAATTTCCCAATAAAGGATTTAAGGAAGAGTGAATATTTCCAAAAACCCCAATTAAAACAACATAAATCAACCCTGAGGCATAGTTGGATTTTTGAAAAAACACACTTTTATTAATAATTAAATTAATTCTAAGGGCGGTAAAAAAAATTGTAAAACTGTATAAAACATATAAAATAGCTGGATTTAATTGAAAAAAAGATTCAATGGTCCAGAGTAAGCTACTTGAATTCACATAATAAAGCAATGCTATAATTGGTATAATAGCACTACTAAAAAAGAAATAAATGGGGTTATTAGACCTAAGAAAATTCAACATTATTACAAATTAATCATTAAAGAGTCGAAAAAAGAATTGTCAGAATCAATTATTTTATATTTTTGAAAAAAAATTATTATGAACTGGCTTTTACATCCTATACGAGATTTTTTAATTTGGATGTTCGAAAATACTCTTGAACCATTAGGAAATGCCCCAAACACAGTTTTTATCTGTCTTATTTTTGGAGGTTTAGTTTATTGGATGTTTGTCCAAAACAAGCTTAATAAAAAAGCGGAGCAAGACCACAATCAAATTAAGTAATTATTTTTTTTTGGTAATTAAGTCTTTGCCAATATCTTTTCTGTATTGCATGTTTTCAAAATTGACTTTGTCAATATTACTATAACATACTTTTAAAGAGGTTTCAATATTCTTGCCATAGGAAGTTATAGCAAGAACTCTGCCCCCATTGGTTACAGTTTTATTGTTTTTTATTATTGTTCCAGCATGAAAAACTTCTGTTCTGCCGTTTAGCTCTCCAATTGTAACCTCTTTATTTTTTTCATACGCTTGAGGATAACCTCCGGAAACCATCATTACAGAACTTACAGAACGCAAATCAATCTCAACATCTCTTTCAGAAAGAGTATTGGTTGCAATGCCATCAAAAAGTTCTAGAATATCAGATTTTAACCTCGGCATTACCACTTCAGTTTCAGGGTCTCCTAGTCGACAATTGTATTCTATTACGTACGGATCTCCTTTAACTAAAATCAATCCAAAAAATATAAACCCTGAGTAGTCAATGCCCTCCTTTCTGAGACCTTTTATAGTAGGAATTATTATCTGGTTTTCTACCTTGTCAATAAATTCTCTATTTGCAAATGGAACTGGAGAAACGGCGCCCATACCTCCAGTGTTTAATCCAGTATCTCCTTCGCCAATTCTTTTATAATCTTTAGCCTCTGGTAATATTTTGTAATTGACCCCATCGGTAATAACAAAAACACTAACTTCTACACCAACTAAATAGTCCTCAATAACAACAGTTTCACTAGATTTTCCAAATTGACCCCCGAGAAGAGTTTTAACAGCTTTCTTGGCTTTACTTAAATCACTTTCAATTACCACTCCTTTTCCTGCTGCTAGCCCATCTGCCTTTAGGACATAAGGGCCTTCTTTTTCTTCTAAAAAAGCAATAGCTTCTTTTATTTGGCTATTGTTAAATGACTTAGATTTTGCAGTAGGAATTTTATGTTTTTTCATAAAAGATTTTGCAAAATCTTTGCTTCCCTCCAGTATTGCACCTTCTTTTTTAGGTCCAATTACCGTTACACTTTTTAGTCTAGAATTATTTTCAAAGTAATCGTGAATTCCATTTACCAAGGGCTGTTCAGGCCCAACTACCAAAACATTTATTTTCTTTTGCACACAGAAATTTCCAATGGCTTCAAAATCATTAATGTCAATTGCAATGTTTTCTGCAATTTCTGAAGTACCTGCATTTCCAGGAGCAACATATAGTTTTTCTAACTGAGAGCTTTTACAAATTTTCCAAGCTAGTGCATGTTCTCTGCCGCCAGATCCTAATAATAGTATTTTCATAGAAATGTTTTCACAAATGAACATAATTTAGAACCATCTGCAGAATTTTTTTTTAAACAACTTGTACTTTGTTTTAAACAAACTATATTTGTTTATCCTAAATGGAACGTTGTAACAATAGTTAATAATTTTTTAAACATGAAAAAACTTAAAACACTTTTATTTTTTTTATTCATTTTAAGCGCTTTCAATTTCCAAGCGCAATCTAAAAAAACATCTTTTATAGTCAACGGAATGTGCGGAATGTGCAAAGAAAGAATTGAATCTACTTTGGATGTTAAAGGGGTAACTTTTGCGTCTTGGTCTGAAAAAACACACCTTTGCAATGTTACTTTTAACAGCAACAAAATTTCGGAAAAAGAAATTCATCAGTTGTTGGCATCTAAAGGACACGACACCCCCGTTTGTAGAGCAACGGATGAAGCATATAATAATCTTCACCATTGTTGTCATTATGTGAGAAAAGACTCTTTGTAATGAAATACATCTCACTTCTTGCGTTTATTTTATTTATAAATATTGGGGTTTCTCAAAAAAACCAAAAGCAAGATTATATATCGGGACATGTTTTTGAACTTAACAATAATGAATCTTTATCGCCATTAACAGGAGTAAATGTTTCTTATTCTGGCACCTACTCAGGAACTGCAACTGATACAAGTGGTTTTTTCAGCATTCCCTTTGTAGAGGATAATTATATTTTAATTTTCAGTTATGTAGGATACAATACAGACACTCTAAAAATAAAATCCAATCAAGAAATTAATGTTGTTATGAGCGAGGGAAAAATTCTTGAAGACCTGATTGTTGAATTTAAAAAAGGCAGTTATACTTTTTCAAAAATGGACCCTAGAAATGCCCATATTATTGGCCAAGATGAATTAAGAAAAGCCGCCTGCTGTAATTTGGCAGAAAGTTTTGAGACCAATCCATCTATTGATGCAACATTTACTGATGCAATTACTGGAACCAAACAAATTCAAATGATGGGATTGTCTGGCAAGTATGTGCAAATGCTCTCAGGAAATATTCCTATCATAAGAGGTATTTCAATTTTGAATGGATTAAAACAAATACCAGGTTCATTTATCCATGAAATAGCAGTTTCGAAAGGTTCTGGCTCAGTCCTAAACGGCTATGAAAGTATGGTGGGCCAAATAAACATAAATTTAAAACAGCCAGATAACGCAGAAAAACTTCATTTAAACGTTTATTTAAATCAGGGAGGAAGAAGTGAGTATAATGCTTTTTACTCAAAAAAATTTAGCAATAAGTGGTCTACTACATTACTTGCTCATTTTGAAGATCAGCAAAGAATTAACGACAGAAATAAGGACGGCTTTTTAGACAATCCACTAAGAAATGATTTTGTTTTTCATAATCAGTGGAATTATCGCTCAAAACTTATTCACATGGAGCTAGGCGTTAATGGGGTAATAGGTAAGATAGAATCTGGAAAGAAACAAAAATGGTTTGATACTGCAATACCGGTAATTTTACCAGACTATGGAGTGGATATGACTACCAATAAAATAAATGGATTTGCTAAAATTGGATATCTCTTTCCAAATGATGATTTTAAAAGTTTAGCTCTTCAGTTGAGCAGCACTTACAACAAACAAAATTCGACAATAGGGTTAACAGATTATACAGGGTCTCAATTTAGTGGCTACGCTAACTTAATCTACCAACAAGAAGTAGGCATAAACAAAGAAGAAAATTATTTTAAAGTTGGTGCAAGTTGTCAGCTAGACAGCCTTACTGAAACCGTTCAATCTTATAGGGTTCACCCTCCAATAAATCGTTTTTTAGAAATAGTTCCAGGAGTTTTTGGAGAGTTTACCCACAATAGTGAAAAAATTGGACTTATTGCTGGTTTAAGAGGAGACTACACTTCATTTTATAATAAATATTTTTTGACCCCCCGTCTTCATTTTCGATTTTCACCAAATACGGATTTAGCATTTAAGCTAATGGCAGGAAGCGGAAGAAGAACTCCATTTATGCTTATGGAAAACATTGGTTATATGGCTAGTTCAAGAAGCTGGATAATTGATGACAACATATTTGGAATACAGGGCCTTATGGATGATGTTGGTCAAGAATATTCTTGGAATTTAGGGTTGGCCATGGTCAAAGAATTCACTTTTTTAAACCGAGACGGCGTATTAACTCTAGACGCTTACCATACAAGTTTTGTTAACCAGCTTGTTGTAGATCTTTATCAATCTGCTAGAGAACTACATTTTTATGCACTTAATGGAAAATCCTACTCTAATTCTTTTCAAGCGGAAATTAATTATTCTGTAAACCGAAGGCTAGATATACGTGTAGCTTATAGGTTTTTAGATGTAAAAACAAAATATAAAAGTGGGCTAATAGAAAAACCACTGTTATCCAAGCACAGAGGATTTTTAAATATTGCTTATTCGACAAGAAAAATAAAAAACCGCCAATGGAAAATAGATTTAACCACCCAGTGGATAGGAAGTCAACGAATTCCCTTTACTGGTGATAACGACATTGAATTTCAGCTAGCGGAAAGAAGCGATGACTACTTGCTTTTAAACTCTCAGCTCACAAGGATATTTGGAAAAAGATTAGATGCCTATATTGGTGTTGAAAACGCTTCAAACTATAGGCAAACCAACCCAATATTATCATCAGAAGATCCTTATGGTGAACATTTTGACAGCGCCTTAATATGGGCACCTATTTTCGGAAGAATGGTTTATTTAGGACTTAGATTTACTATTAAAGATTAAAAGGAATAGCTTCCATTGCAAACCCCTTCTTTTTTAGACCTTTTATGATTGGCATAAGAGCATTTAAAGTAAGATGCTTAAATTTTTTGTTATCGTGCAAAACAATAATACTTCCATTTCTAGCATTTTTTAAGACATTTTCAATTACCTGAGAATAGCTTAGGGTTTTATCAAAATCTCCACTATTAATATCCCACATCACAATTTCAAACTTTTTTTTAAGCTGCGAAGTACTGCTAAAGTTCAATTTTCCATAGGGAGGCCTAAAAAGATTGCTTTTTATGATTTCAGCCGCCTTTTCTATATCTTCCAAGTACTTATTTTTGGTTACTTTCCATCCATTAATATGCGACATTGAGTGGTTGCCTACACTATGTCCTTTCTCTATTATTTCTTGAAAAAGCTCAGGGTTCTTCACAACATTATTTCCAATACAAAAAAAGGTCCCCTTAATCTTTTCCTTTTCAAGAATTTTAAGAATGTCCGTTGTGGTAGAATCGTTGGGCCCATCATCAAAAGTGAGATACACAATTGGTTTATTAGCAGAAAACCTCCAAAAAAGCCTTAAAAAAATAAGTGGAATTATTCCAGGTGTTTTAATCCAATATTTCATTTCATAGAGCCACCCCAGAGTTGGGTGTAGTAGACAGGGAATTTTTGTTGGTTACTGAAAAAAGCACTTTTTTCTCTGTAATTATCCACAAAAACATCTTTAATTTTAGCACAAATATTGTCGTAATCCGTGTCCGCTAAAACACCTTTGTAGGCAAAAGAAACACTTCCGCTCATATTATTGTTATCTGGTTCAAACATCTTATTACGATCTATATCAACTAAAGATGCCTCTCTTAGCATTTCCACGTTAAATAGCGCCTTTCCAAGTTCGCTCCAAACATAGCTTAAATGTTCCTTGTCCATGGACGCAAAATGATTCAATCTTTGCAACTGCAGTTCTGCTAGTTTCTTTCCAATTTCATTTCCTTTAATGGTGTCGCCCGCTTCAAAATAATTCGAACATAGATAATAGCAAATGTCATCTGCTGGAACCTGTTCATTTTCTACTGGCATTTCTCTAAAGCATAGATTAAGAATATCTACGGCCTCATCATATCTGTTTTCAGCAATTAATTGATCGCTTAACTTCATCATTTGCAAACGAATATTTTGTACCATTCGCATTGTGTAATAATCTACCAACACCCCTTTTTCTTTCATGTTGCCCCATAAAAACTCAATGCTATCCTTTTGATTATTTCTTTTTTCAAGAGCATACTCTCCTTTAAATAGCTGAACCATTTTATTAATATTTGTCCCGCCGTTTCCTCCATATTCTACAGGCGATAGTTTATAAGTTAACCCTTCACAGTACATATGTTTTTGTAAATACCTATTGGCTTGCATTCCCATAATACTTGCAAAATAAATAGGTCTTTCCCACTGATAATTAGCTAAAAGACTTAAAACAGCCAAATCCGCCTTGTAGAGCATACTACCTTTTAAAGCCCATTTAAGAACAGGTCTATAATTAGGATTTTTAAGATCTGTACTATCAATAATTCCATTTTTTATTGCATTTTCTTGATTGACCTCTAGATATATATTATTGAAATTTAAATAAGACTCATTGTTACAAGAAAAGCTTTGAAACTTCTTATTTCTATCGTCACTAATGAAATCAATTGCTTGTTGTGCTGAGTACCATCTTTCTGGCCACTTAGAAATAATTTTGCTTGCATTTGTAAGCACTTGGCTTATCTGACCTCCAATATTATTGACGCCTGCTAAGGCAATAAAATTCTTGGCTTTATTTTTGTATTCTGTAAGGTCATATCCTTTTTTAATTAATTCAAGTGTTCCAGCACCAATGCTTTTACTCTTATAGTCTTGATCGTCTTTCTTCAAAGAGTCTGCAATATCTTGTATCCAAAAAACTTGAGTAAGTAATGAATTTAGGGAGTTTTGATCTAGCCCTGACTTACCCAATAAAGCTTGTAAATTATCTAAGGTTTTTTGAATTTTTAATCGTTGAGAATTGGACTTGTATTTTGTGTTGTCATTGGGAGTAATCAACACATAATCTCTGCTACCACTTCTATAAACAGATTCTCTCATATTAATAGGCAAAGGATCTGACTCATAGGCTCTTTTTTTCATTTGGTTGATGTGCCAATCCGTGCTCAATAAAGACATATTAGCTACACGCACGTCTGTTCTTACCCCCTCTACTTCTTGAATATACCATAAGGGAAAAGTATCGTTATCTCCATTGGTAAAAAGAATAGCGTTGTAATCACAAGAGTTTAAGTAATTAGCTGCAAAGTCTCTAGCTGTTGATCTGTTAGATCGGTTATGATCGTCCCAGTTTTCAAAGGCTAAAATACTAGGCACAAAAAGGCCTAACCCAATAGGAACTATTGCAATCATTAAGTGAGAAGGGTATTTTTTACCCAAAAAGAACACTAGCCCAAAGACCAATAAGGAGACAACAGTCATATAAGACAAGCTTAGACCAAGTGTCATTCCATTGCCAGAAATATATTGCGCTAAAAGTATAAGACCACTACCGCCAATGGTATAAGCAGCTATTTTTTTAAGGTGGTTAAAATTGATATTTCTTGCAAAGTCAAACAATGCCCACACACCGATACCAATCCAAAAAGAAAACGCATAGAATGAAGCAGCATAAGCATAATCTCTTTCTCTTGGCTCTGCAGGTTTTTGGTTTAGATAAATAACTATGGCAATTCCAGTTAACAAGAAAAGAAGAAAGACAACAAACCAACCTTTAGGATGTTTTATTAAGTGGAAGAAAAACCCAATTAACCCTAGTATTAAAGGCAACATAAAATATCTATTGTATCCTTTATTAAGTTTTATATCGTCTGAAATAGTTTCTTGTGGTCCAAGCCGCTGGTTGTCTATAAAGTCTATACCGCTTAGCCAGTTACCTTCTAAAATCTTACTACTTCCACCAGTTAGTCCATAACCCTGAACATCATTTTGTCTTCCAGAAAAATTCCAAAGAAAATATCTCAGATACATCCAATTTAGCTGATATTGGAACAAAAATTGAATATTTTCAGAAAATGAAGGTAGAAACAAACCATCTTTTGAAAGATCTGTTGCTATACCCCTTAAGTATTGTCGTTGGTTATCTGGGGCACTAGCGTTGTTGGCGTAAGTCATTAATGCTTGGTACTGTTGGAACCTATCGGTATAATTTTGCTGAAGCATTTTATTTATTTGCCCAAGAGCTGGCAAAGGTTTATTGGTATTTCCTTCATATCCGCACCAAACTTTATATTTATCGCCCTCGCCTTGACGGTACATTCTTGGAAAAAGGGTTGTGTATTCAGGCAAGAAAAGCTTGTCTCCTCTTTTGCCTTTAAGATTGTCTATATACCCTTTTTTTATAGTGCTTTCAAAAGAAAGAATATTTGGAAGTTGCAAAGAGACAAATTCTTTGTTAATGGTATCACATTGGTTACGAAATTCATTAAGATCCCACTCGTTGACAAAAGAAAGCTCTTTTTCAATCAGTGAATACCTATATTTCTTGTTCGACTTTCCTTTAAAAAATCTAACATGTAAATTTAAAGGTTTAATAAGCTCTTTAATATCTGTAGTATCTGAAGTGGATACTTCTTGTGCACTTCCTAAAGTAGTTAAAGTATATACCTTCATAAAACTACTTTTATCTGGACCCAGATGATCTTCACTACAATCTGAATAGGCTGGAGAGTTCCAAAATCTACCAGAAAGAATAGGCCAGGTTCCGTATTGCTCTCTTTTTAAATAGGAATGTAACTGAGAAAGTGTTTCAGGATTATTTTCATCCAAAGGCGGGTTGGCATTAGACCTTACTAATATCATTACAAACGAAGAGTAGCCCATTAAAACAAGAGCTAGTGATAAAATACCAGTATTTAATAATGCTTTTCCATTATTACTTGACCACTTGAGGCCAATTACAATTAATAATGTGAGTGCTCCTAAAAAGAAAAAAGCCCCACTATTAAAAGGAAGACCAAAGCTGTCTATAAAAAGTCTTTCTACCCAGTCTGCAAGAGAAACGGTTGTAGGAATAATTATACTCTGAATTGTTCCAAGAACAACTAAAGAAGCTATTCCGGCAATAAAAAAAGATTTCCAACTAAAATCATACTTTTTAAAGTAGATGACAAATACAATTGCAGGAATTGCAAGTAAGTTTAATAAGTGGACCCCAATTGAAAGGCCTATCATATAGCATATAAAAAGAATCCATCTATTGGGATGTGTAGCAGATGTTTTGTCTTCTAAAGCGCTATATTGATCGTCTTCTACGTCCCATTTCAAAATTGCCCAGAAAACTATTGCCGTAAAGAAGGAGGACATTGCATAAACTTCTCCCTCAACTGCTGAAAACCAAAAAGAATCTGTAAATGTATAAGAAAGAGCGCCAACTAAGCCAGCTCCTAAAATAGCAATGGAAGCGTTTTTGTCTATTTCCCCATTTTTCTTGGCCATTTTTCTGCCCAACATGGTAATACTCCAAAACAAAAATAAAATACTGAAAGAGCTACTTAATGCAGACATAGAGTTCACCATCATTGCAGCGTTTTCCGGACTGGCAAATGCTGAAAATAATCTTCCTAGCATCATGAAAAATGGTGCTCCTGGAGGGTGACCAACTTCTAACTTGTTGGCAGTAGTAATATATTCACCACAATCCCAAAGACTGGTGGTTTGCTCCATAGTAGATAGGTAAACAAAAGTAGCTATTGCAAATACAACCCATCCTGTGATGTTATTTAATTTTTTGTAATTCATGTAGTTAATTGTGAATAGCGAAAATAGAAAAATACATCCATAATAAACGTTAAAATATGGATTTAAAGGCGGTTAATGCTCAAAAGAGAGAGAATAGTTAAGTAAAAAATTTGGTAGGATAGAAAATAGAAAGTAGATTTGCAACCGAAAATGTCCCATGGTGTAACTGGCAACACGTCTGTTTTTGGTACAGAAGAGTCTAGGTTCGATCCCTAGTGGGACAACTCTTAACAGGTAAGAAGCGCTAAATAGTGCAAACAATAGTGCAAACACAAATCAAAATGAGCCACCTTTAATAGGGTGGCTTTTTTCTTTCCTTATCATAAAATAGAGTGCTGAATAGCGTGCTAAAGTGTGCTTTAATTGATTTTAAGTTGGTGTTATTTAGCTCTAAATTAAAAATCAAAAATATGAATTCAAATATTAACAAATTAGTATTAATGACTTCTGAAGAGCTTAAGGCAGAACTTCATAATATACTAATCGAACAAAAAAAAGAGATACTTAAAGAGTTGTCAAAATCAAAAGAAAATGAACTTTTTACTAGGACGGAATTATCAAAGTATTTAAAGGTTAGTCAGCAAACAATTATCAATTGGAGTGCAAGAGGAATTTTAAACCCTAGATTCATTGGTAATAGGGTTTACTATAAAGGAGATGAAGTTAGAAACCTTTTAAATGACCAATAATGAAAGTTCATGGAATAGATTTTAAATGGGCAAGAATGCATATAGATTCAATTCTAATTTCTGACGTTGCTAACATTGGTACTAAAGATGAATGCTGGGACTACATATTCATTCATTTTAAATATTTGAAGGAAGGGTGTGAACTTAGTTATGATAGAGCATCTAATCTAATCCCTAAGGACACTTTAGATAATTTAATTAATAAATACTATATGATTGAAATGGATGGTGATTTAATTAGAATACCTATGGCAGATGAAAATTGGGAACAGTTTATGAAACAAAGAAAATCAAGCAGTAAAGGAGGAAAGAAGACTCAAGCTAAAAAAAAGAAGAAAGAACAAGAAGTAAATGATGAAAGAGAGCTAGAAAGAATTGAAATGATTAAGAAGGATTATGGCCTTGAAGATGTTGATGGTAGCACATTAATGAATGAACAATCAAGTGTACTTTAAGTGCACTTCAAGCAACTCTATTCTATTCTTTTCTTCTCTTTTCTTTTTTGTTCTTTAATAGGGGAATTACAACAAAATCTCTAACAATCAAATAAATACATGCCTAGATTAAATGAAATAATATCAATGAGATTAAACTATGAAGATTCAGAAAAACTAGAAGAGTTAGCTGATGAATATGGTCTTAAAGTTTCTACTTATTGTAGAGCTATTTTAAAGGCACATTTGCACGATAAATACTTAGAATAGTCTAACATTTTAAGAAATTGTTTACAATTGAATCTTTAACTAGTAAGAAAAAGTTGACTTAGTTAAGAAAAGTGCGGTACGTAATGGTCTTTAATATGATGTTCATTTAACTCATTCCACTTATTTTGAGATTTATTGAATGATTCTGTTTTATAACATAATAATTAATAAAAAAAGGAACTACATGCATAGTTCCTTTTAATAAATTATTTTGTATTGTTTACATCTTATAAGTGAGACCGAATCTTACTAATCCACCACCACCAAAACCACCCTCAACAAGAAGACCAAGGTTATCAATGAAGAAAATATTAGCTCCAGCATGAAGCCTAAAAGCTAGCGGATTGGTAGTATCTTCAGTTTGTTCAAAACCGTCTCTAGTGCTTGTGAAATTATTAGAAGCTGACCTGAAACCTATACCTAGCCCTGTAAACGGGACAAATACGTCGCTACTTCCCCAATTCCCATCAACTCTAACCATTGCTCTAAAGATATTTCTTTTAGCATCCATTACATTGTCATATGTGTCAAAAGATGCATCTGACCATGCATTATAATTAAAGGTAGCTGACGTTGTAGAGTAGTTAAGGTCTAATCCAAAACTTACTGCACCTTCAGTTCTATAGGCAACATGAAGACCAAGCGGACCCAAATTGCTCCAAGCTATATCATCTTGTGTTGCATAAACCTCTCCTACGTAATCATCTGTAAGAATAGCTCCAGCAGGGAGTATATTAGGAGCGCCATAATATAAACTTCCGGAAATTTGAGAAAGAATATTATTTGAAAATAAAATTGTCATAAAAAACAATGACGTTATCGTATATATTTTTTTCATTTTGTTTTAAATTTTAAAAGTTAATTTAATAATTGTTCATAGCTCGTAACTAGGAAATATATTTTTTAGCTAAGATAATTTAACATATAATGGGGCAAAATTATCTTCTTATGTTACGAACTAAGTATTGACTAATATACAATTTTAAGAGAAATGATGATTATATTTTACTTCATAATTTGATGTATTCACTAATTCAGCTATGATAGAGCATCTAATCTAATCCCTAAAGACACTTTAGATAATTTAATTCATAAATACTATATGATAGAAATGGATGGAGATTTAATTAGAATACCTATGGTCTCATTCCCTCAACACCTCTATTCAGTTTTACTCCAATTTTTACAAGTTTATTATTTTCATTAATAAGTTTTACTATTTCAAAATTATTAACTAAAATTCTTATTTCATCTTTTGAAGCTAATTGCGATTCTTGAATAAGTTCACCAGTATTTTTATTTTCTTTTTTAAGTTTGATTGCTAAGTTTGATTTGATTATAAGCTCAGCTGAATAGTTTTTTCTATTTTCTTCACCAAGAATAAAAGTTTCATTTGGTGGAATTGATAATTCTGATTTTAAAGTTGAACAAGAGAATGCTAAAACAAAAGTTACAAAAAACAACCTCATCATTTCATAAGTTTTAAACCATTAAAGTAAGAAAAAGTTGGCTTAGTTAAGAAAGCAAAGGGAGGTTGGTAGTTTAAAAATAAACAAGTAGGATAATAAATAATATAAATGTTGAGGCAATTTGAGTTAGTTGTTTTACTCTTATTTTCTTGGAGTTTTTGACTTGATTTTTCTCATTTATCTAACTTTCTATTTGAATAACTGTACCAATAACTTTTACTGTAATCTGATTGTTCATTTGGACCTGAAGATAGTTCATCATTTAAAAAAGTTAATTCTAATTTACCTCCCCATTCTTTATCATCTTCATCATTGCCAGGACTTCTAACAGAGCCTCCGTTATTTGTTAGTACAACTTTTTTTGTGCCATTATTCAAAGTACTTTCACTTCTTAACATATTTTTTTGTCCTATACGATTGGAATGCGGAGTATTATTTATTCCAAATACAGTAAGCTCAACTTGAAAAACTATATCCAAAATGTTTTAGTTAATCATGTTAAAAAAGGAAGTTAATTTTAATGGTAATAAATTCTTGAAAAATAAAGTTATTTAATATCTAAAGCTATCTCCCAATTATCCCAAAGCAAAGCAACTGTATTATCCTTTACTAAAAAAAGTAATTTTTCAGTGGATTTAGATTCTTCTTTTGGAGAAACCTCTACTCTTAACTGGTCCAAGTCTTGATCATAGTTATATGCTCCCCAATGTTTGGCTTTTTTATTAAAAATAATAATACACTTTTTTTCATTCGGAATTATAAAAAAAGAATACTTACCAGCCGGTAATTTCCCCCCCTCTACAATAAGATCTTTGTCCGTCTGAAAAGTTGTTGCTTCATTAGCACCAGCTCTCCATATTTTATCAAAAGGAACCAGTGCTCCCCAAATTTTTCTGCCCTTTACAGATGGACTCCCATAATCTATAGATATAGTTGCTGTATTTATTCTTCCAGTCACATTTTCTTTTGGACTAACTTTTGCCTTTTGTCCCACTGCAAAATTAGTAGTGGCGAAAAAGATTAATAGTAAACCGATAATTTTTTTCATAGTATTTTTTGATTTAAAACAATAAAAATTTTAAAGTAGTGAATATATAATTAAACTGGCAAGAAAATTTCTTTGTGTAAATATCTTTTTTCAGCCCTTTCAATAATTAAAGAATAAAAAGCTTGTTTTTTGGTGTTTTTTGTAAGAATTTTTACTTTACCAGCATCTTTAAGATATTGTCTAAAAACAAACTCTGAATATTTGCTTGGTGGACAATCAAGCAACGAATCTTTATACCTAAACCACATTTCTTTAAAGATATCTTCATTCAATTGCTGGTGAGCCAAATCAAAAAGCAAAAAATCCCATGCCAACTTAGCTTCAAAACTTTTAAATAAGCTTTTAAATGGTTCTTGGAATCCACACTCTTTTAATTCTTTTAAAATTAGGTAAGAACTAGAATTATTTCTTCTAATAAGCTCTTGATAAACAATATAGAAAAAATAATATTCCTTCTCTAGATCGTAATCGTTCTTTATATTTTTAATTAATTCTTTGATAGAAATTTCCTTGTTATTTATACCAAAGGCTATCATTATGGCTTGGTGAATAAACTTATTGGTCATTCTAATGCATGAGGCCCTATCTTCAATGGTTATTACTTTACAGAATTCTACGTTTCTTAAAAGTACAGCCCTGTATACAGCATTAAAAATACCATCCTCAAATGGAAGATTTTTTACAAGCTTTAAACTGCTTATCCAAGTAGATTCTTTCCATTGTTTTTGTTTCATTTATTGTTCTATAGAATTAGCTTCAAAATAAGCAATTTCACTTTCTAAAGTTGTATAATCTATTTGAATGGGGTTGCAACATGTCTCACAATCTTCAATATAAGATTGGCCACTTACAGAAATATCTAACAACATTGATATCTTTTCCCAACAATAAGGACAGTCAAAAAAATATTCTTCCATAAATATTATTTTTAATTTTCCATCCACCTTTCGTACCACATTTGGAACATCAAAAA
>Ga0209223_10001015_pt1 | contig 31534 bp, 33 predicted proteins | sample COG_06_FD_184750 | JGI IMG/M metagenome (GOLD analysis project Ga0209223, IMG submission 184750) | Pelagic Microbial community sample from North Sea - COGITO 998_met_06 (SPAdes) (version 2) | ecosystem: Environmental > Aquatic > Marine > Neritic zone/Coastal water | place: Helgoland, sampling...
CCATTGATTCATTGACTGTTATTATTAACCTGGAGGAGCTTGAAGACCCAGACGAGGAGGGGCGATTCTTTAATGTATTGTTCTATGCTTCTGAGCCACAGGACAGAAAAGACCAATACTTGTTCAAGTTTTACCGTGACGGAGAAATCGTTAGAGATTTTCCAACCGATATTTATTTTACTGATGATGCGTTGTTAGGCGAACGAATTGATGATTTAGAGATTGCAGGGTTTTATGCCGAAGGAGATCTAGTGACTGTAGAAATGTACAGTTTAACGCAAGAGGCTTACGTCTTCTATTCTGACCTCTTTAACCTTTTGAATAATGATGGAGGCTTGTTCAGTCCGCCTCCAGCAAACCCAAGAACAAACTTAAGTAATGGGGCGATAGGCTATTTCCAAGTGAGTTCACTCGATTCAGAAGATAAGTTAATCGCTGATCCCGGGAATTAACATTAACCCTTTTTCGTCCAACTTCTAATCATGTGTTTTTAGGCTATTGTGATTAAATAGTAGTTCTTTTTGCCTTTTTGGGCGAGGAAGTACTTGTTCTGAAGTAAGGTGATTTCAGGTTTGGCATTCATATCTTCGATTTTCACCTTATTGATAGATATACCACCACCTTGTAACATTCTTCTAGCTTCTCCTTTTGATGGAAAGATGACGCTTTGAGTAACCTCCGATAATAAGTCGATGTAGTTTGAAGTATTCTCAAACTCAGAAGATTGAATAGTGACTTGAGGTACTCCTTCGAATACTGAAAGTAACGTAGCCTCATCCAATGATGCCAAGTCTTCGGTAGTCGATTTCCCAAAGAGTATCCCAGAGGCTTTAATGGCCATCTGTAGGTCTTCTTCTGAGTGAATCCGTCTAGTTACGTCCTCTGCTAATGCTTTTTGTAAAGTACGCATGTGAGGTGCTTCAGCATGCTGCTCTTCTAGGGCTTCAATCTCACCCTTTTCTAGCAAAGTGAAAATGCGAATGAAGTTACTTGCGTCTTCGTCTGAAGTGTTCAGCCAGTATTGATAGAATTTATAAGGAGAGGTCTTCTCTTTGTCCAACCAGATGTTTCCTCCTTCGGACTTCCCGAATTTAGTGCCGTCAGCTTTTTTGATAAGTGGTGCGGTTAAAGCAAATGCTTCGCCTTGAGCCTTTCTTCTTATCAATTCAGTTCCTGTAACAATGTTGCCCCATTGATCGGAGCCACCCATTTGAATCTTACAGTTGTTGTTTTTGTAGAGGTGATAGAAATCGTAGCCTTGAACTAATTGGTAGGTAAACTCAGTAAACGACATGCCGCTCTCCAAACGATTTTTTACGGAGTCTTTCGACATCATATAGTTCACGGTGATATGCTTACCTACATCTCTGATGAACTCAAGAAATCCCATTCCTTTAAACCAATCATAGTTATTGACAATCTCAGCTGAGTTATCTCCACAATCGAAGTCTAGAAACTTCTCTAGTTGCGCCTTTTGACCTGCTAGGTTGTGGTTGAGTACATCCTCAGCTAATAATTGACGCTCAGCAGACTTTCCGGATGGATCGCCTACCATGCCAGTGGCTCCACCTACTAGGGCAACTGGTTTGTGCCCTGCTCTTTGGAGATGTACAAGCAACATAACAGGCACTAGATTGCCGATGTGTAATGAATCTGCTGTCGGATCAAATCCGATATATCCAGAAGTCATTTCTTTTGATAACTGCTCTTCTGTGCCAGGCATTATGTCGTGGATCATTCCACGCCATGTCAATTCTTTTACCAATTGGTTACTCATAAGGTACTACGATTTGAAGGGTAAATATAGAATATGAAAGGAGAGAGGGAAAGGAAAAAGCCCGGTTCTACCAAGCTACTCCTCCGTAATTGTCTTTACGCTCTTCATCGTCATTAGATGTAGTGGCCGTAAATGTGATTTTCTGTGTTGATCTAGAGGGTGAATTGCTGTTTAACTCAGGCATTTCTACTTCAGAGCCAACGTTTATTTTACCATTCATTTCAGCTCCATTCTCAACAGAAATACGCTTAGCATAGATTTTACCAAATATCTTAGCCGCCTTAGAAAGATGTAATAATCCGCTTGCCAATACGTCTCCATTCACATAGCCATCAATGGTAATGTCAGTACCACTAAGGTTTCCACCAATCTCACCATGACTTCCAATGATAATCTTCTCATCAGAGATCAAGTCTCCCGTTACATAGCCATCTACGCGAATGCTATGCTCGGATTTCATGTTCCCGGAAATCATAGAACCTTGGCGCACCTGCGTGATGTAGGTGGATGGATTAACTGAAGATGACTCTTTCTTACTCATTAGTAATCAGATGGATTTGAAGATGAAGGCTTTGAATTATTGTCGTCAAATACTGAAAGAATAGTCGTTGCATTTCCAATATCTAGGCCTACTGCATTACTTTTTACACCACCGTTTAGTTGTGCAGAATTGATGCAATAACCTCTACTTGCTAGCGTTTGAGGCTCCTCTGCGACTTGAAGGTCAAGTATGTCTTGGAACTCTTTCTTGAAGCAGTCTACCAGTCCAGGGTACAATGCACCACCTCCTGCGAGGAACATCTCATGTGAGATAGTAAAGTCATTGTCATTGAATGCTTTTCTCATAGCAGGAGAAATAACATCTTCATAGTATTGCTTTAATACTTTGTCTCTAATCTCCTTAATATCAATACGTTTTCTGTTCAAAAAGATAACTCCTTTTTGGAAAGCCGCATCGATTTGATGTTCTGTCTTAAGCTCTAGATAGTAAGTCTTAGCTAGTTCTTGTTCAAGCAGATTAACTGCGTAGCGAAGGCCATAAGTTGAAAGTGATGTTCTTTGGACGATACCACCTTCAGTACTCAAAAGTCCCTCAAGCGTACCGTAACCTAAAGACAGCACAAAGAAATTACCACTTGCTTGTTGCGTGCCTTTTCTCAGTGCAATCGCACAATTAATAACCTCTGGGATTACCTGTACATTTTCTATCTCAACTTGAACGTTTTTTCTTGTTCCACCACCATATGTAGCTGCGTCATATTCTATCACATGTTGCGCATGGATCAATTTTGATGCAGTCTCTTTGTAGAGTTGAAAAGTAGAGAATGGGAATCCTGTTGAAAGCGTTAAAGGATTACCTAATTTTTGGTTAGCGATCAGCATATCTGATTTTAAAAGTAGGTGGTAATCAAGCTCATCAGGAGCACTGTTGATGTTTCTATGTGGAGAAACTCCTTCAGTAAGTGCAAGGTTACCAACCACGTAACCCTCACCGTTGTGATATATCTTCAAACCGTTTATTAGGTCTGGAGAGACGTTTCTTAAATCCGTATTGTTTCCCTCGAAGACACTTGGGAATGTATAAGTCTTGAACATGTTATGCGCTTTGCTCTAGTGAAATTGCTAACAATAAATGAATAGCAATAATACAATTAAATGACCATTGAAAGCCCATTTGGCTAATAAATTCAGCGGAAGTTCCGAAATACTTTTGAGATATAAAATTCAAAAGGTCTTATTGATTTATGACTAAGGCTAATCTTTTGTTGTTCCCGTTTATGGACATTCTTGTTATTCCATTGGCTCCCATTTCTCCTAAGTCCATTATTTCTTGCCATTCTTGATCTCTTATAGGGTTATAGGACATTAGTTTGCTTCCAACACTTGTGATATAAGTGCCTTCTTGCGTAATGGCCCAGTCGCTGGCTCCGACTGGCTTTTTAATGATGGGTTTTAGCATTTTACTGACCCCATTCAATACATGAATCATCACATCTCCATTTTCTTCGCGCCTTTCAAAAGTAAAGTCAGGGCTGTCTGGCACTACTTTAATCGTTCTTCCTACGTTGCTAGTAATGATTTTGTCATCTACATCATTAGGATTGGCCAAAACCAAACTTGCAGGGTCTCCCAAGACAAACATTAAGACTTGATCCATATTCCATGCGAAATATCCTACCGGAGCTATCTTTTCGAAAATAAGTTGAGGTGACGCCTTGCCGTCCATAGGGAAGAGCCAGAGTCTCTGAGTACCATCTTCTTCTACTCTGACCGTAGCAAAGCTATTGTAGCGCTCCATAGGAAAAGGAGAGTATTCGCTCGTTTTAGTATTCGTTAGGTTAGTGATCTTATTGTCGTACAGGTCGACAATCATAATGTCGTTTTGATCCTTGTCGAAAGATGAATAGAGGATGTAATCATTGTTGAAGAAGGCCGGTTGATTGTCATAGCCTTTGCGCTTCGTAACATTCTTACCTTTTGAAAGGCTGATCTTTCCCTTCTTTTCTTTTAAGTCAAAAACAAAAATATCAGTTCCGGCTGGGGGAGTTTGTGCTAAGCCAAAACTCGTAAAGGCTATTAAGATGATACATGAAAAAAGTGTCTTCATAATTTATTTCTTGGTTGTTCGAAAGTAGTCAAATGATTTTTATTCAAATAGGGTGATTGTATGAGTGGTTAAAAATTGTTGGAATAAATAATTGAAGACATACTATTTAAACAATTGATTGATAGGTGTTTGATTGTATAATTTCGCTCGATGCTCATTTTTTGAGCAATGTGATTTTGAGGTAATTCATCATCCTTTTTTGAGAACTTTATCCGATGTGATTAGTTAACAACCCATAGAATGATGGAACTACTCTCAAGCACAGAACTGGATGCTTTTCGTGAACTTCAAGATCCTCTAGCGGATCATGTCATCTCGAAATATTTTCCGGCAGACAAAAATTTACTACAATCACATTTGAGTGCCTTGGTCACTAACAGTGACTCATTACCGAGTGATGCAACTGAAGAACTTAAGGTACTCTATGCGGCTATGAAAGAGACTGCGAGTTCCTTTGACGTGGATGACTTGGCAGCAGGGCAAAGTTTTTTCAGTGAACATGCTTCTGATATTATGTTGTTGTTAGGCTTTCTAAGTCTTCCTTACTGTTATACTGCTGCTTATGGTGCAGAGGTATTGGTGAAGTCTAAGCGCATCTTAGAAGACCCTGCCACGCGCTTGATGGATACAGCTACGTTTGTATTCGATGTGACAAGTAAAGGTGCTTTTAAGCCAGAAGGAAAGGCATTGGTGGGTATTTTGAGGGTTAGGTTGCTGCATGCTGCTACCCGTTGGTATATTAATCATTCAGGTGATTGGGATAGCACTGTGATGGGTCAGCCTATTAATCAAGAAGATATGGCAGGTACCAATTTATCCTTCTCTCTGATGGCTGTCCGTGGCTTACGCAAGCTCGGTAAGTTACTTGAGCCAGAAAAAGCTTTCAACTACATTAATTACTGGAATAAGATTGGCCTTTTGTTGGGACTCAAGCCTGAATTGTTGCCAGAGAGTAACAAAGAAGCGTTTCATTTGGAGAAACAGATTAGAGGTAGGCACTTTAGGTCTTCCGATGCAGGCCTTAAACTGACTAAGTCACTTTATAAGTATTACGAAAAAGCAGTCGCTGACACACCCCTAGACGGTTTGACTAAGTCATTTATGATTTACCTATTAGGAGATAAAGTGGCGAGTCAGTTGGGTTTAGAGATTGGCAATTACGACCGTATTGTCTTTAAGCCTTATCAATTGTTTTTCAATTTCAAGAATTTCTTTTTCGATTCACAAGACTCGTATGCTAAGGCTTTTGGACGTTTTAAGACGTCTCAAGCAATTAAGTAATTGCTTAATTAGCTTTTGATTATCTGCTTATTGAAAAGGTTTTGGTCAATGATGGGTAGAAGAGGATATCAATTGATTCTTTGAATGATAGGGTTAAAGGCTTTGGAAGCCACAAGTACCTTGTCACCAATACTAAGGTTTTCAGCTTCATCTCGTTCAGAGACCACTTTAATGAGTTCTTTGCCTACGAGTACAGTAAGAATACTGATGACTCCTTCGGCTTGCATGTTGACAATTTCTCCTGTGAATTGAAATTTACCACTGATATTACTGCTGGTCAATAGTGCTGAAGGTTTGCCTTCTTCGATCACTCTACCTTGTTCCAATACTACCAGCGAATCGGCTAGTTTAAGCGTTTCTCCATTGTCATGGGTAACCATTAGGATTGTCAGGTTAAACTCCTTGTGAAGCTCCAATAAATGCTGTTGTAGTTTAGCCCTTATCTCATTGTCTAAGGCCGATAGCGGCTCGTCTAAGAGTAGTAAGCTTGGTTTTTGGACCAATGCCCTTGCCAGTGCCACGCGTTGCTTTTGGCCTCCAGATAATATCTCTGGCTTATGATTTCGTAATTCACCAAGCTCCATGATTTCGATTAAATCATCAACTATACTGGTCGAATCATGCTTGGATAAGGCAAATCGAAGGTTCTCGCCAACGCTCATATTAGGAAAGAGCGCATAGTCTTGAAAGACATAGCCCACCTTACGTTGCTGTATTGGTAGGTCTATCTGCTGGCTGCTGTTGAACCAGGACTTCCCATCCACTTCAATCTGGCCACCATCTGGTTGCATAAGGCCGGCAATTAAACGGAGAAGAGATGTCTTGCCAGCACCAGACTTTCCTTGTATCGCAGTGAATGTGCCTGATGCTAGACGCAAGTCGATTTCAAGATGCATCTTACCTTGATTAGAATGGAGGACTTTATTTAGTTGCAGTTCAATCATTTCCAAAACCCTTTCATTCCGCCTCGGTTGAACATGTAAACCAAAATCAATATGGTGAAAGTTATACCCAATAGAATTAATGAGTAGCTGTTCGCCACCGCATAATTAAGAGACTCTACTTCATCATAGATGGCTATTGAAGCTACTTTTGTCTGGCCGGGTATATTTCCTCCAATCATAAGGACAACGCCAAATTCCCCCATGGTATGGGCAAAAGAGAGTACAACTCCGGTTAGAAGTGCTGGTTTGATATTAGGTAATAAGACCTTTGTGAGTGTTTTAAATTTTGATTTACCTAATACGTAGGAAGCTTCTGTCAATGATTTTGGAAGGTTTGAGAGCCCTGCTTGAATAGGATGGACCATAAACGGAAGGCTATAAATGATGGAAGCAAACACCAATCCTTCGAAAGAGAATATGAGCCTTAAGCCAAGCCAGTGATCTAGCCACTCACCAAAAGCGTTGTTTGGGCTGAAAGCTATTAGCAGATAGAAACCTAATACAGTAGGGGGCAGCACGAGTGGCATGCTGATCAATGCTTCTAGTACTGGTTTGAGCCGTGTCTTTGTATTGGCTAGCCAGTTGGCTATGGGTATGCCAATGACTGCTAAAAGTATAGTGGTCACTGTCGCCAGCTTTAATGTCAATATGATCGGCCCCCAATCCACTATTCAGAAAGCATTATTTCGTTCGTCTTTATGAGCGCCTTAACTTTTTTTCCTATTGATAGATTCAAGGTGGATATGGCCTTGGTTGTTATGATGGACGACACCTCGCCTGTTTCAATTTGGAGCACCACCTTGCTGAGTAATTCTGAGGCATCAATGCTAATTATAGTTCCTGAGAGTTGATTTTGCATGCTAATCGAATGCTTTTCGTCCAAACCAATGGCGACCTCGGTTTCTTTAAATATGGCTCTTACAGTATTGCCAACCTTCAAAAGGGGTAATGTGTCGGGCGTGTCAATGACTATAGCAGTGAGCTTATTTGAGCCCGCTAGTATTTCTACTAAAGACAAGCTTCCTGCGGTTTCAATGGATGATATTTTACCTGAGATTGAATTCAATTGACTGTGCTAGAATAACCGAAGTTATTCAAAATTTCCTGACCTTTTGGTGAAAGTATAAAATCAAAAAAGACTTGTGCTGCACTTTGCATTTCAGGTCTTTCATTTAGAATGACCATGCTTTGTATGATAGGTTCGTAATCCGTAGTGGGGATTTCATTCCATAAACCTCTTCCTTTGAATGGGCCTGAGAGCACACTGGATTTGGACGTGAAACCAATATCTGCTGCACCACTTAGTAGAAACTGGTTTACTTGAGATATACTCTCACCGTATACGAATTTATCCTTGAAGAATTGAGAGGGAGGTTGAGAGTTCATGAAATCCATAGAAGCCCGACCATAAGGAGCAGTTTTTGGGTTAGCTACTGCAATTTTGGTGTTCGCCCAATCTTTCTCATTGGCAATAATCTGAGCAGAGTCAAAAGAGGTCCAAACTACTAGTCGTCCATAGGCATAAATTTGAGGTGCATGATTGGCTAATCCCTCTTCAAAAAGCTTCTGTGGATATTTACTGTCTGCTGAAAGAAAGAGATCATAGGGTGCTCCAGCGATGATTTGAGAGGTCAGTTGCCCCGAAGAACCAAGAATAATTTCTACTTCGGTACCGGTAGCGTCCTCGAATTCTTTTTCTAATGGGACTATGACAAACTGCATGTTGGCTGCAGCAGCTATGGTGAGTTTAGTAGTCGATTGATTTGAACAAGCTATACTTGACATTACCAAAAGCAATACTATTACAACTCTTTTCATATCAAACTATCCCAAAGTATCTCCACTGGATGATAAGACTTCCGACTTGTCCCATCTTTGATCTGATGCCTACAACTTGTTCCGGCTGCAGCAATAATCACTTCTTCTGGTTGCTTACGCACCGTAGGGAAGAGGACTAGCTCACCAATCTTCATTGAAACATCGTAATGTTCCTTTTCATAGCCGAAAGAACCTGCCATACCACAGCAGCCCGAAGGAATCATATGCACTTTGAAGTTCTTTGGTAACGAAAGCATCTTTTTAGTCGGTACCATTGACGAAAGTGCCTTCTGATGGCAGTGCCCATGTACTTTGATGGTTTTCGTAGCTTCGGTGAACTGCTCTGATTTGATATGGCCAGCATCAATCTCGTGCGCTAAAAACTCTTCTATTGTGAAAGTATGCTTGGCAATTCGCTTGGCTTCTTCTTGTTTCTTCCCTCTAGTAAGGGTAATGTATTCATCTCTGAAGGTTAGGATGGCCGAAGGCTCAACACCCACTAAAGGAGTTGTTGCGCTAACCAAATCCTTGAAGATTTGAATGTTCTCTTCTGCGAGTGCCTTAGCATCATCTAAAAGTCCTTTAGAAAGCTGTGGCCTTCCCGAATCTGCATGCGGAACGAAGATGACTTGGTATCCGAGCTTGTCGAGTAGCAAAATAGCCTTCTTACCGATTTCAGCATCGTTATAGTTGGTGAACTCATCACAAAAGAAGTAGAGCTTTTTACCTGTGACTTTAGCCTTGAACTCTTTAGTCAACCACTTTGCTAGTGGCTGACGTGCTAGTTCGGGCATGCTGCGCTTTTTGGCAAACCCTACGACAGACTTGGCAATATTTGCGGTGAAAGCATTACCGAATATAAAATCATAAGCCCATGGTGCCATGCTAGCCAGCTTCATGCTCTTTGAAAAGTTGCCGATGCGCTTAGAACGAGTTGGTATGCCGTTTTCTTTGTAATACTGATACTGCCATTCTGCTTTGAGTTTGGCCATGTCTACATTGGATGGGCATTCTGAACTGCAACCTTTACAGGACAAACACAGGTCCATCACTTCTTTGATTTCTTCGTTGGCGAATGGATTCTTGTCGTTTGAATTAGTGAGTATTTCCCGCAGAATGTTAGCTCTTGCTCTTGTCGTGTCCTTTTCGTCCCTAGTGGCCATGTAGCTCGGACACATGGTTCCACCACTTAGCTCTGACTTGCGACAGTCCCCAGATCCATTACACAACTCTGCTGTACGAAGGATGCCATCTGTGGCTGAGAAGTCAAATTTTGTATCGAATTCAGGTGTTTTTTGATCTTTTGAATACCGCAAAGAAGTATCCATGGGAGGGGTATCAACAATCTTATTTGGATTAAAGATATTTTGAGGATCCCAAATCTTCTTTATTCGTCTGACTAATTGATAGTTGTGTTCACCAATCATCTGAGGGAGAAACTCTCCCCTTAAACGACCGTCTCCGTGCTCTCCGGAAAGAGAACCTTTGTACTTCTTAACTAGCTTGGCTATTTCTTCGGCAATGGTTCTGAATTGTCCTTGGCCTTCGGCTGTTTTCAGGTTAATGATCGGACGTAAATGAAGCTCTCCTGAGCCTGCATGTGCATAATGAACCGAATAGAGTCCATGCTTGTCCAAGATTTCATTGAATTCTGCGATGTATGCTGGTAAATCCTCAACATCTACGGCCGTATCTTCTATGACTGGTGCTGGTTTAGCATCGCCAGGAATATTAGATAGTAAGCCTAGGCCTGCTTTTCGAAGATTCCATACTAAGCTTATTTTCTTTCCCTTGATAATGGGGTACGCATAACCCCGACCTTGTGCTTTAAGGTCTTTGATTAAGTCTTTTACTTTTTGATTGGCTTCTTCAGGACTATCTCCATTTAGTTCTACTACTAAGATGGCTTGTGGATCGCCTTCTACGAAGAACCTGAGTGCGTTGTACATCGCATTGCGCTTGGTTGCCTCAAGGATGTAGTGATCCATTAGTTCGCAAGCCGATGGCTTATACTTTAACGCCACCAAGTTTGCCTTGAGGCTATCATCGATAGTCTCGGAGTGAATACATACTAATCGTTTGTTGTCAGGCGGGAGTGGAGTAAGCTTAATCTTAGCGGAAGTCACCAAGCATAGTGTTCCCTCAGAACCCGCGATCAGACTACAAAAATTAAAGTCATTTCCGGCTTCATTGAACGGCTGATGACGAAGGAGCATGTCCAAAGCATAGCCTGTATTTCTTCTAGGAATATCCGCTTTCGGAAAGCCCTCTAAAATCTCTTTTTGATTAGTTTCATCCTTTAGAATTTCCCTTGTTTCAAAGTAGATGTTGTTTTGTAATTTTCCCGAGACAGAAAGCCCATTACAGCGATCTAAGAATGTGCTTTTATTAGTGCCTCCAAACCAAGATTCAGTACCATCAGAAAGGATAGTATTTACTTCGAGTAAGTGTTCTCTTACGCTACCATAAACTACTGAATTAGAGCCACATGAATTATTTCCTATCATGCCGCCAATCATGGCGCGGTTGGCGGTAGAGGTCTCAGGTGCAAAGAAGAAACCAAAAGGCGCTAGTTGCTTGTTCAAATCATCACGAATAATACCTGGTTCTACCCAAGCATAGGCTTCTTTTTCGTTGATTTCAATGACCTGATTAAAGTGCTTTGAAATGTCAACGATGATGCCACTACCCACTACCTGACCGGCTAAGCTTGTACCGGCAGTTCTTGGGATTAATGAGGTGCCAGTGTCACGTGCATAATTGACCAAGGTAATAAGGTCTTCTTTGTCTTGGGGGATAGCTACGGCAAGAGGAAGTTCTCTATAGGCGGAGGCATCAGTAGCGTATAGCTTTCTTGTGGTATTATCAGTAAAGAGGTCGCCTTTAAGGGTGGCCTTTAAATTCGTCAAACTCATCAGACGGCAAATTAGGTGTATTGCTGTTAATCTGGAAGCTTGATGAATTAGAAATTATGATTTCGATTGAATTCAATTGAAAACCAGCATAAACTTCGCCCCCTTACCAATCTCGCTCTCCAGAAGTATATCGCCATCATAGATGTCAATTGCGGCATGTTCAATGTAGCCGACATGATCATGATTCGGAGGTCAGGCCTTAATACTTGTTGTGCCTCTCGACAGAGTGCTAGCGCAACATCGGCATGAATGCTTCTTTCGTGAAACTCATCGAAAATAACTAGGGCTACATTTTCAAGGGCATTGTCGCTTTGAAGAATTCTGGTGAGTATGCCTTCGGTTAACACTCCAATTTTCGTTTTATCAGAAGTTCTATTATCGAATCGAATGCGATATCCAACCGTTTGCCCGACAGGCTCTCCTAGAAAATAGGCCATACGTTCAGCAATCGTTCTGGCTGCCAGTCTTCTTGGTTCGAGCATTAAAATCTTTTTTCCGTCAAGCCAAGGAGCATCGAGTAGGGCAAGGGGAAGCAATGTGCTTTTTCCAGCACCAGGAGGTGCATTGACCACCAAACTGTTCTTTTTAGCCAAATGCGTCTGCACCTCGGAGATGATTTCTACTATAGGAAGGTCTATAGAATTAGGATCGAATTGCTTAGCCATATAGGGCTGCTAAGATAAGCACCTTGCCTTAATCCCACATACTTTGTTGACTAGAGACTGCTGGTGCGCATTTTTCAATGCCTTCCATTTAGCATTTCGAGGTTCCGAACGTGCTCGATGTTGTTGCATAGCGGCAATATATTATTGATAGAACTAATAAAGATTTGGAACAATTTACTGCTTCAGTTTGTATGTTTGTAATAGACAAAATTTCATTATGCTTTACGTTATTTCCCCTGCCAAAACGCTTGATTTTGAAACTCCTTGCGACAAGGAAGTATCTTACCCTCGATTTCAGAAGGAGACTTTAGAATTGATTGGTGCTTTAAGAGAAAGGACTCCCGAGCAGATACAAGAGCTCATGAGCTTGAGTGAGAATTTAGCCGAACTGAACGTAAGTCGATATCAGAAGTTTTCAAGGTCCAAGAATACGAAAAGAGCGAAGCAGGCGGTCTATGCCTTTAAAGGAGATGTCTATCTTGGTTTAGAGGCGGAAGAGCTCTCTAATGAAGACATACACTACGCTCAAGACCATTTGAGGATACTCTCTGGTCTTTATGGGTTGTTGAGGCCTTTGGATTTGATTCAACCTTATCGATTAGAAATGGGTACGCGTTTGGCCTTTGATGATTATACAACCCTTTATAATTTTTGGGCGGATAGGATCGTGGAGCAAGTGAATCGTGACTTGAAAAAGCAAGGGGATAAAGTATTGATCAATTTAGCTTCTCAAGAGTACTTCAAAGCGATCGATAGACCAAGCTTGAAAGCCAAGGTGATCAACATTGACTTCTTGGATCAGAAAAATGGTAAGTATAAAGTGATCTCTTTCTTCGCTAAAAAGGCTAGGGGACTTATGGCCCAATTCATCATCAAGAACAGAATCAATGACGCTGAATCATTGAAGGCTTTTGACTACCAAGGCTATTGGTTTGATGTGGATAGCTCAAATGATAGTAAGTTTGTGTTCAAGCGAGACGAAGTTTGAAATAAAGTTTTCTGAGTAAGTCATTCCGACATAGGAGGAATCTTGACCAAGATAATGATTCGTACACTGTGTTAATGCACAAGATCTCTCATACTTCGAGATGACATACTAAAATAGTTTTGAGGTACAAAAAGTGATATAATACTTGTTGGTCTTGTGACCATCAATGACTGGTAACATGTTTAACCCGAGAGAAATAGCGCAAAGAGATTACAATCCTGAGTTTGAGTTTCAAACTTCTAGAAGCTCTGGATCGGGTGGGCAAAATGTGAACAAGGTTGAAACGCGGGTTAGCTTAAATTTTTCCGTAAACGATTCTCAAATACTTAGTGATGTAGAGAAGGAGAGGCTTCACATCAAGTGGGCCAATCGATTGACTTCTGAGGGAGTTCTAGCCATACATTCGGAACAACATAGAAGCCAGTTAAGAAATAAGGAGGAGACGGTTCTTGCCTTTAAGAAGCTCATAGAAATAGCCTTTACCGACCCTAAACCTCGTAGAAAATCGAAACCTTCCAAGTCTTCTATTCGCAAGCGATTAGATGCCAAAAAGAAGCATTCCGATAAGAAATCTAATCGTAAGCCTCCCGAATACTAAAAAAAGAAAAGCCGACTCATATAAATGAATCGGCTTTAAATTGGGGTTGATTTACTTATTGCCCTCCCTTACGGTTAGGGTTTCTTGGTGTTGGCCATGTTCTTGGCTCACCGTTTCTTGGATTCATCCCTAAGTCCGCTTTATCTCTTGGGAATGTCTTTTCATCTTCTGAAGCCATATATACCATAATAGCTGTTAGGATGGCATTGTTACGCACATCGTCAAATACGATCTTGTCGTAAGTGTCTCTGTTCGTGTGCCAAGTGTATGTTCCATAATCCCAGCTTAAAGAGCTTAAGCTAAAGCCTGGAGCACCTGCAGCTACGAATGAAGCATAATCAGAACCACCTCCACCTGGAGATCCAGGGAAATTAGTTTCGATTTCAGATTTGTATTTTCTTGGTACAGCAGATAGCCATCTGTTAATGAACTCATAAGAGTGCAAAAAGCCTTGTCCACTGATGTTAACGACTCTACCTGTTCCGTTATCTTGATTGAATAATGCTTGAAGTCCTGCAACAACTTTAGGGTTGTCTTGAACGAATGCACTAGATCCATTTAAACCTTGCTCTTCACTTCCCCAGTGCCCAGCAATGATGGTTCTTTTTGGGTTAGGATAGTATTTCTTTAACAGTCTCATGGCCTCCATCATTACGATTGTACCAGTACCGTTGTCGGTTGCTCCAGTTCCACCGTCCCATGAATCGAAGTGAGCTGAAAGCATCACATACTCGTCAGCTTTTTCTCCACCTTTCATTTCAGCAACAGTGTTATAGGTAGGCATTTGGCCTAACTCCTTAGAAGTTACTTCCATTCTAATCGTTGGCGTATCACCATGCTCGATCATTCTGAATAGTGTACCATAATCTTCCAATCCAATATCAACTGCAGGGATTCCTTTAGTTCTAGCGCTGAAGATTTTGTTTACACCAAATCCTCTAGACCAGTTTGATTTAAGAATACCTAAGGCACCAGCGTCTTCTAATGCTTGGTCAAGATCTCTTCCGTAGCCAGTATTACTGACGCGTTTACGCCACGCGGTGATCGTTTCGCGTTGCAGTTTTTGCATATTTTCGATAGACTCTTCAGTACCAAATTTCTCCCAGTTATATCCTGGACGTCCAGTTGGTTGCGCTACGTCAACCATTACGAATTTACCCTTTACACTTGGTAACCAAGCATCGAAGGCAGCTTTGTCAGCTACATCTGGAATCATAGTTACTTTAGCACTGACAGGGCCATCGGTAGCTGCACTCCATGCAAGCGCCATGGCTTCTAATGTTTTTACACGAGGCTCAATTAGATCTACGTGAGTAATTCCACGTTCCCAGCCACGCCATTCACCCCATTGCTCATTTTTAGCAGAGATTCCCCAGCTTTCGTATTTGGCAGCAGCCCAATCGTTGGCAGAGTTCATCTGAGGAGTACCGACCAATCTTGGTCCGTTTTTGTCAAGAAGCTCATACGCTAATTTTTCAAGCATCGAATTATCATTCGCTTCTTTGATCATATTGTCGATCACTGTCTTTTGATCCTGCGCCTGTGCAAAAGGGGCAAGCATGATGGTAAGAACAGTGATAAGGGTAAATATTCTTTTCATTCTGGTAGGTTTGATTTAGGAGGTAAGATAGTTACTAATGACTTATTTACACTAACCGATTATATAATCAGAGTTTAGATTCGAATTTCTCCAACAATCGGTTTGTTTGAGTATGAAGTTTCTTTTGAAAGAATCCAGTCCAGCCAAGCAGTTTTCCGCTGAAACCCATGGCCATACCTGCCCATCGGTGTAGGTCAAAAACGTCTGTATGCCTAATGATAAGCCCATCTTTGAACTGGAATGATGCGTCAATACTGTTGTGGACCGGTCTGCCAGTTTTACTGAAAATATAGTGAGCGTCCCAATGGGCTGTGCCTTTAGTATCGTCAGCTACAACATTGTTGAATGTGACTTTAATATTCTTATCTTTTTGACGAGCGCAAAGCATGCGCCACATGTTTCCAGCTCTTTTACCTTTCAATTCCCCGAAAGCTGGATCATGAAAGACAATGTCATCGTGATAACATGATGCCATTGTCTCCGCGTCTAGGTTAGCAAAGCCGGTGTAAAATTTATCGATGAGCTCCTTCATAATTATCATTTAATTATCTTGTACAATATAGATCGCATTTCCATTTAAATCATTAAAGCCAAATTCATGTGTGCCCCAAGGTGTGTGCCGCTGATACTTATCGAGCTTAATGGTTCCCCTTTCAATGAATTCCATGGCATATGGTTCAATATCATGAACAAAAATCTTGATTACCGAACCTCCTAACAATGGGTCGTGCTCATTATCGGCATGCCATTGTAGATGGATAACTTGGTATTCACGTTTTATACCGGCATACTTTTTATCACCAAATGCATATTCAAAGCCAGTGAATTCCTTGTGCCATTTGATATCTCTTTCAATGTCTTGTGATGGGAGAACGGGTTCTATACCTCTTATGCTGCGTTCTGAGTGCATTTTATTAATTTACAGAAATGTCTGCTAGTAAGAAAGAAAACAAGAAAGAGTGCCCATCCTGTGCTATGCAGGCTAATGCTAGTGAGAAGACTTGTCCTATTTGTCAATACGAGTTCCCAACACAAATGAAAGGAACGAGTTGGGTCGCGATAATATTAATACTGGCCTTTCTGCTCTGGATGGTGTTATAGGCTATTGGAATCTGGAATAGTTGAATGCCACTTCACTCTCTTCACCAGCCTCTCCAACCATTACATACATGTTGATTTTGTCTTTAGAGATTCTTTCTACAGTGAAACCCTCGAAATAAACGATGTCCTTTTCAACCTTTACTAGTTTGAAATCAACTGTTTCATTTTTCTCTTCCCATCCACTGAGGTCGCCATTAAAATGCTTCAAGCGTGGGACTAGACTTCCATTTTCCTCTCTGATTTGACAAAGCTCATAGAACTCAACTTTACCATCAACCACTAACTTAAAGGCACACATCATCGAATCGCCCAATGGGGGGATCCAAACCTCCTGAACCTGACTGCCATAGGCTTCGCCTTCCCAGCTACCCGCTATCCAAGCAACACCTGAAAGTGTGGCTTTTGGAGATATTTTGTCTCCAAGTTGGATAGTCTTTTGAGAGAAAGCAGTAATTGAAACTATTTTATAGGAGTATGCTAAAAAAGTATTTCATAATCTTGTTTTGAATACTTTTTTATTAAAAGTAAATAGGGAACAATTTAATTAAACTGTTTGATCATCACATATTCTTCCCCATTTGCTAAAATAAGATGTTGGAATAAGTTTTGTCTTTGGTTGATAAAAAAGAGATTATGCCTCCTCTTGTGAAGCTGCCAAGCCATCCTTTTTCTTAGGCAGGAATTGCTCTACTAAAATGATTCCCGTGCCGATCATTACTGATACGTCAGCTAAGTTGAAAATACCCGTATGGGCGAATTGCAAGTCGATGAAGACCATATCGGTAACCGAACCATATACGATACGGTCATAGATATTTCCGATGCCTCCGCCAACAATAAACGATAGCGCAATCATGCTGAGCCGTGTGATTTCCTTATTTCTAATCAAGTAAATAAACAAAGCGAGCATGACCGCTGAAGGTAAAATAAGCAAGAGAATTGTTCTCAACGTAGGAGATAGGGTTGATCCCATACCTAGAAAGGCACCTTCGTTTTCAACTTTCGTTAGAATCAAATAGTCTCCAATGACTTCAATGGTCGCGTTATATTCTATTTCATCCCGAGTCATCTTCTTTGTCACCTGGTCAATAGCGATATTGGCGATAATGATTATGAGTATTAAAGCTGTTCTTGAGATACCCTTCATAGAAATTGAAATTTCCTCAAAAGTAATTAAAAGCAATAAAGAAGCTAAAACTTGAGGGTAAATGAAGTCCCTTCTTGCGAGGTATTAAAGGATATCTCTCCTTTATGAGATTAAATGATCTTCTTTGTTAAACTGAGGCCAATGCCTGAACCTTCAGGTTTTGTAGTGTAAAAAGGTATAAAGATCTTTTCAGTAATATCTTCTGGTATTCCAGAACCGTTATCGGTAACGGTAATAACTGAATAGTCTCTGTCATGGCTCAGGCTGAAAGCCAGATGAATTACTCCCGTATCTTCTTTAACGGCTTCTTTCACGTTTTTTAATAAGTTGATTAGGACTTGTTTGATCAAGTCAGGGTCAATTAGAAGTTGAAACTGCTCTTTAGGGATATCCATTTTCCATGTTATTTGAGATCCAATCAAAGTTGGCTCAAACAGAGAGGAGATACGCTGGAAGAAGTGTGAGCCATCTACTTTCTTAATATTTGGTAAGGGGACTCTAGTAAGTGCTCTGTAAGCTTCGGTAAAATTCATTAAACCTTGACTTCGTGCTTCTATGGCATCTAAATCTTCTTCGAGGCTCGCTCTTTTTTCGCCCTCAAGATCTCTTTGCTGCATCTTACAAAGATACTTTTTTTAGCGATGACATTTGACCTTACCCAATAAAGCAGCAATTGCGTAACCCGAAACCAGAGCTAAGTTAAAGCGTTAGACTAATGGGCCATTTAATAGAATTATAAAAGCTAATTACTTCCTCGCAAGAGATTTACGGTCACAGTTGCTAACTCTGAGTCAGGGAACTTCCTAAAGTTGTTAGTCGCTGGCCTTAGACCAGCTTCTTCAGCTATTTTTAAAAATATATATACTTCTAGAATATACTGATCTGAGTAGCCATGCGTAGCATCATATGCCGTAGCGGCTGTTTGACCTAAGTTTTGTGATGTAATTTCTGGGTCGACCGTATGTAGTTCAATGACCAGAAGCCCAAACTTACTAACATAGGGCTTCCATTTGTTTAAATGCTCTAGGAGTGATTCTTCAACTAGTTCATTTGAAATACGATCACCTTTTGTAGCGTATGCACCAGTAGAACTGCTTACTCTATTAGAGTCATTTACTTTTGGAGTTTCCCAGATTCTATTATGATCCAAAAAGGTTCTTACATTCAAAAGGTCACTAAGATTAATGCCATAGTCTGAAACTAAGTCTTGTGCTAACAAATCAGGCCTTCCGATATCGCCCCACATGACCTTAGCCCAAATATCTGCTTGAATCAGGTTAGCCCTCGTTACTTTAAGCGCTGTCTTATTATAATCAACTCCGACTAAAAATAGAGGATGACTATCTAACATTTTTCCACGCTGCGTCTTATATTCAATTACTTCGAACATATGCTGTATGAAGGCACCATTTCCACAGCCCATGTCTAGAATACCTTTGGGTTGTTCTTCAATAGGTCGATTAAAGAGTTCAATGATGATCTCATCAACAACTTGGAAATAACTAGAATGGGCTCCTCCGCTACCCCATACGTTCATTTCTCGATCTACATGTGTCTCTGTTTGATGTTCATCATATGTTCTAATACGATCAAGATCACCAAAAATAAGGTCGTTAAGGTTTCTCAATGTTGGTATATAAGAAACTGTTACACCATAAGCACTAGCGCGTTTAGCAAAAAATAGTCCTTTGTCAGTAAACCGATAAGTGTCATTCTTCTTTTCGAACCATCCACAATATGTGAAAAAGTCAAGTAGCGTACCGAAACTGGATGAATCATTATGAAATTCTTCCGGTAAAAAAGAAGCTTCCATGAAGTACTTGTGAAACATTCCATTCATGCCTAAATGGACGATAGTAGGGCCGAGGAGTATCCCTTCTATATGCTTTAATACCTGGTCTGAAATTTCAGGATTTACGTTCAGTGCGGCTAAATCTGATAGGTAACTAGATTGAAATTGATGCTGTATTTTCTCTAAGAGTTTGAATGGTTCAATTTCAAATTTTCTTGGGTGAAATTTTTCTGAAAACTTGAGTAACTCAACAACATCTTTGTAAAAAGGCACGCATTTAAAAGCATCAATAGAGTTGTCGTTGATACTGAATTCTACATCTTGAGAAGTTACGTTTTGCTTTAACCATCCTTGTGAACACATCACCCTTAAAGCAACATTGAGATAACCTTCGTTTGCATTGAACTCCTTTGCCAATACACTCAATTGGTTTTTTTTGTGCTTAATCAAATAATCAAGAACTCCCTTTTCATAAAGTACAAATGCTGAGGGTGCAGTAACAATCCCATCTAAATGTCTAAATAGTTCGTTTCTGTATGCTTTGGATTGATTTTGTTGGGTCATACCTCTATTTAGTTGGATTATGGAATCGATTGCAAACTTGCTTAATTGGCTGATTGTAACAAAGAATTTCAATTTATTTTGCGTCTTTTCAGTAGTACCTCGTCTACGGGGTGAATCAAATCAAAAGACATGAAAAGATTACACGTGAATATAAAAGTCGAAAGCTTAGATCAATCGATTGGTTTTTACAATGCATTGTTCAGTTCTGAGCCAACTGTTAAGAAGCCTGATTATGCAAAGTGGATGCTTGAGGACCCAAGGGTGAATTTTTCAATATCCTCATCTAAAGCAGGGCATGGAATTGAGCATTTGGGTATACAAGCTGAATCCAAAGAAGAGTTAGATAGCCTTTACTTAAGAATGGATAAGGCTGAAGGTGTCGTAAGACCAGAAGGCGATACGGTCTGCTGTTATGCCAAATCAAATAAATCTTGGATTAAAGACCCTCAAGGAGTAGAGTGGGAGGTTTTTCATACTTATGGTGAATCGGCAGTGAACAAAATTGCAGATGCCGCTTGTTGTGACGATACTTGTTGTAGCGAATGAATCCTAGTTGTCAAGTCGTAGCCCCTGTCTTTCAAGAGTATAGACAGGTTTTGGCTCGGTATATAGAAAGCCGAGTAAATGATCCTATAGAAGGCGAAGAGTTGCTGAGCAAGGTCGAGATGAAGATCTATGACAACTGTGAAAAAGTGGAAGGCATCAGAAATATTGAGGCGTGGCTAATAACCATTGCACGCAATACGATTACTGACTACTTCAGAGAACAACAAAAGGCTTCTAGCAAGGAGTTGGATATCAATCTTCCCGATGAGTCTTATGATAAGCTATATGAAGAGCTAGAGTTGTGTGTGCCGTCACTTATTCAAAAGCTGCCCGAAAAGTATGCAAAGCCTTTAGCGGATTATGAGTTACGGGGTATATCGCAGAAGCAGTTGGCTTTGGACTATGGCCTTAGTGAATCAGGGTTAAAGTCTAGAATACAGCGTGGAAGGAAGATGCTTAAGGAACTATTCACTGAGTACTGCGGTCATTTGTTAATAGAGGAAGGGTGTTCAGATTTTCGTAAGTGTTAGGCCGTTGATCTGACTTTCAGCTCCTTCCAATGGAATGATTTCTCAAATTGATTGTCTGTAAATTGGTAATGGGCCTCCATTTGAATCAGTACGTTTTACTTAAAGGCGAACATTGATGAGTGAGGAGTTGTTTAGAGGGAAACAAGAGGGGGTTAGAATTTACGCTGTTAATAGAGCATCCCCACTTAGTTCGACTTAAGAACAGCTTGGATTGCTCCGTGAATCAAAGCTTCCATGACTATGTATCCGGCTTTATTAGGATGAACCAAGTCATTTTCGGTAGTGTGCTCAGGTACCTTCATACCACCTTTTCCATTGTCCATTACTTCGAAAAAGTCTACATAAGACAAATCATTTGCGATAGCATACTCCTTAATCATGGAGTTTAGTTGAGGTATTTTATTCAATGGATTCATTCCGGGTTTCCATGGATAATCTTTTGCAGGCAAAACAGAGCAAATGATCACCTCAATGTTATTCTGGAGTGCCATTTCTGCCATACTCTTAATGTTGTCCGCCACCTCCTCTATAGAAACAGGGCCAGAGTTCTGAGCAATATCATTCGTGCCTGCCAAAATGACTACCAGCTTCGGTTTAAGTGCGATTACATCTGCTCTAAACCTGATTAACATCTGATGTGTTACTTGTCCACTAATACCGCGTCCGATGTAGTTATTGTCAGAAAAGAAGTCTGGACTATAGTTTACCCAAGCCTCAGTGATGGAGTTACCCATGAAAACAACACGTTTCTCGTCTGCGGAAGGTGGTCCTAAAGCCTTGTTCGCCTCTTCATACCTGAGGAAATCTGCATAATCATGAATACTAAAATCGTTTTGAGCAGACATGGTCAAAGGAATGATTAAGGTGAGGGATAGAATTAAAATTTTCATCAAACACAATATAAGGAATGTCCACTTAAAAGATATTTCCGATATTGAACTATGCTTTAAGAGGCTCACACTCGAATTGATGAGTTATCTTAAGAAGCTTCACTTAAAACTAAACCTTATGAGATTCCAAATCATCCTCTCTTTCTTAAGCATTCTAGGTTTCCTTGCCTGCGATGTGGAAGGCAGCCTCATTGAGGTTCAAAATGAAACAGCAAGCGTAACACCTGAATTGGTGACAGACCAAATAACTAATCCTTGGGGAATGACTTTTTTACCTGATGGAGATATCCTAGTGACTGAAAAAAGTGGGAGTATAGTGCATATTTCAAATGGACAGGTAATCAACAAGGATGTTACTGGTGGGCCACAAAGTATTACGAGAGGACAAGGCGGTTTGTTAGACATCGAGCTTCATCCAGATTTCGACAATAATCAATGGGTGTATTTCACTTTTGCCAGTGCTGAAGGTGAAGGAAACGGTGCTATGACGGCCCTTTCAAGAGCACAATGGAACGGAACAGGCTTCGAGAACCATGCAGTATTATATAAAGGCTCGCCTAATACCACTGTGGGTCAGCATTTCGGTAGCCGTATTGCTTTTGATAATGACGGCTATGTGTATTTCTCCATAGGCGATCGTGGTAATAGAGATAATAATCCACAGGACATAACAAGAGATGGCGGGAAAGTTTATCGGCTACATGATGACGGCAGAATCCCTAGTGACAATCCTTTCGTAGGTGTCGGTGGTGCCAAAGAAGCCGTTTATTCTTATGGTCATAGAAACCCTCAGGGTATGGCAAAGAACCCTACTACCGGTGAAATATGGACGCATGAGCATGGTCCACAAGGTGGAGACGAAGTGAATATCATTGGAGCGGGTAAGAATTACGGTTGGCCAGTGATTACTTACGGCATTAACTATAGCGGAAGTTCAATTACAGATGAGACTTCAAGAGAAGGGATGGAACAACCTATTACTTATTGGGTACCATCAATTGCGCCTTGCGGAATGACTTTCGTTACCAATTCAAAATATGAAGGTTGGGATGGTAATCTAATTGTTGGCTCGCTGAAGTTTGCCTATTTAGTCCGTTTAGTGATTAAAGACAACCAGGTCGTTAAAGAGGAGAAAATAGCTGAAGGTATTGGTCGTGTAAGAAATGTCGAAATGGGAAATGATGGCTATCTCTATGTAGGTGTGGAAGGCAAAGGACTATATAGATTGCTGCCTGATTAACATTGAATCTAAGGTCTCAATCAATAAAGAAGAATAGTTAGTCAAGGATTGACTGAGAGTTGCTTGAATACATAAAACATCTCTGAAGCAATTTGTAAAGACCTATTATCGTACATCTCAGTCTCTTGAGGGGTGTCATCAAAAGCCTTTGGGTCTTCGTAGCGTAATGGAATGCGTGCCGAAGCTCCTGGAATGAATGGGCAATTCTGATCAGCGTCTGAGCAAGTCATTATTGCAGCAAAGTCATCAATGGGATTGACTTCACTATCATAATGCTTAGAGAAGGCAAGGATAGGAGGGGCATCGATGCTATAAGTAATGTGATAATGTGGATTTTCATTACCCTTGGAAGAGACTTGAAATCCCGATCGAACGAGTGAGTCTATCGCTCTTTCGTTGAAGGCCGTGACTTCTACACCGCCTGAATATGCTGCCAAGGATATGCCATGAGTGTATGCAGCTACTTTTGCCCATACTTGTGATAGCTGACTTCTTCGAGAGTTATGTGTACAAATGAAATTAAGCTTTAACTCCTTTTTTGAATCAATTTGTTGTTGACAGTATTCAACAAAGACATCAAGAATGGGTTTCCTCGCATCAGCTATTTCAATGAGCTGAGCCTTAGCAATAGTTTGTTGAAGCTTTGATAGCATGGAGTAGTATTAACAGCAACCAGAATTCGGATCGCAACCGGTACTTTGCATTTTTACATCCTTGAGTTTCACTCTTGGTTTTTGACCAGGTATACCACACTTATTGGGCGCTAAGCAGTCAGTCTGCTTATTGATCAAGTTGAAATGACTACCATCGAATCCTAAAGCAAACTTTGAAATCGTCTGAGATCCTTGATATTCCACTTCCACTTCATAATCACCCATATCCAGCAATTTCTCCGATAATGTAATAATGTCTTTAAGCTTAGTGGGTTGCAAACGATGATCCACATCAGTGGACGACCATAATTGAAAGTTTACGAGTTTCTCTTGGCGAATTGTTCCACCACAATCAATGAAGTGCCTAGAGATCACACCAACTTCAGTAACGTGAAAATGGGAAGGGACTATATTTCCGTCTGGCAATCGAAACTTGAGTGTTGCTAGTTGAGAAAGATGCGATTTAACGTCAGAGAGTCTCATATTATATATTAATGTATTTTAATATATTATTATATATAAATGTATATATTATAATATAATGCTATATCGATTTACTTACTGCTTCCTGATCTAAGTACCAAAAGAGGTTTCCATGAGTAGGGTGGATGTGCGAAGCAGGATAGGCTAAATAATTATCTTTCTTATTAAAGATCTCATCAATTTTTTCTGCTTTACCATTACCTGTAGCTAGGAAGCATATCACTTTTGCATTATTGATTACAGGGCCCGTTAAAGTAACTCTCTTTTGTCCAGAGTCAGGGTTTGTGCCTATTACACATACTCTTTTGTCAGTCATCAATCCCATCTCATGCGGAAAGATTGAAGCCGTATGACCATCTCCACCAATACCTAGTAACACAATGTCAAAAACAGGTAGTCCTACTTGTTCTGAAAGGTCGTTGGCAAGTTTTTCTCCATAGCGGATAGCTTCGCCCTCGGGATCATTCTCTCCTAATACGCGATGAACGTTTGAAGATGGTATGTCGATTTCCGAAATCAAATGATCCACAGTCATTTTGTAATTACTGTCGTCATCTGTGGGAGGTACACAGCGTTCGTCACCCCAGTAGAGATGAATCTTACTCCAATCGAAGTCTGCCTTGAATTCTGAAGCCAATAAATCGAAAAGTATTTTAGGCGTTGAACCCCCTGAAAGGGCTATCGAGAGCTTATCATTCTCTTTATGTAGCTTAAGGAAGTGCTCGGCAAAACCTCTGGCAGTTGCCTGTGGAGTGTCAAATATTCTTTTTTCCATTTTATAATTCGCAGTAAATACCATCATCGGCCAGATTGGAGCATGGGTATCTCCAGTTCATATTCTTGCCTTCAATTAGATTATCAGCATTTTCAGGCCCCCAAGTTCCTGCAGGGTAACCATATACAGGGATGTTTTGATCTGCTTCCCACGCTTTGAGAATTGGATCTATAAATTCCCAAGCAGCTTCAGTACTGTCGCCACGTGCATAAAGGGTAGCGTCTCCTTGCATACAGTCCAGTATGAGTCTTTCGTAGGCATCTGGCACGTAAACATTGGTTAACTCATCGTATTTGAAATCCATATTTACCTGCTCTGTATTAAAACCGGCTCCGGGGATTTTCATGTCAAACTTGAGTAAAATTCCTTCATTCGGTTGAATACGGATAACCAAGACATTTTGCTGGTTGGCCAAGGTAGAGTCGTGGGCAAAGAGGTGGTGATGATTTGGTTTAAAGTGTATGACCACCTCTGTAACCCTTGTTGGCATTCTCTTTCCAGTTCTTATATAGAATGGAACACCAGCCCATCGCCAGTTATCTATGAAGAACTTCATGGCTACGTAAGTCTCAGTTTTAGACTCTGCATTTACATCATCTTCCTCTCTATACCCATCTACGGATTCGCCCCTTACGGTAGAATTTGAATACTGACCTCTGATGACATTTTTCTTGACGTCTGACTCTGTATAGGGCCTGAGGCTTTGAAAAACCTTTAGCTTTTCATTTCGGATTGACTCAGCATCAGATTTCACAGGAGGTTCCATCGCAACAAGTGCAACTAGCTGAAGCAGATGGTTTTGTATCATATCTCTTAAAGCACCAGATGAATCATAATACCCACCCCTTTTTTCAACTCCCACATGTTCAGCAGCAGTCACTTCAATTCGGTGAATATAATTTCTATTCCATAATGGCTCGAAAATACTGTTAGCAAAGCGGGTGACAAACATGTTCTGTACAGTCTCCTTGCCTAGGTAATGATCTATCCTATAAATTTGTTCTTCCACAAAATTTGAAAGGAGATCTTTGTTTAATTTTTTTGCGGAATCTAAATCATATCCGAATGGTTTTTCTACAATCAATCTACTCCAGCCATTTTCTTGATTATTGAGGCCTGAATCGGCAAGTCCTTTAGCGATCGTCTGATAAAGACTAGGAGGGGTGGCTAAATAGAAAATGTAATTATTGGCGCAAGACTTTTGTTTGTCGAGTTGATCTAGTCTTTCCTTTAGCGCGCTATAAGCGCTTATTTCTTTTGTATTTACTGACTGATAAAAGACCAGTTCTGCAAAGGCCTTCAGCTTTTCAGGAGTGGCAGCTTTCTTGTTTTTAAGGTGCTCGTTTTCAAAAACTACTTTTTGACGATATTCTTCATCGGTATAGACAGATCTGCTTACACCGACAACAGCGTAATTTTCTGGTAAAAAACCTCCACAGAAAAGATTAAAGACCGAAGGGATGAGTTTCCTCTCAGTTAGATCTCCTGATGCACCAAAAATTACGAGGGCCTGATTGTCAGTTTTTTTCATTTATTTTTTTTGGTCGATCTAGCTTGCTTTCTTTGCATAGACTTAAATCAAATCGCCTTGAAATAGTTCCCAAAACTAATGAATGGCCTTGAATGATAGAAGTCTAGAATGCTTTAAGGTCGAATTAAATTTTAATGATTGCCTGATTCGATTCAAAATGGTTTTAACAGCTATAATTATTACATAATGACAGATATAAAATTTGATTTTGGTTTAGTTGGATTGGGAGTAATGGGAAGGAATTTTATCCTAAATGTTGCTGATAATAATTTTTCGGCCATCGGCTTAGACTTAGATCAAGAAAAAGTCAGTTCCTTATTAGCTGAAGGTGAAGGAAGAGTAGTTCATGCCACCCAAGATAAACTTGAGTTTATAGACAAACTAGCTTCACCTAGAAAAATCATGCTGCTTGTACCTGCAGGCAAGCCTGTTGATGCTGTCATCAACGACCTGAAACCTCATTTATCAGAAGGAGACATCATTATCGATGGTGGTAACTCTTTCTACACCGACACCAATAGACGATTCGAAGAACTGTCTAAAGACCATATTCACTTTTTTGGTGCTGGTGTGTCGGGTGGTGCAAAAGGCGCTCGCAGAGGGCCTAGTATAATGCCTGGTGGCGACAAGGAAGCTTATCAGTTCATCAAGCCTATCTTCGAAGCAGCATCAGCTAAGGTGAATGGAGAGCCTTGTGTGGCTCATTTGGGAAATGGTTCGGCTGGCAACTATGTCAAAATGGTACACAATGGTATCGAGTACGGCATGATGCAATTGATTGCTGAAGCCTATGATTTGATGAAAAGAGGACTCGGGTTTTCTAACGATGAGCTCCAGAAAACATTTACCACATGGAATGGCGGAAGATTACAGTCATTTTTAGTCGAAATTACTTCTGAGATTTTTGCTCAAAAAGATAACCTCACTGGAGCCGATATTATCGATGTTATACTTGATAAAGGGAAGCAAAAGGGTACTGGTAAATGGACATCTCAAAACGCAATGGATCTCGGTATTCCGATTCCTACCATTGACGTTTCTGTAAGTATGAGAGAAATCTCTTCCTTGAAAGATCAACGACAAGAAGCTGAAGCACTGTATGGAAGTCTCAATGCTTCCAACAGCGGTTTGACAGTGGATCAAGTTGAAGAAGCATTGTATTTCAACTTTATTATGACTTATGCTCAGGGCATGCAGCAGCTTGCGGCAGCTTCTAAAGAGTATGGTTATGCATTAGATATGGAAGTCATCTCTAAAATATGGAGAGGCGGTTGTATCATAAGGTCAGGTCTTTTGGAAAAAATGCGAAAAGCATTCAATCGCAACCCAGAACTATCTAACCTCTTGCTAGACGAAGAATTTGCCAACGAGGTAAAACCGTTAATCAATAATACTTCTGCTGTAGTATCAATGGCCATGCAAAATGGCATACCGCTATCAGCGATGTGTGCCGGCTTGAATTACTTCAATGCGTTTAAATCTAGCCGATTACCAATGAACTTGGTCCAAGCACAACGTGATCATTTCGGTTCACATACATATGAGCGTATTGATCGAGAAGGTATTTTTCATACCGAATGGTAATTAAAGCACTTGATAAACAACGAAGATTAATATAAAACTAGATACTGAGATCATACTGGATTGAATGGTCCAAGACCTTAGTGTTTGCTGGACCGAATGACCCAAGTATCGGTTGACTAACCAAAAGCCACTATCATTTACATGAGATAATACTATTGAGCCTGCTGCAATCGCCATCATAATGAGTGTTTTGTCTAGCATACTCAAATCCATACCCGGAATTACTGCGGCTACAATTCCAGCAGCTGTCAACATGGCTACGGTGGCGGACCCTTGCATCACCCTGACTAATACAGCTACTAAATAGGCAAGCAGGATGATTGACACTGTTCTAGACTGCATGGTACTGGCAATCATGTCGCCAATACCAGTATTGATCATCACTTGTTTTAAGACACCTCCAGCACCTGTGATCAAGATGATTGAACCAGCTGGTCCAAGTGAGCGATTGGCAACGTCAAAGAGTTCTTCTTTTGTAGCACCACGCTTCGTTCCGAGGAAGTACAAGGCCAAGAGCGTTCCAATCAATAGAGAAACAAATGGATGACCAATAAAACTCATTACCTCTATCAGTATTCCGTTGGTAATAACTTCTTCACCCGCAAGTGTTTTCAGTAAGGAACCACTAAGAATAAGGCCGATGGGCAGTCCTAATACAAAGAATATCGTTTTTACAAGGTTATCGTCTACAGAAGCAGGTGACTCTTCTTGTACCTCGATTTGTGTGGCTTCTTTAGGCGTAATAAATTTGCAAAGGTAAAGACCACATAATAAGGCGATTGGAAGTCCAATGAGGCTACCAACGACAATCGCATAGCCTAAGTCGACATTAAGAATATCTGCTACGGCAACAGGGCCGGGGGTTGGCGGAATAAAGCTATGCGTAACAGCCAATCCAGTTAGCAATGGTAGGGCGTAATACAAAACATTCTTGCCGCTTTTAGCGGAAAGTGCCTTTACAATAGGAAACAGAATAATGATCCCTACATCGAAGAAGACTGGAATGGAAACGATAAAGCCAGTTACTAAAAGGGCTAATCTTGACTTTGTCTCGCCACCTTTCTTTAAAAGGTATTTTGCCAAGGCTTGAGCTCCTCCTGAATGTTCTAGTATGGCTCCGAATATAGCTCCCAGACCGACAATGGTGGCGACAAAGGCCAATGTATTACCCATTCCAGTAGAGATCGAGTCCAAGATCACTTCGCCCGAGAGACCACCGACAAGGCCAACCCAGATACTAGCGATTAATAGACTTAGGAATGCATTGAGCTTCAGCCTGATAATAAATAATAGGAGGATGGCAATGCCGGATAGGATGGCAAAGACTAATTGTAATTCATTCATAGCGTTTCTAATTCGCTTAGAAGCTACTTAATTATATGAAATCTGCGAAATGAGATGCTGCATCTGTCACTATTTTCTCAATGCTGTGGTCTGCTTTTATTGTGATGGCATCTAGAGGAAGTTCAAGCGTCTCGAGTTGTGATTTAACGAGAGTCTTCGGCATAAAGTGACTCTTTCTTTGATTCAGTCTATTTACTGCTGCTTCTTCGCTAAGCTCTAGGAACAAGTACTTATTGTTAAGCCTTTGACCTAAATAATCTCTATAGGATTGTTTCAAGGCAGAACAAGCTAAGATAAATTCATTTCGATGTGCCTGCATTACATATTCAACAATGGCAGCTAGCCAAGGCCACCTGTCATCATCATCCAAAGGAATTCCTCTTGACATTTTTTTGATGTTTTCCTGCGGATGGAAATCATCAGCATCCAAAAAAGGGATTCCGAGACGCTCCGATAATGATTTACCCACTGTAGACTTACCAGAACCCGTAATTCCCATGATCACTATCAGCTTTTTAGATGCCATATAAACAACCCATTTATCAAGTTAATACAGAGAATAGATAATTTTTACTAAACAGTAAAACTCATAATTCGTTCTATTCATGTAAATTAAAGCTAAATGCGTGTATTTGTTATACTTGTAGGTTTGACAATTTTGTCTTTTTCAGATGTGAAAGCTCAATCATCTGGTGAACCTTCGCATGTGCTGAGTATTTATTTTGGCGGTGGAAGCTTCTTTGTAAGTAGGCGTCAAGCAGAGAATTTAGAGCAATTCCTAGATTCAATTCCAAACGTCTATAATTTTGTGATAACGGTTCATAGCCACACTGATAATGTTGGGGGTAAAGAATACAATGAATGGTTAAGTGAAATGCGAAGTGATTCGGTAATTGAAGAGCTCTTGTTGAATGAAAACGTGAAGAAAGAGGTGATTGAAAAAAGAGACTTTGGTCTTTTTAATCCCATCCATGATAACCGTACTTGGGAAGGGCGGAGAAGGAACCGAAGGGTTGACATTATCTTTTGGTTGGCTATTTAGTAAGCCATCAATCTCGAATGGTTTGATATACACCACTCACTGTTTACATTCGTAGCCATATGCCAGAAAAAATTGCTATTATTGGCGGAGGGGCTGCTGGTTTCTTTGCAGCCATTTCAGCCAAAGAGCACTCACCATCTAGTGAGGTTATTATTTTTGAAAAGACGAGTAAGCTTTTAGCCAAGGTAAAAGTTTCTGGTGGTGGCCGGTGTAATGTGACACATGCATGCTTTCAGTCTTCCGAATTGGCTAAGTTTTATCCAAGAGGAGGTAAGCAACTCAGAAAAGCATTTGACGAATTCAATACCCACAACACGGTTGATTGGTTTGAATCTCGTGGGGTCGAATTAAAAGTAGAGGAGGATAATCGAATGTTTCCAACGACCAACGACTCACAAACGATCATCGATTGTTTGATGTCTGAGACTAAGAAGCTTGGGGTTCGTATTGCATTGAGTACTGCGGTACTTCAAATTGAAAAACTAACATCAGGTTTTGACCTTACATTGAAAACTGGAGTCGAGACTTTCGATAAAGTAATAGTCGCTTCAGGGGGTAGTCCGAAAATAGAAGGCTTTGAATGGTTGAGAGCTTTGGGCCATGAGATCATTTCCCCAGTCCCTTCATTATTCACTTTTAATATGCCGAAAGAGCCTATAAAGGAATTGATGGGGCTTGCTGTGCCGAATGCAAGTGTTAGAGTTCAAGGGACCAAGTTGGTTCAATCTGGCCCCTTGTTAATTACGCACTGGGGCATGAGTGGCCCAGCAATATTGAAGACTTCGGCTTGGGGTGCAAGGACATTAAGTGACATGGGCTATCATTTTATTGCCCACGTAAACTGGCTGGGTGAAGTGAAAGAGAACGACTTAAGGCAAACTATCGATGGTGTAATTAGTGAATTCGGAAAGCGGATGCTACGCAATAAGAACCCATTTGATATGCCTCAAAGGCTTTGGGAACACTTACTCGAAAAAGTAGGTCTTTCGCTAGAGAAATTATGGTCTGAATTGGGCAAAAAAGGTATTAACAAGCTTGTTAATATTCTATTGAATGATGAATATTCGGTTGCCGGGAAAACTACTTTTAAGGAAGAGTTTGTTACCTGCGGAGGAGTA
>Ga0209223_10001016_pt1 | contig 31521 bp, 33 predicted proteins | sample COG_06_FD_184750 | JGI IMG/M metagenome (GOLD analysis project Ga0209223, IMG submission 184750) | Pelagic Microbial community sample from North Sea - COGITO 998_met_06 (SPAdes) (version 2) | ecosystem: Environmental > Aquatic > Marine > Neritic zone/Coastal water | place: Helgoland, sampling...
ACTACATGAATTCTATTTTCTTTATACTCTTTTTTTATTTCTAATCCAAAAATAGTAGCATATTTAAAATAATCTTTCCATAATTTCATACTATCACCATAATGCATACCTATTTCTAAAAAATTAATTTTTTTATTTATATATTTGTACAGAAAATCTTCATAAAATCTATCATATCCATGATGATAAATTTTATCTGTTTTATGTATTTTCCCTAATTTTTCCATATATATTTATAAATAATATTTTTTTATTATAATATTTGTTTATTAAACTTTCTTTTAATGTATTATTATTAATGTATTATTAATGTATTATTAATGTATTATTAATGTATTATTAATGTATTATTAATGTATTATTAATGTATTATTAATGTATTATTAATGTATTATTATTACAATAATTATTTAGTTACATTAAAAAATACTGGTTTATTAGGTTGTTTTATTTCTTCAAGTTCTTCTTCATCACTAGAATATAAATCTTCAATAGAACTATTATCATCAGCTTGAATAATTTGTATTTTTTCATTATCAACTAAATAATGTTCTTCATGATCACTTTCATATTCTTCTTCATTAATCGTATTTATTTTTATGTAATAATTTGCTGACTTTACATAAAATATTCCAACATCATAATAAAATTGAATATTGGATGGAAAATTAAAAAAATGACCACATTTTTTTGCTTGTTCCATTTTTTCTTCTGGAATTAATCTTTTAGGTACTAATCCTATTAATCCCGTTTCAACTTTATATTTTCTTTGTTTAGTATCTTTAAATATCCCATCTCCATTATGTGTATTATGTATAACTACAAAATTTTCATAATCTTCATTATTTGTTAAATCATGTTTTCCCGATTCAAATTTATATTTTTCTCCTAAAACATCATAATAAAGTTTTTCTGATAGTACATAGGAAGGGTCTCCTAAATAATATGTACCACGAATTAAAGTTTCTTCCATTTGTTTGATTATTATTCTTGGTTAAATTTTAAGTAGTTTATTTTTAAAAATATAAATAGGTTTAAAATGAAAATCAATTTTTATTCATTTTTTTCTTTTATTTAATTAAAATTATTGAAACGGAAAAGCATTTTTTAATTTTTCAAGATTAATTTTATTTCCTTCTGTATATAATTTATTTTCATCATAATATTCTATTTTTTTTATATAAATATACTTACGTTTTTGACTTATAAAATAATCTTTAAATTTAATATCTCCTTCACTTAATTCAAATTCATATAACATTAGATTAGGTTTATTATATGCATCTGAAACAATTAATCCATGTAAGCTTGATGATAATATTGCCTTACACGAATAAATATAATCAACAACAATATCCCATCTTTCTCTTGGGTTAATTATAAAAAATTTATCTTTATCATAACTATTTTCATCATTTAAATAATATTTATAAGATGATTTATGGGGTATAAAAGCTATTTTATTCGTTAAATGATGTTGTTTATTTGGTTTGTAAAAATATTTTAACAATAATGCTGGATCTCCATAAATAACTGGACATTTAATATTTCTTTGGTTTGTTAAAAAATTATAAGTAATTGGACCACGTAAAGCACAAACATGTAAATTAGTAAAACCTAATGCTCCTTCTACAGGAGGTTTTGTACGTATTCCCGTACCATAAATATAATAATTATTTTGGGCTGCGTGTAAATAAGAACCTAAACAAATAATATTTTTGGGTATATTTGGTTGATTTATGACTAATTCGTATTTATTTTGATTGATTAATTTTTTAGTAATAAAAACGGATATTTCATCACCGAAATTACCATTTTCTATTTCTTCATGACAATATAATAGATTTATTTTTTCTTTGTTTTGAATCATTTTTGAAATAAATATGTATATTTATATTTCAATTTATACGAATTTTATTTCTTTTAATTGATACATAAATATGTATATTTATATTTCAATTTATACGAATTTTATTTCTTTTAATTGATACATAAATATGTATATTTATATTTCAATTTATACGAATTTTATTTCTTTTAATTGATATATAAATATGTATATTTATATTTCAATTTATACGAATTTTATTTCTTTTAATTGATATATAAATATGTATATTTATATTTCAATTTATACGAATTTTATTTCTTTTAATTGATATATAATTAATTAAAATTAAAAATAAGCCAAAACATTTCCTGTTATCATACATAAATGAAAACATATATGATTTGTGAACCAAAATCTATTTTTCTTATTATATTCTTCATGTGATTTATTAAAAAAATAGAGTCCATTAAAAAATATTATATTTCCAATTATTTTTGCATAAATATTATTTGAATATAAATTACCATATACTAAAAAAGTAATAACATTCATTGGTTGATACATTAAATCGATTTTTCGATATATATCATTATTTCCAGTATGCCAAAATTTAGATGATATGATTAAAGCAAGACTATTCATAAAAACTAATTTTTTGTAATTTAAAAAATATCCTGTTAATGTCGGAATAATTAATAAATTTGATGTTATAAACATATATTTGTGTTCATCATAAAATGATATTTTATTCATATTTTAAAATTTCATAAATTTATTTATTTAGATTTTTTTAAGTAATTTTTTTTTAATAGTTAAATTTTTAGTATTTATATAAGTTAAATTTTATGTTTTTGATTTTATGTATTTGATTTATTATAATAAAAATTGATGCTATTATTATAATTTTAATATAAATTCATATTTGTGTATAAAATTTTGTGTATAAAAATTTGTGTATAAAATTTTGTGTATAAAATTTTGTGTATAAAATTTTGTGTATAAAAATATGATTTTTCCACTCATTTTAATATTGATTCTTTTGTTATATGTTCAATTGGTAAATTCAATTATGTTTGTACCAAGGGCAAAATTCTCCACTAGAAGAAGAGGACAGAATCCATTGGATACATTGATGACATGTATTTGTCCAAGTATTTATGGTGAGAACATCACCATAAACAAGAGAAAGAATGAAATACATGAAATACATGAAAATGTAACAGAATCATGTGAATGTGGACCATATCAACAAGAACCACATGATTGGTTAATAATATTATTGGTCACGGTATTTATTGCCGCTATGTTTAACACACTTTATTCGAATAGAAATTTTAATCATTAAGTATTTTTTGAACAAAATATTACTTAAGATAATCTTGATATATAATATATTATAAATATGAAAAAACTTTTATTATTATTTGCTATAACAAAACATGCAATTAGTTATAAAAATGGTAAAAGTAATTTATTTATGAATATTCGTTCTTTTTCTTCAAAACACTTACCTAAATTGTATAACGCTAAAACAGAAGGACAGAAAAAATATAAATATTCTTTATATAATCCATCTATTGATTTAATAATATGTAATGGACCTGCAGGAAGTGGGAAAACATCAATAGCTTGTGACTATTCAATACATCAATTAAAAAATAAGAATTTTAATAAAATAATTATTACAAGACCAACAATTAGTATTCAAGAAAATTTAGGTTATTTACCAGGTACAATTAATGAAAAAATGTATCCTTGGACATTACCTATTTTTGATATATTTCATGAATATTATACAAAAAATGAAGTAGAAATAATGATTAAAGAAGGTATGGTTGAAATAAGTCCTCTAGGATTTATTCAAGGACGTACATTTAAAAATGCTATTATTGTAGCAGATGAAATGCAGAATTCTACAAATGAACAAATGTATTTACTATTAACTCGATTGGGTAATGGTTCTAAAATGATAGTTAATGGAGATTTGAATCAAAATAAACAACATAATGGATTATTTGGTTTGATGGAAAAAATGAAAAAAAAATATAATTATGAAGATAATGTTGATATTATGAATGAAGATGGAATTGATTTTATTGAATTAAAAGATAAAGATATAATACGACACAAAATTGTTGAAAAAGTAATTCAGTTGTATAAATAGAATTTATGTATAAATAGAATTTATGTATAAATAGAATTTATGTATAAATAGAATTTATGTATAAATAGAATTTATGTATAAATAGAATTTATGTATAAATAGAATTTATGTATAAAAAAATCGAAACTAAATAATACTAAATAATACTAAATAATACAAAATATTATATATAAATACATATTTCTATCATGATTGCTTTTTCATCAGTTTTACTTTTATTTTTTATGTTGTTTTTTTTACATTCATCTATTGTTAATAGCAAAAAAATTGTTGTTGATTGTGATGAAAAAAAAGATTATATTCCTAAATTTAAAGGAATGAATGCTCATAACAATTGTGATTGTAATCCAACAGTCATTAATATTAAAGGATGGGGAGAAAATATTCATCAAGATTACACAAGTGTATCATCTTATGAGTGTTTGTGTTACGATACAAATAAATTTCCAACTCAATTTATTGCAGATATTATATGTGCATTAATATTCTTGTCAATATTTCCTATATTATTTGTTATATTACCATTTTGTTATCCAGTAACACGTGAATACAATTTTGGAATGGGTTGAAGTTCTGATACAAAGACTATTTCTTTATACAAATTTATAGTCAATATTGATTAGTTAAAATTTAAATTTAAATGGAAAAAATTGATTTATAAATAATATATGTAAAACATTAATTAATCATGGATATAAATAAATTATTAGATATATTGTATGATTTGATCTATAATCAATCAGTTTATTTAGAAAATAAAATAAATAATAATGAATTGTTTAATAAATTAACTAAAAAATTATTGACATATGTTTCTTTTTTAAATAGAAATGAATTTTATCATATATCATATTTTTTAGTAATGTTGAAACAATTATTTATGAATGATAATTATTTAATTGGTTTGTCAAAATATAATTTATTTTTAGAAGAACTACGAACTTATATAATTTTTTTAAATAATAGAATGACACAAATAAAAAAGGATATGTTTAAAAAAATTCCATATTATTTTAGAAGATTTAATTATATCAAAAATGAATATGATATTATTCCATTTTGTTATGTTGAAAAAACTATTTCAGAAATAAATCAAAATATAAATGATGAAAAAGAATTAATTAGAGTAAATAATATATTTTTTGAATCTAAAAGTATATTACGTCAATCTTATTATTATTATTTATTATATATTGATGATTTAACTATACAAAATCAATATTTAAAATCGCAAATCATAAAAATGGAATTATCCAGGTATTGTAAAATATCTGGGACAGTTTTAGATTATATTATATATTTTTATATGGATTGTTATAAGACAAATCAAAAAGAAATAAATAATTATGTGAATTATATGAATGATTTACAATTAGATAAAATTAGTATTGAATTAATGAAAACAAATTATATAGAAAAATACAATAAATCTTATAATTATGATTTTTATAATAAATAATGATTTTAGTATATTAAATATAATCACATTTTTCGAGTTTGTATAATTGATTATTTTCAATTAATTTAAATGGTTTAGAACAACCATAAATCTTATTTTCTTTCAATAAATTATCACATACTTCTTTTGATGAATGTGGTTCTATTTGTTGATGATTAGATTTGTAATAAGCATGTCTAAAAATTTTGCAATTAAACTCTTTTTTATAAATGAAAACAAAATCTTCACAATGAGGACATTGAAGAACAAAATTTTTATTTTCTTTATTTTCTAGATTATTTTTATTTTTATTATTTTCTTGTATATTTAACATATATAATTAATAATAAATATATATATTTTTAAATAATTTTTATTTTAATTTATTTTATTATTAATAATTATTTTAAATAGGGAAACTATTAGAATCATCATTCATGTCATGAATCATTTCTTTTTTATCTAAGTTATCAAAAGTAGTATCAATATCATAATTAACATTTAAGTTAATTGGTTGAGGAAGTTTAATAGATGAACCTAATCTTTGATATCTTAAGAAAGTAGAATAAATAGCTCTTAAGTAATCTCCTGTAACAGTATAACTTCTTTCTGCATGAGTACCAGTATATAAATCAGATGGTAAAGTTAAAGTATAACATTGATATCTTTGAACAGCATGATCATAAAAGGAAGATACGAGTAATTTTAACATTCTTGTAAAAAAATCAGCATTTTTAATGTAATAATATAATACTTGTTCATTTGGTGTCAATTTTGTAGAAGCATTAGCAGGAGATGTTGATATTTGAGCACATTTTCCTGTTCCTCCAAGTACTTCATTAGACCAACATGCAGGTAATTTTTGTTTTTCTAATACTCTTAATAAGGGTGTTTTTGTTGTATAGTCATATTTTACGTAATTTATTGAATTTGCTATTGAACCACCCGGAGATCTTAAATAAACAGTCATTTGTTTTCCAGCAAAACCATCTACAGCACCTAATCTTAATGTGGAACAAAATCTTTTAGGGTTTTGATTATAATAAGATCTTCCCATATTTTTTAAGTCTAAGGCGACTAAAAGAAAATCTTGATTGAAAGAAATGGCTAATAAAACTTGTCTTAAGTAGTTTAATTTAGTTAAGTTATTTCCTTTAAAATTAAATACAGAAGGATTATTTTTAATATTGTATGATGGGGAGCTATCAACTGGATAAGTAGGTCCTAAGTCTGTCATTATTATATTAATAACATATTTTTTTTTTATTCTAAATATTTAGGAAGTGGTAAATTTTTAATTATTTTATTTTTTACTAAATATTGTGAATAACTATATATTTCAAATAATTCTAATGCACTATAATGATTTGATTGTTTATATTTATAAAAATCAATAGGTACATTAAACTTTATAGAATAATCTCTTCCTTGAAAATAAAATATTTTAGATTGCTCTAAATCATTTATTAATTTTTCAAAAAATTCTTTATTTTTTAAATAAAAAAATAATGTAACATCTAATGGATTGCATTTATATTTTAAATAATGTTGAAGTTGATTTGTATTATATTGATATTGCTGAATATTAAAATTAATTTCTTTCATAATTGTTATAATTTCTTTTGCTGAATATGTTTTTTTATTTAATGTGTCTGAAATAGGAAAATGAAATGTAAAATAATAATCTTTCACTTCATTATAACTATTATAAGCTTCTTGATAACAATTACATATTTTTTTTATTTGTTGAATATTACTAAACAATGTTATTAATACTATATCACTAATTCTATAGTTTAATTCTTTTCTTGGATATTTATTTAATTCAATAGTATAATTATCATATATATTTAATTTATTCATGTTTTTTATACATATTCTTTATTTATTTTATAAACAAATTCAATATTTTATTTTTTAATAAAAAAAGTAAAATTGATTTTTTTTAATGATTTACTTAAGAAAATAAAATTATTAATAAATATGGATTTCACTGAAAGACAAAACTTATTTAATGTTCGAAAAACTGTATTAGAAATGTTAGAAGACAGAAATTATATGATTCCTGATTCTGAAAAAATTAATTTTGATGATTTTACTATTAAATTTAATAATAAAAATTTAGATATATTTATTGATGACTTATCAGAGTCTAAAGAAATGGGTAAAGTATATATTTATTTTCATAATGAAAATAAAACATTACCTAAAGCAGAATTAAAGAACTTATTAAATAAAATTATAGAAAATTATGAAGATGAAAATATAAAATTAATTATTTTGCTTAAAGAAAAAGGTAATGGTTCTATTTTTAAAGAAATTGCTAAAGAAACATATAAAAATGTAGAAATTTTTATGAACAAAAATATGATTAATAATATAACTCATCATGAATTTGTACCTAAACATATAATTTTAACAAATGAAGAACAAGAAGAATTATTAGAAAAATATAGTTCTACAATAAATAAACTACCGAAGATTTTAAAAACTGATCCTGTTGCCAGATATTATGGGATGAAACAAAATCAAGTTTGTAAAATTATTCGTAAAAGTCCTGAAGTTGGAGAATATGTTTATTATAGATTAGTTAAATAAAAAATAATAAATATTAGTTAATAAAAGAATAATAAATAATTAATAAAAGAATAAAAATAATAAATATTATAAAAGAATAAAAATAATAAATATTATTTAATAAAAGAATAATAAATATTATTTATTTTCTACTTTTTGTCACATGTAAAACATAAACAATAACGAATAATACAATAATAGTTAAAATAATAATAATTAAATTTAACATATTTTTATTTTGGTCATAATCAATAAATTTTTCTATATTATTTAAAGTTTTATATGGATACGTATAATAAGGAATTCCATTAGTTGTATTGTTATTAGGTTTAGGATACGTTTTATAATCTTGGTTTTTTGATAAATAATAATTTGTAGTTGGATAAAATAATGATTGTCTATCAACTATTGTTGGATTTTGTTTATTAATAAGTGTTTGTACTGTTTGTACTGGTTGTTCAACAGTATATTCTTTTGTTTTAATATTATCAAAAAGATTCCATTCATAATCCAAGCCAAATGTATTTCCTCTTCTAAAATTAGAATTATTGGACCCACCTGCTTCATTGCACATTAAACCAATAACTCCTTGCTTTTTATTATCAACTAAATAACAAGAATCTTTTTTATAAGGTTCTGTTTGTATTTTCTTTTTAGATGAATAAGGGACATTTAATAAAGGATTTCTTGGTGCAGGTTCTAAAATATTTTGATATTGGAGTTCATCATTTTTTCTAGAAGAAACTTGTAAAGCCATTGGATAAGGAGATTTTCCATAATAATTTGGTTTAGCAACAGATGGAGTTGGATTTTGAGGAATAGGTACTGGTAGAAAATTTTGACTATTATTAGCCATTTCAATGTTTATTTTTTTATTATCATTTAGTTCCATATCTATAAATAATAAATATATTATTTTTTATTATTTAAAAATTTTCTTTCTTCTGGTTTTAAATAATTTATATTTAATATTTTAAATATTTGTTCTTCATTTTCTAAATATATTTTTTCATCATTATTTAAATTTGTTAAATAATATTCATTTAAACTATAATTATTCTCTAAACATTTATTTCTTAAATATAAATTAAAATATTTATTTCCAGTAAAATATAATAAAGAATTGTAATAAGATTTATAATCAATAAAAATTATATCTATTCTTCTTATTGTTTTATAATTTGGTATTTTACACATACCTAAAAATTTCTTATTTGCATTTTTTGTCATTTCATCCACTATTATATTTTTTTCTTTTAGCTTGTCTAATATGTTTTTTAAAAAATTATATTTTTTATAATCTTTTAAACTTGAATTGTAATTTTTATGGCTTATTAAAAAATCTATATCTCCTGAATCTTTTTCATTTCTTCTATAGCTTCCGCAAATTTCAAAAATAATATTTTTATTTATTTCCTTAAGAATTTTGGAAATACTATTTTTTAATATAAGAATTTCTTCTCTAGGAATTCTTATTTTAAGATCATTGTAATATTTTAATCCTAATTCTATATTATTTGTTATAGAAATATTATTCTTTTTTATTTCTTCTTTTAGTTGTTCAATATTTTTAATCCCTTTTACAATCCATTCTTTTGATTTTGATTGACCTACTCCAACAATTTCCATGAATTCATTATAAGATTTTTCTTCTATTTCTTTATTCTTTAAATCTAAAATATATCCGTATTCTATAATTTCATCTATATATTTACAAATTTTTTGCCCAATTCCTTTTATTTCTTCTTTTAGTTGAGTTCCAGAAATAATTTCTTTATTATATTTTTCAATATTTTGAATAGCTGTTATTAATGATTTTATTTGCCATTTTTTATCAGTTTGATGAAAGTAAGATATTTTTAATTTATTTAACTGACTTATAATATTATTTTTATTATTCATTTTTATCTATAATTATTTATAATTATTTATTTATATAAATTTTTTATATTTTTTTTATATCTTATTATTAATATGAGTGATTTCGGAAGTGACCAATTTAATAATAATTCTGATGGTGTTGATGAATCAATTGATGATGGTGAAGGCATTAATAATGGTTTAACGCAATCTATTTTGCAAAAAAATCAAAATTTAATTGATAAAAATGAAATTAATTTAGAACAAGAAAAAGCTATTGTTGATAAAAATAGATTATTTCTAACAAGATCTAGAATGTTACAAGTAAGTAGAGATAAAAATTCTTATAAATTAAAAATAATTTATACATTATTAGCATTAATATTATTAATTTTTACTGCTTCTTTAGGAGTCTATATATTCTTTAGAAAAAAAGGAGGAAAAGGAAATTCTGGTAATTTAAAGTCTAATTAAATTATTAGTAAATTACTATTATTTTTATATAAAATTTTATTTATTTTATTTATTTTTATTTATTTTATCAAATTTATTTATTTAATAAATTTATTATAAATAATATATATAATATTAGTAGATGTCTAATAAAGAAAATTTTAGTTCTAATATTGATTCTATAATTCAATATAATATTGATTTAACAGAAAAACAAAAAGAACAAAAAAATAAAATAGAATTAATTAAAGAAAAAGAAATTAATTTAAATAAAGTAAATTCGTCATTAAAATCAAGCAATGAAAGAAATAGTTTTAAAAGAAAATTAATTTATACATTATTTGCAGGTATTTTATTAGTATTCGTATTAAGTTTAAGTACTTATATTTATTTAGTTAGAGATTTTAAACCTGATAAATAATAAAAATAAATAAATAAATAATTTTTTTTTTAATAAAATTTAATCTATGATTAAATTATATGAGTTCTAATATAATTCAAAATGAAGAAAATATGAATCAAGAAAATAATTTGAATATAGAACAATTTCAACAAATACCAGCATATATAGGTAATAATATATCTACATCTACATCATTTTCAGCATTAAATATTGGAAATAAAAATGTTCATAATAGTGTTTTTACAAATTTAGATTCTACAGGAAATATTTTAAATAATATTAAAAATGGATATAAGTTAAAAGGTGATTTAAAAAAAATAGATCCTTACTTTTATAATGATTCTCCTGGAAAAGCTATTCAATGTGCTAAAGAATGTAAAAATTTGTTAGTTGGTAAAGATGGTTCAAAATATAATCCATGTGCTGGTTTTGAATATGATAAAAATACTAAAATATGTTCTTTATATAATAGTATTCCTAATGATTTTGAAGAAGATGATGAATATATTAGTGGTATTAGAAAAAATTATGATTTTAACATGTCTAAATTAACTAGTTCAAAGCGTGATAATGTTTTAAATAGAATTGGTTCATATTTTATACAAAAAAAAGAAAATATTATTATTGAAAATCCTAAACATAATTTGAATAAATGTATTGAAAATTCTTATGGAACATTTAATTTTAAAACTATTGTTTATTTTAATGTTGGAAATGGAGAATGGGATGGTTCTAAAATGCTAAAGAATGTTTATTTAAGTTATAAAGGGTCTAAAGTTTCTAATTCTATTAATTTAAATAATGAAGATTTTAAAAAAGGAGACAGTGTAAGAAAAGAACTTATTTTTGTTATGAAATCTTATAAAGCTGATACAATATGTATTGACATGGGTTATGATGGTTTAGCATTAAAATCTATTGATTTCTGTATAAATCTTAATGGATTAGAAGAAAGATTATTTAGTATTGATACTAAAAATAAATTAATGAAAAATGGTATTAGTTGTATTGATTTTCCTGATGCTATTGATTTAAATTCTTTAGGAATTAATATGAATGGTTCTAAAATATATTTTGGTTCAAATAAAAATGATGGAAAAAGTATAAAATGGGATTGGAATGAACAAGGTTCATTAGATGCTATTTTAAGAAAACCTAATTTTAGTATTGTTGTTGATTATAGTGTTCAAAATAAAAATTCTAGTTGGAGAAATATTTTTCATTATGGGAATTCTAACAGAATTAGAAGACCCGCAATGTGGATTTTTCCAAATCAAGAATGGTTAATGCATTTTAGAATTGGAACAAATCGTTCTTGGAATTCTGGAATTAATTTTTGGATACCTAGTCAATTTAGAAAAAGAAATTTACAATTAAGTCTTAAAATTGATTTTATTCAATATAGAAATGAATATAACAATCAACCTGGTTTTATGTTAAGTATTTCATGTAATGGGGTCCATATTGGTAATTATCCATTTAATAATTATGTTTTCAAAAGAGTCAATAATAATGCATTTTATATTAAAGATCCATGGTATGTAAGAAATGATTATTCTGTTAAAAGTGTAGCATTTTCAAGTGCTCCTTTGGTTAAAATGACTACTGGTAGAGGAAGAGGTTCTTATGAAGATGCTACTAAATTTAATACTTTTGTAAATAAATTAAAGGCTCCTTTTTATTTTATTAGAGTTGGTTATAGTGGTTATCAAAATAATCATCAATATATTGTTTATAAAAGATTAACATCTACAGAAGGTATGAATGTTTATGATTTAATTCATGAAAATTGGACTGATACAGATAATGTTATGAACAAAGATTTTGAATTATATGGAAATTTACAAGATGCTATTGATGGAATAGGTAAATGGAAATATTGTGATTTTAATAATCCTGGAATAGGGTTTCCATTAAATTGTGGAGTCAATGGTTCTGTAGGAAATCAATGGCAATCAAAAACAAGAGGAGGTAATACAAAATGGGAATTATTTTTATTTCCTAATAGTGATTCTTATTTAAATTTAATGGATAAAGAAGACCAAAAAATAAGAGGATTTGATGCTGACCCATATTGTGTTTATAATAATATTGATAATCCTTCTAATAAATTTAAAGGGAATTTAAAAGAATTAACTGGTGATTTAGATTCTAACTCAAGTCCTAATCATGACTTAATTCAATCTAATTTAGGAAATTTAAGTAAAAATATAGGTCTTATGAAAAATTTAAATAATTCATTCAGTGAAGATGAAACAAATGATTTATTAGATACGAAATATGCTAAAGATGCTTTAAATATTAATGGATTAAATAAAGAAAACCAAGCAGATAGTGCTGATATTGGTGGATTAATAGATGCTGTTGGAATATCAAATATTGGAACAGATATAATAGAAAGTTTTGATAATAAAAATAATAAAAATAATTTATATCTAATAGGAATTTTAATATTATTAATGATTCTTTTTATATGTATTTATTTTAATCCATTAAAAAGTAAAAAGTAAAAAATAAAAAGTTAATTTAAAGGATTTAATAGTCTTTATAATTTAAATAAATATAAATATAAATATAAATATAAATATAAATATTATTTTTTTTAGTATTTCTTTTAAAAATTAATCTATCATTATTTTATAGTATGACAGATTTAAATAATGTTACAAATAAACTTTTAAATGAATATGAAAAAAAATTTAATGAAAATTATAATGATATTGTACAACTAGATTCAACTATACAAAATAAAGATCAATTAATACTTCAAACAAATGAAGTTATTTTATATAAAGAAAGAAATATTATTATTTTACAATATATAGTATACTTTTTTATTTGTGTTTTTATTTTAACCATTTTATTAAGTAATAATATTATTAAATCAAATATTTTTATTTTATTGTGTTTAGTACTATTTGCTATTTTAGGAATTACTTGCTATATTCACGTAGCAAAACAATTTAGTTATATTAATATACAAAATAAATTAGAGGGAGTTAAAGTTGCGATGGTTACATATGCACAGAAATTAAAAGAAGATAAAATTCCCGAGTATCAATGCCCAACAGGATGTGATACTGATAATGATAATTCATCAAATGATGAAGACAATTCCGGAAATACTTTTAACTATACAAATAATGAAGGTGCATCATTAAAAATTGACCCTTCATTAAATGTATGGAAATATGGAAGTGTCCCTGTAGAAAAAGTTTATAATATTGAAGGAGAATTTGAATATCTTTCTGAAGAAGGACAAACAAATCCAAGACCGTTTTTTGGTTCATCTTATCCTCAAACAATATATTATCAATGTAAATGGTTAGGAAATGAAACAGATAAAAATATGCCTAAAAATATGAGGTCTGGTTCAAGTAAATATTCAACTATTCCATGTACTTATAGACCAAATAATACTGAAGAAGCTAGATTATTTTGTCAAAAAAATCCTAATAATTTAAATTCAGAAGAAATGGATCAATATTGTCAAGTATATAATAATTATGAAGAAGAAATGAATTAATTTTTTTTTAATTTGCTCTTTTTTAGATTTTATTATTGTTTTTTCTATTTTTTAGATTTTATTATTTTATTGTTTATTTTATTTAATTTTTTTTAAATAAAATATAAATTATTATTATATAGAATGGCTGATCCTATTCAACAAATGAATGAATTAAAAGCTCAAAATCAACAATCAGTTAGTACAACATTAAATTTAGTATCAAAAAATCAATTAAATAATACAAATAATGAAATTTTAGTAAAACAAGACCAATTAGCAAAAATTAAAAATGATAGATTAAATAAAAAATTAGAAGATTTAAATGAATTAGAACATAATATTATTAATAAAGATAGATTAATCGAACAAACGAATCAAGTAAATCAAAACAATGATAAAAATATTTATACTTTATATTTTGGTTTTGGATTAAGTATTATTCTATTTATTGTTATTTTATTATATTCTTTAGGAAAATTAAATGACAAAATTGCTATTGTTTTAATAAGTCTTATTTTTGTAATATTTATGTTTATTATTTTATATACATATAATATTGCTCATTTTGCTACATTAATTAATTTTTTTGAAAATAGAAGGGCATTAAGAATAGATGCATCTATTGGTCAATTTGGTTCTAGAATTAAAACTTGGGCTCAAGAAAGAGTTTATGGTAATAAACAAGATTGGGTAGATAATAATTGTGCTTGTCCAGCTTCTGAAGGAAATTATACTGAAGAAGAAAACACTTCTGTTGAAATTAAACCTGGTTACTTTTATTATGACAAAAATGCTCCAAAGCAAAATTTAAGTCCTGATGGAGGTGAGCAAATAAATGTTTCAGTTGATGTTACAAAACCTATATATGATAAAATTAATTGGGTAAATCATGATAATGTTTCAAATAATATTGATAATAATAATTATAGTATTGAACCTAATAATAATGATATGTACAAAGATGGTAAATTAGTTGGTGATTCTACTTATACTATTAATCTTTAATTAGATTTTCATTTATTTCATTTATTTTTTAATATGTGTAATAGAATTATAATTTATTATTTAATTTATAATTTTAATAATTTAAAGAAAAAATATATAGTTAATTATTAGTATAATGTCAAATAATAATTGTAATGATGACAATCAATGTTCTAATAATTATTTATGTTCATTTGATGAAAAAAAATTAAATCATTCATGTAAAAATTTAAATCAATCTAATTTATATTTAGGATGCATGAATAATGATTTTAATAATTTTGATTATATTAGTTCCAATTCTCCTGAGCATTTAGATAATTTTAAAAACTGTATGGACTTTTCTAGAAAACAAATAAATAAAGATGGATATTATCATAATAATTTTTTATTTAAGAAAAAAAAAGAAACATCTATTGATATGTCTTCGATAAATATTTATTTAATTAGTGGAATAAAAAATATTGCTACATTACCAATTCAAGACTATTTTAATACTGAATGTGATATTAAAAGTGAAAATTGTAAATTTATTGCTAAAAAAATATTTTTTAGTTTTATACAGGCAAATAAAACTCAAAGTTCAGAAAAAATGTTTTTAGAAATTAATTATGAATGTTATAATGAAGTTACTAAAAATAAAGAAATTTTACCAATAGATGAAATAAAGAATAGTTTTTCATTTGAAATTAATTGTCCTAAAGATAAAAAAGATCCTAAGTTTCAATCTCAATGTATCTCCTTTTACATTGATAATCAAGATTTTAATAAATATAATAAAATAAATAAAAAAAAATTATTATATACTTGTGAAAACCCTGTTTATAATACTCCGCGAATTGTGAAAGATGTAACAGCTTATAAAAAAAGTGTTTTTAAAAATAATAATGTTATGATTAATAATTATGAAAAAGAAATTGAACAAAAAAAGGAAGAACTTCAAAAATTAGAAGCTCAAAAATATCAAAAAATACATAAAATTAATAAAAATGAAGATATTTCAATGAAAGATGCTATGGAAAATATTAATAAATTAAATATGAATTCATATAAAAAAGGTGGTAATGGAGGAAATGATATTGAAAAAAAATGGAAATTATTTAATAATTTTGATGCTTTACAAAATATTATAGATGATTCTCAGTTTCAAGATTCTATTAAAACATATGGTTCTAAAGTTTATACAATTGAAGAAGCCATTAAAATATCTAATGAAGAAAATGAAAGTTTTTTTGTTTATTATCATAATTCATTTGAATTAGATCAATATAGCTCTTCTTTATATTTTATTGATGTTTATAAAATAGATAATAAAATATTTGATAAAAAAAATTGGAATAATTCGAATAATGTTACAACAGCTATTTTAAATTTTGAAAATTATTATGATGACAATATTGACAATAATTATGGTTCAGCGGATTTTAAAGACTATATTTCAAATTTATTAATTTATCAACAATTAATGACTGATGAAATGAAACAATTAAATATGAAAAATGTTGATGATGTAAATAACATTAATGATATTGTTATTAATAATTTAAATGAAAATATAACTAGAAAAATTACTACTAAAAATCAAGGAATTTTAATGAATCAACAAGAAGAAAAAACAAATAATTATATAATTAATGTTTTAAGTTATACTTTAATTTTATTTATTGTTTTATACGTTTTTATTATTCTATATTTTAATTCTGTTAAAAAAAATAATAGTAATTAATTTTCTTTTTTTTTAACTATTTTTTTTAATATGTTAATATTATTTTCATAATCATTATTGCTTTTTTTATCTATAATGTTGTTTTCATCCTTTATTTTTTTCTTCTTTTTTATTTTAACTTCTACATTTGATTTTTTTATTTCTTCAGAAATTTCATATATTTCTTTTTTTTTAATATTATTGTCTGATTGATTATCTGATTGATTATCTAATTGATTGTCTTTTTCCATCTTATTTGATTGTTTATCTATATCATTTTTACTTGATTGTTTATCTATATCATTTTTACTTGATTCTTTATCTATATTAATCTTATTTTCACTCTTATTTGATTGATTAACTTCCTCAAAAATTAATTTATTTTTAACTTTTTTTACTTTATTACACATTAAATCTTCAAATAATTTTATATATGTACCAAATTTTTCTTTTTGATTTTTAACAAATTCTGTATCCATTGTACTTAAATAAACTTCATATATATCATTACCAACTGATAATAATGATAAAAATAAAAATAAATATAATGCAAAGTTACTATTATTATTCACTAAATCCATATATTAAATGAATATAAAGATTTTATATATAAAATAAGAATTTAATTTTGTTTTTATTAGGTTTCATATTTTTATTCTGCATTTACTTCTTCAATTTCTTCACTTTCTTCATTTGTATCTGAATCGTCATCATCAATATCATCATTCATACCATCTACTTCTTGATTATTTTCTTTTAGTTTTTGTTTGTAATTTTTAATTTTATTATTTAAATTATTTATTTTATTTTTATAATCTTCAAACATATTATTTTTATCATCAACAATAATTTTTCCATCTTTTGTTTTCTTTATCATCTTTATTCCAATCATTAATTCATAAAATAAAACCAATATTTTAGATACATTGACAGATATTAAATTAATTGCTTCAAAACTATCGTTAAAATTAACTATTATTTCATTTGCTGTTTTATCAAATGCTTTTTTAAAATTATCAGTATCTTCATTTTCTAATGTTTTAAAAAATCTTCCTGATTTATTTATTGCTGTACCTAATCCTAATAATAATAAAAATGTACTCAACGAGCTATATAATAAACCAAATAATGCATAAGCCATATTCCTATAATAATAGATTCATTTTTTTTTAAATAAAAATTTTAAATATTTTAAATGTTTTGTGTTTTTAATGTTTTTAATGTTTTTAATGTTTTTAATGTTTTTAATGTTTTTAATGTTTCTAATATCCTATTTCTGACATACTATTTGAATTCTTTAGTTTTTCATTTACTGAATCTTTAAACTTAAATCCTTTGATTCCTTTTGTTGTTACTATTTTCTTTCCATATCTTTTTATCAAATATTTCTTAAACTCTACTTTAGATGGATATTTATGATTTGAAAATGTATCTTCATACCATATTTTAAATTCATCATACATTTCTGATAAATCTAATATATCATCCATATCTTTTGTTTCTTCTAATTTTTCTATAATATAATCCGTATAAATATCACATTGTTTCTGAAATTCTAAAGTAAATTTAATTACTTCTGTTGGAACCTTAATACCTTGTTTCTTATACATTAAATAATATTTATCTAATAATAATGCCATAAATAACTCTTTCCAATTTTTAAGTTTCTCAGATAATCTTGTATCTATAGCAAATTCATTTGGTTCTCTCGGATTCATACAAAATCTTGACTTAAATTCTACAATTTCCATTCTTCTCCATGTACCTGTATCATGTGGAGGTACTTCTGGTATATCATTACATAACAATGCTAATTTCCATTGTGGCTTAAATTCTATAGGATCTTTATGAAGTGCTCTTGCATATACTTTATCCCCTCCCGTAAATTCTTTCATTAATCCAGCATTTATTCTCTCATTTTCACTAGGCTCTTCAAAATATCCAAAGCGTTTTCCTTTTGCTTTTACTAATTCAGGATTACAAGCATTTGAAGCAGCTCTTTTTCCAGTCAATAATGTTATTGGAAATTTAATAGCATAATTTCCCATAGCACCTACGAATAATTCAATTAATTTCGATTTACCATTTGAATTATGAGTAACTATAAAATTATCCATTAAATATCTATGATTTCCATCTAGTTCAAATCCATAATAATTATCTTTTTCTAATTCTTTTATTTTAAAACTATACACATTTGGATTTTTATTTTTTAATCTTTTTTCTGCCTTTTTTCTATTAATTTTTACAGGTATTTCATCTAAATTATTTCCATATATTATTAAATTATAATATATACCCTCAAATACTATTTTTTCATTTTCCTTAATGTTTTTATTTACTTGTCGTATAGTTGTTGAAAATCCTAAACTTCTTGAAATGTATGATAAATCTTCAATAATATTTTTATTTTTTAATGTTATTTCATATTGTTTAGATTTTTTTTGATAATGTCCATCACTGTCAATTAATCCAGCTAGTAATTCTAATTGATTCTTTCTTGAATTTTTTTTATATATTTCTGGAATATGCTTATTATTTGTTAAATTTAAATCTTTTAGTTTTTTCAAAAATTTATTCGCATATCTATCTCCAATATCTTTTTCTCTTGTAAATAAGTATGTAGATGCTTTGTTATCTTTCTTTTTATATTCTGTTACTTTTAAATCATTCTCTATAGCATAATTTTTAAAATATTCAATTATTTCAGTATCCATAGTAGTAATTGATGATGTTCTAGATGTACCATCACCAAGCCAATAACCTAAAATATATGGGTTTAATATTAATTCTTTTTCTTCAAAGTCAATTCCTGTTTTAAATAAATAATAATTTCTTTCACCAATTTTATTTTTTATTTCTAGATATTTATTTAGACTAATATCAATAATATCTCCTTTCTTTATTATGTTATTATTATTTTCATATAATAATTGTCTAAATTTTAAACCTTCATTATATGCTTCATCACTATTTTCATAATAAACTACACTTTTTTTATATATTTCTCTATTATCAGACTTATAAGGAAAATTTTTACATTTAATTACTGGAATTCCATTTTCATTTCTTTCTTGCCATGTCAATTTAAATCTTGATTCTTTTACTGAATTAGAAAAACTTCCTATTTGTGTTGCCATTAAACTTAATATATGTTCTCCATTTACAATAAATTTCTCATTTTTAATTGTTTCAATTTCATACATTTTATCATAACCTCTTTTTAATTCTAAAACATTTCTTTCTTTTGAATCGTCACCCATTAATTTATCACCTACTTTTATATCCTGAACATTTTTTAAATTGCCATCATACATTATTATTTTTGTATTATAAGCATGACATCCAACACCCGTCCAAATCCTAAACTTTTCTTCAGCATTATGTCCTTGTAAGCATGATGCTAAAAATAACATAAAATATTCTCTAACTTCTTCATCAGTAAATATTGTATTGATGAAATTTTGTAATTCAATGAAATTTTCATTTGATTCTTCAAAATCTATTTTATCAATTTCTGTACTCATTTCTAAATAATCATCAGGACGACCATCTCTCAATTCTCCAGATAATAAATCATAAATACCATTTTTAAATCCTAATAAATAATTATTTGTATCTAATTTATTGATAAAATTTTTATCATAAAACTTTTCTTTACATTCTTTTAATATATTGTCTTTGAAACTAGTTGTTTTTAATTTCTTAATAATTTCTAATACTTCTTTATTTTTTGCTTTACATTCTTCTTTATCTTCTTCACTTACTCCTGGGTCATTTGATGTAATCATTTTATTAAAACTTGATATAATTCTTGAATAAATCTCAACTAACTCATTTGATATTTTCATTCTTAGACTTATTCCATCTTTTTCCTTGACCCATACATGATTCTCAAATTTATACCATTCTTCATTACTATATTTAAATTCATATTCATATTTTTTATATAAAACATTAGCAATATCACAATGAGTTGGTGTTTTAATAGACTTTTCAACAAGTTTATTTAAACTATTTTCTTGTATTTCTCTATATTTTTCAAAATTATCATTTTTTGCCCAATAATGTAATGTTGCTAATCCTAATCCATCATCTTTGCATTTATTCCATTCTTTTTCACATGTTCCTTCTTTAAATTTTGATGATTTTCTACTAAAATCAACCCATAAATCTAATAATTCTTGCGAATTAGCGTCAATATTATGTAATAACCAACCTAATGAAATCCACTCTGAATAAGATTCGGCTCTTTCATCATTTAATATATTTACTAATTTAGTTATTTCATCGTAATCATCAACTATAACATTTTTGCGTTTCATTCGAATTGATTTCTTTTTAATGTTAATTGTTTCCAATAAATTTTGTTTTTCAGGTTTAATATGAATTAAATCTGAATCTTTCTTATTTCTAATAGAAAAAAATTCAGCAATATTCATATGAAATTCATAATTTGCTATATCTAATTCTTCTAATCTTGAATTAAATATATGCGTTAATTGATATGGTTCAATATTTGGTTTAGAACTACCATATAATAACCAATTTGTATCTCTAATTACTGACCTATCAACTACATCATATGGCTTATTTGTTAATGGTAATTCCTCTAAAATAGGAACTATTTTCTTTAAAACACATTCACGTATATAATATTGTACTTCTGGAGGTGTTATAATGTTTGGATATAAGATATGAATTCCATCTTTAGTTATTGCTTTCACACGATATACGCTTTCTCTTTCAAATACAAATGCATTTAATCTTTCATCTGTTTCATCAATGTCTAGTATATCTAATAAAATTTCATTGTATATTTGTACTATCTTCTTAATAATTTCAATATTATGTTTTCTTTCAAAAATTTCATGTTCGTATTTAAAATCTAAATCGATTACTATTGGACCAATGTCTTCATGTTTTTCAGTAATGTGTAATTTTTTACCAGTTAATATTGCTTCTTCGTATAATTTATAAAAATATTCTAATTCTTCATCTTTAATATAAAAAGCACCCGTAGGTTTCCCCATTGATGTATGAGTAAATTTTTTACCCTTTTCTACAATATGTTCATCAAGGAAATTGTAAATGTTATATTTAGACATATTATTAGAACTCATAGTTTCTATATATATTTTAATTCTTATATAAATAATTTTTTACAAATTAATTATTTTCAATTTTTAATATTTTTTTAATAATTTTTTTGATTGTTTATAATTATATTTTATTAAATTTATATATTCTTGTTATTATTTTGTTATTTTGTTAATTTTTTAATTTTTGATAATATATAAAATTATATTTGTTAATAATAAAATATGAATACTAGAAATGCAATATTAGTATTAATGCTTATTTTGATAATAAGTTCAATATTTTATTATTTTTGGAAATATGAATATTTTAGTAAATTAGGAAATATGAATATGGAATTTTTTAGTAACAAAAAAGAAGAAATATATGATTATTATTTAGATAAATCAATTATTTTGAAATTAATGAATCAAAATTAATAAATTATAATTCATCTATCAAAATTAATTTTTAAAATTTAAATTTTAAATTAATATCTATTTAATTATTAGTATGAGTAGTAATTCAAATGCTACAAATAGTAATTCAAGTAATAAAACAACTAATAAAAAAAATACTAAAAATGAAAAAGTATATAGAAGATTTGATACAATATTAAAAAAAACTCCAGAAATTTATGATAATTATTTAGTTTTAGTAAATGATTTTATTAAATCAAAATTAGCAAATGTAAATAATTCTAAATTTTATAATTCATCAAAAGAAGGATTTAATTCTAATAATGAAACATTGAGTGTAAGTAATCAAAAGAAAGTTTATTTAAATACATATGTTATTCCATTGTTATATTTAATTAATTCATATGAATATCAGAAATATTATAAAAATACAATGGCAATTGAAGCAAATCAATTAATAATGGCAAATATTGATTATTATAAGAATTATTTTTTTAATTATAAATTACCAATTATTAAATCTGTTAATGTTGATATTTATAAATATAATTATGGAAATGCTTCATCCAATAATAATATGAATATTGATTTTAGTAAATCAAAAAAAAAGAAAAGGGTTAAAATTGAATCAAAGGGTATTGTTGCGAAAGTTGATAAAGATATTAAAGAAAATATAAATAAATTATTAGAATTATTAGTAAAATCAAATATTATTTTTAATTATCTGTTAATTCCATATAAAATTATTAATAAATATAATAAATTAATTCAAGAATCTGATAAATTTAAAATGACAAAAAATTTAAAAACATTAAAACAACATTTATCCAGCAAAAACAAAAAAAAATCAACTAGTACTACTAATTTACAAAAAAATATTAATCAATCAAAAAAATATGAAAGTATATCAACTAGTACTACTAATTTACAAAAAAATATTAATCAATCAAAAAAATATGAAAGTATATCAACTAATACTACTAATTTAGAAAAAAAAATCAGAAATCAAGAAAGAAAAGAAGCTACTAAATATGTAATGAATTTTGGTAAGTTAAAAAATAAACCAAGTTATATATATAAAGAAAAAAAAGGAGGAGGAAATTTTATAAATAATTCAACTAAAGATAAAATGAATGATTTTTATCATGAAAATCTATTTTATATAAATAAAATAATAATAACATGTATTAAATATATATTTGATAAACCAGAAGAATTTAATGTTGATTTATTAAAATTAATGAAAAATAGAAGTGATACTCTTGATTATAAATTTGATATTTTTGAAACAGAAATTGAAGATTATAAAGATATTTTTGATATTACAAAAATATATGAACAAATAATTGAAAATTATAATAAAATAAAAAAAGAAAATCAAAAAATAATAGATGAATTAACATCTAAAAAAACTAATTATCAAACTAAAAAAAAAAATAGTCCTAATTATGAATTAGAACTAGAAACTTTAAAATCTTCTATTAAAAAAGATATAAATGAAATAACTAATTTAAAAAACGAATATGTATTTAAAACAGAAAATAATAAATTAAATCTTAAGGGTAAAAAATATAAATCAGAAATACAAAAAAAGATAAGCCAGTTTGATAGATCTATAAAAAAAAAAGAAGATGATCAACAAAAATTAAGATCTAAATTAAATAAAATTCAAGAAAATAAAATAGAAATCAATAAAAATAAATCATTAATAAATAATAAAACTAGTGCTATTGAAGATATTAATAATATAATTAAAAAATTAGAATCTGAGAAAATTACTAATATTCAATCTTTAAATTTTAATTTTAGTGAATTAAAAAAAAAATTTACTGAATTTTTTAAAAATAATATTGAAATAATGAAACAAATTCAAAAAATTACAGATTTTGAACAACAAAAGAAAAAACAAGATAAATATAAATTTTATTTTGATAAAGATACTTTATTAATTAATATAATTAAAAAATTAAATAAAAAATTTGATATAAAAATAAATGAATTATTTATTTTAAATCCCATAACTAATATTCCACAAATAAATACTCAAACAAAAACAATAAATTATCAAACATTAAAATCATTGGGTCAAAATTATGAAAAACTAATTAATATTATGAAATTATATAAAAAGAAGGAAAATAATAATAATACAGAATATAAATCAAAAATTATAAATTTATTAAATGATTTTGATACTTATAATACATCACAATTAGAAAGTTTGATTAGTGAAGAAGGAATTTTAAGTAATTCGTATAATTCTAATAATATATTTGAATTAATATCAACTTATATAAATAATGTTCAATCAAAAAAAGAAACATATGATAATTCATTTTTTAAAAAAGTAATGTTAGATTCAACTTATTATAAAACAGAAGATACACTTCTTTATTTTAAAGAAATTCAAGAACTTCATGCTAAATTATTAATAAATATTAATAAATATTTATATGAAATAGAAAGTAAAGGTGAAAAAAATATTGTAAATGCTGTATTTAAAGAAAATTTTAAAAAAGAATTAGAATATTTAAATAATTGTTTTGAAAAAATGAAACAAAAATATAATCGTTTAAAAACTAATATTTATAATACAAAAGATACTATTTATGTATATACATATACAGATTCTATTAAATTTTATTTTATTACTTTATCTTTAATAGAACTTTATTTACATAATAGCGCACTTTAGAATAACTTATTTCATTATTATTTTTATTAAAAATGCAAGGTTATTAATAATTTTTACTTATTAATAAAAATATATATAAGAATGAATGAATAATAATATATATAGTACTTAATTATGTGTATTAGTAGCTTAGAATTAATTATTGGACCAATGTTTGCTGGTAAAAGCACTGAATTAATTAAGAAAATTAAAATGTATAATATATTAGAAAAAAATGTTTTAGTTATTAATCATAGTATTAATAATAGATATGGTACTCATGGAATTTGTACTCATGATAAAGATTCAATAAATAATTCAATTAATATTGAAAAATTAGCAGAACTTGAAAAAGATGAATTTAAACAATTATTTAATGATGCTGAAGTTATAATTATTGATGAAATTCAATTTTTTAGTGATGCTTTTGAAAAAATTACTAATTGGCTTGATGTTTATAATAAAAAAATAATATGTGCTGGATTAATATCTGATTTTGAAAAAAAACCTTTTGGAGATGTTTTAAGTTTGATTCCTCATGCTGAAGAAATTATTAAATTAAGTGCATTATGTAAAAAATGTAAAAATGGAACAAAAGCTTGTTTTACAAAAAGAATTGTGAATAACAATGATGTTATTATGGTTGGAGAAGATTCTAGTTATGAAGCAGTTTGTAGAAAACATTATTTGGAGTAGAAGTAGAATAGAAGTAGAAAAATATTAAAAAAATATTAAAAAATGATTTTTTTTGTATAAATAATTAAATTTATAAAATATAATTATTTAGAATTTATATATAATTAAAAATTTAAATAACTTAAAATAAAATAATTTTTTGAGTAAAGAAAAAAGATGAATAATCAAAGTACAATAGATTGTTTCTTTAAAACAATTAACAATATTGGTATTGGTATTGATGGAAATGAAATAAAAATGAGAAAATATTTTTATATAAAATGGACAAATCAATTTAGACCTGATTTTGATGGTTGTTGGTTAATAGATAGACCTGAAAAAATAAACTTCATACAACATGTTAATTGTGATTATATAAAAAAAGGGTATTATTTTTATATATGTGGATATTTTGAAAACTATGAATCTGATGAATATAATATTGTAAAAGAAATGAAATATAAGAATGTTCATTTATTAAAATCACATTTACAAAAAAATATTCGTAAAATGGATGTAAATAGAGCATTAAGTACTTCCTTACATTTAATGAAATTAGATTTTAATGAATTTTTAAGAAGAATGATTATTATTCATATTGAAGATACATTTATACATGAATCCTTAACTACACTCATTTGGCTTATGATTGCTTTGAGTACTAAAAAATTTAAAATGAAAAAATATATTTATCAATGGTTATTAGGATTTGTTTATATAAGTGCAAATACAAAAAAAATAGATAATTATAATAAAAAATTAAAAAATATGGTAAATAATTCATATAAAAATATTTATGAAGAGTTAAATGATTATGAAAATTTGAATAACAATGGTAATAACAATGGCAATAGAAAATTAAATGAAAATCAAATATCTATGTTAATTTCACTTCATATGCGAATTGCTTATGGTTGTATGGATGTAGATAAAGTTATGATTAAAAAATGTATTCAAATATGGAAAACGCGATTTATTAATAATAATGGAGTACTCATGAATAACATGCTAATAAAACCTATTAATATATATGTATGTGATTTAAAATTAGAAAATTGGGATTATTCTGCTGTAGATTTTCACACAAATAAAAATATATGTGAATTTATTTTAAAAAAATATAATTATTTAGATGTTTCTAAAATTAAAAAATTAATATGGAATAATAGTAGTGGGGTAAATTATCGTAAAGAAAATGTTGTTTTTGAAAGTGAAACATGGGATACTATTAAGGAATATGTGTATAAGACTCAAAAATATTTATTGGAGACAAATTCTTAATTTAATTTATTTTATTGATTATTTTTCTTTTGTTATTTTTAAAATGATATATATCATTTTTTTTTTTATTTGTTTTTATTTCAAAAAGACAGTCATGATTTATATTTAAGCTATTTACTAAATATAACAATGCTTTATTAATGTTATTTGATTTTATTTGAAACTTTTTTTTTTTATAAATAATTTCATAATTTTTTAATTTATAAATATTACCGCCATATAAAGGTTTTACATTATTAGTATGGTCATGTACAGAAGATGCTTCTAATTGATTATTTGTATTATCTAATTTTTCATTATTTGAATTAGTGGATTGGATAGTTGTTGATGTATTTTGTTTGCAATTAGAATTAATTGGTTTTACTTCAATAGATGATGATGAAAATGCTTCTTCGTCCATAACTATATTAATATTAATTACTATTTTTATTTTATTATAATTTTTATATTTAGTATTTATAAAAATAAATATATTTTATAAATATAATGATAAATAGAATTAGTAGAGCTCAATGGCAATATATTATTAATAATTATTTTACTAATTATTATGACAATGAAAAAAAAAGAATCAATAGAAGAAAATGGAGAGCAATGTATTTAACAAATAATGATTATGTAAAATCAAATCCTTATTTAACACCTTATACATTAAGAAGAATTAATTCTTATGATACATGGTACATTAATTATTATAATAAAAACAATAATTTAAATTAATGATAGATTTATTTTTTTGATTGATTTAATTTTTTTGATTGATTTAATTTTTGTAATTTTTGTAATTGTTTCATTGGTTTTTTATTTCTATAATGAATTTTATGATTTGTTACTGATTGTATTTTATCCAATTCCGGATTATATTTAGAAACAACATTTTTAAATTTTAATTTTCTTTCTAATGAATTATTATACACTGGATTTTCTAATTCTACAACTGTACCAATAAATTTATGTATTTTATTAATATTTATTTCATTTGCGCTTTTTTTTCTTATAGAAAATACAATAAAATTTCCATCTTCTTTTACTTTATCTAGCATTAAAGAAGATAAAAATGTAAATGCTTTTTCTGCACCTTGTTTAGGATATGCTCCTGTATAATTACCAAAATTTGTTTTTTTGTTTGGAAAAGACATTATTTCGTAATTATATAATTTTGATTCATTTTGTGTTTGTTGTTTAGATTGGTTAATAGAATTAAATAAAGACAACATATATATTAAATAAATATAAAATTATTAATTCATAGTTTTATTATTATTTTTTATAAAACCAGTCATTCTAATAATTTATTATTTATTATTTTATTTATTTAGCATTAATCATCTTTTGGATGATTATTTGCAGAACCTCAGCTTCCTCCATTTTGAGTTTTAAATAACTCTAATGGATTGAAGTTAGACGAACCTCATCCTCCTCCAGATTTTCCTTTTGATTTTTCTAATTTTACTAAAGGTTCATATTCTAAAATAATTGTTTTTCCGTCTTTTGTTTCTATTTTTTTATCTTTTAACTCTTTTGCAGAATATTTTCTATAAGAACCTTTATAAGGTCCATATATTTTATATTGAGTTTTACCTCTTGTTATTTCTTGAATCATAAAACTAGCATTTAATTTTGATTTATTTACTTTTAAATGTTTAGCTATAGATTGTAATGCTTTTCGCGCTGCTGTTAATGGTCCTGGTCCAGGATTACCACCTGATGTTTTCTTTTTTATAGTAAAATTACCAAAATCAACTACTTTTCCATTTAATTCTACAACTTTAAATGTCCTTATATTTGATTCATCTTTTTTGCTACCACCATATTTATTATTTTTATTTGATACTTGATTTATTAATTTATTAAGATTACTTTGAAATTGTTTTTTGTTATAAGATTTAGAATTAGACATTTATATATTTATTATATATATATTTTTTCAAATAGTATTTGAAAAAATATTTAAAATTAAATATAATTTTTAATTGATTTATTATATTTTAAATATAAATTTGTATAAAAAATAAAATATAATAACTAAAATACATGTTAATATAATATATAATAATGTAAAACTATTATTTGTATCATTACAATTTTCAAAATTTTCTTGATTTTTATTACATACAAATTCATTATTATTAATTTTATTATTTATATCTGCTGATGCTTGTTCTTGAGTTTTTATATTATTTTTAACATTATCTTTAACAACAACATTATTTACTATAGTTGAACGACCTGTTGGATGCGATGCTATATAATCTTCTACTTTATCCATATTAATTATATTGATTATTTTTATTCATTTTATTATTTTTATTATTTTTATTATTTATATTTTTATATTTTTATATTTTTATATTTTTATTTAAATCAATAAAATTAAAATATGACCAATAATACCCATTAAATAAACGAATGAATGATATAGAGTTGCTTTATTATCATTTGAATCAAAAAAGTATTTTTTTTTATAATAACCATAATAATATAAATATACACTAAATAAAAATAAATAAATAATAATTCCATTGTAGAAGATATTATTTTTTTGTTTAAAATTTTTATATAAAAATAAATAAAATCCATAAATAATAACTAAATTTACATTTATTGAATCTATTTTTTTAAATAATTGTATTTCTTTTGTTAAATGATTTAAATCATTCTGCAACCAATGTAATATTATTGATGATATTAATAAATTACTAAATAAAAATGTATATATATAATCTTCTTTATAAAAAGAAATATATATATTTATAAAAAATAAATATGAACTAATTAATCTAGTATTCATTTATTAACTTATTATCCTATATTTTATATAATTTTAATTATTAATTAATTATTTAATTTGTCATCACTTTTTTCAACATTAATTTTATTGATTCCTGGTTTAAATATTGCTACTTCATATTTAATTTCGCTGAAATCATTTAATTGATATATTTTTTTAACAATAAATCCATTTTTTAAAAATAATTCATAAAAATCTTCTTTTTCTGGAATATATAATGGAGTTTTTTTTATTCTTGCGTTTCCATCTTTTAATACTATTTTATCAAAATATTGATAATTAAATCCATTTTTTTCTTCTTTGTTTTTCACATAATAACAATTGTGCGAAAAATTATTAATATATGTAAATCCATGTCTATTTTTTTCTTTATCAAAATAATTAGTTGTATAATATCTTGCTCGTGGTCCTAAATAATTTTCTTCATAAATGGGAACTAGCAAAATACCATTTTTTTTTAAATAAGGTTTTACATTTTTTATAATTTGTTCTATTTTATTTTTATTATTTTGATTAATAACATCTTCATCAAATATTATTAAATCATAACTATTATTATCAAATAATTTTTTTCTTGTAATATCACCTTTAATTGTTTTAATATATGGATAATTTTCTTGACTTTTTTTTAACATATTTTCAGATCTATCGAAACCATGTGTTTGTTTATATTTTTTTTTTACTTTGTTTAAAAATGAACCTTTGCCGCTACCAACAACTAATATTGATGGTTCTTCATAATCTTTTAATTGTTCATCTACATATTTTAATAATTCACCTTCATGTTGATTGTCTTTATAAATAATGTCATAAAAATCTACGTATTCTTTATCAAAAGCATCTTTATATTCTTCATTTTGTGAATATTTATCTTCAAAGCTTTCAATTATAAAACTTGCTCTATGATAAACGTCATAAACATAGTATATTATAAATAATAAAATAATGATTAATATTAATTTTAAATACATCTATTTAAAACTTATATTTTAATTTACACCTTTTAACATTTAAAATGTCGACTTTAATAAGAATTATAAAGTTTAAAGGTGTATGTACCTCTATCTAAGGCTGGATGTCATTGACGGCTTTTTACAGCGGTTGAACATCTTTGGTAATTTTGTAATCTTAGACCTGTTTTTATATAATGATCAAAAATTTTTTTCATATTAAATGTAGAATTTTTATCTCTATTTATACAACCAAGCCTATTATTTTCCATTTGATATGTTAGGATTGTATGTATTTTTTTTCCTTTAAGATATAAATTTTTACATTCTTTTTCATTTTTATAACATAATTTTGATGTTTTATATTCATCTATTAAATAAACATCAAAATGTTCGTTTAGTTTTTTTCTTATACATAAGTTTGGAGTTGATATTAAATGTTTCATTTGTTTTGTTTGATTCCAATTTCCATGAATTAATAGTATGTCTGATCCATACTTACTTTTTATTTTATTAATCATTTTATTTTCTTCTTTTTTCTTTTGTATATAAGCATACCATTTATACTTTCTAAATTTTTCATCTTGATATTTTTCAAGTACTATTTTATTTATTTTATTTTTTTGTTGAATTGCTTTTTGAAAGTTTTCTATGTTACACGTTTTGAAATTAAAAGAACTTAATTCATTTTCTTTTTTTGTTATATCTAAATTATCTTTATGATTCTTT